>Ga0209976_10000257_pt1 | contig 39288 bp, 45 predicted proteins | sample SumtaG_FD_182806 | JGI IMG/M metagenome (GOLD analysis project Ga0209976, IMG submission 182806) | Deep subsurface microbial communities from Indian Ocean to uncover new lineages of life (NeLLi) - Sumatra_00157 metaG (SPAdes) (version 2) | ecosystem: Environmental > Aquatic > Marine > Oceanic >...
CAATATACACCCCTTCAATATTAGTCACTTCATCCCCAATACTAATATTACCTGAGGAAATTATGGCTAAAAACCCGCCCACAGCCACATCAATATTCACATCAATCACCAGATCATTAGGCACCAATATCACTATAATCTCTTCATCAACTACACTCCAATCATCTCCGTCAATCCGACCCACTCCCTCCCCCTTATACACTACTTCCGAACCTACTGGCTTATCCCCATCCCAACTCCCTATCCCAGCCGGATCTTCCTCTAAAATCCGATCAAAATATCCATAACCTGTCTGCTGCCCTTTATACTCAGTGTTCATTCTCCAGTCACTGCCATCCTCAGTTAAATCACCTTCGCCTGTTTCAGGAATAGCTCCAGTATATGACACTGCTCCAGTCGCTCCAGCATCTCCAAGAATCAAATATGGCTCACACAACACTCCATCACAAGTATCAGGAATAGAAGAACTAACATTACCACTATCAGCATGCAAATTACCTCCCTCTGCTTGAAACCAAGACTCTTTAAAGTTGTTTAAATAAAAATTCACTCCCGCCTGAGGTGAAGTAACCGCTCCTTGATCACACCCCCCAGGACACTCACAAGAATAATTAGCTGGATCACCTATGCTTAGAGAAGCTACATAGCCAACTCCAGTCGGCACATCTCTTACTGAATAGATGCCACCACCAGCTACTCCACCACTTTCACCACCCACGCTCACCGACGAACCACCAGCATCGCTACCCGAAGCTGTTCCACCCAACAAGCTGCAAAACCCACCTGGAGATCCAACCGTGGCTCCATCATCCAAAACAAATACCTGACCTGACACCAACCCATTAACCGTAAAGGTTCCTGTAGTATCACCACTAGACTCAGACCCGCAAGAGGTATTCACCGCTCTAACTAGATAATAGTAATTAGTTACCGAAGGCGAAAAAGAAACACTGGTACCCACATAATCATTATCACAATGAGCTGTCCAATCATCACATGCATTTGGATCACCCTGTAGATCAGCCGAATAAATCTCATACTCATATAAATCTGCCTTATTTACCGGATCCCAGCTCACCACTACATCTTCATCTACCCCAACCGTTATCTCCCCCCCCACTGGGCTCGTCAAAGTTGGTGCATCTGGCACCCCTCCACTTGAATTATTACACGTCCCCCCACACCCATCCGCCTGGCCACACGCTGGAGAACAATCTCGAATACACTCATCCTCCTCCTCCACCACACAACATGATATTTCCGCCGTCATTCCCTCCCAATCGGTAGGACACTCTTCATCAGAGTTAGGCACTGCAGACACACACCTAAGGTTCCAAATCCACGCCACGCAAGCCCAGTTACAATCCACCCGACCTCCAGGTTCAGTATCTTCTACACACCTAGGTCTAGTTGCATGAACTCGGCAACCAACAACCTCTTGAACTCCCCTCCAGCCCTGACAATAATAACCGTCTCGACATCCTTGTGCTAAAACTATTTCTGTCTTAATAAAAAAAATAACCAACAATAAAATGAATGAGTAAATTAACTTTTTAATTCTCATAAATCTCTGAATAAACTACCAAACCTCCAAAAACTATATCCATGCTGCCAATATTTTTCTCTTCATACTTCTTTAACTTCTCAAAAGAATCCTTTTCTACTTTTGCCAATTGACACAAGATCAAATCTTCTTCACAATTCCATAACTCCTCATCTGGAAAATCCGACAAATACTCAACCCGTATTCGTGATCCTGTTTTAACCTCCTGCTTCAATCTATCAAAACTCCATAAACCCTGATTGTCCTCAGATTGATAATAATAAACAGATTCAATATAATTCTCCTCATCTATCTTCCCAGAAATAAATATTTTTGCCTTATAAACATTACCAATACCATCCTCATACTCTCCAATAATATAATTAGCTCCGTCTTTTCTCAGAAAATCTTTCACCACTGGCTGAAAATTTTTCATCACCCAGGGATCATCTTCTGGAGTATTTGATCCTCTTGCTGACAAATAAGGATATGGCTCTCCTGTAACTATCCGCTCCCTAGTTTTATAGTACAATCTTGGCCTATAATAAACATAATACCAACCTATCACTCCAAATATTAGTAAAAACCCCAAAATCACCACTCCCACCTTATATACTCTCTTCAACGCCATACTAAACTTATCGCACAACTAAAAACAAAAGTCAATTAAAATCCAATTAAACACTTTTCTCCATTATTTCAAATCAATTGAAAATACGGGAATTATCAATCTCTCTGGCCAACTAGAACTATCATTTTCTTCAAATACATCAGTAAATATTTGGTTTAACCCTTGTTGCTGAATAAGCATAATTGGAGGTCCGCATTTATACGTCAACGTGCATGCTGAATCACGATATTCTATTCTAGTAAATATCTCAAGATTAAGCTGATCTCCTGGCTTCAACTTATCTAGCACCGCATCAATACCTCTAAGGCCTCCCAAGCCCCACAGTAGAGGACTCATAGCTTCTTGACCATCTGGTAAAGAATAATTAACTGGAACTAAAACCTCCCTAATAATACTAGGGTCAACTGGATCAGTAATTACACAGACTAAGCTTTGCACCCCAACCTCCACACCATCCATCGTCAAAGAAAACGCTTCAGTATCCCCTGTCCAAACAGGCCAAATATCCATTTGTTTAATCTCAGGAGCAGTATTAAACTCTCCCCGGCTAGACCAAAAACTCGTAGTTGATCCATCAATCAACTCCTGATACCAATCCACCCACACCCCAGCTTCATTTTCATAAAACCTCATATAGCCCCTTTCATCAACCGCAATCGTCCGGCCATCCTCATCCTCCTCTAGCTGCAAACCCATTGCCTGCATTTCTTCTGTTAACTGTTGGCCAAAACTCAAACTCTGCTCATCAACCACCACATTATCACTATCCATCACTACCCAGGAAATACCATTTCCAGTATCTTCCACTGTAATTTCATACCCTGGCTCATACACAATCTGTCCTTTACCCAATAACTTAACAAACCCGCCCTTTCCTTCTTTATAAAACCACACTACCGTTGTCCCTGCCGCTAACTCTGGATGTCCAGTTTTAGCAATTGCTGCTACACATTTCACCCCGTCAGGCACAGGAAACTTAAACAGCGCCTGCCACTCTGCCGCTGCAGTCGGATCATCTCTTGTCCCATCTGGAGTATACAAAGCCACTCCATCTATCGCCCTATTCAAATCTGATCCCTCAGGGTGAATATCTCGTGTCAACATCACCTCACACACACCTGTCTCCGGACTGTACCTATTCACCACATCAGTTACTACTTCTCCGTTATCATCAACCGTAGCTGTAATGGTAATAAAACCCTCATTTGACAAAGCTGCCTGCAACTCAGTTGATAGTCTCCCTGGTATACCTCCATTACCATTCACTTCTACTCCCGCTACTTCTAACTCCAAGCTATATGGATCCCTACCATCTAGTCTTTCAGATGCTAAAACCGCATACACTTCAGCTGCTTCACTTGCCAAATCGCTCCAGCCAGGCATACTAGCAATCTGATCACCAGTTAACACTATGTCTTCTTGTCCTCCAAGACTTAAAACCAAATTTAAACCATTCTCTAGCTGATCCACTCTCAATAAAGCTCCACCCATTTCCACCGCCTTACCTTCCTCAAAAAATATCTCTGGCAAATAAGTTACCAAACTATTACCCTCTGCTTGAAAACTTACCCCCTCAGCATCAAAAACCGACACCAAGGCAAAATCACCTTCACCAGCTCCACTTTCATAAGAAATTGCTAAATAGCTATGACGCCCTCCAGGCTCTGGTCGAGAAAAATTCAATAAATTCAAACTATCAGACACACCATCATTATTAAAATCATCAGGTACGCCATCCCCATCACTATCAATGCTTAAATTTTCAGCCCCTTCAACTAATGACTGAGACGCAACACAAGAGATTTGATCAGACAGAGGAATCACATCTCCAGCTTCAGCCTTATCTATTGCTTCCTTGCCTACCACCACAAAATTACCACCATCGCCAACATCTTTTCCAACAACTATCATCGCTTGCAATAACCATGAACAGTTATTATTTTCTCCTCCAATCTCTCCTCCTTCAACCCCTTCTCCTCCAACTTCCCCTCCATCTTCTGATACCGGCGTCGACTTATTTTGAGCTTTATTAAGAAAAGCACACGCCATGGCAATTACAATCATAGCTCCCCCCAGTACTGGCAACTTCCTCTTCCAACCATTATCAGGATTACGCTTAGGCCTAAGCTTTCCCTTTTCATTTTTCTCAAATAAAATCGGTGACCAGTCTTTCCAAGCCTCCGCTAGGTCTAACTGATAGCGAACATAATACTCATAAGCCAAGTCCTCAAAATCTTTCTTAATATTTCCAAAATCATTTTTAATCACATCCCCAGCAACTCTCAACGCCTGCATAACCGGAGCTGCCTCAATTTTTTGCAATACCGCTAACTCTTCTAAACTAGGCGACTCTGGTTTTCTAGCTATAGTTTCAGCAACAACATTCATATGAGCCTATATTATATCAAAAAAGACACCTTAAGTGTCTTAAAACCCTCTTTATTTAATTGAAGCAAGATCATTTTTCTTCCCTCTATTTTCTTAAATAATACCATATTTACTCGCTTTTTAAATCCTCTAATTGCTTATTGCCCAACTCTCGCGAAATCTTATACGCCTCCATTGCCAGTAAAAACTTCACAAACTTGGTTAAACTATAACCCAACTCCTCGCCTCTCTTTTTAAACACCTCTGCTTCCTGATCAGTTAAAGTAATCTGTAATTTTGCCATTATAATTAATAATAGCATAAACCCAATGACTTGTCAATACTTACTCAATGACTTCTCACCCTAAAAGCCGTCGCACATCATTAACCGTCACTAATATCATTAAGCCAATAATAAAAGCTATGCCTACTAAATGAATCACCTGCTCTATCTCTGGTTTAACCCGCTTTCTGAAAACTGACTCAATCGCAATAAACAACAGCCTGCCGCCATCTAAGGCTGGAATCGGCAATAAATTTAAAATTGATAGATTAATCGATAAAATTGCCACAAACTGCAAAGTAGTTAAAAACCCTTCTTTTATTACCCCTTGAGAAATCTGGTAAATCCCCACCGGCCCAGCCACATCTTTTGGCACCTCACCTCTAAACAAACCATAAAACATCATCCCCAAACTAACTACAATCTCCTTTCCCCAGGCTAAAGCCTCTTTTAATCCCACCCACATACCTCTAAATGGTCTTTGCCAATAAGGATATAAAACTGTATCTACATTAACCACTGCTATCCCTAAAGCTCCCTGGCCTTCAGGAATCTCTGCCTCAGCTCTTAAAACCACCTTTATCTCTCTACCATCCTCCAGTTTTAACTTAATCTCTTCTCCCTTGTGTTCTCCAGTAAACTTACCAAATTCCTTAGCCAATCCTTCTTTCTCCCAATCAGTTACTCCTTCGACTCCCGCAATCTTGTCCTCTAATTTAATTCCTGCTTTCTCTGCCGGCGAATCCTTAGCTATACCAGTGACGATTAAATAGTCCACCTCTTCAGGAATGCCTATCTTAGTATAAATGGCTCCAAACAAAACTATGCCTAGCAAAAAGTTCATCACCACCCCAGCCAGTAAAATTATCACTCTAACCCGCTTTGGCTTATTAAAAAAAGCTCGTTCTTTTGCCAACATGCCTGAAAATCCTGGGGTCTTACCAGCCGCCACCGCCGTCTTAACCTCTTCACCATCTTCACCATACATTTTTACAAATCCACCAAACGGCAACCAATTAATACTATATATAGTCTCTCCTATCTTTTTCCCCCAAAGTCTTGGCGGCAAGCCAAAACCAAACTCCTCAATCAAAATTCCGGCTCGCCTAGCCATAATAAAATGGCCCAGTTCATGGACCAAAACCAAGACCGACAAAATTATAATAAAGGAAATTATTGATACCATCAGATCGCCATTAGCTCTTTTTCTTTAGCTTGCTCCATCTCATCCAATTTGCCATTAAACTCCTTTAATATCTCCTGCAGCTTAGCATACATCTGATGCACATCATCTTCTGACACCCCGGCCTCTTCCTTCTGCCGATCAATCTCCTTCTTTACCTCCAACCTCGCCTGTCTTAACATCGCTTTACCTGCCTCCGCTTTTTGCTTAATCAACTTCACCAACTCGCTTCTTCTCTCTCCGGTTAAGGCCGGAATCTTAATCCGAATCAAATCATTATCCACCACTGGTTTTAAATTCAAGTCTGACTGATTAATGCCTATCTCAATCTTTTTCAATAAATTAACATCCCAGGGTTTAATCACAATACTCTGAGAATCTGGAGCCGAGATATTGGCCAGTTCCCGAATCTCCATCCACGACCCCTCATACGCCTCCACCTTCACCCCTTCTACCATCGCCGGCTTAGCTCTGCCAGTCTGAACCCCCATTAAATCTTCTCTTACCAACTCCACCACCTCTGCCATCTTAGCTTTTCCTGAGGAAAAAACACTTTCATCCATACTATCTGCAGTCTAACATCAAAGGCTCAACCTGACAATCTTCTCCACCACCACATTTTCCTTGACCTTTACCGCTATTTCCTTGACCAAATCCCCAACCTTCTTTTTTGAATCCCGAATATATTCCTGCTCTAACAACTCCTTCACATTCTTGGGCTCCATACTGGCTACCTGCATCGCCAACTCCTTACACAAACCCTGAAACTCATCGCTTCTGCCTACAAAATCAGTCTCACACTTGACCATCACCATCGCTCCCACTCTCCCGCCAGCATGCACATAAGCATACACCTTACCCTCAGCTGTAACTTTACCCGCTCTTTTCTTTACCTTTTCCAATCCCTTTTTCTTTAAAATCTCTTTAGCTTTTGACTCATTCCCCTTCGCCTCTTCCAAAACCTTCTTCACCTCCATTATCCCCGCCCCAGTCGCTTCCCTTAGTTTTTTAATTTCCTTAGCTGTCACTTTAGTCATTTTGTCTTCTCCTGGTTAGATTTTACCTTGCCTTGTAAGGCTTTACCATCCATGACTGCTTCGGCCAACTTAGACACAATCAACTTAACTGAACTAACCGCATCATCATTAGCCGGAATCATATAATCCACCAGGTCTGGATCTGCATTAGTATCCACCATCCCCACCACTATCACTCCCTTTCGCTTGGCCTCTTTAACTGCCGAAATCTCTTTTTTAACATCCACCACCATAATCGCTGCTGGCAATCCCTTTAGCTCCTTTAAACCCCCAAAAAACCGCTCCAATCTCTCAATCTCTCGATCAATTAAAACATTCTCCTTCTTAGTATATTTCTTAAACTCACCAGCCTCCTTTTTCTCCTCCAACTCCTTTAATCGCTTAATCCGCTTATTTATCTCTTCCCAGTTAGTAATCGTTCCCCCTAACCAACGCAAAGCTACATAAGGCGTGCCACATCTTTCTGCCTCTTCCTTAATAATCGGCGCTGCCTGCCGCTTAGTCCCCACAAACACAATTATCTGTCTCTGAGCCACTAAATCCCTAACATACTCCATCGCTGCCTTTAACTTCTTAGCTGTAATTCCCAGATCAAAAATATGCACCCCTTCCCGCTTAACATAGATATATGACTCCATCTTTGGATTCCACCGTCTAGCTTGATGCCCAAAATGACAGCCTGCCTCTAGCAACTCCTTTAAATCAATCTGGTAGTCTTTAGTTTTTTTTACCATAAAAAAAGGCCTTCCTTTTACCTCCACCCATCAGCTATCAGGAAGGTTGATGAGTGTGCGTAGTTTAGATAATATACCCCACCTCAAGTAAATTTTCAAGTAAACTCACCACTGTCAATGGCCCAATCCCCCCTGGCACTGGGGTAATCACCGCCGCTTTTTCCTTAACTGTTTCAAACTCCACATCTCCCTTTGGCCAACCCACATCAATCACCACTGTCCCCGATTTAATCATTCCCTCTTTAATCAAACCAGCTTGACCAGTGGCTGAAACCACTACCTCAGCCTCCCTCGTCACTCTACCTAAATCAGCCTCATCCACATCCACTCCTTTAACCTCAAAACCTTTATCACCCAAATACTTAATCAATCTTCTGCCAATCAAGCCCCGGCTACCAACCACCACCACCTTAGCTTTCGTCACTCCTGCCAACTCCAACACCCCAGCCACTGCCTTAACTGTTGCCATAATAAAGCCTGAATCCTGCCTTAAACCATCCACATCTTTCTTTAAATCAATCACTCCCACAATCCTCTCCCACCAAGCCTCAAACTCTTCCCGACTCATACCTTGCTGCTTACCCCACTTTACCCCTGGCCGTTGGACCATAATCCCTTGTACCCTGTCATCCTGATTAAATTTCTCAATCAACCCCACTATCTTATCCGCCTCTAGCTCAACCATCACCCGCTTCTCAAACTCTATTCCCACTCGCTCAGCTGCCTCTGCCTTTAACCGGGAGTAAAGTAAACCAGCTTCATCATCCTTCATCACCAAACCCACTAATTTAAACACTCTCCCCTTAAGCCTCAAAACCTCAACTTTTTTTTTAAGCTTAGCCTCTTTTTGCTCAGCCAGCTTATTACCATCAATCACTTTCACCATTTTTATACACCTGGCACTGGATATTTATTAGCCAAATCAGCTATCTCTACCCTCATTTTTCTTAAAAACTCGTCCCTGGAAATTCTTTTTCGAAAACCTTTAACAAACTTTCGCCTGACAGCTGGGTCTTTTGGTAGTTTCTCACCTTTAACATGCTCCACCACCGCTTTTATCCATTCAGCAATCTGTTTCATCTCTTTGACTTTCATGCCTCGGCTAGTTAAAGCTGGCGTGCCTAACCGTAAACCTGAAGGATAATATGGCGACCCTGTGTCATATGGCACAGTATTCCTATTCACAATTATCCCGGCTTTTTCCAATGCCCAAGCTACCACCCAGCCTGACAAACTCTGCTTCCGCAAATCAATTAACACCAAATGCTTATCCGTTCCCCCTGAAACCACATCCAAGCCAGCTTGCTTAAACTCTTCAGCTAAAACCTGGGCATTCTTTACCACTTGCTTAGCATATTCTTTAAACACCTTAGTCTGAACTTCCTTAGCTGCTATTGCAATTCCAGCTATCGAATGAATATGCGGCCCACCTTGCAGCCCGGGAAAAACCGAAAAGTTAAGCCTATCCATATATTTCTTTTTACCAATAATTACTGCTCCTCTAGGCCCCCTAAACGTCTTGTGAGTCGTAAAAGTCACCACATCCGCATAAGGAAACGGTGAATTTAAAACTCCAGCTACTATCAAGCCTGCCTCATGAGCAATGTCAGCTAAATATAGTGCCTTCACCTCTTTAGCTATTTGACTCATTCGCTTATGATCAATATCCCTGGGCACAGCTGTCCCGCCAGAGATAATCATCTTAGGTTTAAACTTAACTACCTGCTTTTCAATCTGATCATAATCAAACACCCGACTCTGTCGATCCACATGATAAAACTTCACCTTAAAAATCTTAGACACCAAGGTCACCTTTCTACCTGGCATCTGCCACCCATGAGATAAATGCCCCCCGTCCGGTAAATACATCCCCATAATCCGATCGCCAATCTTAAGCAAAGCATTGTAAACCCCTACATTAGCCTCACATCCAGAATGCGGCTGCACATTGGCTCCCCACTGCTTTCCATTTAATCCAAACGCCTGCAACACCCTCTTTCTGGCCAAACTCTCCACTTTATCCACATTCACATTACCTTGATAATATCGTCTCTTGGGATAACCCTCCGCATACTTATTCATCAAACAACTGCCGACTGCCTTCATTACTTCAGCCGAAGCATAATTCTCTGACGGAATCATCTGTAACTGCTCTGTCTGCCTCTGTTTTTCTTGTTTAATAATCTCCAGTATTTTGTCCATAAATCTCCTAAAAAACTACTTAATTGAATATACCACAGCCCTATCTAAAAACTCTTTATCCGCTGGTCAATCTTATCACACCATAAGTTATTCCCATTCCATCGTTGCCGGTGGTTTGGTAGTAATATCATACACCACCCGATTAATCCCTGTCACCTCATTAACAATCCTCGTCGACACCTTAGCTAATAAGTCATAGGGGAGTCGAGTCCAATCCGCCGTCATCGCATCAGAAGAAGTTAATGATCGAATCGCTATCATTTCCTCAAAACTTCGTTCATCTGCCTTAACTCCAGTTGTCTCAAGCGGCACATAAACCACAAACGTCTGCCAGGTTTCCTTTGGCTTCATTATCTTCCCCATCTCTTCCTGTAAAATCGCCTCTGCTTGCCGTAACCGCTCTAACCGCTCCTTAGTCACCTCCCCCCTAATCCGAATCCCCAGCCCCGGACCTGGAAATGGCTGCCGCCACCTCACTGACTCTGGTAAACCTAGCTTCTTAGCTATTTGCCTGACTTCATCCTTGTATAAATCTCTTAAAGGTTCTACCAATCCCAACTCCATCTTAGCCGGCAAACCACCTACATTATGATGCGTCTTAATCACTTCAGCTGTATCATGTTTTTTAGCTGACTCAATTACATCCGGATAAATCGTTCCCTGCACCAACCACTTAACTCCGCCCCACTTTTTAGCTTCTTTTTCAAACAAGCGAATAAACAGCTCGCCTATCCGCCGCCGCTTTTCTTCTGGATCAATCACTCCTCTTAATCTCTTTAAAAACTGGTTCTCTGCTTTAATCACCACCAAGTTCTTACCAAACAGCTTTTTAAAATCTTTCTCCACCTGCTCAGTCTCACCTAGCCGCATTAACCCTGTATCCACATACACACACCGCAACTGCTTACCCACGGCTTTATAAACCATCCTCGCCGCTGTTGATGAATCCACTCCACCTGACAAACCGCAAATCAATTTATCCTCACCCACCTCATTCTTAATCTTCTCTATCTCCTGCTTTAACCACTCTCCTCGACTCCAAGTTTTCTTAGCCTGACAAATATCTATCACAAAATTCTTTAGCATCATCTGACCTTTATCAGTATGTTCCACCTCCGGATGAAACTGCACTCCATACAAATCTCTTTTCTCATCAGCCATAGCTATATGCTTGGCATATCTCGATCGACCTCCAGCCTTAAAATCCGTGGGTAGCTTGATCACCTGATCACCATGACTCATCCACACACTCTGCTGACTCCTCAAACCCTTAAACAACCGATTCTTCCCTAAGCTCACCTTCACCCGACCAAACTCCTTATCCTTCCCCAATTTTACCCTGCCACCCAACAACTGGCCCATTAACTGCATCCCATAGCAAATCCCCAGCACCGGCACTCCTAACTCAAACACCTGCTTATCCACTGTCAACGAATCTGGAATATATGCCGCTGCTGGCCCACCTGATAAAATTATTCCTTCCACATCCTTCCGCTTCCTCAACTGACTGGCTTTAGTCTTATACGACACCATCTCACTATAGACTCCCAAATCTCTGACTCGACGGCTAATCAAATGAGTTGTCTGGGACCCAAAATCAAATACTAAAATCATACACCTCTATTCTAGCAAAACCACCCGATCATTCTCTCCCAATTCCTTGACTCGTACACAAGAAAACACCTTGACTCCCAACTCAGCCACTGTTTCTAACCCGCCCTGAAAGACCTTATCAAACAACACCGCAAAGCCTACCACCTTAACTCCTCTTTTTCTTAAACCCTCAACAATCCTGACTCCAGTCTCACCTTTAGCACAAACATCATCCACCAACAACACCTGGTCACCTTTTTTTACAAACGATAAATTAATTCCTGAAAACACATCCACTCCACCTGTACTGGTAGTAAACGACCGCACCTCTTCCCGATACACATCCTTCCATGAAGTCGGAATGTTTTGATCCTTTCGAGAAGTATGTAATCTAACCTGACCATCAAGCTCCATGGCTACTGCCGCCGCTAAGTAGTTACCTGAATGGGGAATCCCATGAACTGTATCCACCTTGTCAGCCTTAAACTCTTCAGCAATCACTTTAGCTGCCGCTTTCAACACCTCTGGCTTCATCCGCAAATTAAAACAAGACACCGATACATAACCTCTGTCTACATCAATCACCTTAGCTTCCCGCAAAAACTCTTCCCGTAAAAACTTAAGTTCTTTTTCTATTTTAACTAAAGCCATAATGTATTATAACTCAAATTCTTTTTAATAATTAATTCTTATACACGAAATTTTGTTTTAACTCTCTTTATCTCACCACTTGCATCCGGAATACTTCTACCTATAGTAAAAACTTTAGAGCCTTTTTCAACAGGCGTCACTATCGTTGTTGCTGTCTCGTTTCCATCCCACCCACTTGGCGCCTCAACTTTAAGACTCCCATCTTCCAGCCTCGTTACAGTATTATCTCCTACCACCTCTGTCTGGCCTACCTTAAGATCAATCTCACCTTTAGGGACAACTTTCTCCATGTCACCTCCTTTAAGTCTATTTCCGGCCAATAAAAATAGGGCCTTTTTCAAGCCCTACTTTAAGTTATAAAACCATCCCCACTTTCTGTCAAGGGTTAATTTTTTTTATGGTCACCTTCCATCATCAGTTTAATAACCCCTCTTCAGTTCCATAACAAGATTTATCTCTCGCCTCCAGTTCCATAGCTGTTGCTTCTTCAACTCTACTTATTATATCCGAAACGACCTCCTCCTCTTTCTCTGATAATTTTTCTTGTCCTAGACCTGGTATAAATACAACTTTACCCCGATCCCGTTCACCCGGAGGAGACATCTTTCCCTCCTTTCTCTAATTTTCAATTTCTCAGCTACTAAAAAAGGGCTTTCTCAAGCCCTAATATGCCCAGATTAACCTAATTATCACTTACTTGTCAACTCTCAATTTCTTCAGCTATCTTCTCAGCCACGCTCAACACCTTTAATTTCTTGGCTTTCACTTTAGGCTCGACTGTATCTGTCACCACTATATTCCCAATCGGGCTTTGATTTAATTTTGCCTGAGTGCCATCAACATATAAATGATGGGTGGCTGCCACTTCAATTGATTGAACCCCTTGCTGTTTTAATAATTTAGAAACAGTTACTAAGGTTCCCCCTGTAGAAATCAAATCATCCTTAATTAACGCCTTTAAACCTTTAACCTTTTGGCTAATTCCCTGCACCGTTACCTTGCCAGTCGCCAAATCTCGCTTTTTATTAACATAAACCACATCTAAGCCTAAACTATTAGCAAACCTGGCTGATGACTTAGCTGCCCCAGTATCTGGCGCTACCACCACTGTCTTTTCATCCACCTTATTCTTAAAATATTCTACAAAAAACTCTCTACCTGACAGATTTGTCAACGGTGCTTCAAAAAACCCAGGAATAGCCAAATTATGTAAATCATAAGTAATCACCTTTTCCAAAGGCACTGTCTGCAGCATCTTTGACACCACCTTAGTTGACAAAGCCTCACCTAGTCGAAACACCTTATCCTGCAGTGAATATCCCAGCCAAGGAATCACCGCTGTAATCTCTTTGACTCCTTTTCGCTTTAAAGCATCACATATCAAGCAAAACTCCACCAAATGCTCATCTACTGGTACTGACAATGATTGAACCACCACTACCTCTCTGCCTACCTGTGGTTCAGTCACATACACCCTGGCTTCACCATTAGGAAACCTGCTCAACTCAATCTTACCTAACCGCGTTTTCAACTTTTTAGCAATCCTGCCAGCTAACAACCTATTTGATGATCCGCTAAAAACTAACATCTTACTATGCTTTATACCACGCCGGCAGGAAATGACGCAAGATATGACCAGCATCTCCCACCCCTCGATTACCGATTAAATAGTAAGCTTGATTCAAACTATCACTCTCACCTACACTGTAAAAACTGCTAGCTATCCCCATCTTCTTTAAAGCTTGCCGATTAAACAACACTCCTTGCTGAGTTAAGCTAATCGCCCGGTGATTAACTTTTTTTGGTTTAAAACCCTTCTCTGCCAAAGCCACCATCAAAGCCGCCGTTGATGCTCCTGAAGCTGGATTGACAAAATCACTTAAAAATATTTCCTTATCTTTCAGTCTCCTGCCTGCCTCCCGCCACTTAATCGTCACCGTCAAATTATTCTCCGCCTCATCCACCAAATGCGTTCTTTTAGTCACCACCTTAAACTCTTCCTTCAGCTTCTCATTCATCTTCAATCCTAAAGCCAATCGAGTCGCTACCAAACCCGCTCGCTCCAAGCTCACCGGAATTCCATAAGCCTTGTCAAATCCAAACTCTTTCTCATGTTTTTTTAATAACTCGTAGCCTTTCTCAGCTAACTCAAAATATTCCTGGCAAAAACCTTTATCATCATAAAACTTAGGTTTAGCCATTACCTGCTCAGCTAATTCATTAACTTTGTCCATCAATTTCTTGGCCTGGTCATAATAATGTTCCAGCACCACCACCCCTTCTTTTCTCAACTCATCTTTATCCCATTTCCCAAACTGACCTTTGTACTTACCAATCAAACCCTGAAAAGTTGACCCAAACTTAACCACTACATCCACCTTAGTATCCCCATGAAATTCTTCTGGATGACGCAACCTTGGCTTCACATCAATCTTCCCTCCAGTCTTAGCCTTAATCATCTCAATCGACTGACCGCTAAACTTCATCTGCCTCCTGACTGCCTTTGATACTAATTTAGTCTGCTTTGACTTTTTTTGCAATATCCTCACCGCCTCACTGGCTACCAACGCTACTGCTTGCTCCATCTGCTTACTGACCTCAAACTTATCCCTCACCCTATCAGCCACCACCACACACACCGCCCCCGCCTTAACTCCAAAAATACTTGATAGGGTTAATAATGCACTGGCTTCCATCTCAAAATTCTTCACTCCCGCCATCTGCAAATCCTTAAAAATATGCTGTTTATGGCTAGCTAAATAGTCTTTATACCCCGGCCGACCTTGACCAGTGTAAAACGTATCTGTGCTAGCTGTAATTCCCACATGATAACGCAGCTTATGCTTCTCTGCCGCCTTCACCAAAGCATCCACCAACCGAAAGTCTGCTACTGCCGGATACTCAATCATGGCATAATCCTGACTCGCTCCATCTAGCCTGACTGCTCCAGTCGTAATCACCAAATCCCCTAGCTTCATCTCTGGCTGTAAACTGCCACAAGTGCCGACCCTAATAAAAGTATGGGCTCCAATCCTCACCAACTCCTCTAAACCAATCGACAAAGATGGCGAACCAATCCCTGACGACATACAAGCCAACTCTGCTCCTTGATAAACTCCCTTCATGGTCCGATAACCCCGATAATCAGCCACCTCCTCCTGCTTATCCCACAAAGCTGCAATCTTATCCACTCTTCCCGGATCACCTGGCAATAATACATAGGGAGGCAAATCCCCCTTCTTCATCCGAATATGATACTGCAACCCTTCTGTCTCCGGACTTTCAGCTGATTTTGCTTTATATGCCATAAAAGTTTAAAAAAACCAGAGCTCTTGGCTCTGGAACTTTATTATACCAAGCTTTCTTCAATTTATAAATGATCACTTACCCCATGATTATCAAGAAGTTTTCCTCCAGTACCTTTATCTGATTTTCCCCCCTTAGGAGTTTCAGAAACCTGAGGTGGATTAATAACCTTCCCTTCTCCATTACCTCCTCCTTTTCCTCCCTTCCCTTCTCCAGAATTACCAGGCTTATTTGTCCTACAATATACTCTGCTTAACTCTATCATTGCAAACTTCACCTCCTTTTAAAAACCCACCCAATGGGTGGTTAACTAATTGCTTTATCGCATATTTACATTCTGATATATTTAGTCTTATCATTTTTTCAAAAAACCAGAACTTTTTGTCCTGACCCTTAATAAATATTTACTTTTCTCTTTTTCTTATTTTTTTCATAAAAAAACCAGAGCTTTGGGCTCTGGGATTTAAAGATACTAGACTCTTACCAAGCTTGTCAACCCTTAAATTATTCTCTCCTCTTGTAAAACCCTTAATATCTTCTTATGAATCGCCTGTCTCGATAACAATTTTCCCTTAATATCTACGCACTTAATCGTCCGCCAATGTTTGTTCTTCTTAGCCATCTGTTTATACACCTCCACCACCTTTCTCTGATACTCCACATCCACATCCGCCAAATCCCGTTTACCTTTCTTTTTTAATCTCTGCTTAATTAACTGCTGTGATACTTGAAAAGGCAGGCTTAAAAAAATTACCAAATCTTCTTTTACTAATTGATTAAAACCATACTCTAGCTTCTCAATCCACTTCATCAATTTTTCTCGTTGCTTGCCTTCTAGCTTAGCTCCCTGATGAGCCAGGCTTGAAGTCGCATATCGATCCGCTATTATCACCCTATCTGCCTTAAGCCACTCTAATATTTTCTCTCTGGCCGCTCTTCTATCCATAGCAAACGGCAAAGCCACTAAATACGGACTCAACCTCTGCCCCCATTGACTCGTCAATATCTTTTTAACTATCTTGCCATAAACATTCTCATACCTGGGAAAATCCATGGTTTCAACTGCTATCTTTTTTCGCTTTAAATAATTAAACAGCAGTTTTACCTGTGTAGTTTTCCCTGAACCATCTGTCCCATCAATCACTATCAACTTACCTCGACGGTTAGCAGACTTCCCGATCATAAGTAGTTCCAACCCAGCTCCTTAAGCTTCTTTAACACACTCTTAGCCAGCTTCTGTTTAATCTTGTCATTAGTGGCAAAATCATAATCATCTGTATTAATCGCCAACACCACAATATTAATGTTATGAACTCCGCCTAACCAAGCTTGATTAACCGCCTTCATATATAAAAAGTAATCACTGTCTATCTGCTCAAACTCTCTCAAAGTTCTCTCTGCCCGCCTGAGCAACACCTTGTCACTGGCCGTTAAATACACCAATACATCTGGCGCCGGAATCTTTCCCCAATCAAAACTGTAAAAATACTTCACATAATCCTTAAAGTGCTTCAGTTTCATCCTGCCTTTAATTGCATTAGTCAACGCATAGCCAAAATCCATCTCCGGATGCACATCCTGAATCCAAATCGCTCCCTCAGTTCCATGCTTAACCTGCTCATACTTTCTTTTAGCAAACCACTTCTGCGACTCAAAAATTGCTTTAGACGAATCCTTGTAGCTCTTCTTTAAATGCGGATTATGCCGCCAGTCTTCTAAACTCACCATTATCGGCAACCCCATCTTCAAAAACTCAATTCCTAGCACCTTCACTGCCGTACTCTTTCCCACCCGCATACTGTCTGAGCCCACCTCAATTCTTGGCCATCGATCCCCGCTATACTTCAACGGCCTTCTGGCATAGGGGAGTTCTAAACTCTCTAAATACTCTCTTAATTTTGGCTCTAACTTCTTTAACTCCACCCCTCTCAATCTCCCCAACCAATCGCCTGGCTTTTGTTTCTTGCTATGCAGTAAGTGATAATGATCATCACAAGCCGCTCCATAAAGCTCACCTGCTCCCACCACCAACTGCTCATCTTTCGGAGCTTTAGTAAAGTTAAACTTGGCTGGCTGCTTACAAGCTCCATTACCATAACGATAATCACACCGGGCAAAACCTTCTGTCACCTTATCCGCCAGCTTCATCAATTTTCTGGTTGGACCAAAATCCTGCTTCTCTGAATCTAACAACAACCCAGCGGCAAACACCTCCATCCTCAACTCTTTTAATGCCTTAATCACCTCCACCAACTCCTCGGTAAAAAAATTGGTTTCATCAATAATCACCCGGTTAGCCCCCTTTAATCGCTTGACCCGCTGCAAAATCTGCTTCGGTTTCTCATGAGACACCATCACTGCCTCTACCTCATCCCCATCATGACTCCTTAACACCGCCTTCTTGGTATAGCGGGTATCAATGCCCGGCTTAAAACAAACTACTCCTCGACCATCTCCATAACACTCAATCAACCAGTTAGTTTTATCTGACCACATCGGCCCATGTCTGACTACTACTCTGCCTCTTTTTTTTGGCATACTTCTAGCTACTATATATAAACTCAAAGATTCAATCAACTCTTATCTGTTTTTGAAAACACCATCAACACCTTATTTGAATCGCTATCATCAATAACTTCCAGTCTACAATAACACTACTACCCTCCGGCCGTCGGGTGATTCTGTTATCGTAATATCAACTTTGGGGCCCGCCTCGACTCGCCGTCTTCGGTGGAACCGGCTTACTCCAACTCGCCCACTTACATTTAGGATAATTTCCACAGCCATAAAACTGCCTGCCTTTTCTGCTCTTCTTTATCACCACCTCACCCTTACAGTCTCCACACTTAACTCCTTCCACCACCTCTTTATAAGTCGCCGTATACTTGCACTCCGGAAACTTACCGCAACTTAAAAACTTGCCAAACCTACCCACCCGAATCACCACCTCGCCTTTCTTACAGTCCGGACATTTATCGCCTGTCTTTTCCACCGCAATCTTAACCCGCTTGGCTGTTTCTATAACCTCCTCTACTTTTTTCTCAAACGGAACATAAAACTCCTTTAACAACCTATTCCACTCCTCATTACCTCTGGCTATCTCATCCAGGCCTTCTTCCATATCAGCCGTAAACTCATAATCCATCACTTTAGAAAAATACTTAATTAAAAACTCCACCACCGTTACTCCTACTGGTGTGGGGTATAACTTCTTTTCCTTTTTCTCCACATACTGCCGAGCTTGAATCGTTGACAAAATCGGCGCATAAGTTGATGGTCGACCAATACCCTTTTCTTCCAATACCTTAATCAAACTCGCCTCAGTATATCTCGCCGCTGGCAAAGTAAACTTCTGTTCAGCTAACACCTTAACTAGCTTCAATCCATCGCCTTGACTTAACTCTGGCAACTCCTGACCACTGAACGAATAACTCTTTGGATTAACCTTTAACCAGCCGGCAAACTTCAGTCTCTCGCCTTCAGCCTTGAGCTCATATTTTTCTCCTGCCTTAACTCTGACCATAGTTTTATCTAACTCGGCTGGCTTCATCTGACAACCAACAAACCTCTCCCAAATCAACCGATACAACCGCTTAGCTCCTTGCACCATCTCCACCGTCTCTCGCTTTACCTTAGTCGGCCGAATCGCTTCATGAGCTCCTTGCGCCATTCTCGATTTACTCTTATAACCCACCGCCTTCTCTGGTAAATACTCCTCACCATACTGACTAACAATATACTTCCGCACCTGCTTCACCGCCTGGCTAGCCATATTGACACTGTCTGTTCGGTGATAGGTGATTAGCCCCTTTTCATATAACTGTTGCGCTTCTCGCATTGTCTTCTTAGCACTCCAACCAAACCGATACCCAGCTGTCCGTTGCATAGTTGAAGTCATAAACGGCGGTAATGGATACCTCTTCACTAATCTTTCCTTCACCTCACTCACCTGATACTTCGCCTTCTTTAACTCACCTACCACCTTGTCCGCCCCCGCCTTATCCCCAATCTCAGCCTTTTTTCCCTCCAGCTTAGCCAACTCCACCACCACTTCCTTATCTTTCTTCAGCCTCACTTTTATCTGCCAATACTCTTCTGCTTTAAAAGCCTCAACTTCCTTCTCTCTTTCCACAATCAACCGAACTGCCACACTCTGCACCCGGCCCGCTGACAAACCTCGCCTCACTTTGCGCCACAAAACCGGTGATAATTTATAACCCACCAATCTATCTAAAATCCGCCTGGCTTGCTGAGCTTCCACCAGCTTCTTATTCAACTTGCCTGGATTTTCCAATGCCTTAATTATCGCTGACTTGGTAATCTCATGAAACACAATCCTGGAAAACTTACCGCCATCCTTAAGCAAATACTTTATATGATAAGCAATCGCTTCACCCTCCCGATCTGGATCAGTCGCTAGCACAATCTCTTCTTTTCCTTTAGCTGCTTTTTTCAGCAACCTAACATACTTTTCCTTGCTTTCATCCACCACATAATCAGGCTTAAACCCTTTCTCTACATCCACCCCCAACTTACTCTTGGGCAAGTCCCGGATATGACCCATTGACGCCTCTATCTGATAGCCATCCCCTAAAAACCGACTCAAAGTTTTAGCCTTAGTCGGCGACTCCACAATCACAAGTTTCATGACTCAAACCATATCACACCTGTCAACCCTTAGACAAGGAAACTCTCTAACTTTTTTAGCTTGTCTTTATTCACTGCCTCAATAAAACTTGATAAGGGCACTAACTCTTTTAGTTTAAATCCCATCTGCTTTAACTGGTTTACTTCAGGCAGCTGAGTCTTAATCTTTTCTAAACTTAATCCCTTTTCTCCTAACTCTTTCTCAAACCATTTTAAACCCTCATTAGGCGCTAAAAACATCGCTGTCCAGTTACCTGCCACGCATAATTTCTCTGCTGTCTTGCCATAAATCTGCTTCATCAACTCCGCCTGCCGCTCATCCACAAAATCACTCTTCTTATTCACCGGCGTTGGTGAAAAATACATCTCCGGCGGATTGGAGTTTAACAAAGCCCCAAACCCAACCAACATCATCTTTAACTTTGTTTCCCTGGCATACTCTGCTAACCCAAGGCCTCCAAACCTAGCTAAATGAAAAGCTAAAATCACTACTGATTCTAAATTCGGCAGCTTCTTCCGCCAGTAATCTAGAGCATATAAATGACTAACTCCGCCAGCAATTGGATCTGATAAAACCAACATCTTCACTGCCTTAAAATCAATCCCTTCAAAATTCGGCTTAAAAAACTTTATCTTTCTCCCCAGCTTAGTCGTTTTATCATCTACGTGGTAAAGCCGCTGTAACACCCTCACCGGCTTTTTATTATATACATAGTTAATCACTGCTTGAGTTTCAGTTAATTGACCCTCTCTTAATAAATCAATTAATAATAACTCCCGCCCTAAGTCCTTTAATTTGTTAAACTCTGCCTTAACTTCTGGAATCTGCATGGCTTGAAAACCACCAGCCGCTACATCCACAGCTCTCGCTGAACCAGTGTGCAACCTGGCCGGCAACAGCATTAACTTATCTTTCTCTAGCTTTAATAAACCAGTGGTGACTGCATTCGCCTCAGCCGAACCCAAAAGCAACAACCTAGCATATTTATTAATCTCCACTTGCTTGTAATTAACTAAGGTAATTGGACCTAAAAAAGGCACGGCTAAAGGAGTCGTCTGACATTTTAATTTCTTAGAAAAGAAAACCAAATCTCGCTTATGATTCTTATCAGCTAAATCGTAAAAAGTCCTCAACTGCATTCTTAAAAGAATATCACACCTATCAGCTTCCAGACAAATTCAGCTCTTCCAACACATCCTCCACCTTAACCACCAACTTAGCTCCTTCCTGAATTAAATCAGCCGCCGCTTGAGAAGCTGGACTATCAATCGACCCAGGCACTGCCCATACCTCCCGGCCATACTCAGCTGCCCAGCTAGCTGTAATCTTTGTCCCGCTTTTCTGCTTACCTTCAATCACCAAAGTTCCTAAACTTAAACCAGCCATCAAACGATCCCGAGCCGGAAAATTACCTCGACTGATTGGATAACCCAATGGATACTCACTCATCAAACTCCCACCAGCCTTAACTATCTCCTCAGCTAAACTTAAATGCTCAGGTGGATAAATCTTTTCTAAACCATGACCCAAGACCGCCACAGTTTTACCTCCACTATCTAAACACACCCGATGAGCCCTTCCATCAATTCCCCGAGCTAAACCCGAAACTATCACCAGCCGGGCTTTAACCAAGCCTTTCACCAACCGCTCCACCACCCTTCCGCCATACTGACTCATCTGCCGCGTGCCTACCACCGTCACTCCAGCTTGACTCAACAACTTCACTGAACCTTTTACAAACAACACAAAAGGCGCTGTATCAATCTCTTTTAATAGTTTAGGATACTCTTTATCATCAACTGTAACTATTTTTATCTCCCGCCTCCCCAGCTCCTCCATCTCCCTATCTAAGTCCTTTCCCTTCTTCCATGCTTGCCATTTATTCACCATTTCTCTTTTCAACCCCACCTGCATTAACCGGCTTTCTCCTGCTTCCCAGATATCTTTAACTGACCCAAAATACTCTCTTAATAACTTAAATCGCTTTGGCCCTAGGCCAATAAATCCACTTAGGCCCACCCAATACTTTAAGTCTTCATCTACCATACTATTGACAATCGCTAGTAAAGCCAACTACAGTTAATATATCATCTTTACTTATGAAAAAGTTTTTAGCCAAACTCACCCGCTTTCAAAAACTTTATTTTAGCTCCCTTGTTTTATTCCTCATCGTTCTTCCCGTTGTTGGTCTGACTACTGGTATGTTTTCTGCTACTCCAGTCATCTTTGAAGCCAGTCCAGGATCTAGTAACATCTCTTCTGCTTTTGGCCAAGCAGCTGTTACTCAGATTAACACTGCCATTGGCTCTACTGTTAAACTCCCAAGTAATTCTTTTACTCTTGAGGCTTGGATTAACAACCCCTATAAATCTGACCCTACCAAAAAACAATTCATCTTTGGTAAAGCTACTACCCGATCTTATCAAACCATTGTTGACGGACCTCCTCTTCTAGACTATTCCCTCTATGTCACCTCAAGCTCTATTGTAGCCACCTATTATGATCTTAATAGCCTTCAAACTATTAGAGTTAATACCGGTATTACTTTAAATGAATGGCAACACCTAGCTTTAGTTAAAGATGGTTCTACTGCTAAATTATTTCTTAATGGTGAATTAATTACCTCAACCACTAGTGTACCTGGGTCAAATTTAAGCCCATCAGCCACCGACTCTGCTGATCGAATTATCAAATCCTCCACTCTATATATTGCTGGACACCCTGAATACCATTCCTTCCATGGTTGGATTGATGAAGTTCGTATCTCTTCAGTTGCTCGTTATACCAAAAATTTTTCTCCTGTGCTTAATCCTTTTGAAACCGACGATAATACCCTAGCTCTTTATCATCTTGATGGTAATCCTCAAGACACTGTTAATCCTTCTGTTAAATTAAACTTAATTGGCCAAATTGAATATATTGTAAGTAGCATTACTCCTTGTGAACCAAACTATCTTATTTCCTTCTCTGTTAGCCAACCTTGCGGTGGATCTAATTTTGAACAGGTAAATTTTAAATGCCAACAGGATGTTCCTCCTATGCCAGGTCTCAAAACTGATACCTGCCAATCAATTTCTCAATGGTTTGAATATACTCAATCTAGGTGTCAACAAATTGAAATTTGCCCTATTGAACCCACCCCTCAGCCAACCCCTATCCCTTCCCCTAGTCCTCAGCCAACCCCTATCCCTTCCCCTCAGCCAACCCCTATCCCTTCCCCTAGTCCTCAGCCAACCCCTATCCCTTCCCCTGAGCCAACCCCTATCCCTTCCCCTAGTCTTCAGCCAACCTCTATCCCTATTCCCCCATCCACTCCTATATCTAACCAAGCTCCAGTTATTGAAACCACTAGCCTACCAACAAGCAAGGTTGGCCAACAATATAAAACCACTGTTCGAGCCTATGATAATGATCAAGAAGATCTCTTATCTATAAATATCTCTGGCTTACCTGGTAAATTAAACATTGCTGCCTGCACTGATACTTATGAAAATAACCGTCACTATTACGACTGCTTAATCAGCGGTATTCTTATCAAAGCCGGCACTTATCCCATTAATATTGAAGTTAAAGATAATCATAGTAATAACGCTCAAGTCACTCTTAATTTAAGAATCACTCAACCACTACCTGATAGAATGCGTCAGCTTTATAGCTGTGCTCGCCAATGTCGCCGCCGGGAAGGTGGGGGCACGCGATGGAGTTGTTATAAGAGCTGTCTTTAAAAAATCCTAGTTGATACTAAATCTATTGCCGATTAAACCAATAACTTAATAAGTCTTTTACTATTGGCGCTGCTTTATCTGATCCCTCTCCAGCTGCTTCCATTAACACAGTTACTACAATATTTGGTTTTTCTAGCGGTGCAAACCCAGTAAACCAAGCATGTGTCCTCTCTTTCGGATCCCCAAATTCAGCTGTCCCAGTTTTACCAGCCACATAAATTCTTTCTCCCTTAACTTTAAAATCAAACAATGGCCAGGCTGTTCCACCTGTCTCTGCTACTTGTTTTAAACCTTCTGTCACCAAGTCTAAACTCTCCTGAGATATGTCTAATCTCCGACACATATCCTTATCTGTCTTTAACAAATGCGGCTGACACCATTTACTCCCACCAGCTATCACACTCATCATCTGATTCACCTGTAAAGGAGTCGTTAAAATATCGCCCTGACCAATGGCCGAAATATATGTATCTCCCAAATACCACTGCTCACCTTTAAACTCTTCCTTCCACTCCGGATCAGGTATTAACCCATTAGCTTCCCCTGGTAAATCAATCTCTGTCACACTCCCCAACCCAAAATACTTAGCCCAATCGGACAAAGCCATCATTCCCAACCACTCTCCTAACTTGTAAAAGAAAATATCATTACTCCGGGCTATGGCTCTAGTAATCTCTAACCTCCCTTCCTTCCTGCCATACTGGTCATAATACCAATTACCAAATCGATAAGCCCCAATCAGAATCTCCCCTGTATCCTCAATTTCCGTCTCCTCATCCACCTTGCCTTCCTCTAACGCTCCGATGGCTGTCACCACCTTAAACACTGACCCCGGCGGATACTCCCCCCCAATGGCTCGATTAAACATCGGCAAGTCTTTATCATTCACAAACTCTTCCAGCTTATCCGGCCTAAACCCCGGACTGCTCACCAAAGCCAAAATCTCCCCTGTCATTGGATCACTGGCCACCACTGCCCCTGGCTCTTTAGCCATTAACTCATAAGCCTTCCGCTGCAATCCCCAGTCTAAAGTCAAACTCAAATCCCTCCCATTAACCGGCTCTTTTCTGCCAATCTCTCGTAACCTCTCACCTTCAGCATCCTGTTCCACTAAAACCCCCCCATCCTCACCTCGCAAACTACTATCATACTCTTTCTCAATTCCCATCTTGCCAATCACATCACCTAAACCAAACTGGCAATCATCTTTCTCTTCACACATCTTTAGCTCCTCCTCGCTAATCTCCCCCGCATAACCCAACACCTGGCTCATGGCTTCACCATAAACATACTCTCGCCCTTCAGCTGTATTTTTCACCAGCATCTCTCCATGCCGATCATAAATCACTCCTCGCCTGGCTCTAATTATCTCCAGCTTAACCCGATTCTCATCCGCCAAGACCCGATAATAGTCCTGATCCACTACCTGTAAAACTATTAATCTACCCACCAAAAAAATCATCACTAGAATTAACAATCGATAAAACCAATCTATCCGCTTCATAGCTGCATTATAGCCAAACTTCCTAAAATACTATATATTTATACCTATGTCACTTCGTATTCTCTGGCGCTCCACTGTCTTTATCATCACTCTCTTACTTATCTACCTCGCCTTCCCCATCCTCATCGTTCCCTCCTCTCTTCCTGCCATCCAACAGATGTTTGTTACTAATGAATTTCCTGAAAAATACTATCCTGAAACCCCAGTGGTTTCTGCTGATGGTACTCCAACTGACCTAGAAATCTACGAACTCCAAATCCCTCCCCTGCCTACCTTAAATGACAAACTTCAATTAATTAAAACCATTCACCAACAAGGCATGGACCTAATTTTGCAAAAATAGCCTACCTTAACCCTCGCTTGACTCTCACCGTCTCCAACAGCTTCTCATCCTCAAACAACTTGCCGCAGCCTTTCACCACCGCATCTTGAGGATCATCAGTCACCCAAACCGGCATCTTAGTCACTTCAGTAATCACCTTATCCATTCCAAACAACAAAGCTCCACCCCCAGCTAACACAATCCCGTGCTGCAACACATCAGCCACTAACTCTGGCGGCGTTTCCTCAATCGTATCCGCTATTGCTCCCACAATCTCCTGGACTACCGGCGCCAACGCCTCTCTTATCTCCGCACTCTTCATTTTTAAAGATCTAGGTAGCCCCTTCTCCATATCCCTGCCTCTGACTACATGACTCTTCTCTTTTTCAAACGGCCTGGCACTACCAATCCCTATCTTAACTTCCTCAGCCGTGGTTTCTCCTAACAACAAACCATGCTTTAACCGAGCTGATTTAATAATCGCTTCATTCATCTCCTCGCCCGCTATGCGTAAAGATCGATTAATCACAATTCCCCCTAAGGAAATCACTGCAATCTCAGTTGTTCCGCCCCCAATATCCACCACCAACTGACCATCTGGCTTTTCTACCGAGATGCCGGCGCCTATGGCTGCTAACATTGGTTCTTCCACCAACAAAGCTTTTCTGGCTCCGGCTCTTAGAGCCGCATCCTGAACAGCCCGCTTTTCCACCTCGGTCACCCCAGACGGAATTCCCATCAATGCCTTTGGCCGAGCCAATCTGGGCATCCAACCCACATGTTGATGAATTTCTAAAAAGTAATGCCGCAGCATATCTCGAGTCGCATCAAAATCAGCAATCACTCCATTTACCAACGGCTTAATCACCTCAATCTCCTCTGGAGTTTTCCCCAACATCTTCTTAGCCTCCCTCCCCACCGCCAACAAATCCTTAGACTTCTTTTTCCTGGCCACCACTGTTGGTTCTCTCACCACCATCCCCTTACCCTTCACCATCATCACTGTATTAGCTGTCCCTAAATCAATCCCTAAATCATAACTAAACCAATTAAAAAGTCTATCTAACATAGCCATAACTATATCATTTTTTTCCCATTCTACCATAAAATGCTATACTGACCATATGAATTTAGACAAACTTACCTCTAAAATCATTGAGTATTCCTTCTACCTTCTATTAATCATTGTCCCGCTCATCCTCACTCCCTATAACTACGAGCTCTTTGAATTCAACAAAATGCTCATCGTCTACTTCTTCACCATTATCATTACCACCTCTTGGCTGGTTAAAATCATTATTAAGGGTAAATTTATCTTTAAAAGAACTCCATTTGATCTTCCTCTCGCTCTATTCTTAATCTCCCAACTCCTCTCCACTATCTTCTCTATTGATTCTCATACCTCTCTCTGGGGCTATTACTCCCGCTTTCATGGGGGCCTCTTCTCCACCCTCTCCTATCTTCTGCTCTTCTATGCTTTTGCTACCCACATGACTAAAAAAACCAAAAACTGCCTAAAAATCATCCTCACCACTGCCTTAATTGTGGCTGTTTATGGCATTCTCGAACACTTTGGCATTGACAAAGACCTCTGGGTTCAAGATGTCCAGAACCGAGTCTTCTCTACCCTAGGCCAACCTAACTGGCTGGCTGCCTATCTCCTCACTCTTATCCCTCTTCCCCTGGCTCTTTTCCTTAAGACCAAGTCAAAACCCCTGAAAATCTACTATCTCTCCCTTTCTCTTATTTTCTGGCTCACTCTTCTCTACACCAAATCCCGCTCTGGCTTAGCCGGCCTAGCTTTAGCCTACGCTATTTTCTGGGGACTAATATTACTCAAAACCAAGCTCAAAACCTTTCCTTGGAAAAAATTCCTCCTGATCTCTTCCCTTCTCGGCCTCATCACTCTCTTAGTCGGCACCCACTACACCCCCTCTCTTAAACAACTCCTGCCTCAACCAGCCTCAACCACTCCTCAACCTCAAGTCAATCCCCAAAAAACTGTCCCACCCAACATTACCTTAGGTGGCTCTAAATCAGCTGACATTCGTCATGTTGTCTGGCAAGGCGCCATTGATGTCTGGAAAAAGTACCCGGTTTTTGGTTCAGGTGTAGCCACCTTTGCCTACTCCTACTACAACCACCGACCAATTGAACACAATTCTTTATCAGAATGGGACTTTCTTTATAATAAAGCTCACAACGAATTTCTCAATTTTCTGGCTACCACCGGTGCTTTTGGCTTAATCAGCTACTGTTTGCTTATCATCTGGTTCACTGTCTGGACCCTCAAACGCTTTAAAAAAGACAAAACCTATCTCTTAGCCGCCTTTTTATCAGGTTTTCTTGGCTTAGCTGTCTCCAACTTCTTTGGTTTCTCGGTCGTTCCCGTGGCTCTTTTCTTCTTTCTCTGGCCGGCTTTTAGCCTGAATCTGACCCTCAAACCAACCTCCCAACCCAAAAAACCTCAATATTATCTCTTAACCAACACTGATTACATTTTCATCACCCTAGCTATCTTTACCAGCCTTTTCCTTTGTTTTAAAGTCATCAATGCCTGGCGAGCCGACTATCACTTTAGCCATGGTAAAGACTATGTTAAAGCTGAACAAATTCCCACTGGCTATGACCATCTGGCCAAAGCCATCTCCCTCTCTCCTCAAGAACCCCTATTCCGTTCTGAATACTCAGAAGCTGCTGCTAAACTAGCTGTTCTTTACCATAGCCAACTCCAACAACCACCCCCAGCTGACATTCCCTCTAACCAAATCCCAGCCGCCAAACAACAACTCACCAATCTTCGTGATCAACTCATCCTCACCAGCCTTCAAAACTCTGACCAAGTTATTTCTCAAAACCCAGTCCATCTCAGCTACTGGAAATCCCGCATCAAGATCTTTCTCCTTTTATCCATCATTGATCCTCAGTTCCGCCAACCCGCCTTAGAAGCTTTTCAAAGCGCTATTAACCTATCTCCCACCGACCCCAAACTCAGATACAACCTGGCTCTACTCTACAACCAGATGGGCCAAATCGGCTTAGCTGAACAAGTCCTTAAAGAAGCTCTTGATCTTAAGCCTGATTATGAAGCTGTTCGCTTTAACCTGGCTTCCCTTTATGAACAAACTAACCAACCTGACCTAGCCAAACTCCACTATCAATACATTGTTGACCACTTTCCCTCTAATCAAACCGCCCAGGAAAAACTCAACCAACTCCCGTAATCTAGTTATTTTTTATCGGACTTGCCCTCTTCGCTTTTCTCACTCGGCACATGTGTCGTCGCAGCTCCTCTTAAAAAAGCGTCTGGATCTGCCTCAAGTGCCTTTTCTGCAGTCTCTTGAAACTCTCCTGGTTGGGGTCTTCCCGAACCTGCAACTGCACCTATAAACCCAGATCCTGATGCTGGACTTTTCTCTTCATTTTTTTCCTGATCTCCACTCATATTTCTCTCCTTTAACTATTTAACAAACAATAATTATTTATCCATAATACCATAAATCAAATGATATAATCACCCTATGCTAAAAATCATTAAATACCCTCATCCTGCCTTGAGGAAAAAAGCCAAACCAGTCAAGAAAATCACTCCAGCCATCCAACGATTTTCTCAGGATCTCCTTAAAGCCTTGGTCCCTAAAACCGGTGAACCTCTAGGTGTTGGTTTAGCTGCTAACCAGGTTAATAAGCTCTGGCGCATCTTTATTATCAAAATGCCTGATGATAAATTTCAAGTCTGCATTAATCCCCAACTCTTAAAAACCTCTAAAAAAACCCTTAAAGACCTAGTTGAAGACAAGCACTTTCTCGAGGGCTGCTTGTCTATTCCTGGCTACTATGGCTTGGTTGACCGCCCTATCAAAATCAAGGTTAAATACCAAACTCCTCAAGGCCTAAGTAAAACTAAAACCTTAACCCCACCCTATTCCTCCTACTTTCAACATGAACTTGACCACCTTAATGGTATCTTATTCATCAACTACATCAAGCAAAAAAAAGAACAGTTATATCTCGCTGACAAACAGAATAAAATGCAACCAGTTAACTTTCCTTCTAGCTTCTCCTAAAATTACCCAAATGGTTTCAGAACGAAAATTTCCTATAACTCATGATCGAAGAGATGAAATAAACCAAACCGCTGAAAAATGGCTCAAAGACTTAACCGACTTAACAGAAGATAAAAGCCAAGAAACAATTAAAGCTCTCACTGAAACCCTCGTTCTTCTTGAAGAAAAAACCGGCCAACCCTTCAAACTTCCAGATGATAATCCGCCTAACCCAGACCCAATTTAACTCCACATACCTCCCTCTGCTATACTCACCCTAAATGACCATCCTATTTTTCGGTTCCTCAGAATACTCTATTATTATCCTCCAAGCCCTTCTCAAAGCTGGCTATCAACCTCAGGTAGTTACTGATACTGCCCCTGTAACCCAATTCTGTCAACAAAACCAAATAACACTACTACCCGCCGGCCGTCGGGTCAAACTGTTATTGGTTGATCTAATTATCTCCGCTGACTATGGTCACAAAATCCCTCAGGCTCTTCTCAAGCAAGCTAAAATCGGTTCCCTTAACCTTCACCCTTCCCTTTTACCCAAATACCGCGGCGCTACCCCTGTTCCTCATGCTCTTCTGGCTGGTGATAAAACCACCGGTATCACTCTTATTCAAATGACTAATAAAATCGATTCAGGCCCAATTCTAGCTCAACAAACTATTCCTATCTCCCCTCAGGACAATGCTGCCACCCTGCTTAAAAAATGCTTTTCTAAAGGTGCTAAACTCTTAGTTAAAACTCTGCCTAACTATATTGAACACAAAATCACCCCAAAACCCCAGCCAAACAAATCGCCCACTGCCTACACTCGCCGTTTTACTAAACAAGATGGCTATATCTCCTGGAAATCCTTTAAATCAGCCTTATCTGCTAATGGAGAAAATATATATAACCAAGCCCGAGCTCTCTACCCCTGGCCAGGTGTTCACACTACCTTACCTAATAACAAAACCCTTAAAATTATCTCTGCTAAACTAGATGGCAATAAACTCCTACCTACCTCTGTTCAGCTACCTGGCAAAAACCCTATTTCCTGGCAAGCTTTTTTAGCTGGCTATCAACATCTGCTACAATAACCCCATGAACATTACTCTTTTCGGCGGCTCCTTTAACCCTCCTCATATTGGCCATCAACTGGTCATGACTCAAACCTTTGAACTCATTCCCCACCTCAAGAAAATCTGGCTTTTACCTGATTACCAACACTCTTTTCCCAGCAAAGTCTCTCTGACCCCAGTTAAGCACCGCCTGGCCATGACTAAAATGCTGGAAAACCACCGGATAAAAACCCAAACCTGTGCTATTGACCAAAAAATGACCGGCAACACCATCGAACACATTACTTTTCTTAAGAAAAAATATCCTCAACATCAATTCTCCTTTCTCATGGGTTCTGACAATCTAGCCACCTTTACCCAATGGCCTCAATGGCAACAACTCTTAAAGCTCATGCCTTTTTACATCTATCCCCGAGTTGGCTTTCCTTTAAAACCCCTTAAGAAAAATATGCATCCCCTAGAACACCCCTTGCAAATCATCACCAACATCTCCTCCACCATGGTTAGAAACCGCTTAAAAGCTAATCTGACCATCAAACACCTAGTTCCTCAACTAGTCACTCAATATATTAAAACTCACCAGTTATATTCTACCGCCTAAACCCTTCTCAATAACTTCTTGTCTGCCGGTTCTCCTTTATCGCTCTTACAGCCGCTTCCAGGCCTCCAAATAAACCTCCACCCATAATCTCCTCTGCCACCCTCATTGCCTAACGTCCCTCTTTTATTACCTTCTCTTTACCTTTTTTCTTCACTATCTTTTGTATTCTAGCTTTTTCTTTTTCCATGCATTTCTTTTTTAACCATCTTCAAGCACTTAACACACAACACCATTCTCCGCTTAACTCCCTCCACCTTAATCGTCACCCGCTTTAAATTAGGCTTAAACACTCTTTTTACTCGGTTTTTCGCATGCGACACATGATGCCCATACTGCACCCCTTTGCCGCACTGCTGACACTTCATTCCCATAAGGTGATGTATGATAACATACTATATATAGTATGTTAAGTTTCCTTATCTGGGGCCTGGCCCTTATCATCGCTGTCACCATCCATGAGTTTAGCCATGCTTTTATTGCCGACAAGCTTGGTGATCCGACTGCTAGCCTAGAAGGCAGAATCTCCCTTAATCCCCTTAAACACCTTGACCCCATCGGCACTCTAATGCTCCTTATCTTCCGCTTTGGCTGGGGTAAGCCTGTTCCCTTTGACCCATTTAACCTTCGCCACCCTAAACGCGACTCTGCCCTGATTGCCCTGGCCGGCCCCACCAGCAATCTTATCTTAGCCAGCCTTCTCTCTATCATTCTCAAACTCTCAGCTCTACCTTTATTAGCTCTTCTCATCCCTGTCATCATTATGAACATCAATCTAGCTATCTTTAATCTCCTGCCTATTCCACCTCTAGACGGCTCTAAAATTCTCTACGGCATCTTACCCTTAAGTTGGGCTGAAGAATTCAACGCCTTTATGAAAGACTACGGCATCCTCCTTTTAATTCTCCTCATTCTCCCCATCGGCGGCAGTTCCTTAGCGATTAATCTGATTCTGCCAGTGATTAACTTCATCACCAACCTACTTCTTTAATCTAAATCTCTATCAATCTTGATTCTGTCGTGTCTGCTTGATCAATAGCTAACCTCATTGCTTCATCTAATAACTTTTTTGCTGGCTCCATTAGGTTTGCATACCGTATATCATCCTTTACTAAACGGTTTTCTCTCATCATTCCCGCCTGGTCAGAATCTAAAAGATCTTTACCTTCCAACCACTCTATTGCCTCTTCCCGATCAGCATTTAAAACAACTTCAATTAATTCAGGCTCAATCCTCTTATCTATTAAATATAGAATAAACGCTGCCCTCCTTCTTATCGCATTTCCACCTTTCTCATTAATCTCTCTCACTGCCTTTCTTAAAACTCTCGTTTTCTCATCCTCTATTTCAATATCCAATCGCCGAATCGCTTCATCAAAATTATTTTCATCTACTCTTGCTCCTCGCCAGTAAACTAAAACACCTTTCTCTTTCTCCTTAGGCAAGTCTATCTTTAAATCCGTAGCTTTTTCAAATCCTTCTCTAAACTTCTCTACTACTCGATTGCTAGCTTCCTTCTCTTTCTCCTCAGACATTTCACCTTCATCAACCACTTTTTCATCAGGTATAAAGATATAGAACTCATCACCTTTGCGGCCGATCAAGCGCTCTTCTGGCTTAATCCCAAGTTCTTCTAATCTCTTATGACAGAAGCCAGCCACCTTCTCTAAGGCTGCATCACCATACTCATGCCCATCAGTATTAAAAACTTTTAGACCCACCACGTCTAATGCCAACAACGTTCCTTTTCTACCTTTACCTAAATACTCTTGAGCAACTAATCTCTTAAACTTATCTTCTCTCCAAACTCCATACTTCTCTTCCAAAGCCAAATCTAAAGCCATAGATAAATCTGCCCAATGTTTCAACGCTGGAAGATCTTTTTTCCTAATACCTAATAGCCAATATTTATCTAATAATGAATCAATATCTCCATCTGCTAAGTCCTCTGTTAAAAGCACGCTCTTCGCTGCCAACCTAAATCTCTTTCCGGCTTTTCCAAACCCCAAACCTTCTGCCCCTGAATGCTTTTTTGCTTCTAACCTAGCCCAAGCACTCGCATCTCCTAAAAACGCCGCTAAGTCTTTACCTTCTGCCTTAGGCAGAAAAGCCTCTCTAATTATCTCTACCTGTCTGGCGCGGACACTAGGTACTTCGGGACTACCAATTTCTCCATCCATAGCTTGACAACATGATATAATGAGTTGGTTGTGAAAACAACCATCTGCCCTACAAGGCCCGTTGACAATCTGGAAGTTTTTTTCCTCAACACTCGTATAAAGGGAAGCTCAATGCCCTGACTGATTTTCTCTCAGGGAAGTCTCCGCTCGCACAATGCATCGGAGCCGCTTACCCCACCTGGATTTTGTTCCGGGGAATCACTTTCAGTGAACGACCCACGTAGGGCTCTTTTTATCTTCTCCTTCTCCTGGTAAAATATCCTTGTGCCGCCTTAGCTCAGCTGGTAGAGCACTCGCTTTGTAAGCGATAGGTCCTCGGTTCGAATCCGAGAGGCGGCTCAAAAATGATAGAATATTCACATCCGCTGGGATGGTGGAGTAGTCAAACACATCAGTCTGTAAAACTGACGCCGCAAGGCTTCGTAGGTGCAAATCCTGCTCCCAGCACAACGGTTTTTCCTCAAGAAATGTGTTAAACTCAACTAAATTAATTCTTATGCACCAACCAATTATTAAACTTAAACAAACCCTTAAAGCTAAAAACCTTCAAGGTCTAGCCTTGGATATTGATGATACCTTGGCAGATAGTAGTGACTACTGGGTTAAAAAAACCCAGGAAAAATTTGGCAATCCTGAAAACTTAACCGTCAAACAGGTTAGGCAAAAATATCGTTACTCCTACTATGCTCCCTACTGGAACCGTGACGATGTCCGCCAATGGGAAAAACAAGTCCGCCACGACGACCAGCTCCACCGCAGTTTTCCTTTAATCCCTAATGCTAATCACATAGTTGAAAAAATTCATAAAATTGTCCCCATTGTTACTTATCTCACCGCTCGATCCAAGACTGTTCTGCCTGGCACCAAAGCCTGGCTGGATCAACATAACTTCCCTAAAGTCAACATTATCTACCGCCCTAAAAGCACTAAGCTGCCTCAAAGTTTAGCCTGGAAAGCCAAGGTTCTGGAATATCTCTACCCTCAAGTTATTGCTATCGTTGATGACCACCCCCAGCTAGCCAAAGACCTGTCCAAAAGCTATAAAGGCACCGTCTTTCTCTATGACTATCCTGACCAAGCTCCCCGCAGCGACATCAATATCATTTCCTGTAAGACTTGGAATGACGTTTTAAAGGAAATAACCAAGCTTAAATCAACCAACTAACTTCTTTTTTGTAAAACCCTCTCAAAACCCCTAGTTGTCATCTTTAAAACATCAGCCTTATTCTTATCTGACAACACCAAATCTTCTGTTTCCCGATTAGTCACTTCTTTAATGTCAACCACTCTGGCTGGATTTGTTAACTCATTAAACTCTATCTGAATCTTAAACCTTTTCTCCCTTCCTTTTTCATTCCGAGCAACCACCGTCATAAACATATCATCATTTCCTTCTCCTATTCTCCCTATTCCTTCCCCTATTCTCCCTATCACTGCTGGAACTTTGTATGCTCTAGCTTGACTATCAGGTATAAGGATTGTAGACCCTCTCCAACCCTTCTTATTTCCACTTTTATTTCTTTTCATATCTCCATAAGCCTCAACTATCCCACCTCTATCTTTCACTGCCTCTAAAAAACCCGCTTCTGCTGACGACATCTCTGCATTACTCTCTTCAGTCATATTAACTATATTTTACCTTTTTTTTAACTGCCTTGCCACTGGCTCATATCTAACGTAAAATACCCATTACCTGCCGACGTAGCTCAGCTGGTAGAGCACGAACATGGTAAGTTCGGGGTCAGCGGTTCGAGCCCGCTCGTCGGCTCTAAGGAGAAAACATTATGGCTAAAAAAGGACCCCGCATTCTCATTGCTTTTAAATGCAAAGACTGCGGCTCTCAAAACTATATCTCTCAAAAAAATCGTGCCAATACTAAAGAGAAACTGGAGCTAAAAAAGTATTGCCGTAAGTGCCGTAAACACACTCTTCATAAGGAAACCACTAAGTTAAAATAAGGGCCCGTAGTATACCGGTAACACACTTCCATGGCATGGAAGAGTAGAGGGTTCGATTCCCTCCGGGTCCACTAACTAAAACTCAACCACTCTGGCTTCAACAACATCGCCAAACCAATCCCCAGCATTACCAGTCCCCCTATTAATCTTGACCACCGACTATACTTACTCTCAATCCCCACTGCCTTTAAAGTCACCATGGCTATGCCAAACACCACCATATCATCCAGCATAAAAATCAGGATATAGAAAGCTAAATACAGATAATACTTCACCGCTGGTAAGTTGTTCATCGCCAAAACTTGAGTATAAACCGCTGGCAAACCAGCCGAACACACCAACTCCACCAAATTAACCACTACTGCCAACACCATCATCCCTAACACCGCCCATAACCACTCCCGCTTCTTAACCACCTGACGCAATCTACCAAACACCTTGTCTCGCTTATCTTCATCCACCACCTCACAACCCCCATCCCTATTCTTCCACCAATCTCTTAACGCCCAACCGCCTGCCCCTAAAGCAAATATCCCAATTGCCCATCTCACCCACTTAACCAATCCCACTAATAAAAATACATTCAACCAAGCTGCTAACACTAAAAAGTAAACCACGCCTGAAGTGACAATAAAGGTCAGACCTAATAACCACATCCGCTTTCTGTCTTTCATTCCTAGCAACAAGCTAATTAAAAACAACAAAGTCCACATCGCACATGGATTAAACCCATCCAACAAAGCCACTAAAAACGTCAAGATTGGTAAAGATAAAGTCTTAGGATCAACCTTGCCCACAAATGGCAGCTTTAACCTACCCGCCTGACTAGCTGACTCTTCCTCTAGCTCTCCCAATGCCTCCAACACTGCTGCCTCAATCTCCTTGCCAATGGTTTCCTCCTCAAAACCCGTCCAAGACTTATCACCTATGACTGTAAACGGCACCGACCCAATTTCCACCCCTAATCTTTCCCCTGCCTCTTGCCATAGTCGCCGGCTATAAGGCTGACTCGTCTCATAACTCTTCACCTTCACTTCTTTATATTCCCTACCCAACCCCTTTAAAAAGACTTTCTCTCTAATACAATGAGGGCAAGCAGTTGAGTGAAAAAACTCCACCACCACCTTATCTACCGCTCTTACCGGTAAAGCCAGGCTTAACAATAAAACCAATCCCAGTAGCCAAATAGCTAATCGTTTCACCATCACTTATCCTTATACTTCTCAATTAATTCTATCAATTTCTGCTTCGCTACTTCTCCTGACACCCGAACCAACTCCTTACCCTTCTTATCTAACCACACAAACACCGGCAGCTTACCATCTGAAATCTTAAACTCCTTCACCTTCTGTTTATCCTTATCAAAATCATAATACTCTGTCTTAAGCTCAGGCATGGCTGTCTCAATTTCCTGCCATCGAGGCTTCATCACCAAACACCCTGAACACCAAACTGCCCCAAACTTCAAGACTTTCATACTCAACTATCCTACGCTGAGGAATACTCAAAATCAATATGTTAAAATATATCTAATAGGGCCGTGATGAAATGGTATCATGAGAGTCTCCAAAACTCTTCTCCCAGGTTCGACCCCTGGCGGCCCTGCTGAAACCTATAATATTGACTACTCTTCTCTAGTAACATATACTCCTTCTCATGAGTATAGAATTGCCTCAATCGCCAACTATAACCGACTCCAATTTCGGCACTTTTGCGAGTCCTGGACATGACAACTTTTGCTCAACTCTTGAGCCCACTGAGCGACTTAATACGCTCGGCTGGCTTCAAGCTTGCCCCAATCCCCCAGCAGTAGCCGAAGAGTTTGGAAAAGATTGGACAATCGCCAGATATTTAGAATCTAATTTTGTAGGAGCTCTAATAATTGAGCGAGCTCAAATCTTAAGTCCCTATCTCGCTAAAAAACTCTCAACATCTATCACTCGGCTTATTGATGAGCCAGCCAAAGGATTTGATCCCAATTTTATCCCCGAAACTCACCTTGATTCCATGTCGCCTGCTTCTACCCCATGGGGCTATGGTGCCCCTAGAGCTCTTATAGAACAGTTTGGTAGGGAAAAACCGTGGAAAATTGGTGATGAAAGAGTCATGAAAGGAATAAAAATTCTTAATGAAGCAATTAAACAATCCTATGATCCTTCTGAATTTCTAGCTATATTGGCCGATAAAATCACTCAAGCAGATGCCGACCCAACTGCTGTATTAAGTCACATTCTTGCTATTGAACTAAAAAATGAAGGCTCGTTTACCCTTGTCAAACTAGTTGCTGAACAAATAGAAAAAAAATCGCCTGAACTATGGCAACACTATCTCTCATTAACTCCAGAAGACACAGAAGCTGCAGGAATAATCGCCAAATCAGACTTGGTTACATCAACAGAATAAGCTATCTTTTCTAAAAACCAGGTTCTAACATAGTCCACCAGCCCCTGCTGCTGACCTATAATATTAAATCTCCCTCCCCAGAAAATTACAACCTATCTTGCCATTATCACCATACAACTATTTACACCTGCTATCTCAATCTCAAATTGATTACCTCCTTGATTAATTTCAACAACTTTTGGGAATTTAACTATTTCTGTTTTTATTTCTCTCTTATCCCTCAAATTAATCTTCCCATGTATACCAACGGCTCTCACTACATCACTAAAATCTTGCCTATGACTCAACTCAACATCTTCATGGCCATCTTCTCCAAGCCAAAACCTACATTCTTGTGTATGATCACCAACAATTTGCACAACTACTGGCATTCCATTTCTTCCTAAATTCCACCTCCAGCTAAATTCATCTCCAATATCAAGCTTTGATTGTTCTTCTAGAGCCTTCTTTACTAAATCAAGGTTTGGTGGCTCATCCCACCAAAATTTTTCTCCTACAACCTCATTTTTAGTTATTAATAACCTTGTAGTCTCCTTTTTTCCCATAACATATTATTATACTACGAATGCCCATTCACCAGTAAACCAAGTTCTAACTTCGTCCACCAGCCCCTGCTGAATAACCTATAACTTTAATTAACCCTACTATATAACCTTAATGATATAATTCTGATAATGACAATTAGAACTGCAAGAAAAAATGAGATAAAAACACTTCAAACTTTAAACAAAGAGATATTTATAGATAATCATAAATATGACCTTGATTTAAAAATGGACTGGACTCAATCTGAAGCTGGAAAGAAATACTTTACAAACATTCTCAATAATACTAATGCTATCTGTCTAATAGCTGAAAAAAATAGTGTCCCAATAGGATATATCGTCGCCGCTCCAAAAAAATTCGGCTATCGTTTAAGTAAATATATTGAAATTGAAAATATAGTAGTATTACCAAAATATCGTTCTCTAGGAATCGGTTCCCGATTGATAACAGAATGTCTCAAAATTGCAAAAGAGAAAGGCTTCCAAAAAACTTATGTTAGCTCATATTATAAAAATTCAAAAGCCATCAAATTTTACGAAAAAATTGGCTTCAAGAAAATTGATATAAGTTTGGAGCAAAACATTTAAACCAAGTTCTAACATAGTCCACCAGCCCCTGCAATACTTTCTTCACTCAAACATAATCTTATAGAAAAAAAGGTTCAAGTCTACGTGTTATAATTTTTCTATGACAAATTCTCAAAAAGGAAAAACAAATGATCTCCAGGGATTTATTAATACAAATAAAAACACTAA
>Ga0209976_10000259_pt1 | contig 39071 bp, 73 predicted proteins | sample SumtaG_FD_182806 | JGI IMG/M metagenome (GOLD analysis project Ga0209976, IMG submission 182806) | Deep subsurface microbial communities from Indian Ocean to uncover new lineages of life (NeLLi) - Sumatra_00157 metaG (SPAdes) (version 2) | ecosystem: Environmental > Aquatic > Marine > Oceanic >...
ACGGGGTTCGATGGGTTCAAGGCGTACATGGCGGACTATCGCAGTGCGGTTGCTCAGGGAAGCGGTCGATGGGATATGGATCGACTGACTTTTGAAGCAGGCCAAGCCAACGGCGAGAAGTTCGGGAGGGTGAAGTGGCTCAAGAAAGCGTACGCCTTGCCGTGTCACGCGACAGTACAGGGAGATCGTGCGGTGCTGGTAAACGACATTCTCGCCCTCATCGAGCTGGAGTCCGCCGATGGCAAAGTTGACTGAGGCTGAGATATTGGCGGACGATGATTTGCTGCGGGAGGCGTTCTTGGATTGCCTTCGATGTTCGCGTGACGAATTGCGACAAGTAATCAGCCAGTTGCGTGGCCGGAAACACGCGACCCACAAGGCGCAGACACAGGCGTTTCGGTTTGAATTGATTGGCGTGAAGCTTGCCGTAGCCGCCCTGGAGCAAGACTAACGGCTGGCGGTGGCGTTAAAAGGTGTGGCCGAAGCCCGGTCGAATCCGCATATGGCGGCGTCACCATCGGCCTGTTTGGAGATTGTGATGGACGCAATGGAAATACCTGATCCTGTCGAGCTTGGCGAGGCGCGGGCTGAACTGCTGTCTGACCGGATCAGTTGGGATGGGGTCAAGCGGTGCTCTATGTATACGTGCTCGTGCGGTAAAACAGTACCGATAGAGCAGGCAGAAATTTTGAGTGCCGATCCGTACGGTGAGCCGTTCTGCCCATCGTGTTGCGAGGCGGCCCGCAAAGACAAGCAGCCCTAGGAGGCGTGATGGCAACGATACCCGAAGCAGTACGAAGGTTCGCGAAACGCATGACCAGCAAGCTCAGAGACAACGCATACAAGGGCGTTTGGGACGAATGCGACTTAGAGTATTTGTTCTCCCGTTTAGGCGAGGAGGTCGCCGAACTGCGAATGTCGTGTGAGGCAGCCAAGGCAGACTTCGATACGGACGTGGGCATACATCTGAAAAGGAATGATATTCATCGCATCGCACGCGAAGCCGCAGACGTAGCAAATTTTGCGCTGATGATTCAGGATCGTTGCGGCGGTACAAAGGCCCGATAACCTCGTAGGAATAACAAAGAGGAGTCGAGATGGGTGAGAAACCGAATCAACCGACCGAAGAAGAATTACGTTTAGAGGATGAAGGCTTAGTCGAGGACGGGCAACAGTTTTCTGGTGAAAAGTTGGCCAGAATTGCCAAGCGCCGCGCCGGTCAATATGAAGGACGGCTTGCCGAATCACTCATTGCCGCCCGTGCGGAAATCGAACTGCTGAATATAGAATTACAGCGGGCGGCTAACGAATTGTCGTTGGCTAATTCGCGGGACATACGGTGTGCGAGAGACCACGGTGGCCAACTTAAGACCTAGAAGGCGTCGCGGCGTGAAACTTGAGTGTTGGGCGTGCGACGGCACAGGCAAGGACGTGACGTTCGACGGCAAGTACGACGTCTGTCAATCGTGCCAAGGGCGGAAGTGGTTGTTTTGTGAGGCCCCGGAGTCGAAACCACCACCAAGCGTTCGAGCAGATTCCAGGACGGCTTGTGTAGTTTCGCCGGTTTCTGTAGTGGAAACCAAGTAGAGCGAGACGGCGCTTGGTGGTGGGGGCTCCGATAATCGAATAGGACATAACAAATCTTATCGGAACCAAACGAAAGGAACCAAATGAACATTGACCTTGACTCTCTCGGATTCAAAGAAAACGAAATCAAGGATCGCGTCGTTGAGTGCATTGCCGAGCAGGTGCTGCACAACAAGATGTTTGAACAAGACGAGGATGGCGAATGTGGCCACGAGACGGAATTCAACCAGCACTTGCAGGAGCATATCGAGAAGCGGATCACTGATACGATTGAAGCGCTCGCCGAAAAGCACCTGCTTCCAAACGTGACCAAGTACATCGAAGACCTGTGTTTGCAGGACTCTAATCGATGGGGCGAAAAGCAGGGCGAACCGTTTACGATCACCGAGTACATTGTCAAGAAAGCCGAAGAATACATGATGCAGCCGGTGGACCATCAAGGGAAACCGAAGGGAGAATATTCTTCTGGATGGTCTAGTAAGGACACGCGAGTCATGTACTTAATCAACGCTCACCTCGCGTTCAATATCAAGATCGCTATGGAGGATGCCGTCAAAGCGGCAAACAGCCAAATCTCCAAGGGTATCCAGATGGCTGTCGAAGCCAACCTGACCGAAATGGTAAGCAAGCTCAAGTGTAGCGTGCAGACAGGGCGGTAGCCCCCGCCCCTCCCCCGGAGAACGAAGGATGAGTTGTACTTCTGCCGACCCGCCAGCAAGGGGGCGTATGAGCACGATCAGGCTGAGCGCAGCCTATCGGAAACTTCTTAGGTATTGCGATGCGCTGAAGCAGGTGAACGCGGAGAATGTTCGCATCATCAAGGCGCTTCCACCCCCGGAGAACGGTGATGAGTAAACGTAAATACCAACGCTGGGTAGAGTGTTTCGGTGACCACAACCTTTCCGAACTATGTGATGTAGCCCGGAAGGCGGGCTGTCAAATTGTCGCAGCCGTGAAGCCAGGCATGTGTACTAATAACACCATTGTCGTTTTTGCTGATTCACGGCAAATGCGCAACGCGGAGACGACCTGGGTAGCGGCGGGGCATCGTGTGTGGAATCGCAGAAACGGAAACGAGGGCGGTAGCAGATTTCCGATTGACTTGAATATCCCACGCGACAAGTGGGTAGACGACCGATAATCGAATACTTCATAACGTACCCAGAGGAGTAGTGATGGCAGAGAAAGAACTGACACGAATAGAACGGGCTGAGGAAACCCTGTGTGCGGCGGAAGACGTACTCAGTGGTGGCGAGATTGAAGGAAGCTACCCCTTTGACGCAAGGGACGTCCCACTGCTCACCAATGTCCTGCTAGCCAGGATAGCGGTCACTTTGGAACGCATATTGCACGAAGTCCCATAATCGAATACTTCATAACGTGTATTACCGGGCCTTGGAGAATTGAAATGGACAATTTGAACGAACTGAAAGACGGCTTGAGGCAGATCGTCGTGAGTGGGTGCCCCGATAAAGGAACCTCAAAGCGCGGTGGCGACTCGCGAGCCAAGGCGATCGAAGACGCCATAGCAGGAATACAGAACGATCCCGACGAAACGTTGCTAAAGGGGTATATCGGAATCAAGAACTATGCGGCGTTTGGAGATCAGCGGGAAGATCATTCGATCAACATGGGGCCTCGACATGGTACGATTGTGTTCTCCGTTTGTAGGCAGCGAGGATACGTTGGGCGTATAGGCGTGAGCGCGATTGCACTACTGGAGGCAACGCGAGACTTCCCCGCCGTGCCCGATGGCGAGGATCAATACCGTCGAAAGCGGTACCTGAACCTGTGCGATGTTCTTGCGCGAAGAGAAAAGGCGGAGAACGAACTGGACTGGTGCGACGCCGCCCTAACCCCGACCAGCTAACGTGTATTCTCGGACGGTAAAATGAGCGAAGTGTTCTCGACAATTCCCGGCCGCGTGTTGGCTCGCCGAGATATGGGGCCGACTGCGAAACTGCTCTACGGGTATCTGTTGGCGAACGGTGGAGGCGAGACGGTGGTGCGGATGGCGAAAGCCCTTGGCGCGGGAACACGTTCGATCTATCGAGCAAAGCAGGAATTGTTCGCGGCTGGATTGATCGACTGGGAAGGTCATAGCCGGGTGTACGTGTTGACATGAAAAGAACCAAGGCGCAACGACGTAAGCGGAAAGCCTCGCGGAAGATTCGGCGCAAGGATTGGGTGCCGCCGATATTCGAGCCTGGGCTTACCCCGGGAGCTTTCGGAAGAACTAACCCCACCCCGCCCGATGGAGATGAATGATGCAGGAGCTAGCCCAGTGGGCCAGTACGTTGACTAGCGGCAACTTCGTGTTGACGGTGCCGCGTAATATGACTCAGGACGATTGTGATCATGTGCTGGAACTCTTGCCGTTGATTGAGCGAGTGCTTCCGCGACTTGTGAAACAAACATCCCCAACCCCCAACCAGGATCCCCCAGAATGAAAAACCAGGAGCGTGACGATGGCAAGTAAGCCAGACCTATGCGATGCGTGCGGGCAGGAGCCGCCAACCGACGCGCCTGTTCTTTATGAATGCCCTGAGTGCGGAAAGCGATGCTGCACTAGATGCTGTGGAGGGAATGCATCGCTGTGTTTTGAGTGCGAAAACGATCGCCCCTAACGGAGAACCCAAATGAAAACCGTGATAACCGTACGAACCGTAGCGTGGTGGTGCTGCCTTGTCGCGGCAGGTGTCGCAGCGATGTGTCTCTGGTCCGACATGCAAGCCCCGAAGCCGCTCACCCCCGACGTCTTCACGCGTAGCCAGGACGGATACGACCTTGGCGATCAGGCGGAGCTTAGACGGCAGAACGCCGAGGCGGATCGAGACTTGAAGCTGGAGCCGAACGATGACTGAGCAAGGCGATAAAGTTTCCGACGCACTGGAGCGTCACAACAGAGCCAGCAGGGCTAGCAGCGAAACATACCGAGCTGTGTACGACCAACCCGCCCCGGCAGACCGGCCGAGCGAAGAGAAGAGATGCCGAACATGCGGCGACCTGCTTGGATCGACACCCTGCACGCATGACGGGATGCGAGCGGCTGCTGAGCGACAGAAACGTATCGGTAATCCAGGTCAGATTACCGAGGAAAAGCTACAGATATACGCAGGCAGGGAGGTTGGCCACAGCAGTCGAGGCGTTGACCACGATGCCAAGGCTTTTGCAGTCGAAGTCCAACGCCTGCGTGCGGAGGTGGTCGTATTCCTCCGAACCAACGCCTCGCTACGAAAGCAGCTAGCCGAATCGCGTGCGGAGGTTGAGCGGCTGACGAAGCGTTGCGCAGAACTCTACGACGAGGAACGAGACACCTGGTTCAAATCCGAAGAGCAAAGGCTAAAGCACAAAGACCAACTCGCGGCGGCGTGGGCTTATATTGACAATCCCGGGTCGGCGGAACTATTTGCAGCCTTCGACGACACGCGAAGGGGGAACGAAGAAAAACCATGCCCCAGGTGCAACGGTCACATGGAGGTCAAAGAGCGGTACCAAGAAAACGGCGAATGGCTTAGTCGGTTCATTGAGTGTCCTCGCTGCATGGGTACGGGAACCCTGGCAACGCCATCGAGAGGCGTTTCGTGTCCTACGTGCGGAAGATACTTCTGTGGTCCTCGCGTGCCGCTTTGCAAGGCGTGCGGTGCTCATTACAGCAAGGTTGATTTATCGAGGCGACCGAGCAACTACTGTCAAGGGTGCGGGTTTGCGCCCGAGGCTGGGCAGCGATGTCATTGCCCGCCCACAAGTGAGTCCCTCCCGCCTGACCCCGAAGGCCAACCATTTGAGGCGCTGCCATGACGCTCGACATGCGGCCGACGTTTACTGCGAGGAAGAAATGACCGAGGATTGCCCAAAGTTTCCGCCACCGTGCCGGACTTGCGTTAGCAACAACCCGGGCCGAGTCAAGTGTCCGTTGCATGGCCGCGAAATGTACGGCCGGCACGAGGCCGGAGGTATGCGCCTTCTTTGCCCGGTAAACGGTTGCGCGGAGACCGTGTTCGAGAAATTGCCCTTGAAGCTGTGCCCCGATTGCCGTGGATCGCGGGTCAGTAAAACAGCCACCCTCCCCCCGCACACCCTAGCCCACGGACGCAAGCACGGCACGGCGTTGCTTGTCGAGCCGATGGAAAATCAGCCCCGGATGGTGTCCGTACCCAACGGCAAGCGCAAGAACGACCACTGGCAATTTCATTGCGTCGGCAAGAAATCTGGCCGTCCGTATAAGGTCACGTCTGACAGCATGTCGTATATCGTCAAGCGCTTCGCCCCCCACCGTCCCGGTGACGTGGTGGAGATTGAACTGCCGGAGACGAACACTGTGCTGCTCGGTAGACCGTTGACCGTACAGGAGACAATATACGCCACCGTCCTCACCGTCGAGGCTAAGCGGGTGGCGGACGTGACTCCAGATGAATTGGCTGCCACCGGGTTTCTCTATGGTACGGTAACGGATCGGGGGCAATGCGGCTGCTTCGAGTGCTACGGTAAATGGTGGAAAGAGGCGCATCCCCATCACGGTTTCGAGTCATACGCCTGGCTGACTATGTTGGAATTGGAGAAACCATGAAAACCAAGCTGGCCAAACACGCTCTGATGGCCATTGTGACCGTAGTTCTTGCTTACGGCATCTATCGTCACAACGTCCAAATGTGGTCTACGATGGAACCTCTGCCGGATGCAGCCAAGGCGTGGATCGGGAACGCTTTGGGATTGGAGAAGAAGTGACGGCGACCCAAACGATAATCCACGGTGACTGCATCGACGTCATGAAGCGGCTGGATGATCGATCCGCCGATATGGTGTTCGCGGACCCGCCTTACAATCAAGGCGTAGACTATGGCCAAGGGGCCGCGTTCGACAAGATGGGGGCAACCGAATTCGAGGAATTTGTGGCTGATTGGATTGGCGAGTCTGTCAGGCTGTTGCCCAGAAGCCCCCGTACAGGCTCTTTGTGGGTGCTTGTGTCGGAGGGTTTAGCGGATGAGCACGGCATTGAGTTGCGAGAATGGATACCCCGTCGAAATCGAATCATCTGGCACGAACGCTTTGGCCAGTATCAAGAGGTCAATTTCACCGGCGAACATCGGCACCTGTTCTATCACGCGTATCCCGATTGCACTTGGAATCCTGATGCGATACGCGTGCAGTCTGTCCGTCAGAAGATGAACGACAAGCGAGCGAAGGGGCCAAGGGTGCCGGGTAACGTGTGGGATTCTCCGCGCGTCCAGGGCAACAACGGAACCCGCGTCCCGTGGCACCCGACCCAGCTTCACGCTCCATCGCTAGAGCGGATCGTTCTGTGCTCCACGAATCCCGGCGACACCGTACTTGAGCCCTTCAGCGGGTCGGCAATCCTCGGCGTGATCTGCAAGAAGCTCGGCCGGAACTACATTGGCATCGACAGTAATCCCGAATACGTCAAGCTCGGACAGGAAAGGATCGACGCGGCATGACCGCGCGAACCCTAGACGACAACGCGTTGATCGACAGGGCGTGTCGGAAACATGGAATCGATCGGCATCGGCTACTGAGGCGTACTCCGCGATACAGTACCGACCCGTATTTGGCTGCCAGGGCGGACATTGTACGTGAATTGTATCCTGACGTGACGATTAAGTACCTCGCGGACATGCTGAATATGTCAAAAGCGGGTGCCGCGCTGATGGTAAGGCGGACTGTTACACCCCCGGCCGATCGGGTATAAGGCACGCATGGGAGATTCAACGAAGATGTAGCGACCGGCGGCTGTGGCGCTTGCGACTGTTCTTTTGATGCTGTTGGGCATCGCGGTTCCGGTCGTCGGCAGCAAAATGATGGATCACGAGAGTAAGCTGGCGAGCCACGAGACGTCGCTGGGACACATTGAGGCGACGTTGATTCGGATCGAACGGAAAATCGACAATATTCCAAAGGAGAAACCATGAAAGACGCGAAAATCAAGCGGTGGCGACGTATTGGTGCCGTGTACGTGCTGGCCTGTGGGGCGTGGTTCGCTTCGTACGGCTGCGCCACCACCGGCAGCGGTGACATTACAGTGGGCGACTACCGTCAGACGTGGGTGTGCGACGAGGATGACCACTGCGTCCACACGACGTGGCACCGTAACGCGGACGGCGAGTGGATTATCGTGGCCGAGGTTTCCCGTGCCGAGATGGCGGCTTCGATGCCTGTGGAGCTTGAATAACGATGTCTCCTCCTTCCCGGCGCTCGTTGACCCGAGACGCAGCAGCGGGCGTCGGGCTCCTTTAGGGTGATTCGTGATGACCGAGCCTGAGAATCGGATCGTCAATTTGATCGTGGCGGGCGGCCTGCTCATCATCGGTTGGGCGGTGCTCGATTGGGTGTTTCGTACATTTGGGAGGAATTAAATGGCCGCTAGGATTCTAGACGTGAGCGGCAACCCGCTCGGCGGGCAGAACGTGGTACCGCTCGGCATTGCGATCGAGTCGGCGTTCAAGTGCGAGTGGGTGTATCTGCGGACCAGGCCGACACGGCAGCCCGAGGGTCCGAAGGAGGTCGCGTTCATGCAAAAGATGATCAACGAGGGCATGACGAACGGCTACAAGCTGCCCATCGAGGTCGGCAAGTCGATTGCAGGCGGGCTGCTCAAGGCGTGTATGATGGCGCAGGCGTTCATCGACGAGAGGGAAAACAACCGGACCGGTATGAAGATTGTGCCGCCGCCAGAATGACGTAGTACCCTATTGAAATACGCGTCGTCAGCGTGCGAAAACACGACTGATCCCCGTGGTATTGGGGCGACGCCAAACGCACCCCGCCAGGAGCGAGGTCGCAACTCGACTTCGGGCGGGGTCACCTTTACGTTTGGAGGCTTTGCGATGAGCAAGAAAATCGTCAGACAATGCGGCAAGTGCGGCGAGGTCAAGGGCTACCGTCGCGAATCGATCACGCGGGATTTGCCGCACATGGGTCTATCATGGCTCGGCGACGTCGTACCATGCGATGCCCCGGTCGCGCGGTGCCCGTGCGGCTCGAAGGATCTGCGGGTAGCGAAATGACGCGCCGAGCTAAACGCGAATTCCTGACCATGCTATCTGGAGCGTGCGCCTTGGCCAAAGAGAACGCAAGCTGTGATAAATGCGACAGCAATACTTTCGAGCGGTGCGATTGCGTTGGCCACAGGGTTACGCTGACCTGCGTTTGCGGGCACGTCCAGGCGGATAAGTCGGTGCACGCGATCGGCCGGCGGGTCAATACCAAGACGGCTACCGTTAAACGTGGCCCCCAGAATATCGTTATCTGCGACCTTGAGCAGGTCAAACGGATGAATTACACGTAGGAGGAAGACAAATGACAGACCGATGGACATGGTTTCTATGCGCAATTCTGAGCATCTGCGGGCTACTGGGCAGGACAACGCCGATCGACCATACGAGTATCGTAAGGGCGTATCCGGTCAAGCCTGTTGTTTCTGCTGATTTAGAAGGGCGAACGTATGGCAAGCTGTTCTGGTTGCGGTGATCTACACGATCGTGTCGGGCAGCGGTACTGCGTGACGTGCCACGCTGCCTACATGCGTGCTTGGCGAGTAGAGCACAGGCTGAGCGGGCTTCCCAAGGTCAAGGCTAACGCTAGATCGTACGCTGGCGTATACCAACGGCGCGGCAAGATCACGAGGAAGCCGTGCGAAGTGTGTGGAAGCGGTGATTCACAGAAGCATCACGACGACTACTCAAAGCCACTAGAAGTGCGGTGGCTGTGCCGTGCCCATCATTTGGAGCTGCATGCCGGAATGGCAAGATAGGCAATCTCCACGTGAAACATGGCGTAGCGAATCTGTGCACAGACGAGAATAGTTTTGGTCAAGTGCGGGATATGACGCAATGGCTAATCAGCCATCACGATCTACCAATCCTGAGTAAGCTGCTCTAATGATTGATCACGGTTTATCATCAATGCTGCTCCACCACGGTCTATCATCGTGTCGGTACCACCTGGACCGAGTACTCCCAGCATGGTAGATTGTGACGATGGACGCAAACGAACGCTCAAGTAGGTATCGGGCGCGAAAGCGCGGCGAGAATGTCCCCAAGTGTAAGCCGGGTCCAAAGCCTGGCTACAAGCAGTCGAGCGATCACGTCGAAAAACGAAAACGGTACGGTCCAGCCCATCACGCCTGGCGCGGACCACAACCTAACCCGCCCCCTTGACAAACCCCGTGGCGGTGCCTTAGAACGGGTGTATGGGTGCCACAGAGCAGGTTGTAGCTACGCCTGTTGAGCCCGGAAAAGAATCCCAGGAATCCCAGGCTTATCAGGAAGTGCCGGGCGGTAATTTCGCGGCTGGTAATCCGGGGAAGCCGAAGGGTGCCCGGTCCAAGCATTCCGTCCACATGGAATCGGTGCGCGAAGAGATCGTCGGGTCGTGGCATCAGCTCGGAGAATCCAAGGACGGCAAGACTGGCATGGAGCGGCTGGTCGAACTCGCCGATACGAACTTCGAGGCGTACCTTCACGCGATCGCCAAATTCATGCCGAAGGGCGCGCAGGTCCAAGTCACTATCCCCGCATTCATTCAGCCCAATCCGCAGATACACGCACCCGGCACAATCAATCTGATCGAAGAGCTGGAGGCCAAGGCTGGCGACGGCGAGATCACGAAGAGCATGTTCTTGGAATCTTTGCGGGTGCATGCGCGTGCAGGCCCGGCCACGAATGGCACGGCCAAGAGAAACGGCAAGTCTAATGGCCACGCCAAATGACCAGCCGAACTACGAGGACGTCCTTGACGATTGCATGGAGCTTTACGCCAACGGCGTAGTCCTCCCCGAAATGCTGGACCGGCTGTGCGCCTACACGTCGTGGGTCAACAATGGCTTTTGTTTCATTTGCGACCAGCACGCCGAGGTAGTACCGCTAGTTCACAACAGAATCCAGCGAATCCTACTCGGTGCTGCCATGTTCCAGGCGGGTCGATTCAAGCCGATTAGGCAGATCGACCTTAAAGCCCGCAAGGGTGGCGCATCTACGCTGTGGCAAACCATCACGGTATTCTTGTGCCAGCACTACGATAACCAGGTCGGGCTCATGCTCGCCCACGTACCCGATTCGACTCGTGAGATTTTCCAGATCGCCAAGAAGGTAGTGGACACGTTCCCTGCCCTCTCGGACCCATTCGAGATGTGGATCAAGTTTCCGGAGACCGATAGCCGGTACAACTGCCACACCGCTGCGGGTGCCAACGTCGGTGCGGGTGGCACGATAACCGTGCTGCATTTATCTGAGGTGGCACTTTGGGAACGCAACAAGACCAAGACGCTGACGGCGGCCATGAAGGCGGTTGCGAAAGACCCGAAGACGATCCTCATCATGGAATCTACGGCTCGTGGGCAAGAGGAATTCTACGCCAAGTTCAATGAGGCGAGGTACGACCCAGAGCATCCGTATATCTCCGTGTTCGTTCCTTGGTTTCTAGACGATACGTTGGTGATCAAGCCACCCGCCGACTTCACGCTGGATGCCGACGAGCAGATCATCTACCGGCTTGCCTTCGACGACTACGCCATCGAACTCGGGCACGACGCTTTCCAATGGCGGCGAGATGAGATTAAGGCCACGATCGGCGGTATCGCTGTATTCCGTCAAGAGTATCCATCGACACCCGAGGAAGCGGTGCAAGGTTCGGCCGATCTCATCTTCCCCGGTATGCGCCAGTGCATCGTTGACGAACTACCGTTCGATCCGGAGATGCTTGAGCCCAACGCTCTAAGGGGTGGCATCGACTATGGATACAACGACCCCACGGTCATATTGACGGGCGCATACGTCGATCGAGTGTGGACCATCCTTGAGATATATCGCCAATCTCAAGGGCTGGCTGAACAACACGCCTCGCATTGCTGGGACGGATGCAACTACGCCATTGATCCGGCCGAGCTATCGGGCAAGAACGAGATGCTTAAGTGCCTCAAGAGGTCTCGTAATTCAGCCAAGATCAGATCGGCACCACGTAAGAAGACGGGCCGATTGAGTGGCTTCGTCAAGGGCGAGATCGAGCTTGTGCAACGTATGATGGTCGAAGGGCGGCTGAAGATACTGCGATCGGCCGCCGAGCAGATCGTACTTGAAGCCGAGAATTACTTTTGGAATCCCAAGAGCGGCGAGCCCGACGATCGCCATACCGAGAATTGCGGCCATCTAGACACGATGGCGGCTTTGCGTTATGGATGTATGGGTTGCGAACAGGCCCAAACCAGCGAGGTCATTATCGTACCGCCGTCGCGAGGCAGCAGACGGGAACAGTTCAGATTATGAAACAGCAACCAATCAAGAGCCTGCGGCCGATCATTACCGTGAGTACGAAAGAGATTCGGCACAACGAGGTGCTGGACGATCAGCGCCAGTACCTATCCGACGCACCGACCCCGGCCGGAATGGCGATACTCTTGAAGCGCATCGACGACGGCGCGATTGGCGAACTGTGCGAGATCGGCGAAGAGATCGAGGGCAAGGACGGACACCTGCAATCGGTAGCCGCCCTTCGTCGCCAAGCTGTCACCGCTCTTGAGTGGTCAATCGACCCGCACGATACCGAGGACGAAGACGCGGTAGACGTCGCGAAGTACGTCCAGCGTCAACTTGAGTCGATCGTAACGTGGCCTGAAACGCTTGAGCACCTGGCGACAGCTAACGGCCCCGGCGTCGCGGTAACAGAACTCGTGTGGCGTCGCGGTGAGCTAGCCGAGACAAACGACGTGCCCGGAGCCAGGCTCGTGTCGTACCCGCACTGCCCATCGCGAATCGGAATCCTGACAAGCGAAGATATGGTCTGCGGCGTTCCGGCCAGCGAGGGCAAGTACATCATCCACACGCCGAACTGTCGAGCGGGTCAACCGATCCGCGTGACGCTCACCCGTCCGTCGCTCTACCTGTGGACGCTCAAGCACCACGGTGTCAGCGACTGGATGGCGTTTTCCGAAGTGTTCGGCATGCCGGTCAAGCACTTCCAGTACGACCCCGATACTATCACCGCAGAGGAAAAGAAATACCTGATCGCCAACGCCGGGCTCATGGGTCCGGATTCGCACGTCATTACCAGCAAGGACGTGGATTTCCTGATGAAGGAATCAGCGAAGGGAACGCACCCCGGCCAGGAGATTGCCGACTGGGTTGATCGCAAACTGTCGATCACCTGGCTCGGTCAAACGCTTACGACAGAAACAACGGGAGTTGGTTCATTCGCGCTAGGCAAGGTTCACGACGATATTAAGACGTCGCTCACCGTTCACGACGTTGCTACGGAGCGTCGCACGATTGGCCGTTATGTCATCGCGCCGATGGTTCGCAACAGGTTCCCGGGTCAAGCCGTGCCCATGCCATTTTTCAATCGGCACATGGTCGAGGCGGTGGACGTTGAATCGCAGACTCTGAACCTCGACAAACTGAGGTATGCGAGAGAACACGGGCTGCGCGTCGATCGCAAGGTGGAGTACGAAATGCTCGGGATTCCTATGCCGAAGGAGTCTGATCCGGCTGACATGGTGTAGGGAATTCGAACACTTCCTGCCCCATTCGTTTAGCCGCGATTTCGCAGTACCGTTCCTCGATCTCGATGCCGATTGCCTTGCGTCCCAGGTCTTTGGCGGCGCGGAGGGTGGTGCCGGAACCCATGAAGCCATCCAGAACCGTCTCACCATCCAAGGTGCTCATTGCCACAAGTCGCAACAATAGCGGTACGGGCTTCACGGTTGGATGAAGCGGGTCCATCGTGCTGGACCAATCGTAACGAAGCACAGACCTTGGGCGCTTACCATTGAGCGGCCTACGGCCCTGCATGCCGTACAAGATCGCCTCCCATGCCTCGCCGAAACCTGCTTCGAGATCACCGACAGTGCCACGGTCGCCTTTGTCCCATGCGAGCACCTGCTTCGGCTGGACAATTTCCATAGCTTCGGGAATCTTTCTTGGGGAAGCGAACACGTACCAATGCCGATCATCCGCTAGCCGGTCAATCAGCTTGGGCCACGCCGACCGGAAGACATCCAAGCTGCCATCGCCCGAAACAGGGCAGCGAAGTTTGTCATTACGAGACCGCCTGGCGGTCTCGTAAGCCACGCCATACGGAGGGTCCACAAGCACCAAATCCACCTTCCCCAACGTCGGCAGTATCTCCCGGCAATCGCCGTGCCAAATCTGGATTCCACCGTGGTCGTAGTAGGGCTTCACTTCGCAGCCTCCATAATCCATTCATCGACAACGTAGGTCGGCCACTTGGCTGAACGTCCGATGTGCAACGGCGGCGGGAACTTTTTCCGTTTTATTCGCCTCCACAAGAAACTTTCAGAAATTCCTAGCTTGGCTGATACTTCCTTGGCGGTCATTAGCGTGGTGTCGCGGTCGCCTGCGGTATGTTCGGTACACATGCCCGTTGACGATACCGATCAGATAGCACCTGTCAAGAGCCCTTGACGGATCGGGCGTAACACGCCAATAGACCAGTATGAGCACGGTTGGCGTTGCATATCTTGAGCTTGCAGACGACGCGCCGAGCAGCGTGCAGCTACTTCACGACGGCTCGCTCGACTGGGAAGATTTCCCAGATGTGAAGCTCGACAAGGCGGGTGCCGACGCGGTGATCGCGGCATTCGAGAAACACGGGGTCGATATTCCGGTCGATTACCATCACTCGACGGTGCGCGCCGCGCAGGGGAAGCAAGCGAAAGCGCTCGCCGCCGGATGGGTAACGGGGCTCGCCTACGAAGAAGGCAAAGGGCTGGTCGCGACCGTCAAGTGGTCGAAACAAGCCGCAGCCGAAATCAAGTCGCAGGCGTACCGATACCTGTCGCCCGTCATCTTCTTCGACGAAAAGAAAAACACAGTCCTCGAACTGGACTCCGTTGCACTCACGAACAAACCGCGCACGCGGAATATGCCCGATTTACTCGAAGCCGCCGAACGGCGACTGAATAGGGAGCCAAGCATGGCGAAGAAAACGCATTCGACAAAAAACTACCGACGCCCTGTCGCGTGGCGCACTCTGGCCAAGGGCGAAGAGATCGCACCTGGCGTTGACATTGCCGTTGAGGATCTACCGCCCGAGGAAGTCGAAGTACTCGACGCGGTTGGCGAGGCGATCAATGCGCTGGCCGCTGCGATGCGCGACAACGGTGCGGATCTCGCCGACGACGCAGACGCGGTAACGATCCTTGCAATGGCTCGCGATTTGCAGTCCGGCGCGCCTTCGGACGAAGAGGAAGCCGAACGCAAGGAACTCGCCGAGGCGCTCGGCCTGAAACCAGACGCCACGGTCAAGGCGTGCGCAGAAGCGGTCCACAAGCAGGCCGTCAATAGCGGCGCGACCTCCAACCTAAGCAAGCGGCTCGCAGCCGCCGAAAGCAATCTCGCCGAACGCGACAAGGCCGACGCGACCTCTAAAGTCAAGTCGTCGATCGCGGCGCACGTCGAAACGGGTAGACTGAACCCGAACGACAAGAAGCAAATGGCAAGCGCCGAAGCACTGGCAACGAATGACATCGACGGCTTCGAGTCATTCATGGCAAGGCAGCCGGTGCTCGCCGATCCGACCAAGACGGATTTCAGCGGCGGCGACACACCGACCGGCGCGACCGGCAAGCGCGGTATCGCCATCGCCAAGGCGTCGGCAGAGTACGACGGGCTGACCGAGCCTACCGTACGGAAAAGCAGTTGGATCAGGGCCGCTCTCGATGACGAGGGCATGGCGAAGCTGACCGATGCCGAACTCAAAGAGCTGGAACCCGTAGAGGCATAACGATGGCAGCATTGTCAGCAGATCGGGCGGTACCGAACGTCCTCCATACGGCGGGCGGCGTATCGGGCGGCTACATCATCGACTACAGCTGCGCGGGTGCCGACATCATCTACAAGGGCGCTTTCGTTCAAATCGATGCTGGCGGCGACATTGTTCCCGTAACCGATATTGGCGGCGCGTGCCTCGGTATTGCGATGGAACAGAAGGACGGGACCGGCGAATCGGACGGCTACGATACGTGCCCCGTTCTTGTCGGTGCCGCGATCATTCACAACGTTGCGTCAACGACCATCGCGAACATCGGCGACGCATGTTGGGCGTCAGACGATCAAACGCTCGACCTATCGGCAGCGTCCAGCGACGCCCCGTTCGGATGGATTTTGAATTTCATTAGCGGCGATTCTTGTATCGTGCAGCACGCATGGCCCGGCTTGAATGTCACGCTGGTCTAGGAGTCTGAATCATGGCAGCATTGACGGCAGATAGATCAGTACCCGACCACAAGCAGGTGATCCAGGGCGCGTACTACGTTGATTTCCCGGTCGCGGCTACCACCGTGATCTACGCGGGCGGATTCGTTGGCCTCAACGCCGTCGGCAATCTGGTCATGTTCACGCCCGAGGATTTGACGGCGGTACAGAATCAGATCCTGTTCATCGGTATTGCACAAGAGCATATCGACAGCCAAACGGCTGCGGGCGACGCGACGTGCAAGGTTCTGACCGAAGGGTATTTCCTTCACGCGCTGACATCCGCGACCATTCTCGACATCGGCGGATCGGTGTACGCCACCGACAACCAAACGATCGCGAAAGCTGGCGCTTGCAGTATCGACGTTGTTGGAACGCTTGTGCATCTTGAATCCGCTGGCAACGTCATCGTTCGGCTCAAGCCTACAGGCGTTATGCCCGGCGAGCTCACGCGAGTGGTTAGGGGATGGGACGTTGGGACGGCAGGCTTGACGATGCAGATTCTGCATGAGCAGGAGAATCACAACGGCGGCTATATGTCCGATCTGGCGGCCGTTATCACGACGACCATCGACACGGCAACGACCGATGCAATCATTTCCGTAACGCATACGACCGCGACGGAAACGACTTTAGGGCTGACCCTGGACGTCGAGGACAACGCCGTAGCTTTGGACCTGCTTATCTCAGGCGCGGTCGGCAAGATGTTCGGTATCGGTACTGCGGACCTCGATAACATGATCGCTATCCCCGCCGACGTGGGGGTACAGCTTGTTCAGACTACAGAACCATCGGGCAACGCAACCGGCGTCGTTGACCTCGTGGCAAAAATCGTCCTGTTCTAAGAGAGAAAAACTATGGCAGCGAACATTTTCGCAAACGTAACGACACGCGGCGTCAAGGCCGAATTCATGGAAGCGATGGACGGTGCGCCGACGGTCTGGGACAAGCACTGCCAGATCATCCCGTCGGATGCCAAGGACGAAAACCATGCGTGGCTCGGCACCCTGCCGATTCCTCGGCACAAGTTGAGCGGGCGAAACTTCCAAAGCCTGCGCGACTTCACGCTGACGATCACGAACCGCACCTACGAAATGTCATATGTCATCGACCGCGATACCGCAGAAGATGACCAGACTGGATTCGTAGCGCGAGCCAATCAGGACGCGGCGCTGGCGTGGTCGACCTTCCACGACAGCCTGTTCTCGACGTTGATCGAAGCCGGGACGTCCGACAACGCTTTCAACGGCACGTCGTTCTTCAATGACAGTCACACGATCGGAGATAGTGCGGCTTTTGACAATAGCCTTGCCGTCTCGATGACCGCAGACAATCCGACGCTCGCGAACATGGAAGACGGCGTTAAGGACATGATCGCGGCAATGGCGCTTTTCCAAGACGATCAGGGTCGCGTCGGTTACACGTCCCAGGCAATGACTAAGCTGCGGCTGATTGTTCCGGCCACGTATCTGCGCCGGACCACGGAGCTTATCAAATCGCAACTGACCAACAGCGGTTCATCGAATCCGTACTACCTGAACCTGCTCGAAGTCGACATGCTCCCGAATCTGACGGCTGCCGCTGACGACATTTACCTTTCGGCAGTCGGTCGCTCGAAGCGCATGCCGTTCATCTATCAGGCACGAACAAACCTGGAAATCGTCGTGTATAACAGCACCGAGCACATCGCCGATAACGACGGGCTCAAGGTGCTCACGCGGCAGCGTTTCCGCTTCGGATACGGTGATCCGCGATTCTGCGTACTCAACACTGGCGACTAACTAGAAAGCGAGGCTTTGTGTTTCCGTTCAACAAAGACAAGACGGTATGGTCGGAAAAGAACTCCAACATTGCGCACCGCGCTATCACCGCGCAAGTTAAGGATGATCTGATCGCCCGCGATATTCGTCGTGGCGTTCCGGCCGATCATAAAACGTACACGGTCACGAACCCCGGAGACGAGCGCGGTACGTTCGTGATCGACCCGGACCTCGCCGCCAAGAAGCATAGCGGGCTCGATTCTCGCCTGCTTCGCCGGGCGCGTTGGGCCGAGTTCTGTAGCGTGCCTCAAAACGAAGTGGCTTGCGTCCAGAAGTACGAAGCCGAACTTCGGGCAGAGGTAGCCGCAACGAGAATCGCGGACGGAGAACGAGTTATTCTTGACGATTCGCTCGAAGAAGACGCGCCGAAGAGAGCCGTCAAAACATCGTCGCTTCCAAAGCCCAAGCCAGAGGAAGCAGCCGAACCGCAGCCCGTGGAAGCGACAGAGCTAATCGGAGCCAAGTAGTGTGGGTGTCTATGCCTCTAACGATGAACTCAAGGCACGCTTCGAGAACAACGAAGCGGTGGCCCATCTTACAGGTACGCAGGAATCCGGCACGCCCGATGAGGCCGTACTGACCGAGGTACTCGGTAACGCCGAGGGTGACGTCGAATCGTACGCTGCGGTCAAGTACGCAATCCCGCTCAAGGTCGGCGACCACACGTCGCTTGCCAATCAGATCAAATCTAAGGTGCTCGACCTCGCCGTGTGGTATCTGAGCGTGCGAGCGGCCAGCGTTACCGAAGCCATCCAACTGGCCTACGATAACGCGATCGCGTGGCTTGAGAAGCTCGCGACCGGCAAGGTCATGCTCGCCACGAACGATACCGAGCCGACCAGCGTCTCGAAAGAGCCGCTGATCTCGATCGGCACGTCGGACGCATCCGATCCGTCCTCCGAGCGAATCTTTACCCGTCCTTCCCAGAGTGCATCGTGAATGACGTATTTCCGCACATTGAGAGACGCTTCAAGGCCGACAAGCCGTGCGTTACGCACTGCCGGAAGCTGTACCAACTCGGCGAGGATTCGCAGACGCCCAAAGCGTACGCGCGATGGATCGAAACGGGCGGCGCGAACCTGGACGGGTTCGATCAGGACATTACACAGCACGACGGCGAATTCGTGCTCTACAGTTCAGCCATCACGGCTACAAATATCCGAAAGATGGCCGATGCCATCACGAACACCTTTGACGATCAGGTACTTCTCAGCGATGGGGCTATGAACAGCGTTTCGATGCACCGACAAGGCCCGCCGCTCATCGAGCGGGAAGGCGCGGTTTTCCAATGCACGATTCCGTACATCGTGTACGCGGTGCTCGGTGCGCAGTCGCCAGCAAGGGCGGTGGGCTAATGGCTAGCGCAACACGAATGCGGCGTATCAAGTTCCATACCGGCGAGATCATCCAGGGCACGCGCGTAGCCACAACGAAGGCGCTCGATACAGTCACGAAAGAAATGGCTGCGGCGTTGCAAAAGAAGGTCGGCAAGCAGACCGGCTTGAGTGGTCCCGCGTCCCGTCCAGGGCGACCGCCGCGCCGCAGAACCGGCGCGCTGCAAGGCAGTATCCAAGTCGTCCGCAAGGGCAGGCAGTTCGCTATTCGCCTTTTCCAATACGGTATCTGGCTCGAAGGTGGCACCGGTAAGATGTTGGCGCGTCCGTTCGTCGCGCCTGTCATCCACGACAAACAAGCCAAATGGACGAGGCGTATCAATACGCTGATCCGCAAGAACCGAAAGCCGGTGAAATAATGGCGACGCTGATATCAGGTAGCCAGGGCAGGGTAACGCTCGGCTCGACAGAAAAAGGCGCGACGATCGTTGTCACCGGATGGGAAGGGACGATCACGCAGGACATTATCGACGCCACCCCGTTCACGGTCACCGACAACGCTCGCGTCAAGGCGCTCGGCATGTCCACGATGACAGGCACGATTACCGGGTACATGCTGGATTCGATCGCACCGGAGATCGGGACGGCGGCAACAGATAACACCCCGGCGATTGCGGGCATGATCCTGCAAACATCGGCAAGTCGTACGTACACGTTTGCGGCGGTGATCGGCACGATGAACGTCAGCACGGTAAAAACCGGCGAGGCTGGCGTCACGTTGAACTTTGAATCAAGCGGTGATCTTACGATCGCGTAGATAGGCGGTGCGATTATGGCAACGATGCCCTTTGGGAGTGAAGGCGGAATAGCCCTGCAATCCGGTATGACCGGCTCGAACATCGTTGTGACCGAATGGAACTCGACGCTTGAGCACGAGGTTTTCGACTCGACGGCGTTCGCTAACGGCGAGGCCACGATCACCGTCAATTTCAAAGAGAAATCATACGGCATGTACCACATGACCGGATCATGCAGTGGCTGGGGTCTTGATTCTGCGGTACCCGCTATCGGGACGGCCGGAACAATCAACGCCTCGCCTACCGCCGCGTTTATCCTGTACACGCGATCGCACACGACGCAGGCAACCCGAAAGGGATACCAGTTCGATGCGGTCGTCTCGAATATGCGAATGAGCGTGCAGCAATCGGGGCAGTTCACGGTCACGCTTGACTTCGAGTCGAGCGGACCGGTAACGCTTACTTCGTTGGGGGCTTAGTATGGCGACGCTCAATGCCGCAACCAAGTTTGAAATGTCCGGCCAGTTCGTCGGGTCCGGAGCGTTCAATAACCCGCTCGTGCAAATGTCGATGGTGCGCGAGCAGCTTTGGAACACCGGAACCGGAGACAATCAGGCCAATCAGTTCTGGCAGAAAACCGCGTCGCTTGCATCGACCTCGATCAACTTTGATCTGGACGCTGGCTCGCTAACCGACGATTTCGGCACGGCATTGGTGTTCACGACCATCAAGGCCATTTACATCGGCAACCTGTCGTCAACGGCCGCCGACGAACTCATTATCTCGGGCGACTTTTATACTACGGTCGTACTCGGCGGTACCGCACCGACAGAGCAGATTGACCCAGGCGGCGTAGTGTATCGTACGAATCCGATCGACGAATGGACTATTGTAGCGACCAGTGCAGACGTGATAACGATCACGTCAACGAATACAGTGAATTACGAAATTGTTTTGATTGGAACCGTATAGGAGGTTTTGTGCAAGCATCTGTCAAATACGTAAAGCCGGAATCGTGCTCGGACATGGGCGACGCGACGTACCCGATCAAGATAAACGGGAACGAATACCCGCTCAAGCAGTTGACACTGAACGACTACGCCGACTTGCAAGCGTTCCTGAAAGCGGAGTCTTTCGCCGCCCTGTTTGAAGGCGCGATGAAGTGTCGCGGCCTGTCTCCGGAAGCACTCGGCAAGGCGATGGGCCAAGTGGCCGGCCGTTCGTTCACGCTGTTCGAGCAGACCGACGACCAGGCTGGTCGAATGCGAATGCTCTGGCTCAGCCTCAAGCGTGGCGGGTCCACCGAGACGTGGGAACAGTTCCGGGACACGGCCAAGGTCGATGTGATGACCGGTCTTTTCGAGGTGCTCATGTGGATTTCCGATACGCCGGTAGTGAAGGGCGTCGATAGCAACCGCCCTACGACGGACGAGAGCCCCCCAAAATCGAAGAATGGGGAGACTGCGTAGGTGGCCTGTGTAGCCACTACAACGTCATGCCGGAACAGGTTTACCGGCTGACGTATCGGCAGTTTGTGCAACTGCTCAAGACAATGAAGGATGAGAACAGGCCCGCATAACGCTCCGCACGCGGGGCGTTTTTCATAGGTGAACGATGGCGAAAGACCTATTCGGCGAAGCGGTATTCAGGCTCGAAGTAGACGAGAAGAATTACCAGGCGCAACTCAAGTCGAATGAGACGGCGACGCGCTCTGCAACCCAGAACATGCAGAACGATTTCGCTAAGGTCACGAAGTCTACCGAAAAGGCAACGCAGGGATTAAATAAAGCGTCCGTTGCCGCTGGCGGGCTCGGCGCAGCAGCCGCCGCTACTGGGTCGCCGGTCGTCGGGCTGGCCGGTCAACTGGTCTCGCTCGCCGCATCTGGCGGCGTCGTCACCGTAGCCATCGCCGCCGTTGTCGCAGTAGTAGGGTTGTTGTCGCTCGCGTTCCGTGGTGCGGCCGAAGACGCGAAGAAGCTTGAGGATTCACAGCGCAGCCTTGCCGACCAGGAAACGAAAGACATCGTCCGCATTCGCCGCGCGCAGACGTCGCTTGTACGTGCGCGTCGCGATGCCAGAATCGAATTAGAGAGGACAAAGGCCGGGCTGGGACCGAGCAGGGTCGACGCGGGACGCGGTGTTGACGACCCAGAGCTTCGAGCACTACTCGTCGAAAAACAGAGCATCATTTTCAGGCGACGCATCGAGGCGGAAAAGAAAACGCAACAGGAACAAGAGGCGATCCGGCTCAAGGGTTTGGCCGCAGTAGATCAGCAGCGAGTCCAAGCGGCGAAGGATTTGGCGGCTATCGCAGCACAATCGGAGGAGTCGCGCGTCGCTGGCGGATCGGTCCAGACGGTGCGCGAGGCCGAGTCGTTCGTTTCCGCGTCCATAGCGGCCCTCAAAGAGCAGACCCAAAGCCAGAAGCTGATCGCGATCGCATTGAGTCAAGGGCTTCGCGAGGGAAGCGTTTCGGCTGCGCAAGCACGGTCGATTTCCGGAATCCAGACCAGTGGAACAACGGGCGGCGGCAAGGCTGGCGGGTTCGTCGAGGCCGGTCGATTCAACAGCGCGGGCACCGGATTGGTAACGCAGGGTCCGGAAGTCAAGGCGCAGGCGACCAGAATGGACATGCTGAAAGAAACCAAGCGGCTGGCCGACACGCTTGAGCGCATGGAAAACAGTGGCAGAAAAGTAGGGGCTGGCGTGTAATGCCGTCGCACATTGAGATATTCAACAGTCGCGAAGGATCGAGCCGGGGCTCTGCCGGTGCGAATTTCAACGCGTCCTATCACGTCAATATCGACGAGGTAGACGACGACCCTGTGCAGTATATGTACACGCAGTTCCCGCTCGGCTCGTTCCCGCCGTTCAAGTTCACGGCGGCCGGCGGATTCCATTGGGCGTACTTCGCTATCCTCAAGAACGCGGTCGTCGTCCGGCGGCTCAATCCTAAGCGGTGGATCGTGCGCATGGAGTACGGCCCGCTCCCGTCTGGTCTGATAACCGACGCACAGGAGCCGCAGCTTGCCGGGTGGGATTTCTCGCTGGGTAGCGTTTCCGAATCAGTCGAGGTCAATACACAAGAGCCGTTCACGCTGGCTGACGGTACGGTCGTCGTGTCGCCTTGGGGGCAGCGCAACTACAAAGTCGTTGACGAGGCCGCAGCGTCGGCATCGGTAAGCATTCGCGGCGAGACTATTTACCTCGCGCTGGCGTCTGGCGACGACACGGATCGCGTTGCCAACACGCGGCAAAAGGAAGTGAACGGCGCACAGCTTACGATTCGTCGGGACGTGGCGAACTTCAACCTCTCGGTCGGCGGGCAGTTGGCGTTCTTGCGTGGCCGAACGAACTCGCACGATTTCCTCGGCGCGAGCCCTGGCTTTATGCGATTTACCGATTTCCAAATCACGACCAACCAAGCAGGCACGCCAACTACAACGCTCGACGCTGGTCCGCCGAATCAACTTCTGCACGGCATTTCGCATGCGGTGTCGTTGTCGTTCCTGTGGACGGAGGACCAGCAGCAGCCGAAGAACATCCATCCGTCTTGGCAGGACAAGGACACTGGCGATCGATACGTGATCCGACAACACGGCACGCCGAACGAAGGCAAGTTCGTTGACGACCAACTGAACGAGTACAAGATATTCAACCTGAACGATCTTCTTACGATGGTGGTTTCCTAGTGGCTCAAGGCTTCCCAATCATAAACCCCGGCACCCTGTTCGAGGATACCTCGGCGTCACAGTGGACGAACCTGTTTCGCACCGTCGCAACTCTCGACGGCATTCGTGTCGGCGAAGGGCTGCGGCTCATCAAGCGCGACGGGACGTTTCGGATCGAGCTTGTCAAGGAGGCGAGACCGATTGCCAGTGGTGGCAATGTATTTCAGCAAATGAAAGTCTCGCTAGTGCGTGACGATTACCTGGACTGCCAAACGGCAGCCCAAGAAGCGGCGACTCCGGCACGGTTTACAAGCGTGGCCAAGCCGTTCCTTTTGCGCAAAGCGTCATTCCACCAACAGAACGTAGATGGCATTGACTATCTCTATGGAGACCCTGCGCTCCAGCAAAGAAGGGCCATCAAAGGGCAGGGCTCTGGAACAACTCAGATCGTCGAGTTCCACGAGATAACGCCACGGTACGTTCCGGACCATACCCTCATTGTAGCCGCCCGCGTGGCCGACCTGGGCATCAAAGATACCGCTGACGAGGATGTGGTTTGGCTATCGCTCGACGATCCTCGCGTGTTCGCGGAGATTCCATAATGAGCCAGCCACTACAAGGGCCGTGTCAATCGAAAACGGGAGCCTTTGTGCAGAGCAAGACAGGCTCAGCCGTGACGTGCCGTGACGGGGTTGTGTACATTATGTTCCTGATCGACGAATCGTCTACGTATCACGTCTTCAATGTCCAGGAAACGTGGGACGCGTGGAACGCTCTATATTTAACTGCGCGTACTCGTTTTGAAACGATTGGTTTAGAGTTGGTTATTCGCGTTGTCCATATTCCTAGCGACATAGGCCCAACGGGGTTGAACATCTTTCATCCTATACGGCCCGGCTTAGACCCTGACGTTGATTTTCCTTGGCCGACGCCTATTGAAGAGATACAGACGGCTTTGCGTTTGCCTACCGTAGACGAGTTGCTGCAAAGCATTGCGGGAAGCGCAACGCCGATCTACGCAAGGCTCATACATGATAACAGCGGATCAGTGAGCCTTGTCAACGATGAGCCATTGGGGATAGCCGAGGTGTGGGCAGCGTTCCTCGTTGCCGCACGAAACAAGCTGGGATGGAGCGCTCAATCTCTCGCCCATTTTGATACCCGCAGTGCCGGGCAGGATGAAAACGTCTTGCGGGTATTTGCTACTGCGCTAGACGAAGCGTTTTTGGCTCTTCAATGATGGATACACGACATGAACAAACTACGTTGGCCGCTGGTATTCCTGCTCGCGTCCATGACGTTCGCGGGCGAACCAGACTGGACCCGTCCGTTTCCGACGAAGCGTGTCACGGACCGATTGAACGAAAGGCGCGAAACGATGGGACTCAATAGATGGATCAGCAACGACGGCGACCCGGCAGCGGCGGGATCTTGGTCCGAAGGATCGGCTCCGGCCGGTGCTGACACTGCGGTATTCGACGGGACTAGCCAGGTAGACGTCAAGGGTGCCGTCAATACCACGAGCCTGTCACGCATCTGGGTGAAGCCTGAGTATAGCGGGAATATCGGCGAGCAGGGCAACCCGTGGTCGCAGCGAATCAATGCGTCCGCCAGCGAGCTAGCGTACATCCTGCACCAAGGATCGGGCACGTTTCACTGGGCTGGCAGTACAAGCGTGAGTGTCCCCGGTTCGATTATCGTTGACTCACCCAACGCGGACGCCATGCGCATAACGGACGGCGGCTCAGATGCCATCGCGTCCATCGTCGTTCGTGCTGGCGGCTTGACGTTAGAAGCCGGATGTTCGCGTGTCGTCATCTTGCACGTCAATGGCCCGCAGGCGAGAGTCACCGCATTGGAAAACCCTGCGGGCGGAACAGCCAACCAGATCGACGTTTTCACGATCCGAACAGGGATCATGGTATCGTCTCGTGCGACAGGAACGCTGGAATGTATCGTCAATGGCGGCTTCGCCAATTTCAACGGGCCAGGAGGAAGCGGCATCGCGCTTATGCAGTCGGGCGGAACCGTCGAATGGAATGTGGCGACGTCCGACAATACGCTCTCGACCTGCTATGTGTTCGGTGGCGTACTCGATTTCAATCAGACCGCATTTGAAAAGGCTGTCACTTCCATGTGGAAATTTAGGGGCGGAACCATCAACAAGTCGGGGGCGGTAACAGTCACAAACCTCTTCGATCTAAGCCAGGACGTACCCGACTTCGGGAACTAGGAGCTAACAATGGCACAGAACTATCTACAGGACCGCAGTTGGGCCGACGCGAACTGGTCGACCGGCACGAACCCGGCAGCCAACGGCGAGGCGTACATTCCCGAATCGCTGGCAACGGACGTCGATCAGGACTTGGACGAAGGAACGATCGACCTGAATTTGCTTTGGATCTCGCCCGGTTTCAAGCACAACATCGGCGCATCGTCGAATGAACTCAAGATCGCCGCCGACCTCGTGGTACATAACGGGACCGGCGAGCTTCACTATGATTGCTCGCTCGGCGCTGGTTCGGCACTCATAACCGACGAGATGCGGATCATGTGCGCGAACAATACCGGCAAGGCGTTCCTCGACAGCGAGGAGAGCGACCTGGGCACCTGGGGCAAACTGGTCGTAGCTCGGGGCGAGGTCGTATGCGCGGGTACGATGAAGTGGGCAGCGGGCGCCATCGTCGAGGTCGGATTCATCGATGATCCGCTCACCGACGCATCGCTGACCATGCAGAGCAACGCCAACACGCTGGCGATCTACAATCAGAAAGCGGGCAAGACCGACTCCACCTGCACGATAACGAGGGCCGATGTCTGCGGCGGTACGCTCTTGCAAAAGGACAAGCTGATTACGACGCTGCATGTCAGCGGTGGTCCGAACGGTAGCGGGCTGGTCATCTACAAGCACACGGCGCTAACGACCGCGAACGTGTGGGCTGGCGGTGTGCTCGACCTGACGCAGTTCTACAGCGACGATCTGACCGTTACGACGCTCAATCTCTGGCCGGGCGGGACCGTGTATGGGCAGTTCGATCACGGCGGGGCGCAGGTCCACGGCCCGGTAACGGTCACGACGTTGAACAACATGGGCGGCAGGATACTTCCGTACAACCCGAATCTCGGAGTTCGGTAGACTCGACATGGCGATAAACCTGGGACGACTGAAACGATTCGCCCAAGGCGGGCGCGGCGACATGGGGACCGTTGAGGCCCGGTTCAAGAATACCGGGCGGTTCACGATGGACGTTCCGCAGTTCGTGCTCGTGTCGTACAAAGCGATTCTCGGCCAGTACGCCGCGCCGAACACGTCGCCCGCGATTGAAACGCCCACCGGAAAGGCGGATTTATCGTTCCTAATCGACCACGCTCAACGATTGTCTGATACGGGCGGCGACGGGGCAGGCGGCGCGGGCACCGAGATAAGCTCGTATGCGTTCGAGGTCCACCGATCCATCAACTTCGGAGTCGATAACGCCAACCTGAACGTACGCTTGGACGAACTAGAAATGCGAGCGGGCACGATGTTCCGGGGTGATTGGCTGGTCGCGAATTGGACGAACCCGGAAACTACGGGCGATCTGCGTTGGCATCTTGAGGTCGTGCTTGCCGAGTTGCTGTGATATGCCAATCGAAGAATTTACAGATCAGTCGGCTTTCAAAGGTGGCGCAGCGGGAATGGGCGATACCTTCCCGGTCAACCCAGAGGATGGCCGCATTTTTGTCAAGACCGACGAAACAGGAACCGACGGCACATGGATCGTAACCACGATAACCGAAGACACGACGCTGACCTCGGCCAACACGTACATCGAATGCGACACTACGTTGCAGGCGATTACCGTGACGTTTCCAGACGTCGCATCGAACCCCGGCCGACGCTACATCGTCAAGAACATCGGCACGACCGGCAACGCGGTGACGGTCGTAGGTACGGGCACGGACACGGTAGAGCGATCGGCCACAGCGGAACTAGCGGCACAAGACGAGTCGGTGGGATTCATCGGCGTCTCGGTGCGTTCTAATTGGAGTGTATTCATGGCATACCAACCGTTCCCGATTGATACGTTGCGGGCGATTTTGGATATGATTCGCGTTTCGACAGTAGAGTTACAGAAACTAACCGTTCAGGCGGCGGCCATTACCGACTTGCCTGACGTAACAGGCAACGAACTAGAATAGGAGACCCATTATGGGAATGCAAATTGCAGACGGCCGTAGCGGAAAAACGGCAGAAGTAAACGATCAAAATCAACTCGTTACACGGGCGATTGCGGAGCCGGAGCTAGAGCACGCATCTGCCGAAGGCAACGCTTGGACGTGGGATTCCACCGAGTTGGACCTTGTTGCTGGCGAGACATTTCTGTTCGTCAAGAACACAGACACGCGAGTCTTGGTACTAGATCGCTTGGTTGTCAACGGCTCAAATGTTATCTGTACCTGGGACATCAACCTTGGGAACGCCACGGACACGCCAGCAGGAACCACGGTTCCCGGAGTAAATACCAATACGGTATTTCTATCCAAGACAGCGAACGTTATCGCCATGTCCGACGAAACGGCGGTCGCCGACGGCAGTACGATTGACCGAATAAAGACCGCCGTATCAGGCCATCATGTACACGATCTGACAGGCGTTATCCTGGGAGAGGGTACATACATTCAGATCAATCAGGAAACCGAATCAACGTCAGGCTCAGTGATTTTGCACGCCCACTTTGAGATTCCCTCGTAATGATTCAGATCCAGATAGCCGGACGCGATGGCAATAGAGCCCGAGTCACACCCAGTGGCGAGCTTGTCGTTGCGCCTATCGCGTACAACGAAACGGAGTCCAACACGTTAGATGTTGCTGGTACAGCGTACAACTTTTATGCGCCGTTGCCAGGAAAACAGTTTGTCATTAGCTCCATCATTGCCTATGCAGACAAGGACGTAACCGGAGGCGGCGCAAATGCTATAATCACCGTATTCGAGGCGTCAGACAAAGATTCTGCAACGGTCGATAAGGCGTTGCTTCCGTTTGCATTGGAACAGAATCAGTTATTCCCACCTGTTCCGTTGAATATCCTGGTCAATCCCGGCGTGTGGGTGAATGCGAAAACCGATGACGATGACATTCTTATGACGATCCTCGGCTACTACATTAACGAGCTGACGTAATGGTCGACGTGTTACGCAATTCGGGCGTTGCGTATGTCTTCAGTAAGGACTTGCGGGCGTGGTTAGCGCTGAACGGCGGCGGCGGAGTTGCGATTCTCAACGACCTCAAAGACGTCGATACGGCCACGACTGCGCCGACCAACACGCAAGTCTTGACGTACAACACGACGACCAACCAATGGGAACCTGCAGACGCGGGCGGCGGTGCCGAATCTCTGACTGACCTCTCGGACGTAACGGCCATTACGGGCACCACTACGGTCGTCGTGGTCGGCGGCGCTGGCACAGCAGGCGTAGTCACAGCCTACAACGCTAACGGCGACCTGGCTGCGACGTCGCCAGCGTTCCCGCCACGGTTCAACGATACCAGTTCCGACCATCAGTACGTTATCCTAGTCAATGAACTTGCGGCCGATCGCAATATCACGCTGCCGCTTTTGCTGGGCAATGACGTATTCGTATTCGCTGACTTCATCCAAACACTGACAAATAAGACGCTGACCAGCCCGACCATCAACACGCCCGCGATGTCCGCTGACAGTATTGACGCCATCACCGAAATTGCGGCGGCGTTGAAGTCGGGTAGCGATGGAACGTTGATTACGGGAACCGACCCAGGTGTAGCCGAGACGACAGCAAAATTTAATAGCGATGGCGACGTCGTTGGCGGCGTTACTCCGGTCGAAGGCTCAATTATCCTCGGCAACGCTACGCCAGCGCATCAGAATCTCGCCATTGGTACAGCCGACCAGATATTGACGGCAGATGGAACTACGGCGGCGTGGGGCGCAATCCCCGGCGTCTACTTCCCGCCCCTTCCTCCGCTCTGGACGCGGATCAACAACACGACCGGCAACATATCGCGGGGCGACGCTCGGCCGACGTCAGGCGTGCAGTTCTTTCCGGGCATCTACGTGGTTGCATCATTCGCAGCCGACTTGGAGGTTTATTGTGCGTGGCGCATGCCCGACAAGTTCCCTGCCGGAACCCTGGAGATGCTTCTTGAATGCGTGCCGGTAACGGAACCGGGGACCGGGGAGACGCTCATCGTCACGCTGGATCACGAAGAGTACGCGGAGGACGCCGACCTGGATGCCGTGACGTTCGTCAACGAGGGCACAGAGACAATCACGACGGGGGCGGGTACAGACGTATTCCGGCTGTTCCAGGCTTCACACACATTCGGGACCGTGCCTGCCGTGAGTACGCTTATGGTCTGCCGACTGACCTTCGAGCTTGCCAGCACGTTTGCCGTCGATAGTGTGGTGCGACCGTACTTGAGGTGGGTCTAATGCCGAGCGTCGCCTTTAACGGTTCGACAGACGACTTCTTCCTAGACAATGTGGCGCCGCCCGTATACGCGGAGCCCATGACGATAGCCTGCGCTTTCAACGGAAGTAACAGCGTGACTCAGACGTCAGGTCTTTACGCGGCGTTTCGGCTCGGGGCACCGCGAGTCGGTGGCGACGGTTTCTATTCTCTGGAAATGAACAATACCTTTGAAGATCCGCAGCCGGATGATCCGTCGATCCAAATCATCGCCAAAAAAAGTGTAACGGTTGGTCGCGCCGGTCCCACAACCACAACATCTTCTGCTGTGGCTTTCTCGATCTACGACGAAACCAAGTGGAACCTGGCGGCAGCCGTATTCAACGGCGACACGTCACGCACGGCGATCTTCGGAGAGTTTCTCAGTTCTGCGGGAATAACACAGGGCAGCGACACCACGAGCGTAGCGGACCCGACGGGCGGCGCGGCTGTCGATCAGGTCATTGCCGACCTTCCGTCAGTAGCCGGTGGCACGGGGCGCTTTGACGGCAACATCGCCTGGGTGGCGATCTGGGACATAAATATCAAGGACAACGAGATGCTCGCCATCCTCGCGGGCACGCCGCCGGAACTTATTCAGGGCGACAATCTCTTAGGCTATATCACGCTGGATGGCAGTAACGTGGTGAATCCGCATATGCGGGGGCACAACGGCACCGGGTGGACGTTTGGGGTTTCGGCTACGCCCGCAGCAGGAGCCTCCGGTCCGCCAATCGGCATGCAGGCCGTCGAGAACAACGAGATCGTCGGCTACTGATGTGGCACTGGGACATGGGCCCGCTAAGAGCTCCTCCTGACGGCATGTTCCTTTTCATGGTAGGCGGCTGGCAGATCGTTATAGGCTGTCAGGACCGCTGGCTGGCTGCTATGGATGCCGCCAGGGCATACAGCAGCGAGAACGTCCGTGCGGTCGAATCGCCGGTGAAGATGCTCATGTTGGAATCGAACGGCCAGGCCCAGATGGTGGCGGTCGAATACCTGGGGCATGGGAAGCCGAAGCCGATCGCCTTGTCGAAGCCCTAACTCCTTGCCCTGTAAGACTTTACATCAATTTTGAGAATATACTTGCTTGGCGGGATTTTGTGGGGTATATTTGAGACGCGATGAACAATGGTAGATCATCTCACTTAGGCTTTAACGCCCCGTGCTGTGTAGGTTACTACCATTGCCTGTCGCCAGCCGGGGCGTTTTTACGCCCGCCACTCCATCCCGGCGAGAGCATGGATTGTACTTGTATCCGGGTGGGTGCAATCCGGCGGGTTATTTTTTCGATTCTCTCAGCCCGGTCATCGGGTGAGCGTGGTCCCCGTCGTGGACGTCAAAAGACCGAAATCCCGAGTAAGGACGTGACGGGCAGCGACGGTGGGCCTTTGATACGCCGGCTTCGGCCGGGTGTGCGGTAGCAGCACGGAAGGTGAGCGTGCGGGTGTCCGACCACTGCTCTTGGAAGCAGATTCGGTGCGTCGAAAGACGTAGTGCAACTAGGCAGCCGGGTTCGATTCCCGGCCTACCGCAGTTTGTCCGTGATCAGTGGCGGCTGATAGTATCGGCGCTAACACGAAGGCCAAGCGTCCGCCAACGGCCTAACGTGGCTGGGAGCTGGTGATGGGTAGGGGTTTAGCACCGGCCACGGACAATAACAGTGGTTGGCGGTGGCGTGGGTAAAGGGCGGCAAACGGCCCGAGCCGTGCCCAGCTTCGCCGACCTACGGATGCGTGGCGGCTTCACTCTCGGGCCTCTTGGCACGGACCGCCGAGAGGTTCTGGTGGCTGTTGCGGCTTCCAGAGGCCGCTACGTGTCCTATTGAGCCCATTGCAGGAGTGATCGAATGATAGACTTGCTGAAAAACATCCAGCTCAACACGAGGCACCACGAAACGATGAGCCTGAACCAAGCAAGACTCGTGCTGCGAGTGATCCACGAACGCGTTACTGATGAGATTGCGGCACGGACACCCGTGAAAAGCCCGCTATCAGTAGCCATCGCCGAGGCCAAAGCTGGAAATTGAGCCCATTAAGCACGCGGCGGCATTAAATATTTGTTGGCACTTGAATCGTTCCGCAAGTTGGCCGATGTTCGGTCTGTGTCGCTCGCGTGTATGGAGGAATGGATATGAAAAAGCAGATCAGGTATGAGCTGACGGTGGAAGAGGTCAAGGATGCCCTATTCGGAGCTGTGAAATCTAGGGCCGTCGAAAGATTTGACGATGGCGACCTCGATGGTGAAATGGAATGGGAGCCTGAAATATCAGAGCCGATCACACTTGTTTTCACCCCGGACAAAGACCAGCCCCCGGAGCCCAACCATGACCAACGGCAATGACCCGGCACCGGAATGCGATTGCGTCGCACAGGGCTGGCCCGAGTTGGGCCACAGTGATACGTGTGCGGCCCAGGAGGAATTGAAATGACCCGCGTACCCAGCAACCTTTCGCCCGATTGGGATGGCCGAGAGCCGCCTGGCGATAGACCCGAGAACCCTGCGGACGGCGGCGACCGGTATCACGAGGCGCTTGTTGAGGAGGAACCGATGAGCGATGCGAAACATAGCCGGGTGCCCCACGTGATCGACGACGCTCCTGAGCCGCCACGCTTTGCTGTCTGGGATGGATATTTGCCCGTGCTGACTGTTGCGAAGCGAGATGAACGCAACATCTCAATTCACACCGAAGATGGCGCTATGGTCGCAAGTCTGCTCGGTCCCAACCCACTGGCGTACGCTATGGCAATCACCAAAGCCGTCAACGCCCACGGGCCGCTTGTGGAGGCGTTGACAAAGGTTCGCGACTGGCTACAGCAGGCCAGTTCAGTAGAAGAACCGATGAGCGTCAAGTCTGTGCGGCGTAGCTTGCGAACCATAAACGAAGCCCTCGCCCAACTGGAGCCCAAGCCCTCCGCGCAAACAATCCTCCAGCAGGTAGCCGGAGACATCGGAGTAGATCCGGAAGTGATCGAGGAAGATATTCAAAAGTCGTGAAGGAGGAATGTTATGGCGGACGGCGAGTGGAGGCTAGAGCCCTGTGGATACTACCGTGCCATTCGCACGCCAACGGGCAGGACGGTCGCAGTGGTGTACGGAGAAAGCCCGGCAGATGCACGCCAGCACGCCTACAACTTTATGGCGGCGGAAAAGATGAAGGAGCTGCTCGAAGAGATCCAGTGCAACCTCGACGAATCAGTATGGGGGAAGTGCATCGAAGTACGGATTGCACAAGTATTGGCTCAAGCCCAGCCCCCCTCATCATCACCGGCCAATACTGGAAGCGTCGAGAGTACAGCGAACAAGACGTAGCGTCGATGGGAGCAGCGTCAATCGCCCGGATACGGAGATGGCTCAACGGATTGTGCCGGGCGGCGGGGCTGTTTAGGGGATGAATCAATGGAAAATGATGGCGGACCGCTTGGCGTTCAAACCATAACGCAGTGCGCAAACGAGGCCGCATGGCAACTGAAGCGCGACGCCGCCGAGGATTTGTACGCTGCCCTTCAGGGCATGTTGAACAGGAACGATGCTAACGCACGCAACGTGGCACGAGCAGCGCTACTGAAAGCAGAAGGACTAGGACAATGACTGAGGCACTAGCAACAAAACCCGACGCCGCGCTCGCGGCCTACGGGCCGGGCGTCCATCGCAATATAACTGACTCGGAATACCGAGCATTGCCCTACGTCTGCCACAGCGACTTGCAGGAATTCGCCGCGTGCGATGTCAAGCGCAAGATCAGTAGCGCCAACGCCCAGGCTGGCAACCTCGCCGAGCTATTCGCGTTGGACCCGACGTCGTACGCCCTTCGGTATTTCACATTGCCCGACGATCGCGACGAAGAGGGCCACCAGAAGCACAAGTTCAATACCGATCTCGGCAAGGCGTGGAAACTAGCACAGCAAAAGAAACAAGGCAGCGTGGCGTATGAGGCCGTGCGATTCGAGAATCACCGAGCGGCACAGCGACGTGGCGATGCGTTGACCAAGTCCAAAGAGACAGGCGCGTTTTTCGCGTGCGAGCGAAAGGCCCAGGTTGTGGTTATCGCCGAACTAGACGGCGTGCTATGCAAGGGCATGCTCGATCTTGAGCTGCCACAGGATGGCGAGGTTGTCATCGGCGACATTAAGACGACCTCGATGCTCGACGCTGTGATGTTCAACGAGTCGATCGTCAAGTACGGCTACGCCTCGCAGGCGGCGTTCTATTGTGACCTGTATGCGTCGGCGACGGATATTGTGCCGCGCGATTTTTTCAACATCGTCGTGAGCAAAACGGCCCACGATGACGACGGCGTGCCGGTGACGTGGCGAGTGCGCTATACGCCGGAAATGCTGGCGTTCGGTCGACGGTGGTATCAGGATGTCCTGAGATTGAAGGAGAAGTATGGCAATGCAGCATAGCGAGAAAATAGATAAGGTCGTCCCGGCCATGTTCGAGATCCAGAAGAAGCTCGGTCCGGCTCCGAAGAAATCGGACAACCCATTCTTCAAGAGCAAGTATGCCGATCTGTTGACGGTTTGGGAACACATTCACGACACGATGTTCGAGCATGGCTTGTTCATCATTCAGCCAGGCAAAGAGTCAGAGCGCGGAACGCTGAGTCTTACGACTGTTGTCATGCACGCCGAGTCGCAGCAGTGGATTAGCGGCACGATGACCTGGACACTGGACAAGGCGTCGCCGCAAGCCACCGGATCTTGCGTGACGTACGCTCGACGCTACGGCCTGGCTGCAATATTCGGCTTGATGACCGATAAGGACGACGACGCCGAAGGTGCGATGGATCGCAAGAAGAAGACGGGCGAGGGCGCGGCCCCCGACACAAACAGAGGTGATTTCGCAGGCTTCTAAGGAGGACAATTATGCCAAGACAGGACGTGACTAGCGAGAATACGGGATTCTTTCGCAAGAACCAATTCAAGAAGCCGGACGATAAAACGCCCGACTTTCGCGGCGACTGCAATATCGACGGTAAACAGCTCGAAATGGCTGGCTGGATTCAGACGGGTAGCGACGGCAAGAACTATCTCAGCCTTCGTTTTCAGGTGCCGCGAGACCAATCGCCGCCGCCAGCGGACCCCGTGACAAACGATGGCTTTGCCGGATTTTGATACGCCGCTGGCCGTGGTGCCAAGCGACGACAGCATTCCATTCTGAAGTTTTCCAGAGGCTTGACATGAGAAAACTAACTAGGTAACGTGGCGATATGCCCAATCATCACAACAACCAAATCCAATACTTGCCGTCCCGACGTTATGGCTGTGATGAGCCGGGCGCGTTGGGCGGCATTTTTATGCGCGGAGGCAAATGATGGAGCCCAAGAAGTACACCCTCTCCCTCTCGCCCGAGTACGTCATGTCGTGGGGTCTGTGGGAAGCGTGCCGAGAACTTCTACAGAACTCGATCGACCAGTGCGCGGCCGACAAGAATTGCGAACAGGTTTTCGATTACGAGGGCGGCAATCAAGACTACGAGTTGTGCATCGGCACAACGAATTGCAGGCTAGAGCCGCGTTGCCTATTGCTTGGCATGAGCAGCAAGCGCGACAACGCGAAGATGATTGGCCAATTCGGGGAGGGCTTCAAGCTGGCCCTACTCGTTCTGACTCGGCTGCAATACGCTGTAACGATCCGCAACAACGGCACAATTTGGAAGCCGTCGTTTGAGTACAGCGATGAGTACCAAGAGCACTTGTTGACGGTGACGATCAGCGAAGACCAGAACCCGAAGGACGGCGTATTTTTCTACATCACCGACGTGACAGCGGACGACATCGGTAAGATCAACGAGAACTACCTGCGAGACGTTGACGACAACCGCATCCTCTACGAAGAATACTTGAGGGGCCGCGTGTTCGTGAGCGGTCTGTTCGTGTGCGAAATCGAGGGGCTGGGCTTCGGTTACAACTTCTCTCCAGGCCGAATCAAACTGGACCGCGACAGAGGCATGGCCAGCAATTTCGAAGTCACGTATGCGGCGGCGAGACTGTGGGAGACCGCAGGCAAAACCCCGGAACTCTACGAAGCGCTCAAGAGGGGTACGCCAGACACGCAATATGTATCGCACCCCTCGGCGGACGCCAACGAGTACATCGTCAGCCAGTATCTCGAAGAACACCCCGACGCGATCCCTGTTTGTTCGCAAGACGAGATGGACCGAGTGCGTGGCTGCAAGACGCAACTCGTGTCACAGCCTCTCAGAGACCTCCTGAGGCGTCTTCATGCGTTCGTGTTCAATCGCCAAGGAACACCGGTAGAGCGTCTTGAGGCGTTCTCGCATCAGTTCCTAACGAGCCTCAGCACAGAAGCACAGCGAGAGTTTGATGCCTTGATGGAAGACGCGAAGGATTGGCGATAGCCCAAAAATGTCCAAACAATTCACACAACAGCGAGAGTGCAATCCCCGTCTCTCGGACCGAACAAACGGGGAACAGCACGCCGTGACGAGTTCACGGATGCAAGGCAAGTCGTCAATAATGGCCGGGCACGCCCCCGGATTGGCACCAAAAATCGGTAGGCTTAATTCCAGGCAACGGGCAGGTAGTCGATCCTGCGTAACGCATACGTCCTGGTTCATCCGGCATACGCAATCGCCGCCGAGCGTCGAAAGACTGACGACTGTAATCTAAATGCCAACGATGGGCTGTCATGGAGACGGCCAGGACTGTTGCTGCGAACTGCGAGTATCGAACAGGCAGCGTAGAATGCCAAAGGAATGCGTGCGCTTGTAGCACCCAACCCAAATTTGGTCGAAAGGGAAATTATGGATGACGTTTGCGACTTATCCGTTGTGATGAAGATGAAGATTGATGAGATTTTTGGCGAAGGTGGCGGCGAGAAATCTGCCGACACGTTCTACTGTATCGCTGTCGAAATGCTGGACGCCGGTTGCGAGCACGTCCAAGTTCTTGATTGGCTCAAGCGGTTGTACTGGGCGACGGCAGGCGACTTCGGCGCGTAGCCCCCTAATTTCAGCGAAAGGAAACGGCGATGAAAGGTTGGGCTGATTGTAAAGCATGTTCCGGCACCGGCAAGGTCGAGGCCAACTACGGACCCGATCGTCACTGTGAATATTGTGGCGTGGCGTTTACTCCGGTCGTCTACAAGAACGGAGCCAGCCCGAGGATATGCGAGGAATGCAGAGCCATTATGAAGGAACGAAGGTTACGGCCCGGCGGCTACCCTGGAGGACTCACGCAAACAGAGCGTGACGAGTATGCTGCCTCTAACCCCGCCGCGAAAGGATGAACGATGAGCGAGCAGAGCCGAGCTGAGCGGATCGCGGAGATACGGAAACGGTTGGAGGCCGCCAGCCCTGGCCCGTGGAAAGTGGTCGAGACCGAATGTGGCGTCAATATTCATTCGCCAGCCCCGTCGAACCCCGCGCAGCCCAACTGCACTAAGCGCAAGAATGTTGTTTCAAAAGGATTGCCGCAACCTCGCGGGGGCAAATACGCTAAGCGCCCTAGCGAGATTCAGGCGACGGCGGACTGCGCGTTCATCGCTGCTAATTCGGTGGACGTACCCCTCCTCCTAGCCCTCCACGACCGAGCCGAAGCGCTGGCGGCGGCGGTGGAAGGCGAAGAGGAGGTTTGCGTAAACCATAGACGAGGCAGAATTGGTCCGGCGTGTGGTGAATGTACTTGGTGCGTAATATCGCCGAAGCTCGCCGCCTACCGAAAGGAAACCGATGGCGAAACGTAGCAGGAAAATCGACTACCCGCCAGACTTCGAGGCGTGCTGGAAGGTGTCCACCCGGACGGGTGCCAAGTCGCTAGCCTATAAGGCGTGGCTCCAGGCGCAAGACGACGGCGAGACGGTGGCCGACCTGCATGGGTGGTGCGAACGGCGGAACAATCATGGAGGCGTGGTCGTGCAGCGTGCGGCGGGAAACATTCAATATGTCGAGCATGTTTCCAAGTTCATCAACCAGCGGTTTTGGGAAAACGAGGGAACCCTCGGCCCTGCCCCGGTGAAGCCGGAAGAGCTTGGCGAGACGATGGGAGAGCTTCGGGCTACGGCAGTGCTCACCATGCTCCATCGTCAATTCGGGCTGACCAGCGGGCACGAGAACTTTGTGAGCCGCGTGTCGGCGAAGCCCTCCGGCGTCGTCACCATGAAGGTAACCGAAGCGTTCACCTGCAACGAGGTACGCATCGCCTTCAAGTGGACATGGCCTGAGAAAATGTCGATCTGGTACACCAAAGACTCGAATTGCGGCATGACCGCTGCGGGCCTTGACGCGATGAAGTCGCACGACAGCGAGATTGATCGCCTGCTCAAGCGGTGGAAGGGTGCGAGATAAAGAGGCGGCAAGATTATCTTCGGATTGCACTTGCACCACCGTGATACATGGAGTAAGCTAGGGTATGTTAAACAACATCAACTTGAGACGAGACACGGACGACGGGAAGTATGCAGACGTACTGGACGTTTGCGAGTTCATCAGCTCGATCGATGACCGGTCGGCTTCGTCGGCACTGGCCGCGATGGTTCGCGCGTCGCCGACCTATGCCAAGGTCGCCAAGACTATAAAGGGTGCAGCGAAGAAACGAAAGGCCAAGCGATGAGCGAACTATCGAAACAGGTGGAGCGGCTGGAAGAGATGGCCAAGCTCGAATACGTGCGCGGATTTCATGGCGCAGTGCCTAACGTGGACAAAGGTCGCCTCAATACGCTGTACCATGAATTACGTGACCGAGAAGAGCCCGCCCCGCCCGCCGACGCGGACGGAGCTGCCCTTGAAGCGGCCATTGATACCATGTGCTCCGACCCCGACGACGCGGCGTTTGAGGCGTGGAAGACGAAACACTTTGCAGGGACAAGCCCTGATATTGGCACTGTTCATGCTGCGTATAACGGTTGGCAAGCCGCCCTCGCCAGCAACCGCAAGAGCCGTGACGAGGTGCGGGATGAGGCGTTCGATGAGGCGGCGGCAGTGCTGGGCCAGCCGGGTGCGTACAATCGAACATTAGGCCAAAACATCCGGCGCATCCTAGCCCTCAAGCGTCCCAAGCAGGAGGCGGTCCCCGAGGCGACGGGGTTCGATGGGTTCAAGGCGTACATGGCGGACTATCGCAGTGCGGTTGCTCAGGGAAGCGGTCGATGGGATATGGATCGACTGACTTTTGAAGCAGGCCAAGCCAACGGCGAGAAGTTCGGGA
>Ga0209976_10000260_pt1 | contig 39036 bp, 39 predicted proteins | sample SumtaG_FD_182806 | JGI IMG/M metagenome (GOLD analysis project Ga0209976, IMG submission 182806) | Deep subsurface microbial communities from Indian Ocean to uncover new lineages of life (NeLLi) - Sumatra_00157 metaG (SPAdes) (version 2) | ecosystem: Environmental > Aquatic > Marine > Oceanic >...
AGATATTCTCCGATAGCATTTTTGTTTTTAGGAGTAATGTTAGTTTTTTTACTTGGGTCTGTTTTCCTTGGAATATCTCTTTTAAGAAGAAAAAAGAAGGCTTTACCCATATCTATTAGTTTTTTTCTTATAGTGTCCGTATATTATTTTTGGGACGAAGGTATAGATTTTTATTTATTTTTAATTTTAATTCCACCTATTCTTCTTTTGCTTGATTTTAAAAATTTCCTTGAAATTACTGATTAAAACAGGTTCTAACATCGTCCAACTAGAGGAGCTACTTTCAAATTCCCATAAAATCTCTTAATTTCTACCAGTTTTTCCTTCAACATAGCTATATAATCAGTGTTCTCCAGAATTATAATAAGCTTTGAACTGGGGAGCAGGCTAGTGAGACCTTTCGAGCGACCGAGAGGCCTCATATTTTTAAAAGGTTCGAGAAAGTCCTATCCCCGTACCCCGCTAGTAAATCGAACTTTGTTCGGGGCTGAGTTCCTGCAACTAATCGCCATTTTGGCGGTTTTTTGGTTTGTTTTGAAGATTATTCTACATGTGAATAAAGAGCCCTTGACAAGGTTGTTAGATTAACCTAACATTAAGTTAGGTCGATATAACATAATGTGTGAAGTAATTAACAGGAGATTAAATTTATGAAAAAAGATATATTCCGCTTATTTATAATGGCGGTAATAACAATTACGCTTTTGTATACAATTCTTCTTTTCTTTCTCCCTATACCCGTAGAGGATCTGAATATCGGTGAAATATTCACTATTGCAATCCCCTTGGTACTGGTTGTCTTCATGGCCTTCTTTGTCGGAAGGAGATATAAGGATATAAAGGCAGGCATGCCTCTGGAAGACGAAAGATCAAAGAAGGTCATGACTAAAACAGCTGCTATGTCTTTTTACACTACTTTGTACTGGCTACTGTTCATCTCTTTACTCAAAGGTCCTATTGCTAGAATGCTTGGTCTGGAATATCTAGACGCTGGCCAAACTACAGCAGTTGCTATATTGGGTATGGCTGTTTTTTTCTTTGGTTTTTGGTTCTACTATAATAAAAAGGGCAAGATAGATTAATATGAAAAACAGAATAAAAGAATTTAGAGCTAGATATAATTTTACCCAAGAAGATTTGGCACGGAAAGTTGGTGTAAGAAGAGAAACAATCGTCTTTTTAGAAGGTGGAAAATATAATCCATCCTTAAACCTTGCCTATAAAGTTTCTAAAACGTTAAAAACCACAGTTGATGAATTATTTATCTTTGAAGAAAAGAAATAGGGTTTAAAATTGCTGTTTTAACAGCAAATCCTTCAAAAAACCAAGTTCTAATATTGTACCATCCCCGGAGTTCTGTTCAGAAAATCGCCAAGAAGGCGGTTTTCTGGTAGAATAAAAACATGAAAAAGATATTAATTATCTTAATTATTCTAGTTGGGTTAACTGGGATTTGGTTTGGCTTGAGGTTTTTAATTGGTGGTGAAGAGCCAGTTGCTTGTACAATGGAGGCAAAACTTTGCCCGGACGGCTCCTATGTCAGCCGAACCGGTCCTGATTGTGAATTTGCGCTTTGCCCAGATGCTTTACAATGGCTGGCTATTAAACAAGCGATTGCCAATTGCGAGGTTGAAAGCGTTTGGCAGACACACGACAGAAGGGTAGAGGCGAAACTGAAGAATGGAGAAGAGTTGACCAGCGTTGAACCGGAACTTGACGATATAATCAATATCGCAGAAGCCGCCGAAGAAAAATGCGGGAGAATCAGAATTGGTACTGAGTAAAAAAAAGAAGTAGTGAATAATAGAACAGCGTGGGTTAAGGACTTACCAAAACCGGCACCTCAAAATTCCCTTCAAGCCACATAAAATAGGTTCGAATAGCGTCCATTTCCCGGAGCCGACGATTTTCAGCCGCTTTCTCAAGAAGGCGGTTTTCTGGTAGAATGAAAACGAAAGGTCAAAATGTAAGTTTTAATAATAAAACAACATGTCTAAAACAATAATTGCAATCATTGTTATAATCATTGTCGCGGGATTAGGTTATTGGGTTTATCAATCAACGATAACACCTGAAGAGTTAAGCGAAAAAGAGCAAGCCTGTATAGACTCGGGAGGAACGGTGTCAACGTCATTGTGCTGCGAAGCAACTGGTGATTTCCCAAACCTGTGCCTCATCGGTCCTTGTGGTTGTTCCCCAGAAAACAGCCATGAAGTAAAAGTTTGCGATTGCGGACCTGACAAATGTTTTAATGGAAGCGAATGCGTATCTTTAGATGAAGTTTCAGTTCTTCTTGAAGACCTTGAACAAGAAACTGGGATAGATTTTTCAGAAGCACAACCAGTTGATTTTAAATGGGTAGTTAAAGTAACTCCAAAAGTAGTAGAAGAGGAAGCTGTGTCTGGGAAAGGATTTGAAGCTGAACACATATCAAGCGAGCAGTATAACAGCGTTGAGTCTTTTTTGACAGATGGAGGTTTTGAAAAGGACCTTTACAATATGGCTGCTGGCACTTTTGTTGGATTGAAAGGATATAAAAAAGACCAGATTGTTTGTACTGTTTCTGGAGGGTCTACTCCGCAAGAACCTGATATCAAAGATGTAACGGTGAATTGTGGAAAGTTAGAGAAAACTGAGATGGAATATGCAACAGAGGATTGGCAGGTTTATACGAATGAAAAGTATGGCTATTCTTTGAAGTATCCTCAGCCCTGTCTTTATGGTCCTTTGCCAGGTTATTGCAAGCAAAGTCCACCAGAAGAAAGACCTCAAGAATGCCGTTGCTACTTTAATGCTGAAGATCCAAACAGCGTGTCTCTGGGAACATTTACCGGCACAAAATCTGATTTAACCGGTGCTGAATTTGTTGTTTTCCATTCTATTTATGTTGATAGATATAGTCCTCCTGCTGGCACAGACCTTGTCAACTGGGTTAAAGAAAACTTTCCTCACTATGACGATATTCCCGATGAAATAAATATGGAAATAGACGGCATACCAGCTTTGAGGGTTTATACTCCTTTTTCAGGAATGGCCTGGTCTCAAGAAGACATTTACTTTATCAAGAATGATAAACTGCTCAAGATTCAGATGTTAAACGTGGACGATGAAGGCAATAGAGCGCTCTACGATAAAATACTCTTTACTTTTAAGATTTCAGAGTAATTAATTCTACCAAACAGGCTCTAACATTGTTCGTCCCTCGGAGCTAAAAAGAAAAGCATTTTATTGATTCAATAGCTGGAAATTTTTCCCAAAATCCAGTTCTAACCATGTTGCCCAGGGACTAAAAAGAGAAAGATTTTATTGATTCTACGGCTGGAAACCTAGACCAGTACTCAGTTTTAACTATGTCCAACCATCCCCGCAAAATTGGATATAATTGTATGTAATTGTATAGAGTCCGAGCTTTTGTTCAGATTTTTATTTAGGCCCCGCCACGGCGGGGTTTTGAGTTGACAAAATTGATTTAGTATGAAATAAAAAGCTATACATATTTGTAATAATATTAGGAGATAAATATATGATTTCTAAGATATTTAATTTGATAGGCAGACACAAACGCATTGCCACCATAGGCCTAATTATAATTGTTATAGGTGGTTATTTCGGTTATAAGAATTTAACTGAAGATGGAGAGATAGTGCGCTATGTTACAGCAGCAGCTGAAAAAGGCACCCTGATTGTTTCTATATCAGGAAGCGGTCAGGTATCGGTCTCTGATCAAGTAGATATTAAGCCAAAGGTTTCTGGAGATGTGGTCTACGTTGGGGTAGAGAATGGCCAGGAAGTGAAAACTGGCACTTTTCTTGTCCAAATAGACACTAGTGATGCTGAAAAAGAAGTACGAGACGCTAAGACAGATCTTGAAACTGCCCAACTTGAATTAGATGAATTACTTGAACCGCCCGATGAGCTTGACTTGCTTAGGGCAGAAAACAATTTAGCTCAAGCCAAAGAATCAAAACAGAAAGCTGAAGATAATCTTGAAAAGTCATATGAGGATGGATTCAATGATGTTGCAGATGCCTTTTTAGATCTCCCAACAATCATGGGAGGACTGAAAGATATTCTTTTTGGTAACGATTTCAATCTTAGTCAAGATAATATTGATTATTATACTGGAACAATTGAAATATATAATAATAGTGTTGTTCAGTACAAAGATGATGCTAATAGTAGTTACCAGATAGCTCGGGGAAAGTATGATCAGAACTTCCAGAACTACAAAGATGCCAGTCGCTATTCAGATACAGAAACCATTGAAGATATTATTGGAGAGACATATGAGACTGCCAAGTATATTGCTGAAGCCATAAAGGATGCAAAAAATCTAATTGATTTCCATAAGGATATATTGGTTCAAAAAGGATTTAAGGTACCTTCAGCAGTTTCTACTCATCAGAACACTCTTGATAGTTATACAGGGATAAGTAATAGTCATATTTCAGGATTACTCTCTATGAGACGAAATATTGAAGATCATAAAGAAGCAATTATTAATAACGAACGTTCAATTGAAGAATTAGAACTATCGCTTGCAGACTTAATAGCCGGAGTTGACTCTTTAAGTATAAGGGCAAAGCAAATTGCGGTTCAGCAGAGAGAGGATGCTTTACTCGATGCCCAGGAAGAATTAGCCGATCATTATATTCGTGCTCCTTTTGACGGCATAGTTGCTGAAGTAAGCGCCAAAAAGGGAGAGTCAATTTCCTCTGGTAATATTGCAGTCACTTTTATTGCTAAACAAAAAATAGCTGAGATTACAATTAACGAAATTGATGTTGCTAAAGTTGAAGTAGGGCAAAAAGCAACTATTACTTTTGATGCAATCGAAGATTTGAGTATTACCGGAGAAGTGACGGAGATAGATATTCTTGGTTCAGTTTCACAAGGCGTGGTAACCTATGACTTAAAAATTGCTTTTGACGCACAAGATAAAAGAGTAAAACCTGGAATGAGTATTTCTACTGTCGTTATCACTAATGTAAAACAAAATGTATTAGTGATCCCTAACTCTGCTATAAAATATAAAGGTGATACACAGTACGTAGAAGTTATGGAAGGGGATAATATTTCTCTTCCCCAGCAGATTGAGATTGGGACTTCAAACGACACCATGAGTGAAATTATTAGTGGCCTTCAAGAAGGAGATATGGTTGTCACTCAAAAGGTTGGTACTAGTAATACAGCTTCAGTTAGTAGTGGTTTTGGTGCTCCATCAGGCAGCGCTTCAATGCAGATGATGGGAAGGATGACTAAGTAAAGTTTTATGATAGAAGCTCAAAATATCAGTAAAATTTATAAAAGCGGAAATGTTGAAACTAAAGCACTTAAGGGTGTTTCTTTTAGTGTTAAAGAGGGAGAGTTCGTGGCTATTATGGGGCCTTCTGGTTCGGGCAAATCAACCTTAATGCATATCTTGGGCTGTTTAGATACACCCACTATGGGTCAGTATTTTTTTGAGCAAAGAGATGTTTCTCAGCTATCAGACGATGAGTTGGCTGATATAAGGAAGAATAAGATTGGTTTTGTGTTTCAAACATATAATCTTTTACCACGAGCCACAGTGCTTCGTAATGTTGTTTTACCTCTTGTTTATGCTGATGTTTCACAAGAAAAGCGAGAAAACCAGGCAAAAATAGCACTTCAAAATGCGGGCCTGGAAGAATCTCATTTTCATCATCTTTCCAATCAGCTTTCAGGAGGACAAATGCAAAGAGTTGCTATTGCCCGGGCACTTGTTAATAATCCTTCTTTAGTTTTAGCTGATGAACCTACAGGCAATCTTGATACCAAAACAGGTAGGATTGTTTTGGAAACATTTCAAAGACTTAATTCTGAGCAGAACCGCACCATTATTCTTATTACGCATGAGCGCTATGTGGCAGAACATGCCAATCGCATAATAAATATTCTTGACGGTTCTCTTGTCGAGGATGGTAGAAATCACAGACAGCGCATTCTCAACAATAAACTATGAAAACCTCTGATTTACTACAAGAAACATATTTTGCAGTGACAATGAATAAGGCTAGATCTGGTTTAACTATCCTGGGTATAGTTATTGGTATTGGGTCAGTTATTGCAATGATTTCTATTGGTCAAGGTACCCAAGTTTCTATTGAAGAAAGAATTCAGTCTATTGGCTCAAATCTACTTATGATTTATCCAGGGGCTAAGCTTGGTGTCGGAGGACAGGTAAGTGCTGGACGTGGTTCAGCCCAAAGTCTTACCTTAGAAGATGCCGAAGTCTTGGAAACAGAAATTAGTTTTATTATGGCTGTGGCTCCAGAGATTTCAAAAAGATACCAGGTTACAGCCAGAGGCACAAACACTAACGTCTCTGTTGCGGGTACGGTTCCTTCTTATGAACAAGTAAGAGGTTACGAAATGGATGCAGGAACATTTATCTCTGAGCAGAATGTGAGAGCTTGGTCAAAGGTAGCTGTTCTTGGTCCAACAACGCGTGATGATTTGTTTGGTGAGGATTCAAATCCTATAGGACAAAAAATTAGAATAAATCGAGTTGATTTTACAGTTATCGGTGTTACTAAAGCCAAGGGCGGTACAGGATTTGGCAGCCAGGACGATATAATTTTTGTTCCCATTTCTACTGCCCAGCGTTTTTTATCTGGCGATGATTATGTAAGCAGTATTAATGTTCAGGTCCAGGACGAAGAATTCATGACAACCGTTGAGGAGGATATTACCAATCTTTTATTAATTCGTCACAATATTTCAGATTCTCAGATGGCTGATTTTTCTGTAATGAATCAGGCTGATATTTTAGAGACTATGTCTGACGTTATCAATGCATTCACTGTCTTTTTAGGGGCGATTGCCGGAATTTCCCTCATTGTCGGTGGTATTGGTATTATGAATATGATGTTAACAACGGTTACTGAGAGAACGCGCGAGATTGGATTGCGCAAAGCTATTGGTGCCAAGAGTAAAGATATTAGTAGGCAATTTTTGGCTGAAGCAGTAATGCTTACTCTTATTGGTGGTATTCTTGGCATTATCTTAGGAATGATTGTTTCAATGGGAATTAGTCGATTTGCTGATATTACAACAGATGTTTCAGTTTCTTCTATTGCTTTAGCATTTGGCGTTTCATCTATAGTGGGAATTGGTTTTGGTTATTATCCTGCGAAACGCGCAGCATCACTCAATCCGATAGAGGCATTGAGATATGAATAAAAAACATCTACTTGATGTTTATTTTGATTGAGACGGTTAAAAAGAGAAAGATTTTATTGATTCTACGGCTGGAAACCTAGACCAGTACTCAGTTCTAACTATGTCCAACCATCCCCGCAAAATTGGATATAATTGTATATAGTCCGAGCTTTTGTTCGGATTTTTATTCAGGCCCCGCCACGGCGGGGTTTTTATGGTATAATAAAAAAATGCAAGAAATAATTTCAAGAAAAGAATTAGAGGAATTAATGAAGACCAAGGGAGAAATAAGAGGGGTGCTTCTTAAAACAGACGCTCAATTTATTATTAAGGAAAAGGGAGTTGAAGGATTAAAAAAGGTGGAAGAAGAGACTAAAAAGTTAGGGCATCCTCTGACATACGACAAAATTGAAACAATGGTATTTTATCCAGTAGGATTAAAGACCCTTTCTCTTTTAGTGATAAAAAGAGTATTTGCTTTTTCCGACGAGAAAATAAAAGAAATGGGCATATATGTTCCTAAATTCTCTTGGTTTTTACGGATGTTTATTGAGAAATTTTTTGTTAGAAAAGATGTGTTTTTTAATCAAGTACCAAAATTTTGGAGAAAGTTATCAACAGGAGGAGAATTTATTCCAATAGAATTTAATGAGAAAAAGCGCGAACTAAGTTTCCAGATAAGGGGAACAGAAATTCATCCCATTTATTGTCCTTATTTAGTGGGAGTTTTTACTAGTATTATGAAAATGCTTACCAAAAGTGAAAATGTAACCTGTGAGGAAACAAAGTGCCCTTTTGCCGGAGACGAATATTATGAGTTTTTGATAAAATGGTGATTTGTGGAACAGATTAAGGCATTGTCCTGTTAAGCCCGAGATTATTTCTCGGGTTTTTGGTATAATTGGATAATATGAAAAAAGATTTAAGACAATCAAGATATGGATTTAGCTCTTCTTAAAAAAATTCTTGTAAAAGAACCATCTTTTCGTTTAAAGCAAGCGAAAAAAGCTATATTTAGAGATTTGACTGAAGATTGGTCAGGAATTACAACCTTTCCGTTGTCTTTACGAGAAAAATTGAAAGAAAAATATCCTTTAAAAATTCAAGCTAAAACTTTTACCTCTGGAGACAAAAGAACAGTCAAAGTTGTTATTAATTTAAAAGACAATTTGCAGATTGAAACAGTTTTAATGCGCCACAAGAATAAGAGAAATACTGTTTGTGTTTCATCTCAGGTTGGCTGTCCTTTAGGTTGTATCTTTTGTGCTACTGGGAAGTCTGGCTTTAAAAGAAATCTTGAAGTTTTTGAAATTGTAGAACAGGTTTTATTTTTTGCTCGTTATTTAAAAAAAGACAAACAAAAGGTTACCAATATTGTCTTCATGGGAATGGGAGAACCTTTTTTAAATTATGATAATGTTTTGGACGCTATCAAAGTTCTAAATGATAAAGAAGGATTTAATTTGGGGGCGAGACGATTTTCAATTTCTACTGTAGGAATTATAAATGGTATTAAAAAATTGGCGGAAGAAAAACTTGAAGTGAATTTGGCAATTTCTCTTCATGCCCCTGACGATACCCTGCGTTCAAAAATTATACCAATTAATAAAAAATATCCTATTTCAAAAGTTTTAAAAGCAATTGAGGAGTATATTAAAAAGACTCGGCGTAGAGTAATGTTTGAATATATAATGATAAAAGGATTAAATGATTCAGATGAGCATGCGAAAAAATTAGCAGAATTAATGAAAAAAAGAGAGCTTTCTTTTATGAACCTTATTTCTTACAATCCCACAGGAGTTTTTAAACCTTCTCCGAGTATAAGAATAAAAAAATTCAAGGATATTTTAGAAAAAGCAAAAATAGCTGTTACTCAGAGATATCGTTTTGGACAAGACATTAAGGGGGCTTGTGGTCAGTTAACAGCTAAATAAGTTTATTGATTAAATATCAAACTGGTCAACAAAAAAAATTAAAAACCTGACTGAGAAATATAGAGACAACTAATGCTGATAATTTTAGTTTTTCTGAAGAAATTAAATCCATAACTAGAAGTTATAGTCTTGAAAAAGACAAAAACTGTCTCCGCCACGGCGGGGTTTTGTGCTATAATGGATTAATATGGAACAGATAATCTCAAAAGAAGAATTAGATAATTTAATGAAGCTTGAAGGAAAAACAAGGGGAATTCCATTTAAGACACAGGCAGATTTTATTCTTAAACAGGAAGGAGATGAGCAATTAAAAAAACTGGAAAAGGAAATGTCAAAATTAGGTTATCCGTTAGAATATAAAAAAATGAAGTCAATGGATTTTTATCCTTTGGGTTTGTTAGCTGTAAATATGTTAGCCATTAAAAGACTTTTTAATTATGATGATAAAAAATTTCAGGAGATGGGAAGAATTGAGGCCAAGACATCTTCTTTAATTATTAGACTTTTCATGAAGTATTTCGTTTCTATTGATATAATGGCTAAGAAAGCCCCAGAAATGTGGAGAAAGCATTATACAAACGGAAACTTTAAAATAATAGAGTTTAATAAAGAAAAAAGGTATGTTGTTTTAAGGATTGAAGATTTCAGATGTCATCCACTTTTCTGTCAAGATCTTATAGGATATTTTCCCAGTATGGTTGAGATGGTGATTGGAAGTGACGTAATCTGTGAAGAGACAAAATGTATTCATCGAGGTGATGAATATCATGAATTTTCATTAAAGTGGTGATTCGGGCAGTTTTTATTTAGAGCAGCGGATAAGCCAAACTCCGTCAAGGCGGGGTTTTATACTTGCCACGTCGTTCGCGAACGACCTGGCTTGTCTTGAGCTAAGCCGAATGGTTATAATTAATAAATGATTAAACATTCATTAAAAGTAGGGTTCTCTTTTGGTTTGACTTCTGGGATTATTACAACTCTTGGTTTAATGGTGGGTCTTCATTCTGGCACTCATTCAAAACTTGCGGTTATCGGCGGTATACTAACAATAGCAATAGCAGATGCATTTTCTGACGCATTAGGCATTCATATATCTGAAGAGACTGAAAGTCAACACACCGAAAGGGAAATATGGGAGTCAACAATTTCTACTTTTTTCTCTAAGTTCTTGTTTGCCTTAGTATTTGTCATTCCAGTCTTAGTCTTTCAACTCGAGATTGCAATTTTGGTAAGCGTAATTTTTGGATTATCAATACTATGTATTCTTAGTTTTAATATTGCTAAGGAACAGGGAACAAAACCTTGGAAAGTAATCACAGAACACTTAATTGTTGCAATAGTAGTTATAGTTATGACTCATTATCTTGGGGAGTGGGTATCTTTAACATTTATTTAAACAAAAGACTCAAAAAAGCAGCTTGTAAGGTATGATGGTCGAGAGTAAAACTCTCGCTTTTTGTTTGCTCTTGACATAGTTTTGTTATTTGATAACATTATCATATACCTATACCTATGGTCGGGGTATGGATGATCAAGTACTAATCTAAAAACTATGCCTACTCAAAAAGAAAAAACCATTATTAATTTTAAAAAAGCTCAGAGCTTGATTTTAAAGATTATAAAAATGATGGATGATGACAAATATTGCATTGATATTATGCAACAGAATTTGGCAGTTGTTGGTCTTTTAAAATCAGCCCATCAAATGCTAATGGAAAATCATCTCAATACCTGCTTTAAAAAAGCTTTTGAGACCAGGAACGAAAAAAAGAAAAAAGAAATGATAAATGAAATTTTGAGGGTTAGTAAACTAATCAATAAATAGGGTATATGTCAAAAAAGTATTTATTTTTTATTATTGTTTTTTTAGGAATTGCTACAGGAATAATTCTTATTAATAGAAGTCCAGATGAGAATAGTGAGATTAATAATACTGAGCTTCAATGTAGAGTAGAGGAGATGATTTTCTATTACCTTGATACATGTGGTTGGTGTCAGAAAGTGAAAGATGATGGGACTATTTCAAAGCTTGAACAATTGGGAGTGAAAGTAAGTCAGATTAATGCCAGAAGCGGTTCTGTTTTACATCAATTTCAGACAGTACCCACTTTTGTTATTGATGGAAAATTATATTCTGGCTATAAAACATTTGAAGAATTAAAGGAATTACTTGATTGTTCAGAAGAAAATCAATCTTCAAACAATCAACCTCCAAACATTGAATTTATTGGAGAGAATGGCGAGAAGGTTTCGTTGATAGATGGACAAGTAGAATTAGATGCTGGAGTATTTGTTGATAACTTGGCTCATTATTACAACGTAGAGTTTTCTGATGGGAAAACAATTTATTTCTTTGTTGTTAAAGATAAAAATGGTGTCTACCGGGCTGCTGCTAATGCTTGCCAAGTTTGTTTTGATGCCAGAATGGGTTTTCGTCAGGAAGGTGATTTTATGGTTTGTAATACTTGTGGGAATAAATATCCTTTAGAGAAAATTGCTACTGAAAAAGGTGGTTGCAACCCAGGTCCAATTAATCCAGACCTCAAAGTAGAAAATGGAAAGATAATTATTAAACAATCAGAGCTGGAAGAGGTTGCTGGATTTTTCTAATAATATGAAAAAGATTATTGTTATTACCATAACTTCTACTTTGTTAATAGGCGTCTTTGTCGGTTATTTGGTTTTTACTTATCAAAACCCAAGTTTTGAGAAGTTAAACTCCGAAGAAATGCTTGGTAAAATAATAAAAGAAAGAGATTATGCTATAGGTAAAGCAGTAATGGAAGGCGTTTACAGATGTTGTATCAATCCTCCCTGTACAATGTGTTATATGGAAGCTAACCAATGGAATAACGGAAAAGCTGGTACTTGCGCTTGTGATGATCTGATTGCCCAAGGCAAAGAACCTTGCCCCCAATGTAAAAGCGGACTTTGTGAGGTTTCTGGAGAGTCATGCAGCTTAAATAGTACTAATTAATCTTATTATGCTTAAAAAAATAAAGATTCAAATTAAAGGAACTTACTGCCGAAGCTGTAAAGTTTTAATTGAAACTGAAATAGATGTTCTAGAAGGAGTTAAAGATATCAATGTAGATTATAAGACAGGGGAATGCGAAATAGAATTTGATGATGAAAAAATCTCCAAGAAGGAAATCTTTGAAGTAATTAAAGGATTGGATTATGAGGCTCAAGAAGGGGTAACTGATAAAAAAAGATCAAAAAAACAAGATTTCAAAAGACTAATTATTGCTGGAATTTTATTAATTATATTTGTTTTGGGATATTTTTTAATTAAGCATTTTGGTCTTTTGGAGCTTCTTTCCAGATTAAATGAACAACGAATAGGCTATTGGTTAATTTTCTTAATTGGTATTTTGGTCAGTTTTCATTGTGTAGGAATGTGTGGTGGCTTGGTTGTAACTTATACAGCTAGTCATCAGGCCGAGAAGAAGGAGAAGGCATTTTCTTTTTTACCCCATTTTCAATACAATTTAGGACGGATGATTTCTTATACTATCATTGGAGCTATTCTTGGTGGTTTCGGTTCCTTTTTTGCCATTAACCCGACATTTACTGGAATTGTTACTTTGGTAGCTGGGGTTTTTATGGTGTTGATGGGTTTATCTTTATTGACGAATTTTAGATGGTTGGAAGCGATAAAATTAAGGACACCTTCTTTTATTGCCAAGTTTCTTTATAAGCAGCGTCATACTTCAAAGCCAAAAGGACCATTTATTATTGGTTTGTTGAATGGATTTATGCCTTGTGGACCTTTGCAATCAATGCAGCTCTACGCTTTAGCTTCAGGAAGTATAGTTCGGGGTGCTTTGTCAATGGGGGTTTATTCTTTGGGAACAGTACCTTTAATGTTTGGTTTTGGCAGTTTTATTTCGTTAATAAGTCAAGAAAGAATAAAGCAAATAATGAAAGTTTCAGGTCTTGTAGTGATGATTTTGGGATTGTTTATGTTCAATAGGGGGCTTGTAAACTTCGGTTATGGATTTCGTGGTTTTATTCCTTCTGAAGCTATCAGCCAGACAGAATATTTAGTTAATGGGAATGTAGAGGAATATCAAGTTGTAAACATGGATTTGACTTACAGTGGATATTCTCCAAATGTAATTTTTGTGAAAAAAGATATTCCAATACGCTGGATTATTAATGTAAAACAAATGTCTGGCTGCACTGATGAGATTATCCTGCCAGAATATAATATTAAAAAACCTCTTCAATACGGTGAGAATATCATTGAATTTATACCTAAAAGATTAGGTGATGTTAAATTCAGTTGCTGGATGCAGATGGTCTGGGGGAAATTTGTAGTAACAGAGAAAGATGAAGAACCAACATCTCAAGATTTATATCAGGAATCACTTGATTTGCCTCAAGGTGGAACGTGTGGGGGATCGGGTTCCTGCGGGGGAGCTTGCGGAGTTCCAACCTGTGGCTGTAGCCGTATTAGATCTTATTAAATTATATAAATGTTATGAAAAAAACTATTTTAAAAATTAAAGGAATGCATTGTGCTTCTTGTGTGGCTGTTATAGAAAGAACCCTTAAAAAAGAAAAGGGAATATTTGAGGTTAGTGTTAACCTTGTTTCGGAAAAAGCAAATTTGAAGTTTAACTCAGGAGAAATCAGTTTGAAAAAAATTCAAGGAATTATTCAAAAACTGGGCTATGAAACAAGAGAGGAGGTTTTTGGAGAAGTGACAGAAGATAAAAATAGAGAGAAAAATTCTCAAGAAATTAAAAAGTTAAGAAATAAATTTATTTATTCATTAATCTTGGGCCTACCTCTCTTCTATTTGGTAATGGGTGGCATGATAGGACTTCCTTTACCTGTTATTTCCTTGAAGACAAATATAGTAATTCAGTTTGTGATTACTACTGCCATTATGGTTTTGAACTCAAATATTTATATCTCTGGTTTAAAGAAGCTAATTCAAAGAAATCCTAATATGGATTCTTTAGTAGAAACAGGAACTTTAGCAGCTTATTTTTACAGTTTGGCTATTTCTATTAATGCCTGGCTTCAGCCAGAAGCAGTAAAAGAATTACATCTTTATTTTGAATCAGCTGCCTTTATCTTAGTTTTTATTTCGCTTGGTAAGTATTTGGAGGTTTTGACTAAAGGAAAAACGAGTGAGGCAATTAAAAAACTAATAGGTCTTCAGCCCAAAGAAGCAACTGTTATTAAAGATGGACAGGAAATAAAGATTCCAATTTCTGAAGTTGAGGTTAACGATATTGTTTTAGTGAAGCCTGGAGAAAAGATTCCTGTTGACGGTGTAGTTTTAGATGGTTATTCTGGGGTTGATGAAAAAGCAATTACAGGAGAAAGTATTCCTGTTGAGAAAAAGAAGGGTGATGAGGTTATTGGAGCCACCCTTAATAAAACAGGTGTTTTGAAGTTTAGAGCAACCAAGGTTGGGAAAGATACTATGTTAGCCCAGATTATTAGAATAGTGGAAGAGGCGACAGGATCTAAAGCACCAATCCAGCTTTTAGTTGACAGAATATCTTTTTATTTTGTCCCAGCTGTAATTGGTATAGCTGTTTTGGTTTTTATTGTCTGGATTCTTTTGGGCTATTCCTTTGTTTTTGCTTTAACAGTTTTTGTATCGGTTTTAATTATTGCTTGTCCTTGTGCTTTAGGATTGGCTACTCCTACAGCAGTTATGATGGGAACAGGGCTAGCAGCCCAAAATGGTATTTTGATCAAAAGTAGCAAGGCTTTGGAGATGGCTCAAAAAGTAAATATGGTTGTTTTTGATAAAACAGGGACCTTAACAAAGGGGGAGCCGGATGTCACAGATATTGTTGAGCTTTCAAATGGTAAATTTAATGTTTTACAGATAGCAGCTTCGATAGAAAAAAATTCAGAGCACCCATTAGCTCAGTCAATAGTTAATAAAGCTGAAGAAGAGAATTTGGAGCTATTTGGGATTCAGGATTTTAAGGCAATTCCAGGCAAGGGAGTGATAGGAAATTTCGGAAATAGAAACCAGAAGTTAAAAGTTTTATTAGGAAATAAAAGACTAATGAAAGACAATGAAATAGTAGTTGAGGGAAAATCTAACGAAGAAATCATAAGATTAGAAAACGAAGGTAAAACAGTAATGCTTTTAGTGTTAAGCCAAGAGTTAGTAGGTATAATTGCTGTGGCTGATATCTTGAAAGAAAATTCAAAGGAGGCGGTGGAAATACTTCACAGAATGGGTAAAAAAGTAGCCATTATTACTGGCGATAATGAACGCGTGGCAATGGCTATAGCTAAAAAGATTGGTGTTGACCGTGTTTTAGCTGAAGTTTTACCCCGAGAGAAGGCAGCTGAAATTAAGAAGTTGCAGAAACAAGGGAATATTGTGGCAATGGTGGGAGACGGTATTAACGATGCGCCAGCCTTAGCTCAGGCTGACCTTGGAATTGCTCTTGGTTCTGGAACAGACATAGCTATGGAAACAGGAGAAATAGTTTTAATTAAAGATGATTTGCGAGATGTGATAACAGCTATTGATTTAAGTAAATATACCCTGAAGAAGATTAAACAAAATCTTTTCTGGGCATTTATCTATAACAGTATTGGGATTCCTATTGCAGCTGGAGTTTTATATCCTATTACAGGTTGGCTTTTAAGCCCAATAATTGCGGCTGCTGCCATGGCATTTTCATCAGTTAGCGTTGTTTCTAATTCCCTTTTAATGAGAAGATATAAACCAAAGATTAAAATCTAGTCCAGAACGTAGTGGAATAATTAGTTCGGATTTTGGAAAAGGAAAAAATTAAATTAAAGACCCCGCTTAGCGGGGTTTTGTGGTGTTTAGATAGATTTTTAATTTTGGATAGTTTTCCACAGATTAGTTCTTGACAGGTCATCTTGCTTGTCCTATACTTAAATATCGAGACTAGATCTTTTAAAAACTTAACCAACAAACGAGGGTTTATTATAAATAACCCTCTTCATTTTTTTTCAAGACCATAATTCTATTATTGTTTTGAAAAAGTCAAAAATCGTCTAGTGGCCTAGTCGGTTTTTTGTTAGGATAGAGAATAAGATATCATTAAATTTATGGAATTAACTTTAATTCTTGGGCCAATGAAAAGCGGGAAATCATTTGAGCTTATTAATTATTTTACCTCTCTTGAAAAAGAAAATATTCCCTTCAGACTATATCAGCCTTTAAGAAATGTCAGGGACGAAAAGATTTGGTCAAGAGATGGAATTGAAATTAATGCTAAAAAAATAGATAGTTTGTCTGAGATTGAAAAAGAGAATGTAGAGGTTGTAGGTATTGACGAAATTCATATGTTCCCGGAAGAAGATGCAGGGATTGTTAAAGATTTATTGGAAAGGGGGATTAAAATAATTATTGCTGGCTTAGATACAGATTACCAAGGGAAGATGTTTTCAGTAGTAAGAAAACTTTTGGAGTTGAAACCAAGTAGAGTTGAATATAAAAAAGCTATTTGCGAGATTTGTGGGAAAGCGGAAGCTATTTATACTCAAGTTTTTAGAGATAAGGAATTTGTATTAGATGGGCTGTCTTCTGCAGTTCCAGATGACGGCACTTATATTTATAAATCTGTCTGTAAAAATTGTTTTAAGAAAACTTCAGTAGTTTAGGGTTTTACTAAAAAAGAATTTTAAGATAAAATAAATGCGCATGAAAAGACTATATAAAAGTAATAAAAACAAAATCTTTTTTGGAGTGATTGGAGGAATTGGAGAGTGTTTTAATTTGGATCCTGTAATTTTAAGGTTGCTTTGGGTTTTAATTACTTTCTTTACGGGTTTGGGACCCGGGCTTATGGTCTATTTCGTTGCAGCTTTGATTATTCCTAAAAAACTTCAACAGGAATAAGACCAAAATCCATTATTCTATCGGAAATAACCAAAAACTGCCTTCGCCTGTAGGCGGATGGCAAATAAAGAAGAGGTTTTTGTTTTGAAGTATTTTTGCTAAAATACTAATATAGACGATAAAAAAAGAACAATAAGCAGTGAAAGATTTGGTTATCGTAAGATTATGGAACAAATAATTTCAAAAGAAGAATTAAGGGAATACATGGAGCTTAAAGGGCAAATAAGAGGAGCTGGTATTAAAGAAATAATAAAGTATATTCTTGAAGAAGAAGGAAAAGATGGATTAGGAAAATTAGAGGATGCAATGGAAAAAATCGGTTACTCAATTAAAGATAAAAATATAAAGGCAATGAAATTTTATCCTCTGGGATTGGAAGCATCTGCCTTGGTCGCTGTCAAGCGTCTTTTTAATTATGACGACAAAAAGTTTCAGGAGATGGGAAGGTTTGCTGGTAAATTTTCTATCGTTATCAGGCTTTTTATGAAACATTTAGTTTCAATTGAGAAAATAGTCAAGGAGGCTCCGAAAATGTGGAGAAATTATTTTACATTAGGGGATTTCGACATAGTAGAAGTTAGTGAAAAGGAAAAATATATAATTTTAAGAATTAAAAATTATCATCTTCATCCAATTCACTGTCAAACTCTTATAGGGTATTTATCGAGTATACTACAGATAGTGGTTAAAAGCTTTGTAACGGGTGAGGAGACTAAATGTACTTTCCAAGGGGACGAATATCATGAATATTTATTTAAGTGGTAAAAAATTATCATTTAGCATCTAATATTTAGAGAATAAAAAGAGATGTTTTAACCCTGATTTAAGTCAGCTTTTTGTTTATTTTAGGAGGGTTTTTTACACAATTTACACTTGCTTTTAAGCTAAAATTAAGGTAAAATAAATGAATATGGCAATGGAAAAAATTAATCTTGAAAGCATTAAAAAACGGGCTGAAAACGAGATAAGAAAGAGCAAGAATTTAAATGAGTTAAACGATGTTTACAAGCTTTATTTAGGGAAAAAAGGTGAGCTTTCTCTGGTTTTGAGGTCTTTAAAAAAGATGCTAAAGGTAAGGAAAGTAAGGATCGGCAAAAAGGCAAATAAGCTTAAAGATCTCTTAGAAGAAAAGATTGCTAAAAAGACCATAAAAATAAAAGAGAAAGCAAGAATAGATGGCAGGAAAGGGGATTTGTTTGATATCACAATCCCCGGGAAAAAGCCGGTTGTTGGCCATTTGCATCCTTTAACCCAAACAAAAGGGAGAGTAGAAGAGATTTTTCAATCAATGGGGTTTTCAGTTGTTGAAGGGCCAGAAGCTGAAACAGAATGGTATAATTTTGATGCTCTGAATATACCCAAGAATCATCCAACCAGAGATCTTTGGGATACTTTTTATTTAAAAGACGGAAACTTGCTCAGAACTCATACCTCACCAGTTCAGATTCGTTACATGGAGAAAAATCAGCCCCCTTTAAGAATTATTATTCCAGGTAGAGTATTTCGTCATGAAGCTACTGACGCAGGTCATGAAATTAACTTTTACCATATTGAAGGATTAATGGTTGACAAGAAAATCTCGGTAGGGAGTTTTAAAGCCATAATAAAGGAGTTTTTCAAAAGATTCTTTGAAAAAGACATTAAGATCCGTTTACGTCCATGTTATTTCCCGTTTACTGAACCTTCTTTTGAAATTGATTGTTCTTGCCCAATTTGTTCAGGAAAAGGATGTTCTGTTTGCGGAGTTAATGGTTGGGTTGAACTGATGGGAGCTGGGATGGTTCATCCTAATGTTTTTAAGAATTCTGGTTTAAATCCTAAAAACTGGCAGGGCTTTGCTTTTGGGATTGGAATGGATAGATTAGCAATGATGAAATATAAAATTAACGATGTAAGGTTGTTCTACGGTGGCGACCTAAGGTTTTTAAATCAATTTTAATCACTATGTTATTTTCCTATAACTGGTTACAATCATTTTTTAAAGAGAAATTACCAAAGCCAAAAGATTTGGCAGAGCTTTTAACAATGCACAGTTTTGAAGTTGAAGAAGTAGAGAAAGAGAAGAGTGATTGGTTATTAGATATTGATGTACTGCCAAATAGGGGACCTGATTGTTTTTCTCATTTGGGTGTGGCAAGAGAAATCTCTGCTATTTTGAATCTTAAATTGGAAAAACAAGACTATAAGATAAAGGAAGAAAAGCATAAAGCAAAAGATTTTATAACCTTGAATGTTAGAAACAGTAAAGATTGTTTAAGATATACAGCCAGGGTTATCGTTAATGTAAAAGTAGCTCCTTCTCCAAAGTGGATCCGGGACAGACTAAAGATTTTAGGTTTGAAACCAATTAATAATATAGTTGATATGGCAAATTATGCGATGTTAGAGACAGGTCAACCATTACATGCTTTTGATTTAGATAAAATTACAGACCAAAAGATAACTGTTAGGAAAGCTAAAAAAGGAGAAAAAATAGTTACTTTAGATAATGAAATATATGAATTAGATGAGGATATTTTAATAATTGCTGACTCAGCATCTCCTTTAGCAATTGCCGGTATTAAGGGTGGTAGGAAAGCTGAAATAACTAAAAAAACAAAGGTTATTGTTTTGGAGTCTGCTAACTTTAAATCGAGTGTTATTCGTCAGGGTTCAAAAAAAATAGATTTGAAAACAGATGCTTCCTGGAGGTTTGAACATGGTTTAGATTTAAACTTAACAGAGTTTGGGGTGAATAGAGCAGCTTATTTGATTTCAAAAATGGCTGGAGGAAAGATTTGTGAAGGATTAGTTGATTTTTATCCAAAAAAACCAGCTATTAGAAAGATTAAGTTAGACTTAGATTATGTTGAGAGTTTGCTCGGGATTAGAATTTCAACAAATAAAATAAAGAACATTTTAAAAAGATTAGGTTTTAGAATTGTTAAGTCTAAAAAATCTCAACTTTTAGTTGAAGTGCCAAGTTTTAGATTAGATGTTTTGATTCCCGAAGACTTAATTGAAGAGATTGGAAGGATTTACGGTTATGAAAGAATTCCTTCTCTTTTACCAAAAGCTGTTTTAATTCCGCCTCAGAAGAACCTTAATCTCTTCTGGGAAAATATGACAAAAGACATACTAAAAGAAGCTGGATTCAGTGAGATTTATACTAGTTCCTTTATTAATAAAAAGACAGCTCAGATTTTTGGCTACAAAAATTCTCAACTAATAGAAGTGAGAAACCCAACAAGTGCTGACTATCAATATTTAAGACCAAGCTTGATTCCAAAAATACTGGCTAGCTTTAAGAATAATCAAAAATTCTTTGAAAACATTAAAATTTTTGAACTAGGGAAAGTTTTTAGAAGATCAAAAGAAAAAGAAAAAAGATCCCTTGTGGGTTTAATGACAGAAGATGTTTTAAGGAACAACAATCTGACTTCAGGGCAGGCATTTTACCAGGCAAAAGGAGTGATTGATTTACTTTTAAATAAGTTAGGGATAAGTAATATCTGGTATGACCAATATCAACCCACCCCTGAAGAATCAAAACTTTTTATTTGGAACCCAAAGAAGTGTACTGAGATTAAAGTAGGCAACAAAGAAATCGGTTTTTTAGGAGAGATTTCTTCTAAAGTTAGAGATGCTTTAAAGCTAAGATTTAAGGTTGTGGTTTTTGATTTTGATTTTGAGAAATTACAAGAGCTTGTTTCTGAAGAACAGGAATTTAGACCAATTTCTCCTTATCCCTCAGCTGTTAGAGATATAGCGGTTTTGGTTCCAAGAGATGTTTTAGTTGGGGAGGTTTTAATTAAAATTAATATAGCTGGAGGTAATTTAATAAGAGACGTGGATCTGTTTGATATTTATACGGGGGAAGAGATACCCGGAGGAAAAAAGAACTTAGCTTTCCATATTATCTATCAAGCAGAAGATAAAACATTATCTTCAAAAGAAATAGACGAAGTTCAAGATAAAATAATTAAGGATTTAGAGGAAAATGAAGAATGGGAAGTAAGGAGATAATTTTAATTATTTATGAAAAAGAAACCAAAAAAAGTGAAAAAGGTGAAAAAAGTCAAAAAGGGGACAAAGGCGAAAAAAGAAGTAAAGGCGATAAGGGTGGAAAAAACTAAGCCTAAAACATATACTGCCAAAGACATTTATATTTTAAAAGGACTGGAAGCTATCAGAAAGAGACCAGGAATGTATATTGGTACAACCGGACCTGAAGGATTGCATCAGTTAATAAAAGAATGTGTAGGGAATTCTATTGACGAAGCGATTATGGGTTATTGTAATGATATTAAGGTTAGTCTTTTACCACAAAACAGAATAAAAGTTGAAGACAATGGAAGAGGAATTCCAGTAGACAAGCACCCCCAGACTAAAAAGTCAGCTTTGGAGACAATAATGACAACATTACATTCTGGAGCTAAGTTCGGGGGAAAGGTTTATGTTTCTACGGGAGGCCTGCACGGTGTTGGTATTTCCGTTATCTGCGCCCTTTCTTCTTATATGAAAGCCGAAATCTGTCGGGATGGTTTTAGGCACTATCAAGAGTACGGTAAAGGTAAGGTAAAGACAAAACTAAAGACAGTGGGAAGGTGCAGAGCAACTGGGACAACTATTATTTTTGAGCCAGACATAACTATTTTTAAAGAAATAAACTTTAATAAAAAGAAGATTTTAGATTATCTCCGTCAGCAAGCTTATTTGACTAAGGGCTTGAGAATTACCTTAATAGATAAAAGAGTTAAACCTGTCCTAACTCAAAGTTTTTACTTTGAAGGAGGAATAATTTCATACGTTAAATATTTAGTTATAGGCCGTGATCTTTTAAATGAGAATGTTTTTTATTGTTCTGGAGAGAAAAATGGAATAATGGTGGAAGCTGCCTTAACTTATACAGACGAGTATGAGTGCCTTGAGGATAGTTTTGCCAATAATATCCATACTCACGAGGGAGGAACACATTTAACAGGTTTCAGAGGAGCTTTAACCAGAACATTCAATGACTATGCCAGGAGAAATGAATTTATAAAGGACAATGGCAATAATTTTACTGGCTTTGATACCAGGGAGGGATTGACAGCTATAATTTCAATTAAAATAAGAGAACCCCAGTTTGAAGGTCAGACAAAAACAAAATTGGGTAATTCTGAAGCTAAAGCGGTAGTAGAGCAGATAGTGGGTACAAACTTAATTGATTTTCTGGAAAGAAATCCTAATGACGCCAAAGCCATAATCCAAAAGTTTATTTTAGCTCAAAAGGCAAGAAAAGCTGCCAAGGCTGCCAAAGACATAATTTTAAGAAAAAGAATTTTAGACGGTTTAGCTTTGCCAGGCAAATTAGCAGATTGTTCTTCCAAGAATGCAGAAGAGTCAGAGTTGTATATAGTTGAGGGTGAGTCGGCCGGAGGTTCAAGTCGTCAGGCTAGAGACAGGCATTTTCAAGCCATCTTGCCCCTTCGCGGTAAAATCTTAAATGTTGAAAGAGCCAGACTGGATAGAATCCTTTCTTCAAAAGAAATTAAATCTTTGGTCATAGCTTTAGGTACAGCTATTGCTGAGGATTTTGATATCGAAAAAGCAAGGTACCATCGAATTATTATAATGTGCGACGCGGACAGTGATGGTAATCACATAAAAGCTTTACTCTTGACTTTATTTTATCGTTATTTTAAACCTTTAATTGAAAGGGGTTACATATATATTGCCCAACCTCCTCTATATAAGATTAAAGTGGGAAAAGCAATAAATTATGTCTATACAGAAGACCAAAAGTTAGCTATATTAAAATCAATAGAAAAAAAAGTAAAACCGTCTATTCAGAGGTATAAGGGATTAGGGGAAATGAATGCAGGGGAATTATGGGAAACAACAATGAATCCTGAAAAAAGAACATTGCTTCAGGTTAATATTGAGAATGCAAGAGAGGCAGATAAAATTTTCGATACTTTAATGGGAAAAGAAGTTTCATCAAGGAAAAAATTTATCCAAACCTATGCTAAAAAAGTAAAGAATCTTGACATTTAACATTAAAAGTAAGACTATGAATTTTAGAGACATCCCAACAAAAATTAATATTTTTTTAAAGGAAGTCAAACTGGAAATAAAAAAAGTTAACTGGCCGACCCAAAAAGAAACAGTCAGAGATACTTTGATTGTAATTTTAGTATCTGTAGTTGTTGCTATATTTTTAGGTGGAATAGACTTCATTTTTACAAGATTATTAGATAGATTTATATAATTAACTATGCCAAAGCAAATATTACCTCAAAAAAGGAACTGGTATGTTCTCCATACTTATTCGGGATATGAAGAATCTGTTGCTAAAAACCTAAGACAAAGGATTGAGTCTTTGGGTATGGAAGATAAAATCTTTAATGTCATTGTTCCTAAAGAAAAAAAAATAAAGATTAAAAGCGGTAAAAGAAAAGTAGTTGAAGAAAAAATTTATCCAGGTTATGTCTTGGTGGAAATGATCGTTACCGACGATTCTTGGTACGTTGTTAGAAACACCCCTAACGTGACAGGTTTTATTGGGGCTGGAACTACTCCTATTCCTGTTTCTGAGACAGAGATTGGTATTTTAAAGAAAAGAATGGAAGTAGATGAGCCCCAATTCAAAATTGAATTTAATGTCGGCGATTTAGTGAAAATTACAGACGGTCCTTTTAAGGATTCAGACGGCAGGGTTTCTGAGATTGACGCAGAAAAAGGAAAAATAAAGGTTTTAGTTAATATGTTCGGCAGAGACACACCAATTGAGTTAGATTCCTTACAGGCTAAAAAACTATAACCCTATATTCTTAATTTTAATATTATGGCTAAAAAAATCACATCAGTAATCAAACTTCAAGTTCCAGGAGGCCAAGCTACCCCAGCCCCTCCTGTAGGCCCTGCCTTAGCTCAGCATGGTTTAAACATTGCTGATTTTTGTAAAAAGTTTAATGATTTAACCCAAGATAAAAAGGGCTCTATAATTCCTGTAGTAGTTACTGTTTATGAGGATAAGACTTATAATTTTAAAGTAAAACAACCTTTAGTTTCTGATTTGTTGAAAAAAGCAGCCGGTATTGAAAAAGGTTCAGGGGAGTCGAATAAAATCAAAGTAGGTAAAATTACAAGAGAACAGTTAAAAAAAATAGCAGAACAAAAAATGGCTGATTTAAATACAGAAGACATAGATATTGCAATGAAGATTATTGAAGCTAACGCAAAGAATATGGGTATAGAGATACAGGGATAAATTAATTTTATGGAAAAAAGACCGCCAAAAGATGAATATTATTTGAATATAGCCAAAGAGATAGCTAAGCGTTCTACCTGCTTTAGAGTGAGATCTGGCGCGATAATTGTTAAAGGTGATGTAATCGTTACTACAGGTTATGTAGGAGCCCCAAGGAAAACCAAAGATTGTTTTGAGAGAGGAGAGTGTTTGAGAAATAAATTGAATATTCCTCATGGAAAACAATATGAAATCTGCAGAAGTGTTCATGCAGAGCAAAATGCTATAATAAATGCTGCCCGCTCAGGAGCTAATGTTTTGGGCGGCGATATGTATTTTTATGGGGAAAATACAAAGGGTATTAAATTTGAGGCTTTACCTTGTTTTATTTGTAAAAAAATGATTATTAATGCAGGTTTGAAAAGGTTTATAGGTTCCACCCGGGATGGAGGATATAGAGTATTTAATATTGAAGACTGGATACATGATTGGCAGGAAAAAGATATTTTAGATGATAAATACCAGTATGGAGCAGACCAGAACGAAAATCGTGAGACTTAAAATTTGAAAGGTGAAATATAAGAGAAATTACAAGAGCTGATAAGCTCTTTTTTTCTTGACTAATTTTTAAAATTCCTTAATATATAGATACAAAATTTAATATAAATTTAGTAAATTAAAAATTGAAGAGTGATAATAATGAATGAAGTGCAAAATAGGATGTTACCCGTGTTTTTAGTAGAAGCAGAAACGTTATCTGAAGTTTGGGAGAAAGCAGTTTTGAAAGTATTTAAAGAAGGCTTCGATATAGATACTGAATATGGTGGCTCAAGTAAGGATGCCTCTGTCTTAATTCACGTTAAAGAACCTTTTAAAAAACCTAGAATTCATAGAGGGGATTATGTTACATTTCTTGGCGGCAAGAATTATATTCCAAAAGTCCTTGAAGGCTCCATTGACCATAAAATTGGTAAAGGTGTTACATATACCTACCACGATAGACTTTTTAAATACAAACCAGACAAAAAAAATCCATTACTCGAGATCAATCAAATAGAAAAAATAATAGAGAAATTAAGAGATAGTTCTTATTCAAGGAGAGCTCAAGCAATTACCTGGTTTGTTGATAGAGATTGGAAGACTGATTCTCCACCGTGTCTCCAACGAGTGTGGTGTAGGATATTATCTGGAAAGTTAGTGATGGAGACTACTTGGCGGTCGCGTGACTTATTTCACGCTTGGGGTTCAAACGCCCTCGCTTTAACAGAGCTTCAAAAGGTTATGGCAGATAAACTTGAGGTAGAAGTTGGACAATATGTAGATTTTTCTAATTCTCTCCATATTTATGAGAAAAATTATAAAGAAGTTCAAAGATTCATTGAAACCCTCGAGAAGAGACAAAAAAAACCTATTTAAAATTATTTTTATTAAGGCTTCCTTTTAAGCCTTTTTTTATTTGCTGAAATTATGTAAGATTAAATATGTAAAACAATGGAAAAGAATACATTTGAAGGAAAATTTATTGTGTTTGAGGGACTGGATGGTTCAGGACAGTCAACCCAGGCAGGACTTTTAAAGGAGTTTTTGATGAAAAAAGGTTTTAATGTTGTTTTAACAAAAGAACCAACTTTATATTCTGAAGCTGGAAAAAGAATAAGAAAGATTTTAGATAAAGAAATAAAGGTTAGCCCGAAAGAATTACAAGAATTAATGGTTGAAGATAGGAAAGAACATTTAGAGAAAGTAATTATTCCTGCTTTAAAAGAAGAAAAAATCGTAATTTCTGACCGTTATTTTCTGTCAACTTTTGCTTTCGGTTCAGCTGATGGACTTGATTTACAAGAATTAATAAAAATGAACAATCAATTTTTATACCCTGATACAGTTTTTCTTTTAAAAGTCAGTCCTTCAATTTGTATAGAAAGGATTAAAAATAGGGGAGACAGGGTGGATCTTTTTGAGAAAGAAGGGAAACTTAGTGAGGTTTGGAAAACCTATAAGATTTTACCAGATAGGCTTGAGAATATTTTTATCATTGATGGAGAAAAATCAATTGAAAAGGTTTTTGAAAAGGTAAAAGAAATAATAATTAAACACTTAAATTTATGGAAAAATTAAATAAAAAAACTATTGCAAAATTTATTGACCATACTGATATAAGAAGGGATGCTAAAGCCAAAGATATTAAACAGCTTTGCCAGGAGGCAAAGGAATATAGTTTTAGATCAGTTTGCGTCAGGCCCAAATGGGTAAAATTTGCTAAAAAGCGATTAAAAGGAACAAAGATTAAGATTTCTGTTTTAGTTGATTCACCAATGGGTTTGAGTCCTTATAAAAAAAGAATAAATATTTGTGAAAAAACAAAGAAAGATGGGGCAGATGATTTGGATGTAGTAATGAATATTATTGATTTAAAATATGATAGATATAGTAAAGTTTTAAAAGATTTAAAAGGAATTTGTAAAATCCTGCCGACAAAAGTTATTATTGGCTCTGGATTTTTAACAGACGAAGAAGTTAAAAAAGCTTCAGAGCTTGTTAAAAAAGCTAAATGTTTTTGTGTTAAAACAGCTACCGAAAAAGATCCTTTGGAACACAGAGAGTTAAAGGAAAAATTTTATCATCTAAAACTTATGAAAAAATCAGCACCTGGTTTGAAAATTAAAGCTTCTGGGAAAATTAGAACTTTGAAAGACTTAAAAACAGCTGTAAAATCTGGAGCTGACATTATCGGCACCAGTTCTGGAGTTAAAATTATAAAACAAGTTAAAAATTAATCCCTTTATTATTAATTCTCTATTCATGGCTTATCAGTCTGTCATAGGTTTGGAAATCCACGTTGAATTAAAAACAAAATCTAAGATGTTTTGTTCTTGCTTGAATGAGCCAAATGAAAGGCATCCTAATGTTAATATTTGTCCTATTTGTATGGGTCACCCAGGAGTCTTACCTGTTATCAATAAAGAAGCCGTTAGAAAAGTAATTAAAACAGGTTTATCCTTAAATTGCCAGATTCAAGAATTCTCAAAGTTTGATCGCAAAAATTATTTTTACCCTGATTTACCAAAAGGATACCAAATATCTCAATATGACAAACCTTTTTGCAAAAATGGATTTTTGAAAATAGGAAAGGAGAAAATTAAAATAAGAAGAGTTCATTTAGAAGAAGACACAGGAAGACTTTTGCATCCAGAAGGAACAGATTATAGCTTAGTGGATTTTAATCGAGCTGGCATTCCTCTAATGGAGTTGGTAACAGAGCCAGATATTAGTTTAGCCAAAGAAGCAAGAAAATTTGCTCAAGAGCTTCAGTTGATTTTAAAATATATTGAGGTTTCTGATGCCAATATGGAAAAAGGACAGCTCAGAGTGGAGGTCAACGTCTCTCTTAAAAAACCAAAATCTAAATTATTAGGTACTAAAGTAGAAATTAAAAACCTTAATTCTTTTAAATCCGTAGAAAGAGCAATTGATTATGAAATTGAAAGACAGTCAGAGCTCTTAAATGAAGGTAAAGAGGTTATACAAGAGACAAGAGGATGGCATGAAGCCAAGGGGAAAACAGTATCTCAACGAAAAAAAGAAGAGGCTCATGATTATCGTTATTTTCCAGAACCTGATTTACCTCCCCTTATTTTCTCAAAAGAAGAAATTAATGAGATTAAGCTTGAGATACCAGAACTTCCTCAGGATAAAAGGAAAAGATTATCATCTGAGTATAAGTTAAACGAGGGGAGTCTTGAGTTTTTTGTTCAAAATAGAGAGTTAGGAGATTATTTTGAAAGGGTAGTTAGTGAGCTTGGTTCAAGATTACCGGAAAATAAACTCAATACCTTAATAAAATTAGCTACAAACTATTTAATAACTGATTTACAGGGATTATTAAAAGGAGGTAAGGTCTCTAATGAAGGGTTTTTGATTACTCCCGAGAACTTTGCTGAATTCATTAATTTGATTGACAGAGGAGAAATATCAAGTAAAATTGCAAAGATTGTTTTAAATTTAATGTTTGAAAAAGGCTCTGACCCTTCCCAGATTATTGAAGAAAAAGGATTAAGTCAAATTACGGACGATGAAGAGGTTTTAATTGTTGTCAGAAAGGTAATTTCTAATAATCAGAAAGCAGTTTCAGACTTTAAAAAAGGGAAGAAAAATGCTTTCCAGTTCCTGGTCGGTCAAGTAATGGCTCAAGCAAAAGGAAGAGTTAAACCAGAAGTAGCCCATAAGATATTAGAGAAAGAACTCGGGGTTTAATAGATTTTAAAATTATGAATTAAAAAAAAGCTGTAATACAGCTTTTTTGTTTGTAGTTTATCGTTTAAGGTTTTAACTCTCCTTTTAATCCCCAAGGCTGAGCATCAACTATTTTTACTTTGACTATCTTACCGAGTAAATTTTGATGTTTGAAACTTGAAACTTGAAACTTAACCGTCTTATAATTTCGGCTTTTGCCAATATAGAAATATTTATTAGATTTTGTTTGCTGTTCTGAGATTAAAACTTCAATTTCTTTACCAATATATCTTTTGCTGTTTTCTAAAATTCCTTTTATTAAGACTTCTGTTAAAATTTCTCTTCTTCTTACCTTTTCTTTTTCTGGGACATCATCTTTCATTTTATAAGATTTTGTTTCAGGTCTTATTGAGTATTCTGCAATATAGGCCATATCGAATTTTAGTTTTTTTAAAAGCAAAAGGGTGTTTTGGAATTGTTCTTTTGTTTCTCCTGGAAAGCCGACAATAACATCAGTAGAAAGGAAGATATCTGGGATTTTTTGTCTTATTTTTTTAACCAAATCCTTATATTCTCTAACACTATATTGGCGATTCATTTTCTTTAAAACTTCATCATCTCCTGATTGAATCGGCAAGCTTAAATATTTATTTATCTTTTTGCATTTTGCCATTACTTCAATTAAGTTGTCAGAAAAATCCTTTGGATTGGAACTTAAGAAACTCAACCAAAAGTCACCTTCAATATTATTTGTCATTTCCAAGAGTTTTGAAAAATCTATTGAAGGGTCAGTAGGGGATTGGTAATCATTTACATTTTGACCTAAAAGCCAGACTTCTTTGGTTCCTTTTTTAACTGAACTCTCAACTTCCTTTAATATCTCTTTGTGAGGTCTGCAAATAAGTGGTCCTCTAGTATAAGGAACCACGCAATAAGTGCAAAAATTATTACAACCCGTTGAAATAGGAATAAAAACAGAAAAATCTTTGCTGTATTTAGGAGAAACTTTAAGATAGTCTACAGCTAATTTTTTAGTGAAGTTTAGGTTTCTCTGGTTGATAGAGAGAAGATAATTTTTTTCTTTTAAAATTTCTGGCCAGAATTCTAAGGTTTTTATAGGTAAAATAAAGTCAAAGAACTTTGAAAATTTCTTAAAATCTTTTTTTAAAACACAACCTGTCAAAACAGCTTTAAAATGAGGCTTCTTTTTCTTTATTTCTTTGAATTTATGAAAGAGTCCATAAATTCTATCTACAGCTGTCTGTCTGACAGAGCACATGTTTATTAGAACCAAATCAGCCTCATTGATCCTTGAAGTTTCCTTATAATCCATTTTTTCCAAGAACGTTGCAATCCTCTCACTGTCACTTTTATTCATCTGACATCCAAATGTAATTATAAAATATTTTTTCATGCTTAACAGTTTATTTATAGCTCATAGAATTAAAAAAAGTCAAAGTTTGTGCTTTGACTTTTTTGTGACATTCTTCATTGATTACTTTTTCTTCTTTATTTCAGTTTTCGCTTTTTTAATGAATTGGGTTAATTTTATCTGTCCTAAATCTTTGCTTCCTTTTCTTGGTCTTACAGATCTTGCCTTCATTTCTTTGTCACCAACCACTAAGAGATAAGGTATTTTTTGAATCTCTCCACTTCTGATTTTTTTAGACACAGTTTCATTTCCATCTTTTAGCTGACAACGAAATCCTTCTTTAATAAGCTGTTCCCAAACTTTATTTGCGTATTTTTTGTGTTGTGGACCCACTGGTATTACCCATATTTGCTCTGGTGCCAACCAGAGAGGAAAAGCGCCAGCAAAATGTTCAATTAAGAAAGCAAAAAACCTTTCGAAAGAACCGATTAAAGCCCTATGGATTACAAAGGGTTGTTTTTTCTTTCCAGTCGAATCTATATAAGCCATATCAAACTTTTCAGGAAGGTTAAAGTCAATCTGGATGGTAGAAATAGATTCCTCTCTTCCAAGAGCGTCTACTGCTTGAACATCAAGCTTGGGTCCATAAAAAGCCGCCTCTCCAATCGCTTCGTAATAATCACCCCCTGTTTTATCTAGAGCTTTTTTCATAGTCTTTTCTGCAAGTTTCCAGTCTTTTCTACTACCGCAATACTTATATTTTTCTTTTTCGGGGTCTCCTAACCCTAAGCGGAATTTATACTTCTTAAAACCTAAGTCTCTATAAAATATTTTCAGCATTTTAAATACTTCAATAAATTGTTCTAAGAGTTGCTCTGGAGTACAGAAAATGTGAGCGTCATTTTGAGTAAATCCACGGACTCGAGTTAGCCCACTTAGCTCTCCTGATTTTTCATAGCGATAAACTGTGCCAAATTCCCCCCACTTTATTGGTAAATTACGATAACTACGAGGCTTACTTTTGTAGACTATTATTGCCATAGGGCAATTCATTGGTTTTAAGTAGTAGATTTCTTTATCGATTTTGATGGGCGCGTACATACTATCTTTATAAAAGTCTAAATGTCCAGACGTTTTGAATAAATAATCTCTGCCAATATGAGGAGTGAGTATATATTCGTATCCATAGCTGCGTTCGAGATCTATCATATAATCTTCTAATATTCTCCTTATTCTGAATCCTTTGGGCAGCCATACAGGTAATCCTGCCCCTATTTCAGGATAGATAGCATATAATTCAAGCTTTTTTCCTATCAGACGATGGTCTCTTTTTTCAGCTTCTTTTTGCATTTTCAAATATTTATCTAATTCCTTTTTTGTTTTAAAAGCAATACCATAGATCCTGCTCAGCATTGGATTTTTTTCATCACCCCTCCAATAAGCTCCAGCTACCCTTGTTAACTTGAAAGCATCAGGATTTATTTCTTTTGTTGATTTTATATGAGGACCTTTGCACAAATCTATAAAATCACCTGATTGATAAAAGGTTGCTTTACCTTTAGGAAGGTCTTTCATTAATTCCAGCTTGTAAGATTGCTTTTTGAAGATTTTATTGATTTCCTGTCTTGATAACTTCTTTTTCTTGAAGGGAATATTATTCCTTATAAGTTTTTTCATCCTCTTTTCAATTTTAGGGAGGTCAGTAATGGAAAATCCGCCTTCGTGTGAAGCTACGGCGGACAGGTCAAAATCATAATAAAACCCATTTTCAATAACAGGGCCTATCCCAAATTTGACTCCTGGAAATAATTCCTGGACTGCATGAGCCATTATATGTGATATTGAATGACGAATTGTTTCTATTTTTGCTTTAGGTTTTGGCATATTTTTTCTTTTAATACATTTATTAATAATACAACAACCTTTAAAAAATAAAAGCCTCTTTTTCTAAAGAGACTAGTCTGACTGAAATTTTCAAAAATAACTAGTCTCTTACAAAGAGGTAGTAGTGGTAGTGGTTGTTATAATTTTTGCAATCATTGTTTTCTAATTACTATAGTAAGAGAAAGGTGGTGATTTGTCAAATTTATTTTAAGCTTCCAGAATTTCTTCAATAGTCTCACAAATTATTTTTGGTGAATCACGTCTTCTATCAAGTCTTCCTGAAATAAAAACAATTTTATTTTCCTTAAACGCTGTTGGATCTTTCTCAACCATTGAAGGGAATACAACAACCTCAATTTTATCTGATAAATCCTCCAAATCCATAAAAATCATTGGCCTTCCTGTTTTAGTGATGATTTTTTTAACTTTTGAAATAATTCCTCCAATTCTAATAGAATTTTTTCTAGAGAAGTTATTTGATAGATTTGAATTTAAATCAGAAATTTTGGTTGTTTTCTTTTCTAAAACACCTTTAAAATCTTCTAATGGATGAGAGCTTACAAAAAGACCTAAAAGTTCTTTTTCCCAGGCTAATTTTTGCTGCTTGGTAGCGGGCTCAATTGATTCCAAACGAATCTCGTTATTAAATTTCATTCCCTCAAAGAGCCCTTTTTGACCCGTAGCTAATATTTTTTGGTTTTGGCGATTGCATTCTAAAATTCTCTCTATATTGTACAAAAGAAGGTTTCTTTCAGCTAATTTGTCAAAAACTCCTGCTTTGATTAAGCTTTGTAAAGATTTTTTGTTTAAATCCTTTGAGCTTATCCTTTGGACGAAATCATCAATTGAGGAAAAGCGACCCTTTCCTTTTCTTTCCTGGATTATGGTTTCTACTATTTTGTCTCCAACATTCTTGATCGCAAATAAACCAAAGCGTATTTTCTTTTTATTGGGAATTACTGTAAAGTTTCTCCAGCTTTCATTTATATCAGGTGGAAGAATCTCAATGTCCATTTTTTTGCATTCTCCAATTAAAGAACCAATTCTTTCAACATCAGATTTTTCAGAGGTTAAGAGGGCTGACATGAATTCAACCGAGTAATGGGTTTTCAAAAAAGCTGTCTGGTAGGCGATGGTAGCGTAGGCAGTTGAATGGGCCTTATTGAATCCGTACCTGGCAAACGGCAAAATCCATTCCCAGAGCTTTTTAGCAACTCTTTCTTCTATTGCATTTTTTTTCATTCCTTCAATAAACTTTTCTTTTTGTTCGATAAGAAGGGATTTAATTTTCTTTCCTACAGCCTTTCTCAAGATATCTGCTTCAGACAGACTAAAACCAGCTAGTTTCTGAGCAATTAACATCAGCTGTTCCTGATATATGCAAATTCCGTAGGTTTTCTCAAGAATCTCTTTCAATTTAGGATGTAAATATTCAATCTTCTTTTTGCCTTTTTTCCTGTCAATGTATTCAGGAATAAAAGACATCGGGCCTGGCCTGTAAAGAGCAACTATAGCTATGATATCTTCAAACTCTGTTGGTTTTAATTGTTTTAAATATCTTTGAAAACCTCCTGATTCTAATTGAAATACACCCACGGTTTTTCCTTTTTGTAATAATCTATATGTTTGTCTGTCGTTTAAAGGAATAGTTTCAATATCAATCTTTTTCTTCCTTACAGCATAAATTCTAGCTAAGGTGTCTTCAATAACGGTTAAATTCTTCAACCCCAAGAAATCCATTTTTAAAAGTCCTAAATCTTCAATAGCGTGCATCTCGTATTGAGTAACAATGCTGGTGTCGTCTTGAGTAGGATGCTGGAGGGGAACTATATTATCTAAAGGTTCTTTTGAAATTACTACACCACAGGCATGAGTTGAGGCGTGGCGAGCTACTCCCTCCATTTTTTTTGCAAAATTAATTAGTTTTCCAGCTTTTTCATCTGTTTCATAAATTTGTCTGAATTCAGGTATTCTGGTTAATGTTTCGTCTAAGGTGTGGCCAAAAGGAATCATTTTAGCGATCTGGTCGCAATAAGCATAAGGATATTTAAGAGCTCTTCCCACGTCTCTTACAGCTGCCCTTGCTGCCATTGTTCCAAAAGTAATGATTTGGGCTACCTTGGTCCGGCCATACTTTTCAGTTACATATTCAATAACTTCATCTCTTCTTCTATCTGTAAAATCCAAATCAATATCTGGCATTGATATTCTTGAAGGATTTAAAAATCTCTCGAATAAAAGATTATATTTTAAGGGATCAATGGTTGTGATACCCAAAACATAAGCTACCAATGAGCCCCCGATAGAACCTCTGCCTGGGCCTACAACAATTCTTTTTTCTTTTGCCCAGTTAACAAAATCTTGGACAATTAAGAAATAAGAAGAGAAACCCATTTTTTTAATCATCTCCAGCTCGTAATCCAATCTCTCCATAACTTCTTTTTTGGAAAAATGTCCAAACTTTTTTTTTATTCCCTGAAGGCATAATTCTCTTATATATTCATCAGGAGTTTGGCTGTTTGGGGTATCAAAATGAGGTAGCTTTGTTTCTCCAAGAACAAACTCAAAATTACAACTCTCTGCTATTTTTTGTGTATTTTCAATAGCTTGAGGTGTTTTTTTGAAATCTTCAATCATTTCTTCTGGAGACCTTAGAGAGAAATCATCAATTTTCATAGTCAGCCTTTCAGGGTCGTTGGGGTCAGCTCCGGTGTTAATAAGCATTAAGATGTCTTGGGCTTCAGCATCTTCTGGTTTTAAATAATGGCAGTCATTTGTGGCAACCAGAGGAATGTTTAATTCTTTTGAGATTGAGATAAGTTCTTCATTAACAATCTTTTGTTCTTTTAAGTTTGGATGATGCTGTAGTTCTAAGTAGAAATTTCCTTTGCCCAAAATCTTCTGGTAGTCCAAAGCTGCTTTTTTCGCCTTTTCTGTTTTTTTAGATAATATTAATCGAGGGATTTTACCTTGAATACAAGCTGAAGTGGCAATAAGACCCTCTGAGTATTGAGAAAGTAGTTGTTCGTCAATTCTTGGTTTGTAATAAAATCCTTCCAAGTGAGCTTTTGTTAAGAGTTTTACTAAGTTCTTATAACCTTTTTTATTTTTTACTAATAAAATTAAATGGTATCTTCTATTATCTATATTTGGTCTTTTCTGATCCATGCTTTCCAGGGCCATATAGACCTCACAGCCAATTATTGGTTTAACCCCTTTCTTTTTAGCCTTTTTAAAAAACTCAACTGCTCCATAAATAGCTCCATGGTCAGTTATGGCTATTGAATCCATACCAAGCTCTTTTGTATAATCTAAAAGTTCATCAATCTTTGACAGACCATCGAGTAGGGAATAATGAGAATGTACGTGTAGATGGGTGAATTTTGACATATAGTTTGGCCCACAACGAGGTGGGCATTAAATCATTTTACTTTCTTGGATTTTTTAAGTCAAATTTGATTTTTTTGACTGCTAAAATATCTGTTATAATAAACAAATGAGATACCCGAATTTTTCTGAAGAAAAAAAGTTATGGAAAAGAGGAATGAGAAGAGTAGCTGGATTAGATGAGGCAGGAAGAGGGCCTTTATCAGGCCCTGTGTTCGCAGCCGCTGTGATAGTAAAAAAAGATAGAAAGTTAAAACTTCTAAGGGTGAATGATTCTAAAAAGCTTTCTCCAAAAAAAAGAGAGGAACTCTACGAAATTTTAATAGATCATCCAAAAATAAAATGGGGGATAGCTAAGGTTTCTGAAAAAGTTATTGATAGGATTAACATTTTGGAAGCGACTAAATTAGCAATGAAGAGAGCAGTAGAGAAATTAAAAGTAAAAAACAGAAGAAGAAAAATTGATTTCTTGATTTTAGATGGCAATTTTAAGATTGACTCAAGCATTCCTCAAAAAGCAATTGTTAAAGCTGATAATAAGGTTTTTTCCTGCGCTGCAGCCTCTATATTAGCTAAGGTCAGTAGAGACAGGCTAATGCAAAGGTATGATAAAAAATATCCAAAATATGGATTTTCGAAGCATAAAGGATACGCCACAAAACTTCATTTTAAAATGCTGGAAAGATACGGCCCCTGCAAAATACATAGAAAGTCCTTTAGACCAGTAAGTAATCTCTTGTCAAAAAAGGTTTAATTTGCTATTCTTTAAATATTAAACAAAATGCCAGTTCCCAAAAAAAGAACAACAAAATCAAAAAGAGATAAGAGAAGATTTAATATTTTTTTAAGAAAGCCTCTGTTAGTTAAGTGTAAAAAGTGTGGCAAGGAAGTATTATCCCACACTGTTTGTTCTTTTTGTGGATATTACAAAGGAAGGGAAGTTATTGATGTTTTAGGTAAGCTTGATAGGAAGGAGAAGAAAAAGAGGGAGAAAGAGATAAAAGTCAAAGAAGAAAAAGAAGAAAAGCCTAAAACAAGAGACAGGCCTTTGGACTGGAAAGCATTATCTAAAAAACGTAAGTAAATTATGGCTTCAAGACATTTATCAAGAAGTATCGCAATGCAATCCTTATATGAGTGGGATTTTTCCAACAAAGAGTTAGACTTGAAAAAGGTTACCGAGAAAAACCTGAAAGAATTTGGGCCTGGGCTAGAAAACGAAGGGTTTGTTTGGGAATTAGTAACAGGAGTGGTTGAACATCTTAAAGAGATTAATGAAATTATAAAACAAGCTGCTCCTCAATGGCCTATTAACCAGATTTCAATTGTTGACAGGAATATTTTAAGAATTGGCATTTTTGAATTATTATACGAAGATCAAGAAGCAGTTCCTCCAAAAGTAGCTATTAATGAAGCCATTGAATTGGCAAAATCATTTGGAGGTGAAAATTCAGGAAAATTTATTAATGGGGTATTGGGAACAGTTTTTGAACTTGTTTCTGGGAAAGAGGAAACAAAAGAAACAGAGGTAAAAAAAGAGTAATATTATGATGAAAGATTTTTCAGAACTTGAGAAAAAAATAAAGATTAAGTTTAAAGATAAGGACATTTTGATGCAGGCCTTTGTTCACCGTTCTTACTGTAATGAGCACTCAGACTTTCATCTTTCTCATAACGAAAGACTTGAATTTTTAGGAGATGCGGTTTTGGAATTAGTTGTTACTGAAGACCTATTCCAAACTTATCCTAAAAAACCAGAAGGAGATCTTACTAATTGGCGGGCTGCTCTTGTTAATTCAAAAATGCTTTCAAAAACATCTAAAAAATTAGGTTTTAATGATTTCTTATTACTCTCCAAAGGTGAATCAAAGGAATTAGGTAAAGCCAGAAAATACATTTTAGCTAATGCTTTTGAAGCTGTCATTGGGGCAATTTACCTTGACCAGGGATATAAAGTTTGCCAGGAGTTTATAAGAAAATATTTACTGAAAGAACTACCCTTAATTATTGAACAAGGTCTTTATAAAGATTCAAAATCTCAGTTTCAGGAAGAGGCTCAGGAAAAAACAGGCATTACCCCCACCTATAAGGTTTTGAAGGAATGGGGTCCTGATCATGTTAAACACTTTGTAATTGGCGTTTTCTTAGACAAAGAATTAGTGGCAGAAGGCGAAGGTTCTTCAAAACAAGAAGCAGAGGAACAAGCTGCCCAAAAAGGTTTAGAAGTTAAAAAATGGTAATATGCTTGTAATTAGATTATTTCGTGTCGGTAAAAAAAATCAGCCTTCTTTTAAAATCGTTGTTATTGATAAAAGAAAGGCTACTAATAAAGGCCGTTTTGTAGAACAGGTTGGCTTTTTAAATCCTTTAACTAAAGAAAAGGTTTTGAAAAAAGAGAGGATTGAATATTGGTTGTCAGTAGGAGCTAAACCTTCTGAAACCCTTTACAATTTATTAGTAAAGGAAGGCATTGTTGAGGGTAAGAAAATCCCAAAGCATAAAAAAACGAAGAAGAAAGCGACAGAGGAAACAAAAGAGGCAGAGGCGACAAAGGAGGAGGTTAAGCCAAAAGTAAAAGAAAAGAAAGAAGAAGCAGTCTCTGAGGAAAAATCAAAAGAAGAAAAAAAACCAGCAAAAGAACCAGAAGCGCCAAAAGAGAAAAAGGAAGAGATGGAGGAGGTTAAAGAAGAAAAGCCTTCGATACCAGAAAAGCCGGTCGAGGAATCAAAAAAAGCAGAAGCTCCAGTTGTGCCCCCAGAAGCTTTAGCGGAGGGGGAAAAACCAAAAGAAGTGGAGGCACCAGAGGAACCAAAAGAAATAGAAGCCCCAGAACCGCCGTCAAATGAGTCCTCAGACGTATCCTCCGAAGCTTCAGCGGAGGAGGAAGCTTCAGCAAAGGACGAGGCTTCAGAGAATGAGGAAGCTTAATTCTATCTAATTTAAAGGTAATCAAAAACCCCCGTCAAGACGAGGGTTTTTTAGGTTGATAGAAATAATGCCTATTGACATATTTGAATTAATATTATATAGTAAGGTGTCGTTTAGCGACGTTGGAGTCACAAAGACTCTCCCTTCCCGTGCCATACAAGTGATGGTAGGGAGAGGAATGAAGGAGAAAAATCAGAACTTTAAATACAGGTCTCCTTCATCCCTCTCTCTAAGGGGAGAAAAAAGTTCTTTTTTAAAAAAAAGGAGGTAAGAAATGGTAATTGTAAAAATTAGACTTTTTCGAGAGGAAGATATTGTTTTTTTTAAGCGAGTGGGGATTAATGACGTCGGTGAATATTTACTACAGGTTTCTATGACAATTGATTTTGGTAATCTTTTTGAAGGGAAATCTCGTAGGATTAGAGAGGAAGTAGAGAAAAGAGCCAGAAGAAAATTTGAAGATTTCGGACGCTTAGAAATTCTTTCTTTAATGCTTGGTTCTGAGACCGGGGATTGGGCAATGGATAATGAAATAGGAGAATCTATTCAAGAGATGCGTAGAGAATTAACGAATTTCTAAAACTTAACCCCTTTTTTTTCATTTTATATTGCTTGACATATTTTAGATAATAAATATAATAAAAACACTGGTAGCTTGTTCAGCCAAACCGATTATCTGAATGATTAAGGAGTGGTAGGCTGCAAAGGTCGGGCTACTGAATAGTGAAAAAATCAGTTAATTCTGTATATAAGTATGGCAAAAGATTCAGCAGATAAAGAATTTCTTGAATTCATAATCAAAGCCTTAGTTGATAACCCAGACGAAGTCAAAGTTGAGAGGAAGGTTGACGAAATGGGAGTATTACTTTCTTTGAAAGTAAACCCCGAAGACATGGGACAAATCATCGGTAAGGCCGGATCTACTGCTAGAGCTATTCGAAATTTAGTTCGAATTGTCGGTATTAAAAATCACGCCAGAGTGAATTTAAAAATCGAAGAGCCAGAAGGAGGAGCTCCTAGAGTTAGAAAAGCTCCAGCA
>Ga0209976_10000262_pt1 | contig 38915 bp, 38 predicted proteins | sample SumtaG_FD_182806 | JGI IMG/M metagenome (GOLD analysis project Ga0209976, IMG submission 182806) | Deep subsurface microbial communities from Indian Ocean to uncover new lineages of life (NeLLi) - Sumatra_00157 metaG (SPAdes) (version 2) | ecosystem: Environmental > Aquatic > Marine > Oceanic >...
ACCCACCTTTCCAAGATGGCGACCTGAAAGTCATCGGCCGGACCTCGGTAATGCAATATAAGAACACCTCCAAGCGCCTACGGGACATTGGCAGGGAACTGGGGGTGGCGACCCTTTTGGAGGGGAGTGTGCGGCGGGCCGACAGCCGGGTGCGCATTACCAGCCAGCTGGTGGAAACGGAAACCGAAGAGCACCTCTGGGCCGAGACCTACGACCGGGACCTGACCGACATCTTTGCCATCCAGAGCGATGTGGCCCGGAATATCGCCGCCGCCCTGAAAACCATGCTCTCCCCCGAGGAAAGAGCGCGCATCGAACAGCGACCTACTGAATCAATAGCAGCCTATGACTATTACCTGCGGGCCTATGAATACGAACGCCAGAGCTATGAGGAAAAAGCCTGGGAAATCGCCAGCGATCTATATCAAAAGGCCGTAGCCATCGATTCGGGCTTCGCCCGGGCGTATGCGCGTCTTGGCCGCAACCACGCACGCATGTACTGGTTCGGATATGATCGCACCAGCCCACGCCTGGTAATGGCCAGGGATGCGGTCGATAAGGCCCTGAGCATCAAACCCGATGATCCGGTGGTACGCGTGGCCAATGGCTTTTACTACTATCATGGTTCTCGAGATTATGCCCGGGCCCTGGAAGAGTTCTATTTTGCCCGGAGAATGGAGCCGGGAAATGGATTACACGCTCAAAACATCGCCTATATACAGCGCCGCCTGGGCAGGTTTGAAGAGGCATTGGCCAATCTTAAGACCGCAGTGGAATATGATCCCCGCTCCTCCCGGCTTACTACGGAGCTGGGCTATACCTACAATGTATTGCGCTGGTACGATCTGGCGGAACAGTCCTACGACCGGGCCATAGAATTGGCCCCGGACAATTCAGAATCGTATCTCGACAAGGCATGGCTTCCGGTATACCGGACGGGCAATACCGAAAGCGCCCGGCAAGTCCTGGCGGAAGGTATGCGGCTTGCCGGTCCGGACCTGTTTTCGTGGATATTGGTTGACTTTGATATTGAGGACGGCCGTTATAACGATGCCCTCGATCGACTGACTGCCATCCCGGAAGATATGCGAGAAGATTGGGTACGGTTCATGCCGAAAGAAGCTTACGTCGGCTGGATTCTCAAGCTGATGGGTGAGCCGGCGGAAGCGCGCCGGCACTTTGAAAACGCCCGCGCGCTGCTGGAGAAAAAGGTGCGTGAAAGTCCAAACGACTATAGGGTTCACGCCGCTTCAGGTTGGGTATATGCCCACCTTGGCATTGCGGATGAAGCGCTTCGGGAAGGCCGTAAAGCCGTCGATTTGCTGCCTGTCTCCCTGGATGCATTAGATGGGCCATGGTATATTGAACACCTGGCTGGGATTTATACCATTGTTGGTGAACATGATGAAGCCCTGGATATCCTTGAACACCTGCTGGAGATTCCAAGCTGGACCAGTATTGGCTCCCTCCGGTTTCACCGGGTGTGGGATCCCCTGCGGGAGCACCCGCGGTTTCAGGCGCTGTTGGAGAAGTACGGGGAGCAATGATGTCTGATCCTCCCTCCGCGCCGAGCCCCGGTTCAAAGCCCTAATGCGGAAAATGGGACTGACGGAAGTATTCGATCAATACGGGCAGAGGATTCGGTAGGTGTGGGTTGGATGACTCCTAGCTGCCTGGGTTCACTTAATCCAAACCTCGCAACAACCTTTTCCCAGGGACCCCCACGCCCCCACCAGAGGAACCGGGTACCTTCCTGACAGAAAACGCCTCTCTGAAATTTTTTGGTAAAAGAAAAATGCTGTCTATTGGTGACACAATAACTGAAACAGGGTAGTAGATGCCTCGACCTAGGGATCAAGAAGAGGGGATGGTGAATCAAGCAGATACCGATGCGCGTGGATTCTACGTAGAATTTGCCTTACTCCGCACGTGATTCACGGTTCTTCGAATTAAGACCTCATATTGATCCTGATTCGGGAGATCAAAGATACCTGCTAGTTGAGAAAACATCTCGTTTGCTAACCAAAATCCAGTTTGTAGGCTCCTTATTGAATTTTCTGCCATATCTCTGAATGGGCAAATTTTAACAGTACCGTCATTTTCCTCAGTAAAATAGTTATCACTCTGTAGTGCATCTGGATGTATGATGGTTGATAAGAGTCGGTAGGGCATGTTGTACAGATTTTCAAGGCCTACATCAATTGCTCGTTGCTCTATAATTTTGTTCCATGCACCGTGACTCTCAATACCTGCATCGATTTGTCCTATTAGTTCGGTTTTTCTCTCTTTGATCCGCACTGGTTCAACATCAATAAGGTCCGGTTCCTCTTCAATGATTCCCTCAACAGTTTCACTGAATCTGAGCTGACCTCTAAGTGGGGCATCCACGAACTGTGGGATTCTCGTCTCAGGATCCTTATCAATATACTTCCAAGTGATATAATACTCGATGACGTTTCTGCAGAGGATGTTTGATATATAGTCGTCACCTTTTCGGAATGCTCTAAAGGCCCCTCTTAAGTTCTGGAAGCATGTCATGCAGAACTGTGATAGAATCATACGTCTTAAAAGTTCTGTCCCAGGTTCGGTAGTCGTAATAGAAATTTGGCCTAAATGTCTATTCTGCAGCCTCAGGGAAGTCTTGCATATCTGTATGAGTCCCCTGCGGGTTGTGCCTTTTCTAGCAAATCGCCACATGATTAGTATGCTTGTCCTTGCTTTCTTCGATACTCTGCTGAAAAAGTTATAGCGCCCATCTTGTAGGTACCATTGGTTTATGTGTGCCTCTCAGAAATTTTTTTTGGTAAAAGAAAAAGGCCGCTATTTGGCGGCCTCTTCTCAATCAATTGCAGGGTTTATGATTATATGGTTTGAATTACAGCTCCAACGCTACACCGAATTTCATGTACAATGATCCAAGATTTACCTTGGGATACAGCACGTAACTTGGATCAATTTCGACAATCTCTCTTTCATCCCCTCCGGAGTCTGTCTTTTCGCCAGTTATAGTCCAGTACGACCATTCGGAAGCTTCCCATAGGCGGTAGGAGCCATCAGCAAAAAGCACAATACGGCCTAATTTCCCTCGGATACCGATCTGGGCTGATAGAGGCAGAGCACTTGAGAATAATTTGGAACTCTCATTATCACTAAGGATAGAGACGAGATTATCCGGCAATTCCTGTGTAGCATTTCCATAGGCAATACCAACTGAAGATGACAGGTAGACTATTTCCGGGATAAGATCCAGATAATAACCCAAATATCCCCCTATAGCCATCGCACCTAGCATATCAGAGTATTGGTAGCGATCATAGGTAAGACCCATACTTAGGCCACTGACCAGATTTCTTGCATAGATATCAATCTCAAATATGCTTCCACTGCTAATCTCATCATATCCCGAATAATCGATCTCAACTTCATGAGTCCCGGTATATTGGGCATCAATAGTGTAGGTTCCCGAAATATCATTTGGTTTGAAAGATGGCAGCAGGGGAGCAAAGGATACTGATAACCCCAGGTTTATGATAGACATGTCTTGCTCCTTCACCAGCATACCCTTCTTGACGGAATAGAATCCCTTCACAACCTTGCCCCGAGAGAATCTATCCTCACTCTCGGTTATGTAAATAGTGCCCACCGATCTAGTCTTTACACCATATACTTCCCCTGTGACAGGATCGATAAGCTCTTCACCTCTGGAAATCACACTGAACGTTGCTCCCGGTTTTATTCCCATCGCGCGCCCGATGTTGAGGGTAACCTGTTTCATCTTTTTTTCAAGAATTTGTGCCTCAACCATGACTTCTTTTTTGGTCTCACGTACCAGATAGCCGGAGCGGACATCATCGTATTTGCCAATAAAACGACCGCGAGCGGTATTTGCTTCTACAGAAACGACCCTGAGCAGTCCTACTTCCCTGGTATCCTCTCTAAAGTTGATTATTTCTTTTGCACCTTCAGGTCCTCGCAGCACATTCCAGACTGTGAAATTCATGCCTTCTTTTACTCCGTATGATGTACCACGGTCTAGTGTGGCCGTGGCCTTATCGATGGAAGTGATATAGGCTTGGATGGCGAAGTACTGCTCGAAACTGGCGATCACGCTGTCAACCAGCTTATCCAGGGCGTTCAGCAGGGCATTGGTCTGATCCGGTCCCCTCCCGTGACCTGCGGCTTCAGCTGCTTCGATGTATCTGGCGCTCTCCACATCAAGCATTTTAATCGTAGCCTGGATATCAGCGGTGTAGTAAGCGTCAACGATTGTTTCCCCTTCACTCCTTACAGCCTTGTGGTATTCGGTGGAGTTTCGCGTGAACGTGCCCATGATGAATTTATCGACGCCGATGACACCACCGACTTCAACCACGGTTGATTCATCGATCACTCCTGTCATGTGCAGATCCTGCTCCATGAGCAAGCTACTCAGATTGGCCCGGTCAATGACGTTAAACCGATGCGATTGAATAATTCGTGTAACGATCTTATCCGTTAGAGCATCTTGAAATCGCTCGACCTCGGAGCTGCTTGAAGCACTCCAGCCACTAAAGGGTAGCACCGTAATATTCTCCTGGTCAAAGACCTGGGATACAGCCCCGTTGGCAGCAAGTGCTACCATGACGATAATATTGAAAAGAGAGTTTCTCATTTGGTATTCCTTTCGTTTATGTGTGGAGGGGATGACTTGGCGTGAGAAGTGGATTGATGCGCTATAGTAAAGCAATCCCCCTGCAAGCCAGACTCAGGTACGGAAGTTGCGACACAACCGATAGCCCGAGCAGCCCTGACGGGAATGCTTACAGGGGGAAATGTCCCCTGAGCCTGCATCAAGGCTGCGTATTCGAGTATCGAGTCGAACATAACTCGGGCTTAGGTCATCCTTTCGGTTGTGTCGCGAATGAAAGTTAAAGGCTGGCTAGTATGTAGGCAAGATATTGACTTCTGAACCGAGGCCGGAGTGTCTATGGCTTACGGACGGACCTGGGCCCACGCTTCCCATAATCAGTAGCATGGAACCCGGAACCTTTCAACCTAAAAGACCCCGGCCGGTAGACTCTGGTTGTAACGCCTCCGCACTCAGGGCACCGAGGCTTTTTGTGACGTTGGGGTAAGAACCGTTGAAGACGAAGATCACAGTGCTTGCAGTAGTACTCATAGAGGGGCATGGTATCAATCCCTCCTCAAGAGAATAATCGTATCTCGGACGACTGCAACCACGCCGTACACCATTGTGAAATAGAGCAGTGCAGTAGGGATCCAGTCAAAGAAGCGATCTTTGTCTTCACCTTCGGGTTCTGAGGTATCAGCATAGCCCCGTTCTGGCTCCTGCTCATTCTTCTCATCCGGTTGAACGAATCCAATCTTCACGATTAACCTCCTTGTTACAGCAGCCCGCTATCAGCGAACGAGAACCACTCCCCACCGGCAATAATAACGTGGTCCAGGAAGCGCATATCCATCACTTCGCAGGCCTGCTTGATCTTCCTGGTAATGGCCCGGTCATCCCCACTGGGCTTAATCTGGCCGCTAGGATGGTTGTGGCCAACGATCACGGCAACGGCGCTAAACAGCAAAGCGCACTTGATGATTTCCCGGGGATAGACCACCGCCTGGTTCACCGTGCCCTCGAACATGACGAAGGTATCGATCACGGCGTTGCGGCCGTTCAAGTAGATGACCGCAAAGGTTTCCTTTGAGCGGCCATTCAGGTAAGTGGACAGGTGATCGGCCACTTTCTGGCTACCGCTCAGCACATCGCCGGTGTTGACCCGGAACCGGGTCTTGTAGGCCTGTCTGAGGTCCTCATCACTCACCTGATCCAGGGATGCAGTGCACATAGCCTTAATCCTTTCTTTAAAGCGCCGCAGCCACAGCATGAGGCAGTACCTCCACTGCTCTGGGCAACCTGATCTTAGGTGCGGTCTCATTGAATACCGCGGCCTGAAACTGTCCAAGCTGGGCCTCCAACTCTTGCATCCGTTCACGGATTGAGAGGTAAGACTGCACCAGACCAGGAGACACTTTCCCTTCTCGTGCCAAGGCCTCGCCAAAGACTTCGTCGGAAACCTTGGGATCTACGTACTCCTCAAACTCGTCAGCCAGCTGCTCCTTGATAACGGCATACTTACCTTTCAAGTGAGCCAGCTCACGCTTGAGTTGGGTAGCGTCCCGGGCAATGTCTTCCATGAAGGATGTTGCTGAGATTGATTCGATGCCTTGGAAGTCTTCCGACAATCCCTCCATTCGCACATCCACATCCTCCATGAACTGGGCTGTGTCCTCATCCAGAAACAGGTTCATCTTGGTTGAGTGGATATCGGTTAATGGAGAATAGTCTGGAATAGCATCTTTGTGTGCCAAAATCGTTTCATTGAACTTCCCGGTTACAACCTCGTCGGCCGCAGCAGCAAACTGCCCGGGTGTGAAGACCTTGATCAGGTGACGCTTACCGAATGGATCCCGGGGATCCTTGAAGTTCCTGGAGAGCTCCTGCGAATAGAACAACACCGGCTGATGGTTCTCAGGATCCCTGCATAGTCTCAACCTGGCGGCCGTATAGTTCTTCTCATCATCCACCGCGTCCAGCTTGAAACCTTCGATCTCATCCTCCAGCCGGTCACCACGATCAATCACCACGTTCTTGTTCATGGGTCACCTCCTCTTCTGTTATCCGAATGGGCATAAGCAATGTCACTGCCCCGCTGTCCCACTCTTTGCCAACTTCAGTGAACACGGAGGCAGTACCTGGTGCAGTGTACTTCCATCTGACGGTGGGACTCTGCTGGCTGGCCAGGGCCCTTTCAAAGAGGCCCAGGTCGAAACCTATCTTTATACCCTCACCGGATGACTCTGAAATAGGCAAGGGCGCCTCCCACCGGGTGTCCTCTTCAAGGTTATCCACGGTGATCCTGCCATCTCCGTTATCGATATTCCAGATGGACATGTGCGTAGTGCAGGTCACGAAAGGCTTGGCGGCCTTGATCAGGGCCAGGATCTTATCGCGGTCCAGCAGAACCTCGCCGGAGAACTCCTTGGGCACCACTGACTCAACCTCAGGATACTTCTCATCGATGAGCCGCACGTACATGGTTACGTCGCCAGGCAGGGAGAAACTCAGATGAGTATTTGACAGGCCGATCTTGGTGTGGCCTCTGGCCAGCTTGGCCAGCAGGAGTAGCGGCTTGGTGGGAATGATGCCGGATAGCGGCTTTGCCTTGCCCACATCCAAGCCGTTTTGCATCCTTAACACATGGCCATCAGTTGCCGACGCAGCCAACTGCCCCTTCTCCTGGGTTATGAATACCCCGGTGAGTGATGCTTTGAGTTCGTCCCGGGAGCAGTATCTTGCCTGGGTAGCCAGTACCTGGAATATGTCCCGGCTCCATTCGCCAATCGGTTTGAACTTTTCTCCTGGCAGAGCGGGGAATTCATCTGTATTCCTGCTGCTGTATGTGACCTTGTGATCCCCATAACTGATAGTGATTTTCTGATCCTCACCTACGCTAACAAACAGATTCTGGGGACGGGTGGCCAACACCTTCTTGAGAAGTGTAACGGAGATAGTGTATGCGCGAATCTCGGGCACAGGCATAACAAGCATGGTCTCCAGGTCCGTCACCCGGGCTATGCCATCCTGAATACAGATCTCTTTGAGAATAGGCAACGATGTCCTTCTGTCTATGACTTTTTCGGCTATCGGCAGAAGGCGCTGTAAAGCGCTTAGCATATGTTCTCCTTTATGTATGGGTGCTAGTCTTCAGGTGGGGCGCCGAAGCGCAGAGTCACCTGGGGGCATTCGCTGTGGAATGGTTTCTTACTGCAATACTGCTCCCCGGTACACCAGTTGTCACTGTCCAGGCGCACGGGCTTGCCCTTATACCGGCAGTAATGATGGAGTTTGTTCTCCCTTTGCAGGTAGTCGGTATACTTCTTGAAGTACTCTTCGAGAGTAACATTCCTGCCAACCTGTCGCTGGTAATGCAAATACCCCTCTGCGAGTCTTTTCAACAGATCATCGGCCACTTCCCGGCTCTGAATGGTTTCATACCATTCCGGTAGGTAGGGACTGCGCCGCATCTGCCGCTTCACCTCGTCAACGCTTTCCAGCTCCGTGATGGACAGGCGAGCTGATGTTGGTTCACCAGGTCTATGGATGGGCAGGGGATTGGAACGATGTTCCTTCTGCTTGAGAGGATCCATGAACAGTCCTGTCGGACTGGCTGAGGGGATTGGGATATTCAAACTCTGCAGAAATCCATTGATTCCCAGCACCAGGTCGTTGAGTAGGTCCAGGGGTTCATCCAAAGGAACCGGTACTTCTGCCGATGCGACCTGATCTACTTGATAAGGCTCGTCCTCCAGCACCAATTCCACTGCATCCATGTCCAGTTCCAGGTCTTTCGGAAGTAGGAATTGGACCTGGCCTACCAGGTACTTGCCTTGTTTTGAAGAGGTCACAACCGGAACCACGTTCTGACCTTCTATGAAACCTTTTGGCCAATAGATGCGCCATTGCTTGGTGAGCAGCAGTTCGGGATGCTTGCTCTTAAGTTCTTCGATCCAATGATTGACCCTGTCCTTGATCCGTTCGGTGATGTGTTTCTTATAGTCCTGCGTCATAGCGCCTCCAGTGCTGCTTTTTCACGGCTCTCCTGGTCCCGGGTAGAGTACTCATCAAACACCACTTGAGCATCACCCCCGCACTCAGAGCACGTAAGGGAGAAAGAGGTTTTTCCCTGGTCGGCAAGTTTCTCCTCCAGGCTCTCCAGTTGCCGTACGTGAAGGATGCTGATAGTGCCATCTTCGTCAAACTTGAAAGTAGCACGCACCCAGAGCGGAACGACGAATGACTCGTGATTACTACAAGACCGGCATTGAATCTGCATGACGCTCACGCTCCTTTCTGAGCCACTGAAACTCGTGGCGGTTTAACTTGAGTTCTTCTTCGAGAGTCACATGGTTCTTGGGGGGCGACCATGGCTGATATGGAACACATACTCGTTTACTCCCACAACGCGCACAAGAGATGTATGCGCTTATATAGCAGCCGCTCTCAGCATCCCACCTGAGAGCATCCATGTCCTGCTTGGTGCAGTAGTCAACAACATCAATCACGCCCATGCGCAGGGTTGTCTCAGAGTCATCCCAGCCATTTTCAAGTGAGTTCTCTACTGCAACGCCATGTGGAGTTGACCTGACTGAGCGGACCATTTCCACATCAACCTCAAAGTGCACGTAGTTACCACATGCCGCGCAGATCAGCCTCATGCTTTAACCTCGCGATTGAGGTGCTGCAGACAATGTGCACAAGTGATGTTGCAGTAGCGGATGCCACTCCCAACGACTTCCAGTGGCAGGGAAGGAGTATCGGTCTGGATCAAGCCATTCCCATTTACGCGTACCTGATGACAGACCTGCGTATCCCTGCAGAACAGGTTGCCGTTGTGGTGTGCACACTGTGGTTGCACAATACCTGTATTCAGGCGTTTCCTGATCATTTCCATAGCTACCTCCTTGAATGAAAACGGGGCCGATGAAACCTCCACCGGCCCCCTTGTGGCGCCATCATCGCCTGCTTATTCGACCACTTTGCAGGCGGTAGAAACCTGGTACCCCAAATCCTGTTTCAATCCTTCCAGGGTGATTCCGTGGTGGCTCATCACCTCGCCAAGCCCGTGATCATAATGTGGACAGCCGCATTCGCAAGTCTCATGGGTGACCTCACCGTCCTTACTTGTGATGCAGTCTGAGCATAGGTTGACAAGTTCTTCCTTGTCGATATAGCTACCGCACCACCAGCAGCCTGGGCACCCACTGTTCCAACAGGTGTCCATGACTCTTTCCAGCAAATCGATGTAGTCCGTTTCGCCGCAGTTGGCGCAGGATATCCGGGGCTTGTCCTCGTAGAAGCCCTTATCGAGCACCTTATGAAGGTTCAAGGCCAGGGCATGGAGGATCTTCTCTGTTGGCACCCTATCCAGGGATACTTCCAGCCCTTTGGAATGGATCTGCAGGCTGTGCCGCAGTCTCAGGTCCATCTTGAAAGCAGATGTGTTTCCACAGGAAGGACAAAGCAGGTTACCGGATATGAATCGACGGACCTCTGGTGGATATATCCTAATCTCCCGGGGCATGGTGTTGCTCAATGGTTTCAGTGATTACCTTAGTAAGCGTAGCCGCCGCGTTGGCCACTTCGGCCGCTATCTGTAGGTTGCTGGCTATATGCTCACGTTTCCGATCGCGCCAGCGTCCATGAATATTGGACCCCACCAGGAATGCGTTTGCAACCAGGATGACTGAGTTGGACACGAGGCTGGCCAGTTTAATAGCGGCCCGGGAGTTAACATTGATCCTGAGTACTTTTGAGTCATCCATCTCAGGCATGGATAGGTGGCCACAGGGCCAGCCGGATCAACCTCAGGCCCAGGAAGCCAATCCCAATGTAGCCCAGGATCCTGGTGGCCATCTTTATTTCTTCGTTGGGGATGAAGATTCCGTCTTCTTTGCGCTCCATTCCGTTTTTCCTCCTTTGCAGTCAGTAATGGTTTTAATCAAGTCCGTGGCAGTCTCCAGGATGGCCTTCTGCCGGCGGTACCTGGCATAATCTCTGGCAAAGACAATCGCGATTCCTACCGTCGCCAGTGTGCCCACAAGGGTGGCGAAGGCTAGGATAACGTGGCCAATTGAAACATCAACCACGTTATCCTCCAGTTTCTGGGGCAGCTGCTCAGTCATCTTTCTTGTCTTTGTTGCGAACAAAATCCACAACTTCCTTCGTGACCACGATGCCACTCAGCACCAGCTGAGCAATCTTTACGATGCGCCCGAAGGTCAATGGATTGAGTAAAAACATGTCATTGCTCCTTTTTTAGTTGAATGGTGATTTCACCAACTGCGACGTTTGTGATCTTGTAGGGTAGATCCTGGTTGGGGATGCTCAGGATGATCTCTTTCGGGGTCACCTTGATATGTTTGATATTCAGGGTTCCTGTGAGCTTCACGACCTGCCTTGCGACCCATTCCAGTAGCGGCATACTATTGATCTGGTAAACGCATCTGATCTGCTGGTTTTGAGGATCGAAGGCAGGATTCAGTGTGAGTGTCACCTCACGAGGCAGAAATGCCTTCCACGCCTCCTTTCAGATGGAATAGTTAGAGGAGGGGGTGGGCTATATTTCTTATACCAGGAAGAGAGCCTGTTTAGTGTGTGTAGTTAACTACAGGATTCTTATTCCATGTAATTAGCTCTTGAGTACTAGGAGGGTGAGGAGTATTACGAGTCCACCTCTCATGGACCCTTGACTGCCCGCCGCCGTTTCCTTCCCGGCTGTTCAACGACGGTTAAGGAGCAAAAGCGAGCCCATTGCATAGCAGTTGACTGAAATCCTTGTGTCGGCGGTTCGATTCCGTCTCGAGCCACGACATTTTTATGAGCCACTCACGCCAGAATCCCTACATACCCGTCCTAGTTGCTACCTCCATATTTACCGACGATGAGCCTGCATGATTTCATCCTTACTCCAATTGTAGCATCAGTTACTCTCATACGATCAAATCCTTTTGATTTGCCTGTGAAACAGCATTAACATACACTCCGATTAGGAATGGCTACTCCAAACCATTATCTGTACTGCTAGCATTAAGAGCGTGCCTCATAAGCAACCAGTATTGATCTATGCCTTGGGAGGCCGAGGTTGAGTAGTAAGTCTGCCGCCCTTCCAGATTTTAAATCTCCCCCGGTAGTTGAAGTTGTAATCGGCGTTTCATTCAAATACCTGAAAAACTTTACGACCGCCCACTATGGTGTCTTCTGGCAACAAATAAAAGAGGATTACCCTCTTTTTGAGGATCATCCACCACTTCTAGACCCAGTAGTAGGGCCTATTCAATTACAGATTGAAACTTCAGCCAATATTCCTCTTAGGCGAGTATTTTTCGTCCACTCGCAGAAGGACTATCTACTACAATTGCAACCAAATCGCTTTTTGCACAATTGGCGTAAAATCGATGACGATGCACCTTATCCTCACTTCCCTGCTGCGAAAGCTAAATTCGATTTTGCATGGAATGAATTTCAACGATTTGTTACCAATCAGGAACTTGGTACTATTCAGCTTGTTCAATTTGAGGTAACATATATTAACCACTTTGTGGAAGAACCGGGAAACTTTCCCCAGAGGGCAGAGTTCTATACGCCACTTATCAATTGGCAAAATACCAGATCAACGGGCTTCCTACCAAATCCAACTGCATTGGCATACAATGTGCATTTTCCATTCCCCGAAAATCAAGGTACTCTTTATATATCCAGTAAGCACGGAAAACGTGACCTGGATAATAAAGATGTTATGATACTCGAGCTCAGAGCCCGTGGACCGATAAGGGTAGATGAACCCAATTTGGGGACTTATTTTGAACTTTGTCATGAATGGATTGTAAGAGGATTTAAGGACTTAACATCACCGGAAGCACATAAACAATGGAAAATAATAAGGTAACAGAAATAAGGACATCGGTTATCCCACCAGGCCTTCTTTCTGGTTGGAAAGATGACATCGACTTTCAGATGGCCTTACAGGTGATTACTGACACCTTAGGATCCACTGAAACCGCTATGGTAAGCCGACATAGCATACCTTTTATCCAAAGATCCCTGGGTCATTTTTCTGTCTTTGACTCAGGAAATACTTTTATTATTGAAACTAATCCGGATGAACCACCATGGAAGTCCGTTGAATTTGATCCTTGTTCAGACCTCTGGTCTAAACAATCCCGCATCATCCAAGGTCTGCATGAGGGATTCCGCATTTTTTACACTGAACTCGATGTTGCTACAACTACAGATATATCTGTTTATGTTTCTCCTCGAGCAAATCGCTCTTTTCATAATCTTCAGGCTGAGGAAAAGTTAGGTCTCTTTACTATCTCTCGTCCTCCTAGCGTTTACGCAACACCTGTTCAACTGACATCCACTCTAGAGAAAAGAAAACCCTATATTCCACCTTATGATCAATTGGATTACGAGGAAGAGTGAACGACTACGAATGGTATAAACTTGTCGATCCTGATACTGAATTGACGCAAGGCGATCTTATTGACAATTGCCCTGTGCTCAATTGGGATTCTAGTACGTCTGAGGACTTATTCACAAGAGCTAAGCAGGAACCTGTAGACTGCGTCGTCATGTCCCAAGCTTGCGATCTGGAGCAAGCCAACGTAATGCAAGTAATCCTTTGTCCCAATTATTCACTTGATGTGCTTAGAGAGCAATGGCATCAAGATATGAAAGACCGTAAACAAAACCCCACCGAGAAATCATGGAAAAAGTTTCTGGAATATATTCGTGATGGGAAAATATGGAATTTGGCAATGTTAAACAAATATGATGTAACGCTATCCTCTGATATTAGGATAGTCGATTTTCATGAAATATTCAGTGTGCCTCGTGATTTCCTTGAAACTTGGTTGCGCGAAATTAATACCCCTCGAGTGACACTTCTTCCTCCGTATCGGGAACACCTTTCTCAGGCGTTCGCTCGGTACTTCATGAGAGTAGGATTGCCAAACGAAATTGACCTTCCATCCTAAAATTTGTACCGCTCTTTCCCTCTCCGGACAGGATGCTTTGAAGCTGAGCAATCTTGGTTGCCCTATTTTCCGCCCCTTATTTCTTCCTCCTGACTGACCTCCACCTTACTGAACATCCGCCTTTCTCGTCTACTTTTCCTTCTTTTTAGCCCTATTTTTCATTAATCGATTACAAAGCAGCGGACTCATATCCTTTGGTTGCGCTGCAGGGAGCCTGATTCATGTCTTTTGTCCCTCTTTTTAGATTTCTCGTCGGGAGAGCGATGGACTGAAAATCCATCTTCTTATCGGGCATAAGAACTCTAGAAAGGAGCATCTTATGCCAAACTGGATAATATCCCCTGATAAATACCTAACTCCCGAGGAAACACGACGACTCAGGAAGATCTGCCAGGAGGCTGCACTAGCTGCGAAGGCCAGAGGTATTCAAGCACCGGTGCGTGATCGACTCATCATCGAGTTAGCACTCGGCTCAGGTCTACGCGTATCTGAGTTGGCAAACCTGAAAGTCGAGGAACTCTATCTTAAGAAAGGTCAGAACTCACTTATCGTAAGAAATGGGAAAGGCGGCAAGGATGGAGTTGTGCAGTTCAATGCGAAACTTAAGGAACTGATCTTAGAGTACCTGAGCTATCGGCACTCAACCAGTCCCTTTTTATTCCCTTCCAAACATGGTGAGCGAATCACTGCCTCGGGTATTCAACAAGTCTTCAAGAAGTGGGCCGCTAAGGCTGGACTACCCGGGCGGTATAGCATCCATTCCCTCCGACATACATATGCAGTTCGCCTGTACAAGGCTAGTGGATACAATCTGCGTCTGGTCCAGAAGCAGCTAAGGCACAGCAGCGTGGCAACAACTCAGGTATATGCTGATGTGCTTGATGCGGATGCGGATCAGGCCTTAGAGAATCTTGACTTGAATGATGAATAGAGCCCTGGTGGCTCTATTTTAGCTTAGGATTTAGAAGCTGAGCGTAGAATTACCCGAATGTTACTTTGCCAACAGAATGCAAATGAATATGTATGAAAAGAGTATTGCAATATGACATGTTAATGCACCAATTTACGCCGATTGACAGATAACTAGTCATTTACTACAATTGAATTACTACAAAACCCAAGTATAGGGAGGAAAACGCTATGCCATGTAGAGTAGGAATAACCACCGATCCAGAGACAAGACGGGCTTATTGGCAAAGACAAGTGGTAGGATTTAAGAATTGGCGGATACTTGCCAAATTCAGGAGTAAGCAAAAAGCACAAGATTACGAGACTTCGTATGCCGCTAGGTCTGGATGTCAAGCGCATGCAGGTGGCCCCGATGTGCCGGGTACATGGTATGTCTATCGCTTCGATTACACCAGGAAGAGCCGGTAGGTTGATAGTGCCAGCAAAGTAGTACTACCTCAATAGTGCTTATGCCGATCGGCCATCCAAGAAGTGAATCCTATAGTATCAACGGATTTATATAACTATTAATGTGTGGATGTTTTGCTGCCACTGAGTATTTCATTGTCCTCTTTCCAAAGAGAGACAAATCTTCTATCGTGCTTTTCGAGAATACTTCTGAAGGGGTAACAACGTGGTAGTTGAAGATTCTAGTCTGGATGTTGAGTACGATCTCGTCGCCATAGTCGATGGATTGCCCAGAGATGAGCGCGAAGAATACCAGATCTCGAATAACCTCATGGACTTTCTCGCTGCCTCTGGTGTCCAGCAGCAGTGTGCCGGTTGCGGAAACAAGGCGGGGCTAATCAGGGCACTCCAACATTTCCTCCATCGCGCTAATAACGGTGACCTATTCTGCCTTCACTTCGTCTGCCACGGAAACGAAAGAGGGCTTGGATTGAAGGCTACTGGAGAGTTCATTGGGTGGGACGAGTTTCGGTATGCCTTAGGAGACATCAATAAGGCAATGGGAAATCGTCTAATAGTCAACATGTCATCTTGCCGTGGACTTCACGGGATAAGGATTGTGGACGCGAACAGCGAAACGCTTCCGTTCTTTGGCCTTGTGGGGCCAAGTGATGACTTGTCGATTGATGACGCAAAGAAGATGAACATGAAGTATTACGAATTGCAGCTTGCTGGAAAAGAAATCCAAGACGCCGTGAGCGAGATCAATTCCATATATAGCCGTGAAATGCTTTACGCTATCAACTCGCGCACCTACAGACATGCGCAGCTAAAGCAAGGAGGGGGCGGCGAAGGAGAAACACTCTCTTTTTAGAATAGTAAGGAATCCGTCTGTGACCTGCCCCAAAACTCTGAAATTCAGGAGATATGATGTGGAATCTCCTGAATATTGTGCCAAAATCGTCGGTATTATCCTGAATGGCGGGAGTTTTATTGTGAATTTTACGGCTGTTTATCTAAGTAAGTTACTTGATCATCACGCTGTTCAAGTGCAAATTCCCACTTGACATCTATTCTCAACCTGATAACCGCTTCAGGAGAAAATTATGCCCGCCAAGAAAGAGGCCCGAGGTGCTGATCTATTCATCGTAGACAATAGCGACAAGCACTGGAAGACCCTCCAGTATCTCCACGATTGGGCTGATCTCGCCCATACTTTCGACATTGCCACCGGCTACTTTGACATCGGCTCTTTGCTCGCCCTGGATGGCGAATGGCAGAAACTTGACAAGATCCGGGTACTAATGGGTGATGTTGTTTCCAGGCGTACCAAGAAGGCTCTGCTGGCTGATGTAACAGATACCGCAAAGAAGAAGCTTGATGAGAGCATCGAAAGCGAAAAAGAGCCGAATGACTTTCTGACCGGGGTTCCAGCTATCGTCGATGCTCTTCAGAAGAGGCGGATCGAATGTCGTGTCTACAACAAGGCCAAATTCCACGCAAAAGCTTATATCACACATGCGAGGCAGGCAGTTGTAGGATCATCAGCGCTTGTGGGCTCGAGCAACTTCACACTTCCGGGATTAACGGAGAATGTTGAACTCAACATCCAATTACGACGGGAAGTGGAGACCCTTCAGGAATGGTACGAACAGTATTGGGATGAGGCCGAAGACATCACTGATGAGATTCTTAAAGTCATTGAGCGGCATACTAGGGAATATAGCCCATTCGAGGTCTATGCTAAGGCGCTGCAGGAGTTCTTCCGAGGCCATGAAATGACTGCTGGGGAGTGGGAAAATGCCAAGCCGGAGGATGGAGGATCGCACGTATATCCTATACTTGATCAGTATCAGAAAGAGGGGTACCAGGCTGTCATGAAGATAGCTCGTCGACATCGAGGTGCTTTTCTCTGCGATAGCGTAGGCTTAGGGAAAACTTTCATTGGTCTCATGCTGATTGAGCGGCTAGTAATGTTTGAACGGAAACGGGTTTTGTTGCTGGCCCCCAAATCCGCAAGAGTCTCGGTCTGGGAAAATGAACTGCACCGCTATCTCCCCCATCTCTATGGAGACTTCAGCAATCTTGTTGTAATGAATCATACTGACCTCCTCCGCACTGGGGAGTTTCCCGGACGTTTTGAAAGAATGCAGGAGATGGCAGATGCGATCATTATTGATGAGGCGCATCATTTTCGTAACCCAGGTATTAAGGGAGAGCCGGGTGATCGCAGGTCCAGGTACTGGCAATTATACGACGTTATTAGAGATAAGGAGGTTTTTCTATTAACTGCAACGCCGATTAATAACAGACTGATCGACCTACAGCACATGATGGAATTGTTTTCGAGGCATGAGCCCGACTATTTCAAAGCGGCCCCTCTTGGAATCCATTCACTCATTGGGCATTTCAGGAAAATGGAAAAAGCCCTCGAAACCCTGGTCCAAGAGGAAGAAGACTTGAGTCTGTTCCCCGATATTGAAACCAATCAAGCAGAAGCAGAAAAAGTACTACAGGATGACGACCTGTTCAGAGCACTGGTTGTTCAGAGAAGCCGCGCGTACGTGAAGGAAAGCCAGCTTCAACATGACGAAGGAAAAGCCATTTTCCCAGAAAGGCAGGACCCTAATGTAGTTAAATATTCTCTAAAAAAAACGTACGGCAGTCTCCTTATACTAATCGAGAGAGCGTTTTCCAAGAGCAAGCCCCTATTCTCCTTGGCCATGTATTATCCCTTGGCCTACTACAAAGGTCTGGATGATTCTATCGATTCGTTCGCACAGGGTCGGCAACAACAAGTTGTTGGGCTAATACGGACACTATTCCTGAAAAGATTTGAGAGCTCAGCACGGGCATTTGAAATGTCATGTGAAACGCTCCTAATAAAGCTCTTGGTTTTTGCTACCAAGCATAGTGTTTCCCCTTCTGAAATCAAGAGATTGGAACGTTGGCAAGCACAGCACGAGGATGCCATAAAACGTATCCAGAAACATCAACTAGAGGAAGTTGGTCAAGAACCTGAAGAGGAGGCTGAGGAGGATATCATTCCGGTTGAGATGCTGGAAGAAGTTGATGAACTACCCAGGGAGGAGTATAAGGTCGAGGAAATCCTAGTTGAAACATTCCTGGATCTTGACCAAGTCGTGGAGTTCCTCGAAGAATTCTCACGGATCAAATCTGCACATGATGATAAGCTCCTTTCCCTCATAAAGCTGTTGAATACTGATCCTGTTCTTAGGAAGCACAAGGTTATCATCTTTACTGAATATATGGCTACCGCTAGGTACTTGAAGAGGGAACTTGAGTATACGGGATTTACGAACGTTGATGAAGTCGATAGTGCTACTCAGCGGGATAGAAATGATATCATAAATCAGTTTGCACCGTATTACAACAGGATGACTTCTGAACAGCTTGCCTTGATTAAGCCTAAGGAGATCCGAATTCTCATCTCTACTGACGTACTGGCTGAGGGCTTGAACCTCCAGGATGCTACCCGGCTAATAAATTATGATATACACTGGAATCCAGTTCGTCTAATGCAGCGTATCGGTCGTATTGATCGCCGGCTTAATCCAGAAATCGAGGATCAGATTATCAATGACCATCCAGACCAGAAAGGCATTCGTAAAACAGTGGCCTTCTGGAATTTCCTACCACCTGATGAACTTGACAACCTACTACGCCTTTATAAGCGTGTTTCCCACAAGACTTTGCGCATTTCGAAAACCTTTGGCATAGAGGGCAAGAAGCTACTCACTCCAGAGGATGAGTATGAAGCTCTCAGACATTTCAATCATGCCTATGAGGGCACAACGACTAAAATCGAGGATATGCACCTGGAGTACCAGAAGCTCCTCAAGGAGTACCCGGAAATCGAGGGGCAGCTGAAATCAATGCCAAATAAAATATTCAGCGGCAAGGAAAATCCTTCGTCCGGTGTAATTGCACTCTTTTTCTGCTTTTCACTACCGGCCTTTGATGTTGATAAAGCGAAAGGAGAATATGTTGAAGAAGAAGCTGAAAAATGGACAGAAGAAGCTGGCTACTCGAAGTGGTACCTTTACGATTTGGGAAAGGATCAAATCATAGACGAACCTAGCGAAATTATAGACCTCATCCGCTCCAAACCTGAAACGCCGCTTAAACGTACCTCAGCACAAGAAACACTATCTGACATCCGTAAAAAAATTGAGAAGCACATTAGGGATACTTACCTCAAGAAGGTACAGGCTCCCATTGGGGTAAAATCAAAGCTCAAAGCCTGGATGGAACTCAGCTAGAGGGTATCATGACTACTGCAGATCTCGACCGCCTCCGCCACATTCATACTTTTCCACAATTAATAAAATATCTCAAGGACGAGCTTGATTGGCCCATTACTACTGACGATGTAGATGAACTCATGTTTGAATACAAACCTGAGGAATTGGGGATTGATCCCAAGAACGAAGTAAAAATTAACAAGATTAGGCAGCTTCGACCATTAGTGACCAATCAACCGTGGGGAATTTTCTTCATAGAATTTGAGCCTAAAAGACTGCCAGTTGTAGCTCTCAGGAGAATCCTTCGGGGGCTGGTAATCAGAAAACGCCGGTCAACTGAGAAACCACAACAGGCAACATGGCAACTCCACGATCTCCTCTTTATTTCATCATACGGAGAATCTGAACAGCGCTCTCTTAGCTTTGCGCATTTCTCGGAGGATCCAGAGACCGGAGACCTACCGGTATTGAGAGTACTTGGCTGGGATGATAGAGATACGCTCCTTCACCTGGGTCATGCTCATGAAACACTGAAACAAAAAATCCAGTGGCCTGAAAATGAGGATGATCTGGAGACTTGGCGATCACACTGGGCTTCCGCCTTCACGCTTCGATACAGGGAGGTGATCACTACTTCTAAGTCACTAGCGGAGCATTTAGCCAAACTGGCTAAAAGAATCAGGAATAGAGCCAACGAGATCATGGCTATAGAATCTGAAAGCGGCCCGCTCCGAAAGCTCTACGAGGGATTTATGGAAGCTCTCATCCACGATCTGTCTGAAGATGACTTCGCCGACATGTATGCCCAGACAATTGCCTACGGGCTACTTACAGCTCGTGTCTCCCGACCAGCTGGCTTGGTGGCTGACAATCTCTCAGATATGGTTCCCATAACCAATCCCTTCCTCAAGGAACTGTTGGAGACATTCCTAAGCGCAGGCGGGCGTAGGAGCCTGATTGATTTTGATGAACTGGGCGTAAATGACGTTGTAGAACTTCTGCGCGAAGCTAATATGGAGGCTGTGCTCAGGGATTTCGGAGATCAGGCCCCGGAAGAAGATCCAGTTATTCATTTTTATGAGCGATTCCTTAAAGAATATGACCCTGTAAAACGCATCAAGCGTGGTGTCTTCTATACACCTAGACCAGTTGTCTCCTTTATCGTTCGAAGCGTGGACGAAATTCTCCGAAGGGAATTTGGCCTCGAGGATGGATTAGCAGATACCACGACTTGGGGAAAAATTGCTGAGCAGCAAAGTGGAATAGAAATTCCCGAACATGTTTCACCTGAGATGCCCTTCGTACAGATATTAGATCCAGCCGTGGGGACAGGAACGTTTCTTGTCGAGGCAATAAATGTTATTCATAAAACCATGTTAGAAAAATGGCGCAATGCTGGCCATATGGAATTAGAGCTGCCAAAACTCTGGAATGAATACGTCCCTACATTCCTTCTACCGCGTCTTTTTGGCTTCGAACTTATGATGGCTCCGTACGCGATTGCTCACATGAAAGTAGGGTTGAAACTTGCGGAGACGGGATATCGCTTCGGCACAGACGAGCGTGCGCAAATCTACCTCACAAATTCTCTCGAACCACCACACGGTCTTTCCAGTCAGGTTGAGCTCTACGCACCCGCACTAGCACATGAAGCTGCAGCAGTTAATGCGGTTAAGGACCAACAGCGATTTACAGTAGTGATGGGGAATCCACCTTACTCGCATATGTCAGCCAATCTAACTGAAGAGTTACGGGAAATTGTGGATATCTATCGCAATGTAGACGGCAGCCCCATTCAAGAGCGTGGGGCAATAATGTTCGAACGAACACTCCAAGACGACTATGTCAAGTTCCATGCCTTAGCCGATCATCTTACGCAAGGAATCACTGCAATTCGCGCCTATATCACTAATAATGCCTATCTCGATAATCCTTCTCATCGAGGAATGCGTTGGTATCTCAGCAACAATTGGACGGATGGATTTTTTATAGACCTTCATGGAGATGTGAAAAGGGATGGGCCGGGCGACGAGAACGTTTTCGACATCCGTACAGGTGTAGCAATTTCCTTAGTCATGAGAACACACATAGATAAGATATCTATCATTTCCCGATTCGCAGAATTAATAGGTAACAGAAATAATAAGTATTCGATGCTTCTGTCCTCTAAAATATCCAACATCGAATGGAAAAGAGTCCAGCCTCAAACGCCATTGTATCTACTTAGGCCCCAAAACGTTGAGTCGCAAGGAGAACTTAGAGATGCTCCATCGATACATGATATCTTCATCCTTAAAAGCGAGGCAATAAAGACGAATCGGGATCACTTTGTAATAGGTAGTAGTGATAATGAAATTCTAACCCGCATTTCTGTTTTTATTGATCCGGATTTGTCAACTCCTGAGGTGAAAGATCGCTTGTCCATAAATGATAACGCCCAGTGGAGCGTTCATTATGCGCGAGAGGAATGTCGCAAGACATTCTCTAAAACTCACCTCACGGACATTGCATACCGACCATTTGATTACCGACGTATTTACTATCACGGCTCGGTTGTATTTAATCCTCGTCCGGTTCTTGGAGAAAATGTACTCCACAGGGACAACTTAGTACTCTTGAGCTGCAGACGGATAAGAACTGGTAAGCACGCACATTTTTTCTTGGCTAATAAAATTGTAGTGAAGGAAATGCTTTCCTCAGCAGATAATTGTAATAGCTACCCACTCTACCGTTACGACCAACAGCTTGGTAAGGAAGTGCGATTACCGAATCTGGAACCAGAATTCCTATCATTCTTGGCAAGTCGGCTAGGAATTCACCAAATGGGTGCTAATGGCGTCCCCGACAGTTTGACTCCGGAAGATATACTTCAATACGCTTATGCGATATTCTATAGTCCAAGATATAGAAACCGCTATGCAGAGTTTTTAAAATTCGATTTCCCTCGCCTACCATTGACTTCAAATCTTGAATTATTCTTTTCTTTATCCAAACTCGGTAGTGAGCTGATGGCCTATCACCTTCTTGAGGCACAGGAGCTAGATGACCTAAGCACAGTTGTAATAGGGTCGGGTAATTTCCAGGTCGAAAAAGTCTCATATGACGGCCAAACCGTATGGCTCGACAAGGCGAAGACACGCGGCTTCCAATATGTACCAGAAGAGGTCTGGAACTTCCACATCGGCACTTACCAGGTTTGCGAGAAGTGGCTCAAAGACCGCCAAGCAAAGGGTGGCAAAAATCCCCGGCGCGGGCGGATACTGACTGCAGAAGACATTGATCACTACCAGAAAATCATAGTGGCGATACATGAAACGATTCGGATTATGAAAGAAATTGACGCTGTAATAGAGGAGCATGGAGGTTGGCCGGGGGCGTTTGTGAAGGAATGAGTATTTTTATTGCTCCCTACTTCAGATGCTCTCTTCAAGGTACTGATTTCGAGATTCAAGTGAATTAAATGGATTCCCAGACCTTAGAGACGCTTGCAGAGATGGTTTGTGGTGATAGCAAGGGATCTCCTGTCTATCGTAGTGGCTCTGAACTTACACGCTTTTTTCAACGAGTTGGATTCTCCAATTTCATACATGACGGTTCCACTCGAAAATGGTGGACACTAAATGTTCTTGAGCAACTTACTACAAACAACCTAAATGCAGTCATACTCACGCTTGCAAATCCACGCGAGTATCGAGGGATTCAGGAGCTAGTTAATCAAGCCATAGCTAAACTCAATGAGATATTAATGATTGAGGGCATGAAGGTTGAGCTTGATGGCATTACCCCTAGGCTTAAACAGATTGCCCCTCAGTTCGCTGAGGCCGAAGCGGCTATGGAGCTTAAGCCTTTGCCTCCTCCCGATTTTATAAATCTCAACCTAGAGCCGGGATTGGGTGAGATTTTATCAGCTAGATGGGATGAAGCTCAAAAGTGCCTAGATGCAAAGGCTTATCTTGCAGCAACAATTCTCATGGGTTCTCTGCTTGAAGGCATATTACTCGCGGTTCTACAGAAATATCCGAAGGAAGCAAATATCTCGAAGGTAAGTCCTAAGAATCCTAAGATAGGAAAGGTAAAGCCCCTTAATGAATGGTCATTATCTGATATGATCAATGTCTCACATGATTTGGGTTTGCTTGATTTAGATGTCAAGAAGTTCTCTCATTCGCTTAGGGAGTTCCGCAATCTCATTCATCCTTATCTTCAGATGGTACTTCGGACATTTCCAGATAAGGATACATGCGAAATAAGTTGGCTAGTTGTGCAAGCAGCAACTAATGACCTAGCGAGAAAATTGAAATGAAATTCGAGCATTCCGAGACGGAGAAAGCTCAAATTGAATCAGGAGGATAGCCTTGGATCTTATTACTTGGATTATACTCATCGCGATAGTGCTTTATTTATGGAATTCAAAATGGTTCAGAGGACTTCTCGGAGAACTCCAGGTAAGGCTTCTTCTGAAACTTATGCTGCCATCCAGCAAATATCTGGTACTCAACAATGTCATCCTTCCCAGCGGCCACGGCTCAACAGAGATCGACCACATTATCTTCTCAAGGCATGGTATTTTCGTCATCGAAACCAAAAACAGAGGGGGCTGGATTTACGGAAGTCAGTATGACAAGCAATGGACCCAGACGTTCAACAGATTTTCCAAATACAAATTTCAAAACCCACTCAGGCAGAACTATAAACACACCAAGACCATCACAGAGATATTGAGCATTCCGGAAAAGCATGTGCATTCCATTGTCGCATTCGGGTGGAGGGCAAAATTCAAAACAGACTTGCCTGATAATGTTATGAGATTTCACCACATCCCATCTTATGTGAAAAGCCACTATCAGAACGTTTTCTCAGACGATGTAAACACAAAACACATCAACAAGATCGAGCAACTCAGGCAGAGAGGAATTCTAGCGAGAGTGGGGCATATATTATCGTTGCGGGACTAAACACTCTAAACGAGCCTGGAATGGGTCTATGACATGCTAACTGAAACAGAAAATCCTAACTTTAAAAGTGGTCCAAAGAATAAGGGCAGGTCACTGTTTTATCTTATTTCTACATTGGAAACACTGGATTGAAAAGTCTAAAAAGATGGAATTAAGACGATGAGCAAAGATCAATTTGCTGCTTCTCGCGAAGTTCATAAGCCGCAAGCCGATCCTGATAAGCTGATTAAGACTGGAATCTGGGGGCCAAGTCTTGCTGACTGGCGAGATATTGTTGAGGATATTATTTACATAGCACGAAGGCGGTTTGATAACAAACTTGCAATGGTTCAGTTGCAGCTAAGCCTTCACCTATGTGTTAGCGAAGCTCAGAATAATATCAAAATATATAAGGATATTTTAAAACATCCTGAGAATATGGCAAAATACACTGACGAGGTGGCTGTGATTGAGAATCCGAATTTAAATGATGTTGAGCGTAAAAAAGGGCGGGAAGAGTTAATGCTAGCTGCCTTCTTGGACATAGGGGACAGTCATATGTGGAGGATGTTCGACTATGACAGATCGCTTCTTTATATTATGGGGAAACATATGTCAGCCGGTCCGATGCAATATGGACCGAGCCTAATCAGCGAGTTACATGGCTGGGGTCATTCTGTAGTAAATACCGATGTATCACACTTTATTATTAACAGCATCACGAATTTTGGTCGAATCGGAGATGTCCTTTTACGCCACGGTGATGGCACTATCGAAGTTAAAGAGATAAAATCAAAGAACAGCGCCAGAGGTAAAAAATGGAAAGAGCGGCTTGAAAGACAAGAACAGGTAAGGGGAAACTTCCTCTCATTCGCCAATTCAGGGAATGGTTCGATTGATGGCCGTAATGTCAGTATTATTGATGGTAGCATCGCACTCAAAAGTTCACTAGACATACTCGATAAGGGACTTATTGAGGCCAGCAAGACAGGTGTAGTCAATAGGAAGATAAGTCCATATATGAATGTTGTGATCTTTGATTTTCAGGTTATATCGGATAAGGAGCATCGAGCACAAGCGAAGCGGGCGATAGACCAGGCTAAACAGGACTGGACTCAGCCAAGTGAAAATATCCTTATTATTGATTCGACTGATCGCCAGGTGTTTTCTCCAAATAGAACGCCACTTTCGAGTCTGCCATTCACCGAAAGTTGTATCGCGGATTTATTGTTGAGGAAAAAGGTAATTGTGTATTGTATAAATATTGATGTTTTCGTCAACAAATTCAAGGAACGTGGTTGGGAGCTAAGTCCGAGTGGAAAAGAACCAACAGAACAGGAGGCTGGGCAGGATGAGCCGGGGTGGATTCTCAAGAAAGGGCCGCAGAGATTAGGCTTTCCTGCAATTGCGTTGAGCCTCTTATTCTATGATACCGTATCAATATCGTGTGTAATAGATCAATTAAACGAGTTCGTAAAAGGAGGGATTATTGAAGGGGGCTATTTCATTCGGTTTGTAGGGGAGGACAGTGTTTGGAAATGAACAAGAGAGGAGATCAATCCTTATGATCATAATCGAATGCTTCCGCGTAAAAGTCATACTCATGATCCAGGCTGAAGTTTAAAGTGTGATGATTACTTAAAATGTTAAATGAATGTTATAGCTCAGCGGTAGTCAACAATCTACGCGAGTTAAAAGAGTATGTCTCTCTTAGTCTTTAGCCCTAAATGTCCAAAAGGCTCTGATCCGATAAAGTCTTTATACTTTTCTTAGGCAATTCTAAATCGCTTAACTTCTTAATCAAGCCTTATGCGAAGAGGGACAGCAAATGATGTCGAAGATTACTTTTAACCGAGTCTATGACAGATATAAGTCAGTTGCACCCGTACTTACAATAATTATCGCAATATTCACCGCGTATCTTGCCTGGGAACAAAACAAACTAAACCAGGCTCATCATATTGAAGAGACAAGGCGCTTATTTATCAGCAATAGTATAGATGCGATAACGGAGATTAACAGCAGTATTTCTACTCTTGCAAGATCGGGAAAGGAGCTAGCCCGAAAGGCTTCCCTGGCAAAGGAGTCCCTATCTTCAAGTGCCACTCAATCGAGCGAGAAACTACTATTAAACCAGGATATTCGAGAATCGCTCGGTAATTATTATGGCTACTGGGAAGACGTAAAGTACAAGATTGCGACTAACCAGCATAGAATTCCGAATCACGTCATAGATCTATACCAGAAATTCCAATACTCTGTTGCATTTGAGAAAGCGGCAGATGTAGACATTTGGAATAAAAATATTGAATTAGATCTTTGGATTGATGATAGTACTATGATCAAAGTGAATACAAATGATAGGGATGTATTATTATATGGGGAGCCCTTCATAGAAGGACAATTCATTCATGATGATAAAAATTACTCTCGAGAGTTTTATTCCGTGGAGCATCTACTGGAATTTCTAGAGAGTTGCTTTGATATGGGCATGTATACCGACATCATTCAGTATGACCTGATAATGGAAATATCAAACTACATGATCCTGGCAGCCTATGGGATTGAGGAATTCGAGATCAAGTAAAAACCGCTCGGCAATCTCACCGGTTTAAAAGAGCCTTGAAAAGAGGCTTTTTAACCTACATATGAAACGAAATATCCTCTACGCAAGGGTATTCTTTCAGCTGCTTCTTAAACTCCTTTGCGTTTATCCTCGCTCTACAGCCCATTTTATAGAATGATACTTCCCCTCCTACGAATCATTGATCGGACTGCTTCTAAGCCTCAGTTATCGCCCTTCACGTGTAAGGTAAGGGAATGAACATTACTGGAGTCAGTAGAGATAAACTGGTGAGAAATCCAGCGCATTACTCCGTTCATTCAGGATAATACCGACGAAAAGAGGCTGTTATTCAGGAGATTTCATACGTTATATGGTGAATAACTCGACCGGGTGTCTATAGGTATGGCCGCAGATGGACGCTGCGGGATATATGTTGTAGGCGACGGATGGCCTTTTCCTTGATTTGCCGAACCCGCTCACGCGTGAGGTTGAACCGTTCCCCTATCTCGTTCAGGGTCAGGGCATGGCCCTGATCAATCCCAAAGTACATTTTAAGAACAGCTCGCTCTCGATCCTTGAGAGTAAAGAGGGCTAACCGCATATCCTCCTTGAGAGAATCATCGAAGAGGTTATCGTCCGGCTCCTGCGACTCTGGATCAGGTATAATATCCTTTAGGGAGTTGGAATCAAAGTCGGAGAAAGGCATATCCAGCGACTGGTGCCGCCGGCTGATCTGAATAGTGTGGGCCACCTCGTGGGGTTCCTTATCCACGTGCTTGGCGATTTCCTCAATCAGGGCCGGGCGTTCGTACTGGTGCTCCAGCTCCTCGGCGGCCTTCACAATCTTGGTGATATCGCCCTGCCGGTTAAGCGGCACCCGCACCATGCGGGAATGTTCGGACAGCGACTGTAGAATGCACTGGCGCACCCACCACACGGCATATGAGATGAACTTGAATCCCCGGGTCTCGTCGAACCGCTCCGCCGCCTTGATAAGCCCCAGGTTGCCCTCGCTGATGAGGTCCTCCAGCGGACGACCCTGGCCCTGGAACTTTTTAGCGACACTCACCACAAAGCGTAGATTGGAGACAATCAACTCCTGATGAGCCCGTCTGTCCCCTCTTTTGATCCGCCGGGTAAGCTCAACTTCTTTCTCCGGCTTTAGCGGTTCATACCTGCTGATCTCTGCCAGATAATTGCCTAATGCCCGGTTGGAATTACTTCCCATGGGCGTTACAATACCTTTCCTTTTCTCTCAAGCCAGATAAAGGCTTTACAGGTTCGATGTACGTCTTCAGAGCAACATCAATTCGTTAGACTATAAGTTAGTAGAGACATTAGGCCTTACCTAGGGATTGCAATCGCAAAAAGCCCCGGTTGAGTCCGGGGCTTCATCAGAACTGCATTTATGCCCTTCACCCTACTTCAGCAGCACCATCTTGATGGACTTAGCATACTTCGGGCGGCGATGTAGATTCTGGAACGGACGCTTCAGATGAGGCGTGAATTAAACCTTGGATACGTAGAATGTTTCCTTTAGGTTAAAGTCCAAAGTGTCCGATAAGAGCTGTATATGAACACACATGGGCATGTAGGAGAACGCTAGCATGTTCAAGCGGAACATTTCGGATGAAACAATTAAAGCCTTAATTGAGCATGACCTCTATCGATCATGCCTTAAGTCAGATATCTTCTCCCTTGAGAAGCGGAGAGGGGTGTTTCCGGCAATACGGAATAATAGGATTGATTTCTATCACCGGGGTGGACGACTCTTTTCGTTTTCATCAAAGGGTATTTTCGAGACCCACATTAAATATGCCTCTGTTATTAATACAGAAGATCAGAATCAGAGTGTTACTGAAGATATAATTAAGGTGTCGGAACTAGTACCGTCTTTCGTTAATGGATATTCGCGGATTAAAGAGAATTGTTGGTTGTATTCGGGGATCGAATCTGAAGGTGTATCATATATGTATTCTCGGTATCCCTTCCTTAACACCGATAGTGAGGTAGTTGTTCTAGATGTTGAAATTCAGTTCCCACGGAAAAATAAACATGAAAACGAAGATGCCAATGCTTATAAGACAGATATGAAAACTGAAGGTGACGGGAAAAGGGATATAACTGAATCTCCTCGTATCGATCTTTTGCTATACCATAAATCCTCCCGGAAACTCCGATTTGTGGAGGCAAAACACTATTCAAACACTGAAGTTTGGAGTATGGCTGGTAAGAAACCCCCTGTCACACGAATTCAAATACCCACTTACGAAAAGTCTATTAAGGAAAACCATGGCCTAATTATATCTGAGTACGGCAAGTACGTGGGATTTATGCGACAACTGTTCAGATTAACAAGTGAGAGCTTGCCAGACCCTACCCATCTGGATCCTAGAGTAGCTTTTTTGCTATTTGGCTTTGATAGCAAGCAAAAAGGGAAAATAACTGAACTGTTGAAGAAAGATGGCAGCGTTAAGGGAACACCATACTACTTTATTGGCAACATCGACAAAATTGAGATCAACACTCTCTGGAAAAAGACTTCGAAAGTATAGATAATTGAATATTTCCATCCACCGCGGCACCCACGAAATCGTTGGATCACTGACAGCCCATTAGCTTCGACAGTGCAGCCGCCTCCGGAATTCCAAGAACAAGTGGTAGAAGAAGTAAAAGAGGGTAAATGGGAAGAATGCCAATCCAACTCAGACCAGATACTAGCAGCAGGACTTGAGACCCTATTGACTGCTGATCTTAACACAATTGGGGAGGCTGCACAGAGTGGTACAGGGATTTATCTCTTCTATACGGATGAAGAGTATCTATATATCGGAGAGACTCTTGATCTTAGGAAGAGACTCGCCCAACATCTTCGCCCCTCCGAAAAATCAGTATTTATGAAAAATTATCGAGATTACTTGCAGGGGACACAAACTCTTCCCGGTATAGATATAGAAGAAACATTTACTATAGCTCAGAAGAATGTCTACTACGATGCCATTAGTGTCTCATTTGGCAGAAAAGAACTAGAGGAGTATGGCATTATTAATCTTCCAGCAGTACTAAATCGTTTCCAAATCAAGGCGCGACGTTATACTCGCAGGAAGGAAGTAGACCTAGAGCTATGGAGTGAGTGCCAGCGAATGACGGAGACTCTACTGTGCGAAGGAGGACAAATACTCTTTGCCCAATCCTCCAATTTTTGGAGTGATACTCAACCGCCAAACCTACCAGGTATATACTTAGTTATAAATGAAGAAGAACCTGTTTATATCGGAGAAACGACAAATCTATTCGAGAGATATAAAACACATTCAACTGATACTTACTTTTCTGCACTACGAAAGAATGTCGGACGTACCCTATTTAATGCAGAGTTCATTAAACCAAAGCGTTTTGCTGCGAATGTTGACCGACAAATAGATGTATTTCTTAGCGAATGCACGTACCAGTTCTTTGCAGTTCAATTAGGTCGGAGAGAGCTGGAGGAGATCTTGATTAACAAGTTCCAGCCGAAGTTTAATCGGAAAACCAGTACTTGAGTAGAAGCAAGAGTGTTTAAGTAATTGATAGACTCGGTTCGGAGCCTGTCTGTTTACGCGAACAAGACGGTAAGGAAGGATGGATCCTTGAAAAAAGAACAAATCACGAGGATTACTAATGCAATCACATCTTTCGATTTCCCGTCTATTGTGTATGATTTTAAACATGAGAAGGAACTTGTCTTTCAGACAATTCAGGAAGTCGAAGCCCATATTAGAAATAGTCTGACTTCTAATGATCCAGTTCAAGTCAAGGATGGATTATCCAATATTGTGTACTGGGGAGAATCTCGAAGTGGTTACAGGAGTTTTCGTGTAGGTGATTTCAGAAGACGAGTTACAGCACATCAACTAGATAATGCTACAGGACTGTTCCCAACACTTGAAGGTACATCCCTTAGAGAAATAAAGAAAATTGGACTGCCTCGATTCAGTAATATGACATTTGTTAGCAAAATAAGAATGTTCCTTGATCCTTCAAATTATGTGGTGTTAGACCTGAAATTAATGAAACTCGGCAACACAACACCACAGAACATCTTCTCAAGAATGAATAGGCAAGAAACGCATATGCCGTTAACTACTCACAACGAGAGCTGTTATGAAGAATGGTGTACTATCTGTAGGTGTGCTGGCTCTCAATATTGGGATCCCCCTAAGCGAGCAGTTGATGTCGAACGAGGAATATACCAACTAGTTGATGAGTCCCACGGAAGTGGAAATGGTCTCGGACAGATCGCACAGATAGTCAATGATATTGAAACTCGGATCAAACGGCGATAAAAACTCAAGCAATATTCAGGAGATTTGGTAAGGAATATCCTGGATAATCCGTTAAATCGATCAGTATTCTCCTGATAAGTGGGTGTAATCCGCTAGATTTTCGATCAGTTTACCCACAGTTGTTCAATAGCCTATACAAACTAGCTTTTTTGAGTACCTCGCCATCTGCTATCTCGATATGGACTGGCACACCCTCACCACCACCGAAGCGCCTGAAGTCAAGCCCTTCGAGGACGCCTCCATGGAGCGCATCGGCCTCATCCCCGAGATCGTCCCCCGCTACCGCACCAGCTACCTCAAGCACAGCTTCGTATGGAACTATTCCGCGGGTCACTACAACTACATCTGGGCCGAAGTCCTCGACACCAATGCCTTTCAGGCTTTTAAGGAAACCTCCCTCTTCGACCAGGCCACGGCCGCAGCTTTCCGCAAGCACATCCTCTCCACCGGCGGCACCGAGGATCCCATGACCCTCTACAAGCGCTTCCGCGGCCGCGAACCACGCATCGAATCCCTACTGGTCAATCGCGGACTCGATTGAGCCCACTTGCCCTTCGCAATCACCAAGCCCCCGGTCATCACGCTGGGGGCTTTTCTTTTCCCTCTCTCAAGAGAGAAGGGAAGATACGAAGTATCTGGGGTGAGTGGTCTACCGCGGCCTCAACTAGCCACGCCCGCCCTTCGTAATCACTAAGCCCCCGGCCTTTCTGCTGGGGGCTTCCTTTTTTCCTCCCTTGAAAAGTCAATAATCCCGCAAATTGCGGGGGGAGTATCGTTGGATATTCTATCAATTATTCTTCAAGCATCTCCAAAGTGAATGCGCAACACTGTGCTTAAAATTAATGTTTTCCCATTCTTAATATTTGAGGTCACAATTGGGCTTTATGCCTTCTTGAATTCTTTATTATTACCAACTCGGGAGTACATTCGCTGAGTGTGGATAGGTTTCCCTACTTAATAGTCAAATCTAACATGATATTTTCTTCGGATTTGACCGATTTGGTTGGAGTCCACAAATTGTCTTTGTTCATGGAATATTCGCTAATCATATTGATCATGCGCAGACATTCAGCCGTCAAATTATTGTCCGGTTGCTCTGGAATATCTATTGCATTTCCCTTCCAATATGTGAATACTCGAATCTCCCCATTTTTTTGTAGTATGAAAAGAAACTCGGCACCGGCTCCAACTAAATTAATATATTCATTCCTAGCTACTTCATGTATAGATCTGCCATGTTCGGCCTTTAATAAATTTTCTTTCATCATTCTATTCACAAATAATTGCCATAATAATTGAAGTATCTTTTCATATTCAGGTCCAGCACTAAATCTTGGCTCAATGCCCTTCCTAATCTGATATTCATACCTCACGAAGTACGAGGGCATATTATGCAAATCATGAAACGCATAAAGAGAAGCCAAGTAGTTATCAGAGTACTGGCTAATAATATTATCATGCAGTATAAAAAACCGCATTATTGGATATTTTGGAGAGAAATCAGCGGATTTAAGACTAGCCAAGACACTTAAGAGGCTATTTCTTTCTTCTCTGTCACTATTCTCGACCTTTCTCATCCCAATTCTCATTTGGGTCAAATTATCAGCGTCTGCGATTTTATTATTCAACCACCCTGCTAATGATATAATACCTGTATTTGTAAGATAATAGCTCAATGCGGGATCAATCCACATGCTAAGTGGTCTTTCAGTTATGGCAATCGCACAATTCATGTTTCCATTACGAAGTGCATTTATATATTCGCTATTCGCAACGAATGGGGGGGCTGAATACCCCTGAAGACTTTCTTTTGAATAGTCTAAGGGTGGATATATTAGACTATCAAGAGTTGAACATATCTCTTCATGCGATTTTTCTTCTCCACTATGACTTATCGAGGACGCACATAGTGAAAGCATCTGTGATTGTATTATTCTTGGATGAGTACGACTTGCCTTAAACATGCGCCTGATGGCATGGCTTGAGACTAAGTAATAAGTAATCCATTCCAGGACCAGTGCAATTATTATCCCATCAAGAAGCAAGATACCCACACCCAGAATCCAACTAAGGCTATTGAGAGATTGGAGTAGTGAATAGATGACATCGGAGACAATCGCTATTTGCTGCATAAGGATAGCATTCCCAAGTAAATGATCCAACTCTCCTTTAGCCTCGAAATAAACTAGTTTTAGAAGTGCTATAAATATAGCAATGGTTACTATTACAGGAAGGCGTGATTTGTCAAATATACTTATCTTCTTTATTTTGGCCTTTCGAATTCCATCTAGCGATTTAGGATCTATTAACATATTACTCCTTTTAGCCCTAGTTATTTTTCCTTTACTGCTTTGAAATAACTCCATCACAATAATAATTCCCTGTCTTATCAGGGCAGCCTGTATCTACTATGTATTAACTCTTAGATTGATCGTGATCTTAGGCCTTGATGCATCCACTATGAACTCGTTAAAAAATGCCGCAGTGTATATCCGAATATCTTCTCGTCCGCCTTTGCCTCGGTTAGCTCTGCCCGAAGCGTTGCAACACTATCAAGGAATGTCTGATTTTGCTCGATGAGCAAAATTGTACGCCCATTCTGTTCCCAAAGATTGATAAGGTATTGGAGGTGGCCGAGTACTTCGGTATCCAAACCAGCAGAAGGCTCATCAAGGAATGTAATTTTTGGACTAGCAACAACTAGGCAAAAAAGAGCGATTCGGGTACGTTCTCCCCCACTGAGATCACCGACATATTGTGTTAAGTTGCTGAAATTCCCTAACAAACGTTCCTTGAATTCCTTCTCAAGGTCAAGGTGTCTCCGATTAGGATTCGTTCTAGCTTTTGTAGCAATAATAATATTTTCTTTTATGGTAAGACCGGCGAAGCCACGCTCATACTGTGGAAGATAGCCAATACAATGAGTTTTAAAAAGGCGTTCTGCTGACCATTTTGAAACCTCAATGTTGGATATCTTCACGGATCCAGATCGAAACGGCGTTAATCCCAAGACTGATTTAATTAGGGTACTCTTGCCTGAACCATTTAATCCAGAGATTCCAAGAATCTCACCTGGTCGCAACTGAAGTGAAACATCACCCACAACTGGCTGATGGCGTAGATAGCCTCCATTGAGAGCGATTGTCTCTAGGAGAACTGAATCATCTGATGTACAATTATCCAAAATAAGAACTGATCAGCTTTGATATGAATCGTTCCTCTTCTTCCTTAGTTCCCTTGAGAGCCTCAAATCGAAGCAACCCATCTCTCATAGTTATTAATCCATTTGTGAAATCGGGCAGGTTCTTTGCACGATGCTCAACGAGGACAACCGCACGATCCTTCGATGCGACAAAATCTCGGAACATTTGCTTAACTATCGCTATCGCCGAAGTACTAAGGTTAGCAAAAGGTTCGTCAAGCATAAGTAAACGTTTACCTCCAAATATCGCCTGTGCGATATTTAGCAGCCGCTTCTGGCCATATGAAAGAGTGTTGGGATTCGAAATAGATTTATTCAGGTTAAATGCCTTCAGCAATTGCTCAGACTCCTCACATGATGTATCATCTATCTCGTACTTCTGGTTTTTGCTTTGGAATAGACGTCGTATAGGAGCGATATACCAAGAAGTAAATGTTTCCTCTCGCTTCATGCGCCGTGCGACAGAGATATGTCCTGTAATACTGATATCGGGAGAGATCACAGGTACTTGAAAAGTGCGTCGTACGCCTCCGTCCCATTGTGCAATTTTCGCGGCAGGATTTAACCACCTCGGGGCGGACGATTTGATTACTATGCCATGGGCATCGTCGCTGGGACCAAAGCATACTTGTCCGGTTGTTGGACGAAGGAACCCTGAAAGCAAATTGAGTAATGTTGTCTTACCGCATCCATTAGGGCCAAAAACAGCACATATATCACCCCCACGGATTACTATCTTCTCACTTGAGAGCGGTAGTTCAAACAAGGGTGTCTTGCCGAAACTGAAGCTCAATCCCGGATACAGCGTAATGATCTGTGGTCCTTGGTTTTCGTTGACTGGAGGATTAGTATGGACGGCCATTTTCTATTCCAGCTACTTTGCTACACTTTTTTCACTGGTAAAAGCCATTGCTAAAATCAAGATCAGTCCAAAAAATAAAGAAGTGGCATATGGAGCATAGATTTGCAATGAACCTCTAAAAGCCGATTCGAGAGCATAAGTTGTGATAACATAAAGGCCTGCACTTAGCAAGGGTGCCCATATTGATTTTATACCACCTAAATATGCAAGCGCGAAAAGGATCACCGCTTCCATCAGTGAGAATCGAACCGGATCAGTGCCAGTTGAATATATAGCGAATAACACACCGGAAAGGCCGGCTAATCCGCCGGCAATCCCGAACATCGAAACCTCAATCCGTCTGACACGAATACCCATACTGGCTGCCCAGGTTTTACTAGTTCTGGTCGTTGCGAACATAAGTTCGAGACGAGTACGACAGAACATATCAATCCAGACCGCTACGATTATAAAGAGGAAAGCAGATATCAGGATAATTGCTAATTCACTTTCCAGCCCAGGGGGGCGGGGCACGTGCGAAAAGCCACTAGGACCAGCCACTTTCTCAACAAGTACGCGAACAACTTCAACACAGCAAATAGAGACGTAGGCAAAGAAATCTCCTTGCAAGCGAAGAGCGGCGAAGCCTGGTATCAATGCTAAGATTGTGACAGCTACAACGGTAAACGCTATCCACAAGTAGAGAAGTCCTCCGCTGATACCAAGCAGCAATGGGCCACATGCGTAAATAAAGGCACCTAATGCAAAATTGGCAAGGTTCCCAACTGCCCAATAGCCAGCTTTCCCTAATAGTAGCGTGCTTAAAGAGAGAAAGTATAGGCCATAAATAATAACCTTTATGCCTAAGCTCAGATAAAGATCAGGCATTTTGCTTCCTAGATGCGGCGAAGCCCATGGCCAAAAACTCCGTTTGGTGCGAAAACTAGAACCGCTACAAGCACGAGCAATGTCACTCCTTCGGCAGCGAGAGCAGAGCCATAGAATTCAGCTGCTGTTATTAGGATACCGATCGTCAAAGATGCAAGTAATGCCCCGACTATATTTCCCACACCACCAACAATACATGCTGCAAATGCAAAAATTAAATATTTGAATCCCACTTGGGGATACACACCTGTTCCGATAATAATTGCTATGCCTGAGGCGCCTGCAAGTATTCCGCTGATCGCGAAAGCAATCATTGTCAATCGAGCAACTGGCAATCGGTGTACAATAGCCTTTTCATAATCATCGATGGTCGCACGCAAACTCTGGCCCCAATATGTATTATGAAGCAATCTTCTAAGGCATAGTATGACTAGCGGCACACCGAAAAGCAGCACAATTTCACGTGGATATAGATTTAAGAAATTAGTTAGCGGATATTCTCTGATAACCCCGGTACGAAGCATACTACCATGGGTGATGGCCATAATTGATTGAAGAATGATTGATAAACCAAGAGAGCAAATCATCATTACGGCGTACCCCCTTCTACGAAGGCCAGCGAACAGGCCACGCTCTGTGACAACAGCGAGTAAGGCAGCAGATATACAGGCTATCGCCATGGCTGCATAAATCCCGAGCGGTCGATTCAGATCTGCAAACAAATATGCCGCTATAGTCATTCTATCGGTGTGACTGAAATCGATAATTCGCATCACACCATAAATCAAGGCAAAGCCTGCCGCGATTGCCGCGATGAGGGCTCCTTGGACTAGCCCATGTAATAGGAGATCGAATACGATAATGTTAGACCACCCGTTCTATGGAGTCCACGGGCTAAGTGCAAGGTTTTCTCCCTCCTTAGTATAGACCAATCGATCATACTCGCCAGGAATGAATTCACCATCTTCGGCAAAGCTGATGAAACCTCCAACACCAGGTATTGCTAGATCACGTATTGTTTCACGTGTTTTTAGCGGGTCAGCCCCGGACTGAACCGCTGCGATATATAGAGTCTTAACTGCATCATAACCCTTGATGGCGAAGATTGAAGGGTCTGCTCCATAGCGATCAACATACTGCTCTTGAAATTGAGATAGTGTAGTGGAATCTTCAGAAGGCTTTGGAACGGCTAACATCACGCCGATTGCAGCGTCACCTGCTGCATTAATCATGTCGTCACCAGTGAAATTCTCAGTCGCGAAGATTCTTGTATTTAGCCTTTGACGGTGGATTTCTTTAATAAGATTCCCACCATCATCTGGATAAATAAATAACATGACTGCGTCGATGGGATTCGACTTCAATTTGGCAACCGTACCAGCAAAAGAGCTCTGGTGGCGGATAACATCGGCAACGATCGCAACATTTACTTTTCGTTGTCTTGCGGCGTTGTCAGCCTCTTCATATAGTCCTTTTCCCCAATCATCATTAACATATACGATGCCGATATTCTCCACTCCGAGTTCCTGTGTCCATTGTACAAGAATCGCTGCAGCCGCAGCATCATTTGGCATTATTCGATAGAATGCCCCTTTCCCAAGTCTAATCAGGTCGGGTCGGGTATCAACACCGGAAAGGATCGTTAGCCCGTTCTCGATCGCAAATGGGAGACAGTGATTAGCCTGATCAGAGCCGAATATTTCCACCACAAGTCGATATCCATTCTGATGGGCCTCGCGCAATCGGTCTAAGGCAACGTCCTTCATGTGTGAAGTATTAAAGAATGTCACCTCAATAGGTGTGCTCATACTATCTCGGTTAATTTCTTCAACCGCTAGTAGCTGTCCATTGCGCATCATCTCGCCATATGAGGCCACTTGGCCATCCAGCGGCAATAAGGAAGCCATCCGAATGATACTAGGGGCTGCGACCTGGTCATCCTGACGTTGCACAACCTGCGAAACCACAAAAACTGCAACGATAATGGTGAGTATGCTTATAATGAGGTATAATCTTTTACGATCCATATCTATTCACCTCCTATTAGAGATAATGAACAATACAATTACCCAGCCTTCGACATGTCTATATCAGGTAATAGATACTGTTGAACATGTATTAATCCCTCGAATAGAGACTAAATGATATATTTGAGGCGTGCTCCATTTGTTTGAATCTCCTAACAGTGGTTGTCAATTGCAGGATTTTCATCTCCTGGAACATTTTGGAGCCTGCGACTTCCAAGGTCCTTAATCTGTCTGGACACCTCAGTACAAAGTTGCGGATAGACCGCATGGTGATTTAGTAACTCTTCATTTTCTTGAAGAAATGCTTCAACCAGATCAGCGCTACTGACCTTGTTTGATTCAGTTATGTTAGTATTGGACAACGACTGATCCAATTCTGATAAATATTTCACTAATCATTTTCCTTAATAATCTGGGTTCCATATGTACTGAGCGATTCAGCATTTATATTCACAGGAAGCCCTTGACTTGGATTCTCTGCAATCCTCTCAAGTTCTTCTATCGTTTGGATGCCTCTCTTCTCAACGAATCGCGTTAGTACAGCAGCCAATATCAAACGTTGCCTGTGAAGCTTTACTTCTTCTGGGATTTGACCATGTAGATATGCAGCGGGAGCTCCCTCGACTGCGTCAAATTTGAAGCAATCTATGTATTCGAAATCAAGTGCTAGTATCAATCTAAGAGTTTGATTAAAATCTTCTTCCGTTTCAGATGGGAATCCAACAAGAACGTCGGTTGCCAAGGCCACTTGAGGAAATGATTCTCGAAATCTCTTCACAGCCGATACGAACTCCGTCACTGTATAGCGCCGCCCCATGAGATGAAGTACTCGATCAGAGCCCGATTGAAGTGGTAGTCCAAGTCGCGGACCCATTGATCGAAGGGAGAACATCTTCAAGAATCGGTCCGCGACTTGGACTA
>Ga0209976_10000263_pt1 | contig 38822 bp, 50 predicted proteins | sample SumtaG_FD_182806 | JGI IMG/M metagenome (GOLD analysis project Ga0209976, IMG submission 182806) | Deep subsurface microbial communities from Indian Ocean to uncover new lineages of life (NeLLi) - Sumatra_00157 metaG (SPAdes) (version 2) | ecosystem: Environmental > Aquatic > Marine > Oceanic >...
AGTAATTTGATCAAGTTCGTCGAGGATGCGTTGGAGAAAAAATTCTGGGTAAATGATATGCAAATTCAACCGCTGCCTTGGAAACTTTATGGCACGAGGCCTGGTACGGAGATAGAAATATTGTGGTGAATGCTCCAATCATACCGGCTAAACAAGTTTTAGATACTCCCGATTATCGGTTAACAATCGAAGACTGGGAGTATGCCGTAACGAAAATGCCTGATGTTAATTGTAAGCGCGGAAGCTGCTATGGAAGGGGCTGGACCGGGAAGCAGAAGATGACTGGACAGCCCTTAATGTGCGCTTGTGTTGGTTATTGGGAATTACTCCATGAACCGGAAGGTGGCGGTACTGAAGACGGGCCACAAGACAATAGCAGGTGATTATGGACAGGCCTTATAGCGTGACTTATCCTTTCGCTCAGTACCTGGCTGTGATCGCCTGCTTCATTGGAGAGGGCGTTGCTCACACTTAATGCGAATAGCATTCTTAATACTGTTGCCCTGGCTGGCCTTCAGTCAGCAGGTCGAAGAAAAATACTGGATAAAATGGAATGGTGAATGGACTGTACCAGCCCAAAGAAACTTCGCTCATTGGTGCTATCAATATGGGACTGAAAACGGTGATCGAGGGCATACGCTTATGTGGCTCAGTAAGAACGAGAGCTCTTGGAACGTTGTCATTAACGGTGACGATGGTAAATCTATTGGCCCATTTCAAATGGATAGCACAACTGCTTTATGGGTTGCCGAAGAAATGGGAATCGATATTCTACCGAAAGATATCCGGGCAGTCCTTGAGAATGAACGCACTATCGCTGCAGATATGGCTCTCTGGTACTTTGATTTTTGGTATAAAAAGTATTATGAAAAATTTAGACACAATGGATTGGCGTGGACCCTGGCAATAAAATCATATAGATATGGATACAAACATAGCAAAGCCAGTGACGAATGGATTGCCAAGGCCAATTCATGGGTGCGATTCTTTAGGTCTATTGAATAAATAAATTGGAGTTGTTATGGGAGAAAATAGTCCTATTGGATGGACTCATCACACATTCAATCCGTGGTGGGGTTGCACGAAAGTAGATTCTGGTTGTGCCACATGCTATGCGGAGAAGATGGCCACCAGGTACAAACACGATGTCTGGGGTAAAGGCAAGGAACGGCGCTTCTTCGAGGATGCTCACTGGGGGCAACTAATAAAATGGCAGGAGAAAGCCGCTGCTGCAGGTGAATATCACCGGGTATTTATTGGGTCAATGTGTGACATATTTGATGGGGAAGTATCTTATCACTGGCGCGATAAATTGTGGTCCCTATTCGATTTAACACCAAATTTAATCAAGCTATTGGTTACCAAGAGACCAGAATGCATTCCAGGCATGTATCCATTGAAATGGCTGAAGAACCCTCGTAATGATGTGTGGTTTTTATTCTCCGTGTCTGACCAACAAACGGCTAATGAACGGCTGCCGATTGCATCTACGATCCCCGCCATAGTAAAGGGGATCTCCTATGAGCCAGGCATTGGACCGGTTGACTGGCTCAATACCGAAGGATTTGTTGATAACGTGGGCAAAGGCAATTTCCAATGGATGATCGTTGGTGGCGAATCGGTTGGATCAAGGCCGTTTGAATTTGCCTGGGCTCTTGACACGCTAGAGACCTGCCAACATTTAAATATGGCGTTCTACATGAAACAGATGGGGTATGATTTGGCGAAAAGCCAGGGGATTGCGCGTATAGATAGAAAGGGTGAAACACTTAAATATCTGCCTGAAAATCTGAGGATAAGAAAATATCCTGCATGATTTATAAGCGGCCAGAAGATTTATTCGGTGGTACCCAGAAGATACTACTCGGTGACCAGGAGGACCAGCACAACATTTATATCACGGTGAACTTTGATGATCTTGGACCTGCTGAAGTATTCTGCCGTGTTGGCAAAGGCGGCAATGATACGTTAGCCAGTAGCTCCGCTATCTGCCAGCTAGTATCCGCAAAATTACAGGCCAGCTCTGACAGGGAGGCTGCAGTTAAAGAGATAGTTTTGACGCTTCGAGGCATAGAGGGCAGATCAAAGGGATTTAACCGGGGCGTTATGATCACATCAATACCCGATGCAATTGGCTGGGCATTGTTGGGCTATCCAGATAATAAAGGCAATAAAGTGGAATATACTTCGGAGATCACATGAGCACTCCAATGACAGTTGACGAAAAGAAATGGATCGATGAGGCTGATATCGAAGCCCTGTTGCGAAAATGGCGGACCGCGCCAATCGGAGACCCAATGTTTGAAGGTAGTACTGGACAATATTATTCAGGGTTCTTGGCAGGGAAACGAGACAAGGATCCAGCAGCATATACTGCGGCAAGCAAGAAAATAATGAGGGAAATAAGATGAGTAAAATCGCTTATATACAGAAAAATTTCCGCTCTACTACATTGCAGATTATAATGGATGCTGAGGCTATCCTTGAGGAATACAAGCGACAACATCTGACTATGACTTTGCGGCAGCTCTATTATCAGTTTGTTTCTCGGGATTTACTGCCCGAGAAGTGGATTGATCCTAAAACCGGCAGCAAGAATAACATCAAATCTTATAACAATATTGGCTCAATTCTGAATGATGCGAGATTGGCCGGCATGATTGATTGGGAATTGATGAAGGATGCGACCCGTCAAGCTGTGCAATGGCAAACATGGGATTCACCACACCAGCGGATCCGTGCCGCTGCGTTGGTTTATAACATAGACAAATGGAGTAATCAGGAGCAATTGCCAGAAGTTTGGGTAGAAAAAGACTCGCTTGCCGCCGTGGTCAGACGCGCTTGCATGCCACTCGAAGTAGCGTATTTTAGTTGCCGTGGCTATACATCGCAGACCGCAATGTGGGAAGCTGGTCAGCGATTAATCGCAACTATACAGAGTGGGCAGATCCCGGTAATCATTCACCTTGGGGATATCGAAGACCGGCTCAGGATGTTTATCAATGAGTCTGAGGACGGGGATCTACTTGAGTTCAGGCGAATTGCCCTGAACATGGACCAGATTAAATTGTACAATCCCCCATCTGACCCGGCTAAAATAACTGACAGCCGATCCCCGGAATATATAGAGAAATACGGCACATCATCCTGGGAATTGGATGCCTTAGATCCTACTGTGATGGTCCAATTGATTACCGACGAAATTATGCCTATACGTGATGAGGATCTATATCAGGAGCGATGTGATCAAGAAGAAGAAGAAACGGCTGAATTGCAATGGATCGCCGATCACTGGGATGAGATTGACAAAACCGATAACGATGATTATGACGAAGGGGAAGAAGATGGCGAGTAAATCACAACTGGAATTAAGAAAAGCAATTGCCAGAGAATCATTAGGGCAGATTCACGAAGACAGTGAGGTAGCCCGTCATTTAGCTGAATGGGCAATTGGCGAGATTGAATCAGCGTCCAATCGAGGATATGAGGCTGGTCACAAGGCCGGGGTGGCCAGTACTGAAAGCAGGATATGCTGATGCCTAGCAAAGAAGTGCGCCAACGCAATCTGGCATCCGCGATAGCCCGGCTTGAAGAAGAAGGGCTGACCAATTACGAAACTAAAAACAATGGTTATGCACTGATATTCCGTGAGCAACTAATGCCGCCAGTTGATTATTACCCGAGTACCGGTACTTGGCGCGTTAATAAGACTACTATGCACGGTGATGTGAACGAGTTCATTAAGTGGTATTTAAAAGAGCAGCGCCAGCGGATACTTAATCCTACGCTGACAGTATCAACTGAAATAGGGGCTGCTTTCGATACCCTACGGGCTACCGTGCGGGCCATGCACGACGCAGTTGAAGATCTGGCCCAGATAATCGTAACACAGGCAGAGGAACCTACTGATGGTGCATAAACAACTTGCATGGGAAGCCAATGTTGCGAGAATAAAAGCACTGGATAACCCACTCCACGTGCAGTTTTTTAAGGATCTTGATGTCAGTACCTGGCCAACAGGTCCGCCGCCTGCTACGGGCCAATTTCAGCGCTATCCTGGGCGTTTCCTATATCATCTAACCCGTTCCAGATACTTCGAGGGAAAGCCATCCATTATGGAGATGTTTTGCGGTCAGTCACAGCTCAGGAATATGGGCTATGAGGTGTTCACCACAGACATCAGGGAAGAAACTGGCGCCGACCTGGTGTGCCCTTATAATGAGATGCCAGATAACTTGGCCGGCACATTCGATATAGTCTTGGCGGATCCGCCGTACAATGTTGGATTCGCAAATCAATGGATCACCCATAAAAAAGACTTGCCAATACCCAAGCATATTCTACGCGAGGGAGCCAAGATGGTGAAGCCTGGCGGGTTGATTATAATACTGCATATTATCAATATCCCGGCGTACAAAATTTATAACGTGAAGCGCATAGCGGTGCATAGATTGTTGTGCGGACCAAATAATTCCAATCGAACTCTTAATATTTTGAGGGAAAAATGATTAATAGTACACCGGCGTGGCGTCGTAATATGAGGCGACCATCTGGCTGGGATGGTAGTGAGAGGCGCGTAGAAATCACAAAGAGATTTGACTGGGATGAGGATGAAATATATTTTTCAAATCCTGGCAATGGTTATTGCCGTGTCGACTTGAGGCAAAAATGGCAAAAAAGATTATCGTCCTCATATATTATTCCACACATCATAGCGGGGCTGCTCAGCATAATTTGTGTGATTCTCTGTTATCTTGATATTATTGAAACACTCGATACAATTAAATATGGAATTAAATGGGCCAATATATGGTCTGTGATTTTCAGTACTTTTGCTTTAGCAGCCACACTATTTATCGTGTTTCTATATATGGATACGCTTCGATTATATTTTGGTCATTTCTGGGAATCTTGGTCGTACCGAAAATACAAAAAATAGGATCGCCTAGGCGAATGGCAGATCTATACCAAATAATTGATTGGCAAACCTGTTTTGAAACCCATAGGACCAGGGACAAAGATGCCCAGCATCATTGTTTAGTGCCCAATAAGCAGAATGGCGGGGGGTACACTCAGCTATTAGAGATGGATAACGGTGAAGCATTGTATGGAGCATTCCATGCACTGATCCTTCATCTATCCAAACAACCAGCTCGAAATAGGCTCGGATACTTGACAGTTGACGGGACCGAAGAAGGGAAGCGGCTAACGTATTCATCATTGGCTGCCGAAATTAGGTTTCAAGAATCTACGGTAACCGAAATGCTTCATACCATTGTAAACGATATTGGTTGGATAGTGAATCACTCGAAGCCGTCGAAGAAAGAAAGTATTTCATATCCCCGCAAACGGGTTGATTTAAGATTTATTGTCATCGCTCAGAAATTTCATAAAGCACAGTTAAAAAATTACCCACAGGAAAGCGGGCTGCAAAAAATCAGCAAAGCGAAGACCGATCTGGCAGCTGCTCGGGAACTTGAATATCTCCATACCAGTATTGACATCCCAATCGATACGATAATATCATTATTGGAATGGATCCTAACAAATAATTTCTGGAAAGCAGCCACCCGGACACTTTTGAAAATATCAAAAGTGAGCCGGTATAATGGCGGACTCAAATTCCAAAATGCCCAGGCGATAATGGAGGCAAGTTATTATCAAACATTATTAACCTTTGACCAATTACAGGAGGAGATGCGCACAAAAAATACTAAGGCAGATGATTATGAAGAAGTTACCAACCCACGATCAAAGGAATCATTATGGCGCCGATTGATTTAAATGATATAAAAATTCAACCACAGGATCTTGAGGCGGAGAAAGCTGTGCTAGGCGGCATGCTTAAAGATCCGGATGCTCTCGATACAGCTATAGGCATGATAAAACCTGGCCAATTTTATAAAGAAGCGCATAACAAAATTTTCCGAGCAATGATAGATTTATCAAATGCCGGCGAACCTGTTGATACTATAACTCTGTCGAGCCACTTAAGTAAAACTGGTGACTTGGAAAGGGTAGGCGGTGCATTTTATTTAACAGGTCTATGGGACGAGATACTCTCTGTGACAAGCCAAGAGCACTACTGCCAAATTGTGGTGGACAGGGCTAATGAACGAGCCACCCTTGCTGCATTACATGAAGCATCTGAAGGGATCTATGCGAATCGGATGACGGCGGAAGAAGCGCAGAGTAAAGTCTTTGAGTTAGCCGATGATCTCGATACGAGGGGGTTCAGTTCACTTGAATCATATTTGCCGGCAACGATGGAGAGAATCGAAACCATATTCAACGAGGGCATGATGCCTGGCATATCTACCGGACATGTAGATTTGGATAAAATTATGGGTGGTTTTGCACCGGGCCATTTAGTTATTGTAGCTGGTCGACCATCAATGGGTAAGACGGCCTTCGCCATGGGGGTAACTGAATTTGTCGCTAGTAAAGGGCATCCAGCCGCAATAGTCTCTATCGAGAGCACCGCCATTGAACTTGTAATGCGTTCTTTAATGCAAGCACGGTCCGATAGCGATACCAGCCGCCCGCACGAAGGGATTATTACAAAAGATGCATTGGAGGCCGCATATAAAAAAGTTGAGAGACTAAAAGAATACCCCATTTGGTTCGATGATAGCGGACTTCAACACATTGATCAGATCAGGGCACGTGCCAGGCGTTTAAAATCCCAATATGGTATTGAGATATTGATGGTTGATTATCTGCAATTACTCAGTGGCGGCACGAAGGAAAATAGAAGACTCGAAATACGCGAGTATACCCAAAAACTTAAAATGATGGCCAAGGATCTTCAGATCACTGTCATGTGTTTGTCCCAGCTATCAAGAGCACCAGAGCTGAGATCTAAAACAGAGAAGCGCCCAATCATGTCCGATCTAAGGGAAACCGGGGATATAGAGCAGGATGCTGATGAGATCCTATTTTTATACAGGCCGGAATACTATGGGATTTTGAAGGAAGTAAAGGGTGTTTATAAAGATCGTGACAATGAGAATTTGTGCGAAGTGCGCCTGGCCAAGCACAGGGATGGGCCAACTGGTACTATCGAATTAACCTGGATAAAGAAAAAAGTACAGTTCTTTGATCGAGCCCAATATTTGACGGTAGAAGATATGCCAGGATACTCAGAGCATCAGCAAAAGGAATCACAGCCACCCCCAGATGATGATGCACCATTTTGATAACAACAAGGAGCAGTCATGACCATTGAGCAGATATTGAGGGAAGCACTAGAACATGACCGTACTGTATCTAGAATTGTGCCTGTAGATAAGCGAGTGGATATCGAAGCCCTCGCCCAGCAAATCCGTGACAGTCTCAAGCATGTGTGTGAGTGGGAATTTGAAAGGATGATTGCCGACGAATATATATTTCGCACATCTTGCGGCGCACAGATAGCGCTCATGTATTCTAAAATATCTAAGACCATATACAGACACTGTCACCGTTGCGGGGGTACGATAAAGCAGGTGGGGAAATGAGGCATAACATTCTAACTCGGGCAAAATATAAAAAATGGTTATTATCATTAGTTGTTGGCAATTTGGTTCTAGTTAACCATCCTTGGCAAGATGGCGAGGTTAAGGGCGGACGCAACGACTTTGGGCTTGTTAGGTCAATAGATATGGAGCGTGGTAAAATCCATGTTGTGTATGGACAGGATTCAATGAAAACAGAGCCGACTTTAAATCATAATGTATTTCGGATTGATAACGGATACCGTGACGCATTTGCTAATCTACAACCAGCAAATTATGATCCTAACAAGGAGGCAACTAATGCAGACACAGATTGATAGGATCGTCAACATACTGATCGAAAAAATAAAGCCGATATTGCCACCCGTATTAACGGATGAGGCTGGCGAAATGATATACGATACTTATGTTGCTATCGCCCAGCAAATCCGTGACAGTCTCAAGCATGTGTGTGAGTGGAGATATGACGAAGCGATCGGCTATCAAATAACCAGTTGTGATAACGAGATAGACGACCAAGACACAGACGCGAGGTGGAAATTCTGCCCCTGTTGCGGGGGTACGATAAAGGAGGTGGGGAAATGAGTAACAAAGTGATGCGTTCAAGAATCAGTCTGCTGTTTGCAGGTGAAGGCCTATACTTCGCCGCCTTTGAAATGTGGATGGTAAGTTATTTGATGGCGTCAATTGCGTTTGTTATCGTTGCGACGTTATGGGACGGCAAGCCGTAATTTTTAGATTGGAAGCACAAGGAGGCAATTAATGCAGGCACAAATTAAGATATTAAGGCGAATATCGGTTCATAGTGCCGCCCCGTACTATGAGCACTATACGGATGAAATGTTAGAACAAACCCTCCAAGACATCCTCGCGGCAGGGTGGACTAAGGTAAGTGAGGGGTTGCCGAAGAAGTCTAAGCCTGATTCAGAATATTTATTCCGATGTGTTATTAATGGTAACGGTGCGGCTGGGGGGCTGTCTCATTATACTCTTGCCAATTCTCACTTTGATATTAAATGGTATGAGGACCATTATAATGTTACCGTCACCCACTACCGAGAAATCCACCCACCAAAGGAGGGCTAGGATGGAGCGACGGGAAATAGCTGCGCCAACTAGAGCGCATGGACATTCAAGGGATAGTGGGGAATATTTGGACGTGTTTACCAGCTATTGGTTACGCGACAACCGCAAATCACAGCAGCGCCAGGGGGAGAGGCGGGTAGCGATGGGACGCAAAAAACTATGGACGGCAGTAAAAATAGATAAACGATCAGGCAACGAAAGGCGCAATAATGAGTGAGTTGAAACCACTAATAGAAGCGATACTATATGATTTAGGGGAGATTCCCAACAGGGACGAACAATTTCTGATACCGCAGATTGTTGAAAAGATATTAGCAGAAAAACATCCCCGAGGTCCGTTACGGATGGAGTACGAAAAGCAGGCAGCATCGATTCTATGTGAATATGAAAAGCATCCTCTGTCCACAATCAAGCATCTGCATACCTTCATCTACAGCGCAAATCTTTCAGCCCATATGATTATGTTTTTAATAGATGATAATTCACGTTTTATGAGAATCCCAGTTGATGCGGTTATACCGCAATGGGTTGTCGTACTGACGATAATTCAACAATACGAAGGTATCAAAGGGGAAATGTTCAAATTGCTGGAGGAAGGTGGCCCGGCGATAACGAAAATTTCAAGCTTGCGACCTTGGGATACAATCAGGCTATTAATCAGACTGGGGGAACCTTACAAATTTCATGCATTTGAACTCCTCCGCTCGCTCCAAGCCCAACTAACCGCAGCACAGGCGCGGATTGAGGAGTTGGAGAAATCTGATTTGCAAACACTTATGAATTATCGCGCAGAGTGGGTAGATAGCGTTCCGGCATTTAAGAAGCAAACCATATTGGGGGTATTGAATCATTTAAAAAAAGAGGTCAAGGAATTAATTGCCAATCCTACTGATCCGCATGAGTTCGCTGACTGTTTTGGTCTATTGTTAGGGCATTGGACCAAGATAGGCGGTAATGCAGAATCGGCCTTGCAGGTGTGTTATGAAAAATTAGAGATATGCAAAACACGAACTTATGGCAAGCCCGATGCAGACGGATCGATTCAACATATTAAGCAGCCCTGAATTAGTGGCTCACGAAATGGATAATATGAGACAGAAAGGTGGTGAATAATGGAGCAGGATATGTTGGGGGTATTAAAATTCCTGTGGTCGCAATTAACTGATTGGCGAACGCATGTATCTCCTGGCATAGGAGTTATGTGCATACTAATCGGGTGGGCTATCTATGAATTAAAATTATGGAGGCAAAACAAATGACTAAACTACAACAGGCCCGCGAGTATGCGCTGACGCGGGTTGGTTGGCGGTTCCTTAACGATGCCCAAGGCTGGATAAACGACGTTACTGGCGAAAAGCATAGTATGAATCCTGCTTGGCAAACAGGACGATTCACCCTCGAATTTTGCACACAGTTGCCGATTACGGATAAGAAAAAATATGTTATCGAACTGTTGAAAACCTTGGATGATTATTCCGAACATAATTGGGGCGATTTTATGGAATCTCTTAAAGATGATAATTCGGCATTTGAGGCATTAGTTGAGTTCCTTGATATTCCAATCCCCAACCGCCTAATCGCATATGAGAGGAGTGGACAATGAAGATAGTAAAAATACCAACGTGCCGTACATGCCCTTATTTGGTAAAAAACGCAGGTGGTTACCATGACTAAACTACAACAGGCTGAAGCATATGCGCTGAAGCGGTGGCGCGAAGAGAAAGAGATTGACCATTTTAACACTGGGCATGAGCCAGATGTGCCATTTAAGCCTTACATCGACCTCGAATTTTGCACACAGTTGCCGATTACGGATAAGAAAAAATACTATGGAGAATTGGCGTTTATATTAACAGAAGATGAATCTTTTAGAAATGGTCCACCATATTCATCTTGGATTTGGGAGTTATTAGTAGACGCCTCAATCACCAACCGCCTAATCGCATACATGGACAGCAAGCAATGAAAATTGTACAACGAGTCAAACAGAGAAGATTAGGGGCGAACTTTGGCGTGTATGTCGCTCCCGATGGCAAAGAGGTTGGAATTTGTGAACACGTGTTAGGTAGTTTGGTTTACTACCTTGACTTACGTGAATTGGGGTCTGATCGCCGGACTCCCAAAATTGAAAACCGGGGCAAAATTGAGGAACCAACATGAAAGTAGAATCACTGCTTACCGCCGAAGTAGACCAAATACTCGAAGCACTATTTTATGCTAAAAGAAATACCGATGCCTGAACCAAATTTAGTATCATGCCCCAGCTGCGGGAATAAAGAATTTGAAATCCATGAGTGGTCGACTTTATCGCCGGTACCGTCCGGGGATTCATTCGTTCCAACATTCATACAGAATTTTTATATCTGCATGCAATGTGGCTATCGGCTCGATACCACTGCTGATCTTGAATTGACTGCAATTGATGTTTATATTGTGGGTGATTCGATCTCAGGTAGGCGCCAGGGATTGAATAGAGTACTCGCACAAGTGGGGCGCCTTAAGTGCATGTCATCCGACGAATGGATGGCGGGCACCATGGGCGAATTAGCGAAATCTGGATACATAAGTTTCCGGCATGACTATGACACTAAAACCATCCAAGAGAAATCCTGGATATTTACCAAGAGCGCTTGGAAAAGAGCTGAGGGCAATCCCGAATTTCGCCTAACCGAAGGGCAGTATGCCGTTAATTTAAAGGGAATGATTTGAAATCTGACCGTTGCATAGAATGTGATAATATTGCTGTGAAAGTGCGGCTGATCAATGGTGATGATCTGGACCATTTGTGCAGTTTTCATCTGGATAATGTCCGTAAGTCAGCCATGCTGGATCTCGGTAAAGATTGTTTCAATTTTATATTCAGTTCTTTTAAGCATGATATCTGGTTCTGGGGCAATGATATCAAAACAACATTATCTATTGCCATGAATGATTATTTTACAGCGCGGTCGCGGGATATTTATGGTGCAGGCGATGATGAAGTGCTCAACGCCACTATCGCCGAGCAGGCTAAAATATTGAAGATCAAAGCGAAAGAGTACGAAGGTGCTATTGAAATGTCCAAACTTGGTGACCAGGAAAATGCCCGGATGGTGACTATGTGGGTAGGAAAAGAATATATAGATGATATTGGCGAACCGCTTGGTAAATCTACATCTAAAATAATGCGGAAGTATCATGGGCTGCTTCCCAACCATGAAACCTTTCACCATCTGGTATGCATAATATTGTCTGCAAAAAGAGCTGAGCGATACACCGGGCATGAATTTGCGGAGCAATTGATTGGGATGGAAACAGCTTTGTGGCAGAGCCATAAAGCACAAATTAACTAGGAGATACTATGTCAAAGAATGATGGGGCTGAAGTACCTGAAGTACTGCAATTGGTATTAAATAATGTTGAAGCGAACTACTGGGATACCGTCATAACGGTTGACGGAGACCAGATCGCTGGAGCAAGCGATGCAGTAATGCTAGATCTTCGAGATCAAATAACTAAAAGGATTGATGGCGATGCATCCGACGAAACCTTTTCCGAAATCGCGGAGCTTCAGCGAATATTGAAATCTAAGCCTTTCAAGCGGGACAAAAACGGGAAGGTGGAATTACATCCGCAGTTACAGATTCCTATCACAGAAGATTTTGACATCGATGAGAATCGGCCAAGGAATAGAATTCTATGGGCCATTTCTGACGCTCTTAAAGGAAAAAAGCCCAAGAGTGTGAAATCAATCACAATAAAATTTGGGCTCATTGCAGATCTTAAAAAGCCTAAATATAGTGATGCGGAATTCTTGGCAATCTTGGTAGGCCGGGATACTATGAAGACTCGCGGATTGACCGAAGCCTGGCCAGTCTTCAGGGAGAAATTTGTTCCCGAAGATTGGGAAGAAGGCAAGGAATCTGCGGAAGAAGGCTGCTTACTAACTGAATCCAAACGGATCCAGAAAGCGATTAAATAATTAACCCGCCCGGCATAGCCGAAAGGCTATGCCTCCTGGGCGGCAGCTTCTTTTTCAGCAGCTTCTTTTTTGGCAGCTTCTTTTTGGGCAGCGATAGCAGCCTTTTTCTCGGTCTCTTTTTGGGCAGCATTTTTATAATCTTTATCATCAAAGAAGCCGGCCACGACAGCATCTTGATCAGAATTTAGCGCTTTGATTTGATGCTCGGCTAATCGTGATTTATAGCCGGCGACGTTACGAGCAACAATCGCTTTGATCTCAGCGCGTACATCGACAAAACTGTGAGCCATCACCTGTTCATCGATTTTTGATAGTTTGATTTTAATTTCCATTACGTTCCTCCAACTTGCATTGCGTTAAAATTAACATGTTCTACGATAACATTAGAAGTACCAGATTGATTTTCAACAAACAAACTAATTTGATCATTCGCTGATAGATCAACTAATCCTGACCCACTCATACTACCTGTATCAGTTGCTGTTCCTATTCTCCTATGTCCTTGACCGCTACCGACAGCAGCACCATTCACCATAATACCACCTTCTATTTCTTGATTTGCATTTTGAGTAGTAAATGATATGCTCCAAGTCACTATATAAAAACCGGCATAAGTCACTTGCATATCCACATTAGGGCCACCAACTGCTGTAATATTATGCACTCCTATTGTTGAATAAGGAATACGAACTTCAGTAGGTGTACTGGCATCTGTAATAGTGATAGTCTCTGTTGAATTATGCCAGAAATTAGCAAATGCTAATCCACCACCACCCACGAATACTACATCGCCATCGGATTCTACACTTACATAGTTAGTTGCTTGATCACCTAATCGTGTGGCTCCAACAACTTGGAATGTAGTAGCAGGCACACTAGTACTTATACCTAACCTATTATTAGCAGCATCAGTCCTAATTATGTGTGTTCCATCATCACCTGCTACTACAAAATCAACGTTTAATAGATTAGCGTTAACTGTGACAAACCCACCGTCCAAAGCATTTATGGTCATACCAGCAGAAGTAGCCCCTATGTCTGCTATCACAGTACCACTACGAGTAAGATTCCAATGTACGCCAGAGCCAGCCAATCGAGTGTGAAACAATGCTGTCGGTATAGCAATTCCTATACCTACGTTGCCGTTCTCGTCAATTCTTACTCGCTCAGTCCCGCCAGCCCCGGCCTCAGTTGCCCCGCTATTTGCCGTCGTATAAAAAACTAAATTCGCAGCATGTTCTGAAGTGTCAGCAGACAACGCTCTAATACTTGCAGCAGTTTGCCCGCCAGTACCAGTTTGCTGCATATCAAAATCAATAGTACCTGCTACGGCTTCATCTGCTAAGTTTCCATACGAAAATAATGTGAGAACTGATGCAGAAGCATTTGCTAATACCCTTAATTGTCCACCGTTAGCACCAAAAGAACCATCGCCTATGCCTACGTTGCCAACAGAATCAATAAACAACCCTGTGACACCATTAGGATTTAGAAATATTCGTGGGCTGCCAGCGTTTTGCTGCATCCCAAACCATATCTGTCCCCCTTCATCACGAAAGTCTATAGTACCTGTATTTGCAGGACCACCATAAGTACTACGCATTGTCCATGCTTCACCGTTAGCATTGCTAGATTCGATTTTTAAGACAGGAACATCTGCTAATAAATGTAATAATTCATTAGGCGCAGCAGTCCCTATGCCTACGTTATCTGCAAAATAAGCATCACCAGCAGCAGCGTAGATTGAGTAAGCGGAGCCAGAGCCTCCCCCTACACTAGCGCTAGCATATATCCCGATTGCATCGCCAGATGTTCCAGTAGCGGTAAGTCCATAACCTCTTAGCCCTACTGCATCAACGGTTGAACCTGAGACCGTAATTTGAGATTCCCCAAAAATACCAACACGGGAGGATCCATAATTAGTAGTACTAGAAGTGATCGCCTCAACACCAATCCAACTTGCGCGTATAATCGCTCCCCCTGTTGCGGCATCCTCACCCTCACATAGTACGTTAATATTTTCAAATGTTCCTATAGACCGCACTTGTAATTGTTCAGCAAGTATGTTAGTAAAATTAAGTCCAACACTGGGGTCTCTTATGGCTATACCGGGTTTCCCTGAGACAATATCATCATCTATTCTAAGAACTACACCCGCCCCATCATAGAAGATTAATGCATTATTGAAAGCCCCTGATTCATACTCATTAATCGTAATCCGCTGGCCTGATCCTGTCGATGTAACTATACTGCCTTTCAAAAATACATTATCGGTATAAAGCCCAAAGCCCGACGGTGCTATACCAAAATCTGTATCGCCAATTCCATCAAGGTTCCCGAGTCTGACCTTTGTGGTGAGATCGTTATAAGTTGTGCTATTGCGCAACACTATATCTATGTAAGGAGAATTAGCCGACTGAGAATCCATATGGATATACCCGCCGCCAGTGGTGCCCGTAGAGACAACTGCCACGCCTTTTGTCCATATTGGATTAGTATCGCCGGCATAATCTGTGGCCAAATCCCTGGTTACAGTGTACTGTGGGGCACTTCCGACATTGGTTACTCGAAGCCATTCATCATCCACACCATCTTTTATGCGAAGTATATCGTCTACAGAGAATGTTGCATCGCCATCGATAGTTAATGTACTGGCATCAAGCGCCGTCATATTCACGGCCAACACATCAGCATTAGAAACAATTAGATGCCCACCAACAGCTGATAGAGTGGCATATTCATAGACTGCAGTAGTGATCTTGCCACGAGCAACTATATCTTGGAATTCAGCTCGCCCGGTAGTTGAATCAATCTGCCAGCCTTCCCCTAATGGGCCTGATGTGAAGGTCGACGATCCAATGTATTCACTGCCGGCAGTACCCCCTATCTCAATCTTCCAATCAGCATCATTCCCAACAGTTATCAATGGATTGGCACCAGATACAAAACTGATGTTAGCTGAAGATAGCGTGTCATCAGTGAAATCCCAGCCAGCTAACATTGTCTGGGTATCGCTCGCCTCGAATACTGGCGTTGACCCATCTGCTGCATAAGCCTTTATGCCAAAAACACCAGCCGATAGATAGCCCACTTCAACGCGTTTCTCGGTATTCTCATATACGATTATTCCGGCCTGGTTCGGCACGGCGCTTAATACAATGCCATCAGACGGGCTCGATCCCGGCGTTCCATTGGCTAGATTATACTGAGATTGGTATTCTATGACCCAGTTGCCGATAAACCCAGCATTCACTTTAGCTGCAGTAAATTTACCACCAGCTCCATCTGGCCAGTTGCCTATGAAGGCTCCAAGAATGCCGCCCGGTGTGAAATTTTCAGTATATATGGCGGGAAAGAAATCGGCATTTGTACCGCTCCCAATCCCTATGGTAGCCGGATCCCAAGGGCCGGCAATAGCTGTTTCATCCTCTACGCCATGAACGGAATCACGCCCATTCACATTAATAATTATGGCTTTGGCCATTATCCCGTAAACTCCATAAGATCTTTAACTTCGTGACCAGAAGTAATCTCTGTAGTTGTCAAATCAAGATTACCAAGCGAAGTGTAGGCAGATACATTCCCCGCATTATCCACAGATCTGACCCAGACATACACTGTATCACCATAAGCAACCGATGAATAACCTTGTACAATTTCATTGGTTTTAGATGTTCTTAAAGGGGCCGTGCCAGAGTTTGGCGCTGCTCCAGTGAAATTATAGTACCATTCCCATCGATCAAAGCCTGATACTGCGTCAACCCCGCCACTGGCAATTACGGCCTTGACCTCAAAATTCTCTGCTATCAAACTGTCTATTACCGGTATAGTTGGCGCCGTTTTATCATATTGATAAAGCCACGACTGACTTTCAGTTGATAACCCATTAGTGAATTCCACTATCACAGAAGCAACACCGGCTGCAGATTCTGCTACAGCAGCACTGGTGGCCGGTGAAGTATCGCCTAGATCGGCCTGGCCTGCCCCTGTACGTGTAAATTGGATAGCACTGATAGTAAGATCTGAGGTAACAGTTATTTTGGCCTTCAGCACTGCATCATTGAACCATCCATTTGCATTAGGGAAAATGGGAGTTCCACCATTATCTACCCATATCAGGTCAATAACGGTATTGCCGGCACCTGGCGGTGCAACAACACCTTTCCTAGCTGGTGTGAATGGGCCTAATACGCCTGATGCTGATACATGCCTCAGCTTGACCCACTTAGTCGTGCCAGGTGTATAGCTTCTAACGCCGCTGGTTACGGATAAATTAGCTGCACCTAATTTTGTGAAAGTTCCACCTTCGGTATCAGAGGTATGTATTTCTGTATTCCCGTTTAAAATAAAGCTGTTGTTACTCCAATCAATTGTGATTTGGTTTTCTTGCATGGTAGCAGGATCGTTGTTATTAGATGAATCGGCCCCCGATACGCTTACAATAGTTGGCGCACCAGCCGTGATATCCCGCCATGAATTAATAAATGGCACGATCCCGGAAACTCTCAATTTGCCCGATATTGTCAGCGGCACGTAAAGATATATTTCTATCCTGTACCATGTAAATGCCTCTACGGTGAAGACAATTGTTTTGGGCGATATGAATTGAGCCGGGCTTGCCGCCTGCCGTAGCGTCGTCCTTCTATTGGATGACATATTAACTATCTCAATATTTATAGCACCATTGAATTCTATAGCTGCGGCAAACGTCTTTGTGCTCTCAGATAACACCTCAACGGTGTAGCGACCTACGAACGGACGCTCAAAATTGGTGTCATCAATTGCGCCATCACCAATGATGCCAATCTCTCGCCGTAGTAAACTATCAACGTTGTCGGCAAAATCCGTAGCCCCTGGAATATATCCAGTCTCTAATCGCCAAGTAGCCCCCACTGATACATTGAGCAGAGGTCTTAAAATCATAAAACGATCTCCAACATCGATGCTATTAGAAAACCCGGTATCAACCACAAATTCCCCAGTGGCGCTCGTGTAATCGAGTATCACCAATGACTCTGATGCGTTATCACCTATCGTAAAATTCATAACATGGCCATTCCAGAAATCATCGCCATAACCAATCATTCCTGATGCTCTGAAAGTGTCGTAAGGAGCGCCTGCATCACCGGTAGTTACGAGTGGTCCCAGGCGTGGATTCCAAGTTCTTATTGAGTTACGGGTAACTGTTATCACGGTTGTAGTATTTGACTCAATAATATAAGTATCATCGCTGGCATTGTCCGGATTGATCGATAGACCACCCAAACTGTTTGGAATAAATGCCACGATTGCGTAGGATGTATTCTGGATGACTGCGCCGCGCAGTATTTCTAAAGTCAACTTTGTTGCAGTGTTGGATGATATTTTATAATAATTGCCATTAACAACTAATTGGTAGCCAATCCATTCATCTATATCCCATGATTTGGTGCCGTCAGTATAAGTAAAATCGGTGCCATCAAATGTTCCTGAAGCCCCGGTATCGCCATTATCTACTGTTATAGTATCGTCGCCAATGGCTGTATTAACGCCAGATTGTCCATATTTTGCTTCGCTAAAATAATCACATCGCCATTCAAAACGAGATGGGGTTACGTTATCTCCGACCACACGCCCACTATTTTCCTGGAAGTGCAGCACTTGCGGCGAACCTGTGCGCACATTTCTTTTAATGCGTTGCTGCCGCTCGATGCGATCTTCTATTTGGCGCGTGATTGACCTCATTATTTTGTCCAGATATTTAAAGGCACTGCCACCGGCAAATTTAAAGAATTAGCATTGTTGAGCATCGACATCCAATTGGAACCAAGTGCATTAAGTAGTGATGCGGTCGCGCCATCATCTGGATCCCAGAAGGCAGATATTGAGTTGTAATCAGTGCGAGTAAATTGCGCCGAAGTTATAAGATCGGGATCTTCTGTCCCAGGAAACGGATCCGTTAAATTTGTTGGGCCTCGCCCAACACGATCCAAAATAACGGGTTTTACTAAAATATGCCAGAGTGATATTTGCGGCTGCCAAATCAATTGATTGCGCCAAAATATAATTGGCTCCCCGTCATTTTCGGCAACTAATAATTCAGGGCTCACCGTAACAAGCAAGTCAGTTGCTGAGATAAACCCATCTGCTTCAGGCAATTTGAATTCATAATTGGCAACATCCCCGCCTCCAATACCTTGCAATAATTTGAGCTGGCCTGCTAAGGTGCTGTGAACAATGAGCCCAGAAGCAGATACCAAAACAGTTCCTATGATTTTCCCAGTTAATTGGTGCATTTCTAAAAATGGGGCCATTACAAAACTTTTGGCTTTGGGCACATTGACCGGGCATCGGATTCGATTGCCCAAAGACAAGGTGGTTGACAAAGAAGAATGAGCCGGGCTTGCTCTCCTGAATTCAAATATAACGAATGTCCCTTGCTCTGGATTGTTAGCATCAGTATTTGCTCCCGCACTCATCCACAGCCTAGTCGGGAAGTATTTACTCCAAAATATTTGTATAGCGCCGCCCAAAGTTCTTTGATTGTTTTCCAGTACACTGCTCGAATATGTGTTCCCAAGCCCGACGCTAGCATGTGATTGTGCCACCAAGGGTGAGACGCGGGTGCCAAACTGTGCAAGTTTGACATCCGAGTTTGCCGGGATCGTATAACTTGATCCTTCATAGTGTACCGTTAATTCATTTTCGCAAATAGTTTTGTAATCAGCGTAGAAAAACAATGCCTCAAAATCAGGCTGTACCAAAGACGGCCTATCAGCCAAGCCATCCCTAAACATCAAATTGTTTAATCCCTCAACATAAAATTCTGGCTGCGTGAAGCGCAGTTTGAGTCCGAGCCCATTATTATCAGCAGATTTAAAACTTATTGGCTGGTGCTGATTATCCACTATACTCAACCAGGGATATTCTGCATCGTCAGATACATCTGAGTGATCTCCGTCTCTCCAGATACTAAAGGTGCCTTCAAACCCCATTGTCTTCAACAACTCTCCCGCAGTCCCTAAATCTGTAGAAATTGTTATTTCGATCCAGGCATTTACCCCACCCCCCTCACCAGCAGGAGCGCCAGCCCCTGAATCAGTTATTGCAGTAACAGCCCCTGACTTGCCCGACATCACATATTTGCCAATATAATCACCATCAATAAACGGTGTTGAATTATATTCTCCAGATCCCCGCCCATCAATAAATAATCTATAAACCCCGCTGCCCTTGTCGGTGAAGTCTATCATCCTGCCAGCGTCTAAAATACGATTGTCGGAGCCGGATTTATTGCCACTGGCATACCAGCCAATTGAATAACCGGTATCCAATACTTGAGTGACAATTTTACACCCACCAAATGGATTATTCAACGTCGCGGATCCATTCAATTGCGGACTCGATATCTGCGTACCATCTTCATTCGCACTATACGATAGCAAAACCCATTGAGTAGTTGATGTGAGCCTGGTTACTGTGAATTTTATAACAAAGGGTACTTTATTATTATATTCAAATAATGTATCGCGCGAAACTAAAAACCCCTTTCTCCCCTCCCGTGCGCCAAATTGTATTTCACCATTCCAGAATATGGATTTGTCAACTCCCCAATTGACAAATAAGTCTTTGGTTTCATCATTGAGATTGGCAATTAATCGCCCATCTATGCCTGTGATTTGGACTGATACTTTAGCGGCAACAATTTGGTCATATTTGATTTCGAGCGGCTCCCCATCCTCTGCATCCAAAGGATCAAAAGTGATCGCCCAACTGTTGTCAAACCATCGATCCGGGACATCTACCAAAGTGATCGTGTTTGCCGTATTGCTCTCAATCTCATGGATTCTTGGAGATGTTACGCCAATGATATCATCTGCTATGTAATATCCAGCCCAATGGTTAGTTGGCCAGCCCGGACTGGAGCTTATTGTGATTACCCGCCCACTTAAAGATGCATCATTGCCTGAAATCCGATAGCCACGATATCTTAATTCTAAATTAACTATCGGCTCATTATTCCAATCGCTGATATCCGGCTCCGGCTTAAACCGCATGCTGGTCAATGGTTCTCTCGGGCTCAGATCTCTTAAACTGGTAATATATGAAGTCGCTCCATTAGCATCTATCGAATATATTTCCTCAATCTCGTTAAGCCACGCCTGGCTGCTATTCAATAAATGACTATGATGATCGGTTATTGAAATGCTGTCAGCCGGTTCTATGGATGGATCGAATAGAAGTCGCGTGCTTCCCTCAATTTCTTTCCCGCGATATTTAATTAACGAATTGGCAGCAACCGAGTCGGCTCTTTCCTGATTTAGTATTCTGCTATCGAATAATTCCGTAGATCGGACATGCCCCACATAATGTTCATAATCAGTTTCATACAACGACCTGAGATCGATGGCTCGGCTAACTGTATGCACGAATATGGGATTATTGGGGTTCACAGTTTCGCCGTCGGAAGTCTCGGCCTTGCCCCTCGCTGCACCGACAACACTTATTTCGTTACGTTGATTGACGATATCCTGGGTCATTTTCAGAGTTCCCATTTTATCGTCATCAAGTGACCTGACAGTTGTTCTCGCGCTGCGGTTGTATAAAAAGAACGCATTGAATCTAACCAGCCCGCTGATAACCTCTAAATCAACGGTTCTTGTATCAAAGGATAACACGCTTGGTATGCGAATTATTGCCGGGTTCCAAACAATTGATGCGTCAACCCCGTCATATAAAAACCAATCACCGGCTGCTCTGGTTATAGTGAATTCATTGCCACCGCCACCGCTACCGCTTACTTCCACGCCATCTATTATCAATTCGGTCAAATAAGATGCGCCGATTTTTATTTTGATAACCTGGCTAGCGCCTGAATGGCGACCTACTATAATATCGAGATCATTAAAATACTGTGAGGACATTTGCACCTTCATTGTGCCGGTAGGCGTCCCGTCCGGATCTGTGTATTTGCCTTTAAATGACTCTAATGCCCCAGTACTACTCTGATCTTGCCATGAAGCAGTTGCGTTGACAAGAGAAACTTCAGCATCTGTGTGAATAAATTCATTATCAGGGATTCCAAATGGCTCACACTTGGCAAATCCATCCCCTGTAAACCCAAACATATATGAAAAATTCTTGATAATCTCGCTGAGATTTTCATGTAATAAAGTCCCGTATCCAAACGTCCAGATATATTCGTCATCAGCCCCGGTCCTGGCCAAACTTAATGGGTGTCCGTAAAATTTATTGCTGTCTAGAGTGAGATCACTACGAAGTAAATACTCGCCATAATCGGTTGCAAACAATGGTGTTCCCGATACCTGAAGCCGCCTTCTTTGATAAGTCAGTATAGGATCTATATTGCCCTTGATTATAATATCTCGCAGTGCTCTGTCAACGCGCCATCGATCATAGCATGGTGGACGGGTTATGCCATCTGGCGTATTGAATGTGTGAGGATCATAATAGTCAGCCATGGAATATGAAGCCTGGTCGGGATAGTTTCTGTCGTATTGATCGATCAGCATCCATGTGAAATCACGCACTGTGAAAGTAATTAGTTTATTATCCCGGTCAATAGATGGGCCTGGGAATATATTGCCCCATACTCTATTTGTGTAGTAGTCGGTGTTGGATCCATCATATAGCCCACCTTCAATTTGGATAAGACCAAATGAACTGATTGGTCCAAACTTGCCAGATAACGAGTCATAGCCGGTGATGTATTTACCTGCTCCTTCGCCCATGAATTGGCTTATAAGGGTATCGACTGTTGACCCTGTTACTCCACTGCAGCCGGTGAATTGGTTATTGCCAACATTCCGGCCTGTATAAGTGACTATATAAATTGAGGCTTGGTCTGATTCAAGCGCCAATGCCCCTGAATCTGCAAATCCGGCCACGCTGTCAGCATTGATCGTGCCCGCCCCGTTTGTTAATGGGTCATCTGCCACATTGGTCGTTGCAGGCAAAGGCATTGTGAAAGAATATTCGCCTACCTGGCCATTCCGCCTCGTTCCCCTGAATCCATTGACTCCAGGGATCGTTTCGGCTGTCAGGAATGCAGCCGTCGTGTTAATTACGCCAGCTGATAGAGGCTTCTTAATATCATTTCCATCATCGTCCTGGTAGTCACTCTGATAATCCGTAACGATATCACCGCCTGAATCGCCCCACAGATCCAGACTTGTAGTAGTATTGGGCTCTCTATATTTAACTACGAGGTAAGCCGATACATTTTGTGGAGCCCCTTGTTGCGGGACATGATATTCTATTGAAATGTCGTACCAGTTACCAGCGGTTAGCGATGTTGTATCAAAATATAATTCCTGTCGCGTTTTCTCAATACTTGAGCCAGTCCATCTTTCTGATAAATCCCCATCAGGATTTGTGAATTTTGTGCCTCCATCGGACGTAGTTCCATAATAAGTGCTGCCAACTTTAATCCTCACTCTGGCAAATGGCGGTAGATCCACATAGAAGCGATACACTCCGCTGTACCTGGCGAAAAAATGCCCATACCACCTGGCTGCCCATAAATCATTGCGCCCAGTTACAGGTGCTGGAACTCCGCCTATGCCCCACTCGAACCCTATCACGCTGGATGGCTCAACAATATTAGAGCCGGTTAAAAATGTTCCTTCATCTCTGGATCCGGCTGGCGCGGTAGCGGCAAGGCCGGTCCACCAGGTACCAGTCATAGTCGTGTCTGGATCAACACCATAATATGATACGTTAGCACCTTTTGATGGGACGGATTTCGTCGTAGCATAAGCTTTCACGCGGCTGATCGGCCAGCGTGCGTCCGAATTGATCAGCGTCTGTAAATTGGGATTAACTGCTTGCATCAGTCTGGATCAGCCCATATTGCGGTTACAACCATATCAAATATGATGTCATCAATATCATTGTCGACAGGATGTTCTGAAGACATTACATTCAATATTCTAATCTCGATAAACTTAGCAGCGTTCCAAAATGGGAATCCATTATCTTTGGAAGCCCCGGCTAAGATGCCAATAAAATGATTTACGGCAGTTTTTGCATATTGTCGAGATTCAAAGGCTGCCAGTAATGCAGCGTGATCACTATTTGATTTGACTAGATCGGGCCAGGTAAATGTTACGCGCGGAAACCATGCTTTTGGAGATTGTATGGCCCCGACTCCTTCAAGCGTGGGGAATTCAGCCACCGGCTGGTTTTTTACCATACCCCTTGGCTGGATAGGATTCTGCTTCAATTGATATTGACTGCCTGAAGTGAAGGTATTAACTGTGTCAAGATATAATGCTGTTGGCATAATTCACCTAGAAAGTTTGTTCCGAATGAGCGCCGTGTTCCCATGACCTTACTAATGCCGCCTGGACCTGATCTGCTACATCGGTTGCGCTTTGCCCAGGCTGTTGTGTTATCTGAATCGCGCCAGACTCTATGGACAGGCTATTTACATTGCCCTGCTGATTAGTCTGAGCACCACCTCCTCCGGCAATTGCAGCTGCTCCGCCACCGTTGAAACCACTTGTTGGCACTACAAAACCCGCTGGTGCGTTTATAAAGAAGGATGTTAAATCTTGAATATTATCAGTGAGCGCCCGAAGTTGTATCGTATTTTCCTCAGTGGCATCAACCTGGCGGTCTTCTCCTTCCCTTTTACCAAAAAGCGTGTTGGCAACTAACCCAAATAAACCGGTGATAATACCGGTGACTCCGCCCGTTGTCAATCCAATAGCTAATTCGCTTGCACCAGATGCGACCATGGCCAGGGCCATAGACTCCGCCACCTGAGCACCTAATAAATCTCCAAATCCCCTGACCATTCCATGCATAGCACGATTAACGCCGTCGCTTTCAAACCCTGATGCAATTGCTTCTCCAATACCTCTTGAGAAAATAGCTGCAATTTCTGCAGCATTCTGGAGGAGCATCTGTTGCTGTCTAACCTGTAGATGCAAGATGCGAAGCTTATTGCGTTCGATTTCTGTGTCTGTCATCGCCATATTCAGCCCGCGCTCAGTCAGAATAGCTATTTGCTGCACAATAACCCATTCTTCGCGCTTGCCATCTAATATCCATTGGAGTAGTTGCTGCTGATCGAGGAGATTTTGTAATTGTCGGCTGGTGGTCCCGCCGACAGGCCCGCCGCCACCGCCACCGCCAGGTGCTCCTACAGCAATTGCCGCCATCTCGGCCTGTTTTGCGCTAATCTCATTCAATATAGATAACGCTGCCATCAAATCTTCTCGACTGAAGGCAAACATTGGTCCCTCAAATGTTTCCAGCAATTTTGCAGCATCCTGGAGAGCCGCATCAAGAGGACGTCCCTGCCTTAAAGCAGGAGGCGAAATAAGATCAGCTAATGGCTGAAGTTTTTCTTTTAATTGAGTGATTTCTAATTCAAGCAATAAACGCCGTTGCTGGGCTAGCTGTTTATTCACTTCAAATAATTTTTCGCTCATCAACCCATATGCACTATTCAAACTTGTTAAATCATCGGTAAGCGTAGGATAGATATTTTTCAATCCAGCCAATACCTGCGCTATACGCTCATTTAATTTTACCGATTCTGATTCCTCTTTATTTAATTGCTCTCGGGCAGCTTGTAGATTTTCAAGAGTACTAGTTATTGATTGAAGCCTCGACTGTTGCATGCCAAGTGCCCTAGTATTATTTCTCAACGTTTCTTCCTGCTCACGCATTAAAGCAACATTGGTATTGAGCGCTGCATTAAGTGCTATCAAAGTCGAGAAAAAGACCCCTATTGCCAGAGATAATGCGCCCCATACCCCCATTGCAGCATGTAATATGGCAAACTGAGCAGCTAAGAATCCTGCCATGGCCGCTGTTGCCGACAGGGCAAAATTGGCATCATTCAAGGCATTGACCATTGTAGTCAACGTTTCAATCATACCTTTCATAATCCCTCTAGCGCCCTGGTCACCAATACCAATTGCCAGGCGCTCTAAGGCATTTATCAGACCATCAGTGCGCTTGCTAATGGACTGCAAAAACTCCTCATTTTCTTTCATGGCAGATCCAAATGATCCCCATTGAGTGACCAGATTTCTAACAACTAAATCCTGGTTCTCCATCAAGGCTATGAAAAATTGCTGCTGCCTGGCTCCAGCCATGGCCTGCGCCAAAGCCGCCCGCTGCCGATCATTCAATGTCTCCCATTTTACAGCAACCCGTGCGAGTAACTCATCGATGCCAATAAATTGCTCGTTAACCCCTTCAAATATACGGATTCCCAACCTGGCTAACATATTGGCAGTAGATTGTCTTTGGGAAAAAATGGCCATAGTCCGTTCGGCTCTACCGATGATATTGCCTGATTTAGCTGTGATCTCTACCAATGCTGCAGTATTGGCGTTCAGAAATTGGATACTGGCCCCAGCTTGCTCAAATACGCTACCGGCAACTGAAACAGCCATAGCCAGGTCCAGGGTAGTGGCCGGTGTTTTATTAGATAATTCATTCCATTCATCTAATACCCGGATTGTCTGGTCAGTCGTTTGATTAAACTGAATCATTGCAGAATTCAAAAATAAAATCGCTTTAGCAGCATCTAGTTCAGCAATATTCTGTGCAGCCAATGCGGCTTCTGTGAGCCTGGTCACATCCAAGCCAACCCGCCCGGTACGCGCAACAGTTGCGGCTGCCTCAAAAGCGGCCCCGGTTAATGATTGCATTGCCCTGGAGGTTTGCAAAGTGACGCGCTCTATCATAGCCAAATCACTTTCGGCGCCGCTATAAACTTTGCGGAGGGCGGTCATCTGAGTATCATGCTCAGTAATAGTTTCGCCAAGTGCTTTGACTGATCTAATGGTTCCAAATATGGCGCCGGTGGCTACCGTCCATAAAGCAACTTTTTTGATAACTTTATCGAGACTATCGTTGAGACCTAGAAATCCCTGCCCACCTTTTCCAGTCAAACTGGCTACCTGCCCGGTAAGCCGTTTATTTTCAGCAACCAGGTCTTTCGTTGCACTCGTCACCCGCCTGGTTTTTTGACCGTGATCAACAAGGACTCTATTGCCTTTACGCGCGGTACCCGTGAAGCCCTTGGCAGCAGTGCTTGCTCCCAATAATGCTTGCCTGAGAGCAGTTACTTCCCCGGTACCAGCTTTAAACCCAATGGTTTTAAAAACAAGAGTTAGATCTTGTAGTTGCTCACTCATTGGATACCCTCACCCGGCCAGATAAAAACCAACGGCGTAAATAATACTGTTTTGTATCATCACTCAATGGGCCGGTCAAAATAGCCTTCCGAATACCGGCCTGCCCCAGCGCTGGGCGGCCTTTGGTGGCATGCCTGAAATAATCATCCAGCGTATCACCTAATTGTATTAGTTCAAAATCTTTAGCAGGCCTTTTACTCCGCAGCGCGATCTCTACGTTAATATGTTTGAATATACTTTCTGTGCCAAGGGCTCCTGCGCCAGTTGGTTCATTGCGAGTAACATTAACAACGTATTCGCACCAAGGCCTCGTCATGCTCAAAGAATCCGCATCCTGTTTGATACCTGCATGGATATCAGCCAGTTGACTGTCGGATTCATCAAAACAATCTTCGTCGGCCAGCCATTCATATATGACTTTCTCGACTGTTTCAATAAATTGGGATGATGATATTTCTGTCACTATTGGCATCAGAATTTTCTCATAGCCCTGCCCATATCAGCGATATAAATAGGGGCTATCTCATTTCTCCAGCCAGCTACAAAATCACGCTTGGGTACTTTAATTTTAAAGAGTATTCCGCGCCGTACATAGCTTGGGTAGAATCTAAATCCACCTTGCCCGGTAATTGTCCAGTAACTGAGCAATCCTTGCGGCTGTACCGGCCCGGACGCGCCTCTATAAGTATACCTAAAACTTCTACTGGCTTTGCCTGGGTTTAAAAATATGTGAGTTGTATTGGCATCAACACTAGTGATATTATGCACATCGGTTGCAGCTAACAAATTCCCTGAGCGTGGATATTTAGGATTGGGGCGGGCACTATAAACTACCCTTTGCACAACAGCCTTAGCCCTGGTGCGGTAAGAATTCTCTTTTCGCTTCATTACCGCAAACCCTTTAGCACGGAATTTGCTTAAGCGGATAAGTTGGCCATTCAATCTATTTATCCCGATAAGCTGCATCATCGTCCTACCACCGGTATTCTGCTGACAAATATGCTTTGGAATATTGTTTGAGATGCCAGGGGTGACATCGCTCCGCCGTTAACCCCTAAATCACGCCGAATGGGATACCATTCAATAAGTGCCAATATCTCAGCCGTAGTTGACGCCACAGGCAAAGTTTGCTTACTTCCAGGTACGCCGGTTGTTAAATCGACAGTGATGGTCGTTGTGTCATTATCGATTATCTTAAAGCGCCTATCAGAGAAGACTAACCAGAATGATATCCACTCATTTTCAGTAAAACTGGGTGCATCATCAGGCGTCCATACAGCAGCAGCCCCGGTACCTGGTGCAGTATAATATTTATCTTTATTACGCTGCAGGATCAGTAAATCATCGAGCCCGGCCAGGTTAAGGCTGTTGGGGAAAAACCAAAATCCTAGTTGATCGATATTGATCATTTGCCCATCAAGGTCTATTTTTTCACGCTGATCTCGCATCACCGGCCCCCATATCCCGGCTATGTTATCGGATACAACCAGTGTATCAGTTTTCCCAACCATGAGATTGTGCGGTTTATTAAGTGTTCCACCTGTAGAAGTGATCCATTCTAGCCGGCAGCGCTGCGAACTCGCCCCATAGAGTGTCGATATCTCACTCTTGAGTACTTTATTCACATGTTTTGAGCTAACCCTCATCACGTTCCATTCTAAACTGGGTCATCAATCCCTTTACTTCAATATAAGCCATCATCTCGGCCCGGCTTTTAACCGGTACCAAATCCCATTGATGTGGTGGCAGACCAAATGCTTCAGCTGCTATTAACTGGCGGAGCCTCCATCCTACTGACAATGGCTTACTCGGTTTTGGCTGATATTCCGCCAGCTGCTCTGGTAGCAGCTCATCTAAAAAGGGCTCATTGAGTCCGGTGATAGATTTGAAATATCCATTATATCAGATGCTATTTTAGCAGCATCACCGGCAACAGTATTTTTCAATGATTCTAGTTTCTCATCATCATCCTTGCCAGTAATTACAAATAATAGCCCGCGCTCCAGAATCCATAAAACATTCAATTCGTCCTGTTTTATTTTAGCGGCATTATAGATTTCCAAATCTTTTTGATAAGCTTTGTCATTAGGATCCGCTTTCCCATCGCCACGCTGCCGCGCTACCGGCATGACAGGCTCGGCTGCCACACGTTTAACCCGGACTTCTTTCATTTCACCAGCTGTTAAACTCTGGATTTGGAATTCAATAATCATATTACCGGGTCGGACAAATTCAACTAATCCATTGACACGCTCATCCCACTCCTCAAAACTACCAACTATTTTTCTTTCTACATCTCCTAGAATAAGGGGATTGGCCAGTTCTTCATCAACCGCTTTTAAGCGGCCTTGTATGTTTTCCAGGCTTTCCTCACCTATAGCCATCCTAACATTTTCATCTTCAAAAGTCTCAGCCAATGTAATGGCCAATTCCTCCACTTTCTTAATCACTTTGTTCATGATTGCTCCTATGATGGCGGTGTGTATTCACCTACCGCCCATTGAGTTGGTACACTGTTGACCAACTCATCCATCCTGATTGACCGTGATTCAATTTGACAATACTTCAGAGTATGGGTCTCCGTTAGTAACGGATTATCCTCATTGATCTGAATCAATTTAATTTCATACATGGCATCGGCGCTAACTCCGACGATCCCAAAATCTTCATCATATTTGGCCTGGAACCTGGATAGACCTAATGTATAATCATGGCTGGTGGTCGTTAATCTTCTGCCAGGTGCGCCAGCCTGAAAATTGCGCTTAACTGTAATTTTATCACGCAGCAAAGCACTCTTAACGTATAACCAATATTCTGTTAAAAGATGATCAACTGATACAATATCAACACTGCCGTCAAAAGCGGCATTTGCGCTAAATATTAGATCCGCTCCGTTGCTAATAATTGTATCTGTGAATGTGTCATTCGTGCTTTGCGCAGCACCGGCAGTAGTGCCACATTTAGGAGTAAGGGTGCCAGCAGATCGGCCTGTTATAGTATAGGTAACTTCGCACACATTCCCTGACGCTAATATCCCAGCCTGGGTTAAATCTCCGGCACCGCCAGAATGAGTGGCTTTACCACTAGCAATAGTCCAGCCGGCACCTTTTCCCCATATAGTATCAGAATCAAACCCGCCATTAAAAACCAAGCCGGTTTGGCGTAACTCCACCCAAAGATCCCTTAAATTGAAGACCTCGGCTCTCATACTATCCAAACTACCGCTCATTATTATACACTATGGCTACGCCATCTCCTTGGGAATACTATTAATTTGAAATTGCCGACAGTGATGATTCGCCTCACGTCTGGAGGCTAGTCGACTAGGATCCGGCTATTGTGTAACTTCTCTCGAACCTTGCATTAATTACGTAGCCGCTAATTTCGTCGCCCTCAGATTCGTCGGGCAAATTATTTTGATTGATCCTGGCTTGAAGGAAATAGTGATATTCCGAAATCACATGAGCCCGGTCATCTTCGCGTTCTGCAATAATTATAATATCCTGATCAGCCAGAGCCTCTAGCCCGGCTTTGCTGTTTATATACGAAAGAGTCATTGAGAGTCTTCGCTCGACATCTGCACGTGGTTTTCTATGCTGCAGTTGTCCCTTATCTTCAACGCGTGTGGGGATATCGCCTTCCTCGTGGGATTTTGCCTTAACGTAAAGCAAGTAATCAGATGATGAATAAGTGGGCAATCCCCGGAGAATCTCGAATGCATCCTTGGCTGCTCCACCGGTAATGAGTGTTGTAGATAAAGCATCCCCGGCCACTGCTACCTGTTTAGCCTCATCAGGTGGATCGCCTTGAGCAAATGTTGCAGTACGGTCATTAAGCGTAGTGCCGGCAGCTACTTTAGCTGCCCCTGTTATTGGATCGGTAATTGCCTCGCCATCAACAAATGCATTGGTTGACTCATCAACACTATCTAAAGTTAATATCCCTGTAGGCCCGTTATCCTGGTCAGCAACAATGACGCCAGTTGCACCGGCTGCTCCAGTAACTACCTGGCCAACAGTGAAAGCGCCTGTCTGTGTATCATAAGCAAGTTCACGAGCCACAGTTATTACCGTGGCAGCAGTACCCTTCACGCCACGGATTGCCCTTACAACTACTTCGGCATCAGATGTAGAAAATGAATCTTCTGCATCACGAGTGAATTCTGTAATATGCGGCGATGGGACGCCATTGACGACTGCAGCCCCGGTACCAGAGTCGGTGATTACCTCATCGTCTTCAAATGTACCATCAGTATCGTCGAGCACAAGCACTCCCGAAGCTTCGGCGCCGGTGCTGATTACCCAGCCAGTTGCACCAGAATTTGTGCCAGTGACTAATAGCCCAACAACAAAAACCACCGAACCGCCATCATAAGCGACGGTCATATATTTGGCCGTTATTTTCTTAATGAGTCCATTCCCGGTATAGGAGTTAACAACGCCATATACAAATAATTCATCGAGGTTTTTAACTACTGAGGTACGTGACATATTTTCCTCAACGCCCCGCCCGCACGTCTGCTCAAAGCGGGGCTCCGTTGGGGGTTAATTAACTTGCAGATTGACCAACTATCGCCAGCAATTCGTAGGTGACGGGGATGGCAATATCCGTATCTGTGTCATCACTTGATTCGTTGGGTGCCTGGAGCGCATTGATATGGGCTCCAAAAAAGAAAAACTTTTCGGTTACGATACCGGCACGATCATCTATACGCTCCCCGACCAGTATAAAATCCTGGTCAACAAATTGGGCAAGACCGGCTTTGGCATTCTGATATTTGGCTGTTAGCGTGATTGTTCCCATTTCAATGGCCATTTTCTTACGATGCTGCAATTGGCCTTTATCACGGATATCCCTACGGACATCAGGCGATTCCTGACTTACTGCAGTGACGAAAGGCAGCAATCCGCCCGAATAAGTCGGCGGCTGGGCCACTAATGCAAATTGATCACCGGAAGTACCGGATGCGTAAGTAGGCGTAGCCCCAATATCAACAGCGCTATCATCTACATTGGGGACTGCAGTGCCAGGTGGATCGCCCGCTTCAAACGTTAATGTTTTGGCATCTAAAGTGATAACCAAAGCAGACCGGATGGCCGTTAATGCAACAGCGTATGGCTTGTTGGCCGCTGCCGAATATCCTGCACCACGAGCCGCTAGAGCAGATAATGTTGCAGCTGCAGCTGCAGTCATTGCTCCTCTTTGGACGACCCTTCTGGCGCCGACAATAGACGGTGGAGTTGTATCATCTAAGATAGCATACCAAAATAACTCATCCAAATTATGGACTACCGTAGTCCTAGTTGCTGTGACTGCCATGATTATCCCCTTCGTCTAATAGTTCTACAGGTTCTGAGATGCCACTCATTATTTCGGTTGGCTTCAGTTCAAAATACTTTCTTAACGTGTCCAAATCTTTATAAGACATTTTATCTGTATCAACCAAGATGGTATCGCCTTTTGCATATCGCTTGCCATGGTAGCGTACCCAGCCATCTACAATACAAATCCAAACTTCAGGAGCTTTTCTGACCGGTGCTTTGGGCTTCGGCTTCTTCGTAGTCTTCTTCGCAGGCTTCCTGGTTCTTGCTTTAGCCACGATTAAACTGCTCCAACTGCTTCAGATACACGGTCGACAATCAATTGGCCTTCATTATAATATTGATCCAAAGTTCCCCAGATTGATGGGCCTATATCGCCGCTGTCCAAATAATATTTTAATTCACCGAGTAGATGTGATATTAACTCCAAGTTGGCTTGTGCCCAATATTTCATATTGGGAGCATCTATTGAAAATGTCCCGGCTGGTAGAGCAAGGCATAAAGCAACCCAATAGGCAATAGCTCCTTCCTCATTACTTGTGAGGGTGGGGCTGATTTCAGAGGCATTAACACTATGATTAGGAAATCTTTTCATTTTAAGAGCAATCACTGAATCAATATCGTCATTATGGAAATCCTTGCTAAGAGTAACCACATCCCCCTGCTCATCGCGGATCCCGAAGTCACCGATGGCAGCTCTTGCAAAATCCCGAATGACTGAAAATTCAGTTGCCATTATGACCCACCGCTTTTACTAAGCCTGTCGTATTCACGATCCAACATAGCATTTACAACAGCTGACAAATTTTCTACCTGGGTTACTACCTTCGCCTGGATCTTCTGAATCTCAGAAAGTATCGCCGCATTACTGGCTATCTGTTCTGAAAAATTGGCGTGGATGCCATTCTCCATTTCAACTTTGGTAATTCGCTCCGAAATATTATCTGTATTGGAGAAGCCCCCTCTTATATCGTCGCCAAAGATTGTTGCAGCTAGAAACAGGCCTATAACTATCCCTTGCTTCAAAAGTGTGTATTCATTGAAGGACTTGCCCATTATTAATCCTCGCCAATTCATCATTAAATCTTTGTGATTGCGATTCTGTTCTCGATCCATCCACGAGCGTATTTCTCGTTTTTTTCACGTTCTCTAATACGACCCAAAAAATATTCTGCTTGTGCCAGGTTCAGATAAGTAAATAGCAGCCCTTCGGACCTGACCTCCAAATAAGCCGTAAGAGTAGCCAGAGTAGTTGGTCCCATCCCACCATCGATCTCAATATCCGCATAGAGAGTTGCCCTATTGTTGAGCATATTCAAGCAATCCTGCAAAAACATAGTTGCGCGGCGAGGGCTCATTATAACTGCTGTATCAAAGAGCTCATTGGCGATTACCTGGCTATTCAGATCATCGCCTTTGATCTTATCCCAAAATTTGGGTTTATAAAAAGATTGGACCTTATGGTCCAGGGCTAAATCGTCTTCAAGTATATCCGGGAATCCGTTTATTTGCCTCTGGCCATCGATCAGCCCCCAGCCAGACCATTTAGGGTGATGTACACGTGATATCCCTTTATAAGTCTCGCCACCCGAATCATCAGGATCGTTTGCGTAGCCACCCTCATTTTTTAAAGTATGCCTGAACGCTTCCTCGAAATTTGCCACAGCACTACTTTTGGCCGCTCTCGGGTTTCTGCTGATTGCCAGGGCCAAGAAAGGCAAGTATTTTGCCGGCACCATCAACCAATTTCATGCAAAACGCTCCAGTGGAATCAAGCCAATCATTGTCATCGGCGGCATATTTGCCCATATTGCCCAACTTGATGAGCCCTTTGCCGGCAGCTGTGATCATTGCCAAAACCGCTGCAATAGCCGCTAAGGTCGTGGGGCTAGTGAGTGCTTCAAATAGATTCTCCATGGTGCCTCCTATGGCATTAATAAGGCTTGGTATGGGTAAATCAGATTTGGATCACCCATCCAATAATTCATTGTAAATATGGTGATCCACTGATATGGATCTCCCAGGACTTCATCTGCGATCATCCACAGAGTTTGCCCCTCTTTGACGATATAAACATAGCCATAATCCGCGCCACCTTCCTGCAAGGCAATAATTTCACCCTGCAGAGCCTCAATTATAAAGGCCTGCTCAATAATCGTATCCCAGAGTTCGGCATCATTACTCTCAGCCACTTGGTTTGGTTGCCCGGTTGATGCAGGCTTTTCCGCAACGGCTGTGGCACAACTAAGTACCAGCAGGGCAAATCCGAAAACGATAAGATAATTCATTCGCATATCGTCACCTACTTATTGAATGGCAATCAAAATAGTAATCTCAACCTCGACCGTATTGGTCGAAGCATTGTTAGTTTCAATTTCAATCATATCACCCACAGCCACATCAGCATTAGTGAGACTCGTATTGCTATCAACATCGCCAGGGCCAGATCCCCCATCCGCAATCGTAATAGTGCCCATGCTATTACCATCTTTGTCCTTGATGGTTAGTATTGCAGGGTTTGTGGCAATGGTTGCATTTAATACCGTGTAAACAGCTGTAACAGTACCTGCATACGGCGATACCACATGTACCTGGCCAGCAGATGATACGTCAATCATTTTTACAGTCAAGGCACGTTGATCTAATTCGAGAGCGGTCGATGCTACTTGGACCTCTGCCCCTGTGCTACCGATCCATAATTGAGTGACCTTGGATACGCCTGAGTTGGAGTCAGAGTTAGTTGTGACAACCTTGCTGGCTTCCTGGGTACCTAGAGTAGTGATATCAACATAATTTAGTTTGAGCGCGGAAGTGGTTAGAGCGGTAGTACCGTCATTCAGTATCGCATATTTGAATACGCCACCAGCTTCCCAGGTATAATCACCACCTCCATCAAGCACCACGGCCTTGCTTTTTACGCCCGTTCCTAGAGCGGTAATATCAAGGTAGTTCAGCTCGGCAGCACTTGCTGTAACCTCAGTCACGGCTCCAGTTGCCCCGATGGAAATCTTGGCCGTTCTAATTTCATCGATGTGTGCATTCGCATCCAGGACCATCGCTTTTGTGCCTTCAACGAGGCCAACAGCGGCGGTGAGGTCCACGTAGTTCAGCTCGGCAGCAGTTGCTGTGGTTGCCGGTATTGCATTCAACTCAGCAGCTGTAGAAGTAACCCGTGTTTCAGCACCGCTAGCTCCTATCCAGAGTTGAGTAACCTTTGATACCCCGGAGTTGGAGGCAGCATCTGTGGTTACAGCCTTGCTAGCTTCCTGCGTACCCAGAGTGGTGATATCAAGGTAATTCAGCTTCAGTGCTGATGTGGTTAAAGTAGTAGTCCCGTCATTCAATACACTATAGGTAAATATCCCAGTTGATGGCCAGGTATAATCATCACTACCGTCAGGCACTACTGCTTTAAGTGCAACTCCCGTGCCGGGTGTTGCAATATCAAGGTAATCCAGTTCTCCAAAAGTCAGCGTTGCAGAAATCCCGTCTAGTACATTAATCTCAAGCCCGGTAGCTGTGATTTGGGTTCCACCATAAGTCAAAAAACCAGCTGATGGCCAGGTATAATCATCACCTGTATCTAATACCAGCGCTTTAGATGCAGCGCCAGTACCCAAGCTCCCAATATCAAGGTAATTAAGTTCAACACCGGTAGCAGTAACATCCTGCCCGGACCCGGTAGCGCCATAGATAAACTTACCCGCTCCAATATGGATCGAGTCGAGATCTGCTTGTTCGATAAATCCATCAAGCCCAGTTCCGCTTAGACCAGAAGCCCGTCCAACCTGGGCGTTCAGCCCTGTCATAAGGGTTATGGCAATGAAGGTTATGATTAATGTGATATACTTACGCATGATATCCTCCTGTTAAGAGTGGTTAATTTTATGGGCCATGATCACACCAGACGTTAACTGGATAGATCGTAAGTCCGCAGTTATTTTGAAATTAGCCGGGAATGAATGTCCGGCCAATACGTTCCGCTTCGTTTCGTAACCGGTGGCCAGAACTAAGAATACAGTAGCCTCAGCAACGGTCAGTCCAGTCCAGAATCCTGTATGTGGGCCAAGTGTTTCATTAACTACTGCTACACCTGTACCAGAATCAGTGAGTACTTCATCATTAACAAAGACTCCCGTGGCTTCATTTACTAACAAGAAGCCGCTAACAGAATCTGTTTCGACGATAGCATATATGGTGGCGCTATTGCCGCCAGCACCGGAAACTGTCAGGCCTACAGTAAAAGCGCCTGTCAATGCATCATAAGCCAATCTACCAGATCTGCCCGAGAATATATCGAAATCATCTGCCGTTAATATATTAAGGCATTCCTGCTCCGACCTTCTGATCAGCTGGTTTCCGCTAGGATGTTCATACGCTCTAGACATTGGCCATTCCTACTATTTACTAGCCTTTTCAAGGGCTTTGGCATGGCCAGTATTTAACTTATCCACAGCATTTTTGTGAGATTCAGCGGCCTTGGCCAGCGCTTCGTTCTTATCGGCCTCGGCATCGTCGGCGGCTTTTTGGAGAGCCTCGGCATGATCAGCATTGGCCTTTGCAAGAGCGTCCGCAGCGCCTGTTTCATTGCCGGCAGCATCCGCAGCGAGTTTTTCGAGAGCCTTAGCATGATCAGCAGTGAGTTTCTCAACTGCTTTCTCATGTTCTGCATCGGCAGCCTCAACAGCCTTGCTGACAGCTTCCTTGACTTCCTTTTTGGTAGCCTTCGACTCGGGCTCATCCTCAGCATCTTCGGGCACCGCTGCTAAAGTTTTTTCAAGAACCTTGCGATCCTCTTTACTCACCCTGACAGTTTTTGCCTCCAATTGCTCCATGATTTTGGCCGCAACGACAGGATCTTCTCCATCGAATTCCTGCGGCGTTTTACCAACGTCATCCATGGTTTCAGCCGGCTGCAAAGTAAGGCGCTGACCAGCACTATTTTTAAAGATGTGCATCACCTGTAATTCGATTTTGGGATATACCTTAATCATGACACTCTCCTGAATATTGTCTTGTGACCGTGCTAATTATCGAAAGTCATTTCGGCAAAGTTTAATACATCCGGGCCATAGATCAAGCCAGTCCAATAGCCTGACTTTTCGACGCCACGAAGATTCGCACCCATTCGCATGATTTGCATATCTTTTTCATCGAAGTCTACCACTCGGTCCAACTGTGGCTTGGAGTAGAAATTGCCCGCCTTCTTCAGTCCAAAGATTTGCAATTTCTTCTTGGCGAAAGTTGGGTCTTTCAAGAATATGGGAGTGCGCCCTAAAAGAGCCCCTCTCGGCATCCCATCCCGGATAATCCCTTCCTTTATTTCGGTTGTGATCATCTCCCTGCCGTCCTGGGAACCAGAGCCGGTAGTGGAAACAAGATGCTGCCACGCCCAGGTATCACGCATTACAGTCGGATTCAAGCGAATGATTTTGAGTTCATCGCTCAATAAATCAAAATGTTCGACAATATCCTGATAAATCGCAAAGGTAAAAGCGCCTTCGCCTGTATTGGCCAAAACATTGGTTGTAGGCAATGTGGCAGATACAAATCGTGGGTCACGAACGTATGTCGTGCCTGGCGTAAATGCAGCAAGACCGGCAGTAATCAATGGGTCCAATGTATCATTGATTTGGTTATCCCAGGCACGTATCATATCTATGTTAACTTCATCGGATACATCAATATTGCCCAAGATACCATGCTGTGACGGATAATCAATAATACCAGTCGCATACCGGTCTAAATCAAATCGCTCGGTACTCCGGGGGCGTGCGTATGAAGGTTGCGGCGCTTCGCCGTGGGTATGGGTTTTATAAACTTGGAAGGTTTGATCCTGCAAGTTTACTTTTTGAGCCCAGTCTTCACCTTCGCCCAATTCCACATTATTAAATAGTGCTAACACGACGTTACCCGCATGGACACTGAGTCGGACGATTTCCTCCCTGGCGGCGGCCAGTTCAACTCTAAGGCGCGGATCGGCACCTGGTTCATGAGCTGCGATTATAGCATCTCGCCGGTCGTCGTCAGTGATATCAGATTGGGCTTCAGCAAGCGCCGCGATTCGTGCTATGAGCGGGTCGTTTGCCGAGCGTAACGCGGCAACGATTGGATTTAATTGTACATTTATCATGGGTTTCCCTTCCTTATGATATGGCGCTAAAATATTGCCTTAATTATTCTGCTGTATTATACCTTTACACCGAGATTGGCAACTGCCTGCCACACAATACAATCAGTCTCGTTCATCCAGGTATCAGTAATTGATTCGACCACTCCAAGCAGTGTATCTCCTACGCTGGCGCCGGCTAAGTCAGTGAATTCACCATTGGCGGCCATTACAACCATTTCGCCAACTGCGAAGGTGGTGCCAGCTTTGACATTCCCCTTCAGCACGTAGTATGAACCAGGGTCATAAGCAGTGATCTGCACCACACCTGTAGAAACTTTCTTCTCATTCATAATGGTCGAATCAAGAGGAATATGCATCAATTCCTCGTAAGAGGGACCATCAGTTGTTACTTCGCTATTGAGAAATCCCTCCGGGACTATTCCGGCTCCTGCCTTGGCAATAGTCGTTCCATTCCGCACGACTCCAATGCCTCGTGGCATTGCACCAGCTGGAGTGTCATAATTACCGTGTAATACCGGATTTCCTCTGTAGGTTGTGCAAAATGTGATGGACATGATTTATTTCTCCTTAATTGAATATTTCAGTAAATTAATCGATTTAGTCGATTACATCACTCGCTTAAAATTGCCAGGGCTACTGGGAGCATCACCAGATGCGGCCATT
>Ga0209976_10000264_pt1 | contig 38821 bp, 35 predicted proteins | sample SumtaG_FD_182806 | JGI IMG/M metagenome (GOLD analysis project Ga0209976, IMG submission 182806) | Deep subsurface microbial communities from Indian Ocean to uncover new lineages of life (NeLLi) - Sumatra_00157 metaG (SPAdes) (version 2) | ecosystem: Environmental > Aquatic > Marine > Oceanic >...
ATGAGAATATAGTCACCAGCCTTAACCTGATGAACTTCGCCATTGATTTTGATAATTCCCGCGCCTGACAAGATATAGAAGATTTCGTGCATGTTTTCATGCTTGTGTTCGGGAACAATGTTGCCGGATTTTAGCTCTACTTGGCCGATTTGGGAAATGTGAGGAATTTGGCCTTTTTTGGCAAAGACTTTTTTCAAGATAGATTTAGAGTGTGTGATGGGCTCGGATTTAATTTTGTTTACTGAAAGGATCTTCATAAATTTTTGTGGTCGCTGTAGGATTCGAACCTACGACCTTACGAATGTGAATCGTACGCTCTAACCAACTGAGCTAAGCGACCAATTAGGTATATTTTACCAAAATTTCCTCTTGTATGGCGGGGCAATTTGTCGGATAATAATTTTATGATCAGAGCGACTAGGTTAGTCGGTGGGTTTTTTTTGGATATTATTGAGACGGTTGTAATTGCTTTGTCGATTTTTTTGGTGGTGTACTTGTTTATTATGCAACCGCATCAGGTGAATGGAAATTCGATGTTCCCAAATTTTGAAGACGGGGATTATCTGCTGACAGATAAGGTGTCTTACGCTTTGGGTAATCCTGAGAGAGGTGATGTGGTAGTATTTCATGCGCCACCATCGGCAAATTGTCCCCAGGGAACCGGATGTGATTTTATTAAAAGGGTGATTGGGATTCCTGGAGATACAGTAGAAATCAGAAGGGGAGCGGTTTATTTAAATGGTGAGTTGTTTGAAGATAGTTTTATACCTGAAGACTATATTACTAGAGCGGGAAATTACATGATGGGCGGGTCTGTGATAGTGCCTGAGGGGTGGTATTTTGTGATGGGAGATAATCGGAGTCATTCAAGCGATTCGCGAGTGTGGGGACCGGTGCCGAAAAATTTAATTGTGGGCAGAGGATTGTTGCGCTATTGGCCATTTAAAAAATTTGGCTTAATTAAAAACCCTTTGAATTAAGGAAAAAATTATTTGGAAGCTAGGGCTACGTGGATTTTGTTTAGTGTGGATTGAGTGTTTTCAAGCGAGCCCTTAAGAACTATTCTTAGTTTGGTTTCAATGCGTGAACGGGTAAGTTTGACTTTGGATGTGTTACCCAAACCTTGGGAAATTTCTTTTTCAATTTTGTCAATGCTTTCGTCTATAACTAGTTTTTTTTGCTTGGAGGCTTTGGGTTTGGGTGCTTGACCGCTTTGGTGTTTCATGTGGCGAGAGAGTTCTTCGGCGCGTCGGACAGAGCCTGATTCTTTAAGAATAATTTTGTATGCTTCAACCATAGTGCGAGTATCTTCGATAGCAGCCAAAGCCCTAGCGTGACCTTCAGTAATGAGGTTGCTTAAAAGACCGTCTTTTAGGGCATCGGGGAGTTTTAACAGTCTTAAAGAATTACTTACATATGCAGGAGACTTGCTGATTCTACCGGCAATTTCGGTTGTTGACAGATTAAATTCTGACATCAGTCTTTCAAAAGCTTTGCCTCGGTCAATGGGATTAAGATCGATTCTTTGGACGTTTTCGACAATAGCCATTTCAAGCATGCCGCGAGGAGTTGTTTCTTTGATAAGAATGGGCACATTTTCTAAACCAGCAAGTTTGGCGGCGCGCCATCGGCGTTCGCCAGCAATAATTTGATAACCTGCGGGAGTATGGGCTACAACTAAAGGTTCGAGAATACCGTGTTTTTTAATGGAATCGACCAGGTCTTCGAGAGAATCTGGGGTGATAACGCCACGAGGTTGTAGGGGATTGGGTTGAAGATGGTCTGTTTGAATATCAATAATTTGCTTGCTGTTGTTGGTCATTTTAGTTAGAGTTTACTGAGACGATTTGTCTGCCTAATTTGGTTTTAAACTGAACTACCCCTGAGCGAAGAGCAAAAAGAGTGTAGTCTCTGCCCTGCCCCACCCCAGGACCAGGGTGAAATTTGGTGCCTTTTTGACGAATTAAAATCATGCCAGGCTTGGCTAGTTGGCCGCCAAAAATTTTGACCCCAAGCCTTTTGCCGGGTCGAGTTGTGCCTTGTCTGGTTTTGCCTGACTGTTTAGTTTTAGCCATTAATGTTTATATTATTTTTTAGTTGCTTTGGCGGTTTTTTTTGTAGATGATTTATCTTTTTCACGAGAAGAAGACTGTTTCAGAATAGCTTCAATTTTCACGCGTGTCAAGTGTTGACGGTGACCTTTGACGCGGCGATAGCGGGATTTTGCTTTGTAAGTAGCTACTCTGATTTTCTTACCCTTGAATTGATCAATAACTGTAGCGGTGACAGATGCATTTTTTACCAGTGGTTTACCTAAAGTAATTTGATCTTGATCCACTAGAAGATAAACTTGATCAAATTTAACTTTTGTGTTGGGTTTAACATCAAGCTTTTCGACTTCAAGCTCATCCCCTACTTTGACTTGATATTGATTCCCACTGATTTCAACAATAGCGTATTTCATATAAGTAAAATTATATGGGGTATTGTATCAAGAGACTAGGTGTAATTCAATCACGTCCAAGTTCTAATTCAGGCTTGGGATGATAGAGCGAAGAACAAACGTTTTGGACAAGGCCTAAGCTAATAAAGCTGGCAATCAAAGAGCTTCCTCCGGCTGAGATAAAAGGAAGGGTGATGCCGGTAATGGGAAAAAGGCCCAAATTCATCCCAATGTTTACAGTAAATTGAAATAAAAACATAGTAAAAACTCCAATGATAATTAAGGAGCCTTGCTGACTTTTGGCTTTTTGAGCGGCAGAAATGATTGACCAAAGCAGCCAGATATAAGTGATGATTACAATAAAACTGCCGACAAATCCTAGTTCTTCGGCAAGAGAGGCAAAAATAAAGTCTGTTTGACGCTCAGGTAAAAAACGTAGTTGTGATTGGGTACCATGTCCCAGACCTTTGCCAAATAATTTGCCGGAACCAACAGCAATCATTGATTGAAGAGCGTTATAGCCACTACCGAGGGGATCTACAAATGGATTTAAGAAAGTAATAATGCGCTGCTGTTGATAAGTTTTTAAAAAGTTCCATAAGAAAGGAAAAGAGGCTAGTAAAGGTAAAGTTAATAAAAGTGAATGAGTGAATTTGATTTTTGAGGCAATGAGAAGAGAAATAACAATGGCTACAACTACTAAGCTACTGCCGAGATCTGGTTGCTTGAAAATTAAAAATATTGGAATGGTGAATAAGCCTAACGACATAAGAAGGTTGGGTAGGCGGCGGATATTGGTTTTGGTAAGTAAAGAACTAGCAAAAAGAATGAGTAATGGTTTAGCAAATTCAGAAGGTTGGAGTCCAAATTGGCCAATTTGGATCCAACGAATTGAGCCTCTGGTAGTAGTGCCAAGAAAGAAGGTGAGGCTTAAAAAAATAACAACTAAAACGTATAGCCACCAAGACAGGTGGGTAAAAATATGATAATTAAATTGAGAGAAAATAATAAAAAAAATAACTCCCATAAGGAGAAAAATAAGTTGCTGCTCTAGAGCAACGGGATCAACGCTTCTTAAAATAATGAGGCTAAAACCAGAAAGAATTAGTACTGGGAAAAGCAAGTTTTGATTTAGTGAAAGTTTTGGCTCCATTTAAAAGATTATATCAAGAGCGTAGAATTTTTAGGCTGGAACCTTTTTTGAGTGATTTAGCAAGCACTTTTTGTTTGATATAATTTTCAAATTCCTTGGGCCAACTGGGAAGTTCAACGTCAATTTGTTCATTGAGGGCAGTACCTGCTTGTCTTCTTTTCTTTTGAATTTGTCTTACTATATCCCGCGCTTGACCTTCTGCTTTGAGTTTTGAGTCAAGTTTAGTGACTAGTTTTACTGTCAATTCGCCGGTTTTTTTGCCCCATACGATTGACTTTAGGTTTAGTTCTTCAAGAACTAGATAATGAAGATTTAGAGGTAATTTTTTTGTGTATCCTGTAATAGTAATTGATGATAAAGGTTGGCGAAGTTTGAGGCGAGACTTTTTGCGTTTAGAGTGCCCTTTTTCAACGATTTGACGAAGAAGAGTCATGGAGGTTAGTAATGTTTTTTCTGTTTGAGTAAGGTCTTTGTTGATTTTGGGCCAATCAGCTAAATGAACTGACTCGTTACCAGTAATGTTGGTGTAAATGTTATCGGTAATAAATGGAGTGAATGGTGCCATAATGCGAGAGAGAATGTCAAAAATTGTTCTCAGGGTGGAGTAACAAGCATTTTTGTCTGGTGAGTCTTTGACATTGGGACCAATTCTGTCCCGAGAGCGGCGAATGTACCAAGTGGAGAGGTCTTGGACAAATTCTTCAATAACCTGAGTGGCATGAAAAGCATCAAAATCATCTAAAAAGCGAGTAACTTGTTTAACTGAATTATCTAACCGAAGTAAAATCCATTTGTCTAAAACACTAGAGTTTTTTGGAGAAGATTGTTGTGGCTGCCAATTTCCTAGTGCGGCATAATTGGCAAAAAAACGATAAGAATTCCAAAGAAGAAGATGAAATTGGCGTTTAAGCTGGTCTGCAACTTTGTAGCCAAAAAGAAGATTAGCAGTGGGATTTTGACTGGCATATAGCCAACGCATGACATCGACACCGATTTTTTCAGCACCTTCGTTAAATTCAATGGCATTGCCCCAGCTTTTGTGCATGGGGCGGCCGTCTTCTGCCAGCAAAGTGGCAAAGCCTAAGACAGTTTTAAAAGGGTTGGTGTTTTCCAACACTGTGCTCATGGCAATTAATGAGTAAAACCAGTTTTTAAATTGTCCAGGAAAAGATTCTGTTATAAAGTCTGCTGGAAACCACTGACGCCATTTTGGTTTATCTTTTAAGTAAAGAGGGCTACCTTGATTGTTTTTAGCAATCGTGGAGAACGGAACAATGCCAGCGTCGAGCCAAGGGCTACCGACTGGTTCGATCCTAGAAGATAATTCACCACATTTTTCACATTTAATTTTTACTTTGTCGATTTGGGGCTTGTGAGGGCTTTTACCCTTTAGCTGATTCCTGCCTTGAACAGCTTTTTTTTCAAGTTCTTCTTTAGAGCCGATAACTTGAAAATGCTTACAATTGTTGCATTCCCAAATGGGTAAACAAAGACCCCAATATCTGTTCTTTTTACTGATAAGCCAATCATGCATGTTGTTGAGCCAATCAAGTTCTCTATCCAAACCAAATGATGGAATCCAGCGGATTTTCTTAGCTACTTTTATCATTCTTTCCCTAAGAGTGGGTTTGCCTTTGTCCATGGCAATATACCACTCGTCAGCTACTTTCCAGACCAATTCAGTTTTGCAGCGCCAGCAACCAGGATAGCGATGAGTATAGTTTTCGATATTAAAAACCCAGTCATTATCTGGTTTTTTATCTTCATCAACCAGAAAATCTAGAATTAATTCAGGATGCTTTTTAGCATTTTTACCAGTTAAAAAACCAAGGCCGTCTAAATAGCTGGCATCATCGGCAATAACTGGAATCATGGGCAAACCTAACTTTTTTCCAAGTTTGAAATCTTCGGTACCAGCGCTGACTGCAGTATGTACCATGCCAGTGCCTTCGTTTGTGGTAATTGGAAGGATTCGCTGATCTGTAGCAACGATAGTATGAAAGGTGTTTGGATTAGATTGAGCAACTTTTTTGACGGCAGGCAAATGATCAAATGGACCTTTATATTTAAAACCAACCAGCTCGTTGCCTTTGATAGTTTTAATTACTTTGTGTTTGCTGGTGTTAAAAATGCGTTGAATAGCATCTTTGGCGACCCAAAATTTATCATCTGTTGATCCTTTTACTAGTGAGTAATCAAGTTTTTTGTCTACAGCAATGGCAATGTTGGCTGGAATTGTCCAGGGAGTGGTGGTCCAAACAAGCAAAAACTCTCTTTTTCTACCAATAATGGGGAGTTTAAAGTAAATGGCTTTGTGGGTAACTTCTTTGTAGTCTTCTGTAAGCATCTCATGCTGGCTAATGGCGGTTTCGCAGCGAGGACACCAAGGAACAGACTCTTTGCCTTTGTAGAGCCAGCCATTTTGGTGACAGACTTTTAAAAAATGCCAGATCATGTAGTTGTTTTCATCACTCATAGTGAAGTAGGAATGATCCCAATCGACAAAATAGCCAAGGCGCTTTGATTGTTCGGTTTGGATTTTGGAGTAATGATTAACCCAGTCTTTACACTTTTGAACAAATTCGGCAATGCCGTAACTTTCAATGTCTTTTTTGGATTTAAAGCCTAAATCTTTTTCAACCTCAACTTCGACCCAGAGTCCTTGGGAATCAAAACCATTTTGAAAGCGTTGGCGGTAACCTTTTAGGTTGTGGTAGCGTTGCCAAAGATCTTTGTAAGTCCTGCCCCAGCCATGATGGACACCCATGGGATTGTTGGCAGTAATCGGACCATCAAGAAAAGAGAAGGTTTTTTTGATTTTGTTGTTTTTAGTTAAATATTTTTTGACAATACCGGACTTATACCAATGCTTTAAAAGTCTGATTTCTTCTTGGGCAAAGTCAGTTAATGGTTTGACTGGTTTTATTTGGTGTTTTTTCATTTTTCCAATAAAAAAAGGTGATACTTGTCAGGCCCCGCTGAGCGGAGGGTACCACCTATATATTATACTTATTCCAGCTGTTACGGGCATACCCGGAAGGTTCTAATCTCCGACTGGCGGATTTCTGCCTTCAGCTAATTTGGTGATTGCCAAACTTAAACACTTTTAAAACTTGAGTCTTATTTTACCAAAAGTGAAAAACTGTGCAAGCTTGATTATCTGCCCTGTCTTAAGAATGCGGGCATGTTCCTTCGACTTTGCTCAGGATAAACTTTGCCATATTCTGCTGTTTCAGCGTCCTTGGCGCAGAAACGCCGGTATGTCAAATTCGTCTTCAAATTCGCCATTGCCTTTGGTTTTGGGTTTTTGTGGTTCTTCTGGTTGAACTTCTTTTTCTTCTGGCTCCTTGTCTTGATCATCTTGAATTGGTTGGGGTTGGGGTTGAGAAATGATAGTAGAAGGTGAAAAAGTTCTTGGGGTTGGAGCAGAAAACTCAGTCATTTTAAGGCGTGACTCATCAAAGCCAGTAGCAATAACACTAATTTTGATTTGATCGACCATGTCTTCATCAATAGAGGCTCCAAAAATAATGTTGGCATCTGCGTCGGCGGCTTGAGAAATAATGTTAGCGGCCTCGTTGACTTCGTTCATAGTCATATCTGGGCCACCAGTAACGTTAAATAACATGCCCTTGGCTCCATCAATAGAGATTTCAAGTAATGGAGAAGCAATAGCGGTGCGAGCTGCTGTAGTGGCTCTATTCTCCCCTACTCCTTGACCAATACCCATCAAGGCAGTGCCAGCATCGGTCATAATGGTTCGAACATCAGCAAAGTCAACATTAATTAACCCTGGAATGGTGATAAGATCGGAAATGCCTTGAACTCCTTGAGATAAAACTGAATCGGCAACTTTGAATGCTTCTAATAAACTCATTTTTTTGTCGATGACATCCAAAAGGCGTTGGTTGGGAATAACAATTAATGTATCTACTTTCTCTTTTAAGATTTCGACAGCCTCTTCGGCAACTACCATACGACGGGTGCCTTCAAAAGCGAAAGGTTTGGTTACAACTGCAACAGTAAGAGCACCTGATTCTTTGGCAATTTCGGCAATAATTGGAGCGCCGCCTGATCCAGTACCGCCACCCATACCGGAAGCGATGAATACCATATCAGTATCAAATAAAAGTTCTTTTATTTGCTCTCTTGATTCTTCTGCAGCTTGGCGACCAACGTCTGGATCAGCGCCAGAACCTAAACCCTTTGTTAGGTTTTGGCCAATTTGAACTTTAGTGGGAGCTTGGTTAGTCAGAAGGGCTTGGGCATCGGTGTTTACTGCGACAAACTCAACACCTTTGATTTGCTGAATCGAAATCATGGAGTCTAAGCCATTGCCGCCGCCGCCGCCTACACCTAAGACTTTAATTTTTGCAAAAGTATTGATTTCAGGTTTGACTAAACCCATATGTGTTAAGTGCCAAATTCCAAATTACATCTTCCAAACTATGCGAGGGCAGAGTATCAAATAATATTGGTTTAGTCCAATGTATGGGCAGGAGAAACAATAAAGAAGTAGTTTGTTTATACGCTATTTGATTAACTGGTGCAAGAGTTAGGGTAAGAAAGAGCGGAAAAAATCGATGACTTTGGGGACTACTCCTTTTCCAGGTAGTTTATTGACCAGTCGACTAACTCCTTTAAAAGAAAATCCTCCTGATTCAGCAACTTGGTTGTGTGCACCATAAATAATCAAGCCTGTTGATGCGGCGTAGGCTGATGTTTGAATTTCTTCCACCAGTCCAGAAAGGCCTGTGGGAGTGCCAATGCGCGTGGGTACAGTTAGAATACGTTTGCATGAATCGACGATGCCCACAGTTTCCGCTCCCCCGCCAGTGAGAACTACCCCAGCTGGAGTAAGGCCGACAAAATTTTTCTTTTTGAGCTCTTTACCAATCATGGTAAAGATTTCATTTAATCGTGGACGAATAATGCCCTCTACCAGGGTTTTTCTAGAAGCGGTTTTGATATCTTCTTTTAAACCAAGGTTGGTTAAATTGACCTCATCGGCTTTTTTCTTTTCTTTTTTAATGTCTTTGTCAGATGCGTCTTTGGGAAGTTGAGGTTTTGGAGATGATTGTGATAGAGCTAATTTGATTTTTTCCGCACTTTCAAGACTTACGCGCATTCCAATAGCTAGATCATTGGTAATGTTTCTGGCCCCAACTGGTAAAACGGTTGAATAAGCCAGAGTGCCTTCAATAATGACAGTCAAGCTGGTAGTACCACCACCAATGTCAATTAAAACTACACCTAATTCTTTTTCTGTGTCTGAAAGGGTAGTATATGAACTCGCCAGGCCGGAAAAAACTAGCCCACTAACATTAATGCCCAGCTCACCAACACATTTAGCCATGTTGCGCATGGCAGTAGAAGAACCAGTGATAATATGAGCTTCTGCTTCGAGCCTGACACCAGACATACCAACTGGATCTTTGATTCCTTCTTGAGAATCGACAATGAAATCACGGGGAATAACGTGAAGAATTTCTCTATCTGAAGACAAAGAAATAGCTCGAGCGGCTTCAATAACCCGCTCAACATCATCGGGATTTATTTCCCCGTCTGGTTCAGATACGGCTACAACCCCTTTTGAGTTTTGAGATTGAATATGAGTGCCGCTGATGCTAATAAAAGCATCGTTAATGCTATAGCCAGCCATGCGCTCGGCGGCTTCAACTGATTCAGTTATGGAATTAATGGCTTCTTCGATATCAACAATTTGACTTTTGCGCAAGCCTAAACTGGATTGAGAAGCAACACCGAGAACGGAAATTTTTTGATCTTCTGCGGAAAGAGAGGCAATTAGAGTACAAATTTTTTCGGTACCGATATCAATTCCGGCGATTATTTTGGGTCGAGCCATAGATGATAACTAATATTTAAGCACAGGTTTGTCAAACCGCAAATCAATTTGGTGTGGCGTTGATGATATTGTAGCTTTTGATAAAATCAATTGTAAAGAGGTAACGCTTCTTTCTATATTATTTTGGATGGAAAAAAGAACTTGTTGGTTGGAATTTAGGATAACTGTAATAGTATTGAATTGGCCGATAATGATTTGATCAAAGTCAATGTAATTTTGTTTTAGAGCACGACTTAAGGAAAAAGCGTAGTTGATAACTGAGTTTGTAATAGTATCACCAACGGAGAGGTGTTGGGCCTGACTGGTAATAATTTTGACAAGATTGGAGCCGATTGTTTCTTCCAGAGAGATAATGCTGCCAGATTGATCGACAACAAATCCAGCAGAATCGGTGGCAATTTGAATAGCAAATGCAGCTGGTTGGTAAGAAATGGTAGTGGTTAGGGTATTGGGTAAATTTACATCAATGGCAACTGAGTTAATTTTGGGATCAGCTGATAAAAGCTTGGATTTGATTTGGTTTAAATTGAGCGTCAAGATAACTTGGCCTTTAAGGCGTTCGAGTTCTGCCAAAACTGTGTTTGGACAAAAAGCTTGGTCGGAGGTGGTGATGCAATTAATTGTCTTGATGGTAAAAAGTTGTGATTTGTAGACAATAATGAGCAGAAAAATAACAGCAAAAAATAAAAGCCATTTTAACAGTAAGGGGGTGGTAAGGGTTAAATAGCGTCTAGGAAATTGTAGTCTTTTGTTTTGGCGGCGTTTGACTCTTCTTTTTTTCATCTAATTTTGAAGGGGTATTTTTAACAATTAACTGATAGAGCCTGGCGGCGGCTTTTTGAGGATCATAATAAGATGAAAGTTTTTTAAATGTAAATTGAGAGTGATGTTTGAGGACGTAATTGATGGATTGGTGCAAAGTTTGAGGAGTAAGTTGGTCTTGTGAGAGAATGAAACCCAGCCCTGAAGCTTTAAGCATTTGAGCGTTTTTTAATTGTTCTTGTTTTTGAGCAAAAGGAAGAGGAATTAAAATAGCTGGTTTTTTAGCATAAAGAATTTCGTGGACAATATTTGCACCTGATCGAGTGATGATCAAAGATGAGTTGTTAACTACCCAGGCAACCTCAGTTTGGGTAAGCCATTGGCGAATTAGGTAATTATTTTTATGGGGCAATTCTTGACGAGCTTGATTTAATGAATCAAAGTAGCGATGAATTTGAGAAGAACCACATGAATGAATTACAAGAAAGCTCTTGGTGATTTTGGGTAAAATTTGTTTTATGGTTTGATTGATGATTAAAGAACCTTGATTGCCGCCGGTTATGTAAAGTATGGGCTTTGCTGGTTTGGGAATCCAAGAAGGCTTTTTAAGTGAATTTGCATAAAATGATTGGCGAATTGGGTTGCCAGTAATGACTGTTTTAGTTGAAGGAAAGTAAGATTGAGATGAAGGGTAAGAGAGCGCAATTTTGATAGCAAATTTACTAATAACGCGGTTGGCTAGGCCAGCGGCATGAGTTTGCTCATGAATGATGATCGGAATAGATTTGAGTTTGGCGGCGATAGCTACAGGAATGCTTAAGTAGCCTCCAAAAGAAACGATTATATCCGGCTTAAAGCGGCTGATAATGGTGGATGCTTGGAAGATACTGAAAAATAATTGTGGAGCCTTTAAAAGAGAGGCTGTAAGCTGGCTGCGTTCAATTTTGGGAGTAGAGATTGACTGAAAAGAAGCAGATAAGTTTTCGACTTCTGCTTTTTCTCGACTGAGGACTAAATTGTTGGAACTGGCATATTTGCGGCCAATAAATAGGATTTTGTCTTGGTGACTAATAGATTCTTGAATGAGGGCAATGGCAGGAGTTAAATGACCACCGGTAATAATAAGTCTCATATTAACCTGACTTGGAGATATTTAATAAGATGCCGATACCGGAAAGAGAAGTGATTAATGAAGAGCCTCCATAAGAAATAAAAGGAAGCGGAACACCGGTTAGTGGCAGTAGTGAAACCATTGCTGATAAGTTAATAATAACTTGAAAAGCAAACCAGCCGGTAATCCCGGAAGCTAAAAGTTGACTAAACTTATTGTTTGAACTTGATGCAATAAGAAAACCTCTCCAGATAATTATTGTAAATAATCCAATAAGGGCAAAAGCGCCTAGAAACCCAAGCTCCTCACCCACTATGGCAAAAATTGAGTCAGTAGTAGCTTCGGGAAGATATTGATATTTTTGTCTAGACCGACCTATGCCCTGACCAAACAGACCACCAGAGCCTAAAGCAATTAAGATTTGACGGATATGATACGAGGCTCCAAGTGGATCGCTGGTTGGGTCTAAATAAGTTTTGAGTCTGGCAGTACGATATGGAGAAGAAAAAATCAGCATTGTTCCGATGACAGCAGCAACAATGCCAGTGATAATAATAGCCGTTAGGGGGGCGCCTGATAAAAAGTATAAAAGAATGGCAATGGTGGCGATAATCACTGCTGTGCCTAAATCAGGCTCAAACATAATTAGTCCAAGGGTAAGAGAAAGAACAATAATGAAAGGAATAATTTGCTGGCGTTTGGCTAAAAGAGAAGACAGGTAAATTGTAACAGTAATTTTGGCTAATTCTGATGGTTGGAAACCAACAGGTCCTAAAGGAAACCAGCGTCGAGCGCCCTGGACTTTACTGCCTATCCCAGGTATTAAAACTAAAACCAGAAAAAATAGGGTTAGCAGAAAGAGCGGAAGAGCAAATTTTTGATAAATTTGGTGATGGATAAATGAAACCACTACCATTAAGGAAAGGCCTGCAAGGCCCCACATTAGCTGAAGTCTGGCAAAATGAAGTTTATCCCCAAATTGTTGATAAGCTTCAATGATGGACGCGTCGTAAACCATAAGAATGCCAAAAATAGTCAGGCCTGTTACTACAAAGGCTAAAGTTTTGTCAAATTTTGTTTTTTGTTTTTTAAGAGCGTATGTTCTTTTCTTTTTTGGAGTCATGAGAGCTTTTTTATAATTGCGTTAAATTGATCTCCGCGATCAAATTCGTTTTTAAACATGCCAAAAGAGGTAAATCCCGGACTAAAGAGTAAGGAAGAGTTTTGAGGACTGACTACCAAACCTTGCTTAATTGCAGCTTCTAAGTCAGTAAATTCGCCTACAATTTTTTTGTCTTCCAAATGGGGTTTGATTTCTTGGGTGCCTGAACCTGATAGTAATATAATGTTGGCAACTCTAAGATTGATGTCTTCTGCGATCCTTGCCACCGGCAGTTTTTTAGTTTCTCCTCCAAGAATTAAAGTAATTGGTGGTTTAATTGATTGAATTGCTTTTTGGACAGATGTGGGGGTAGTGCTAGTGCTGTCATTGATAATATTAACGCCTTTGATTGTGGTTATGGTTTCAAGCCTCATGGGTAAAGTGGTGATTTTGGCAAAAATTTGCTTCATGTTGATTTCTGAAACGTTAAACAGTTTTGCAATGGTGTATGCGGCGGCGGCGTTTTCACGATTATGTTTTCCAGGCAGATTGAGCTGCCAGTTGGGAAATTGAGACTCCTCAAACCAAATAATTTTAGACTTGATACCCCGAGACATTTTTGCTGCTAAATAGTTTTGTTTGTTGATAATTGCAATATTAGCTTTGTTTTGATAAGAGACGATTGCACGCTTGTCATTAATGTAATCCTTAATTGATTTGTAGCGATTTAGATGGTCTGGATAGATATTGAGAACTACTGCGATGCTAGGACTTATTTTTTCTTGATGAAAGCCGTTAAGTTGCCATGAAGATAATTCAATAATTGCAATTGTATCTTTGGTTTTTATACTTTTTAATAACGGAAGAATAGGCTTGTCGGGAATATTGCCACCTAACAAGACATCAAAACCTTCTGTTTTTAGTAGTTGGTAAATTAATTGAGTTGTAGTGGACTTGCCACGTGTGCCAGTGATGCCGATTGTTTTGATTTGGGCATATTCAAGAAAAAGAGCTGCAGCCATAGTGACATACTTTCCGGATTGATGAGCTTTGACTAGCAAAGGTTGATCTGCAGGTATGGCAGGATTTTTAATAATGACATCTGCCCACTCAATATCTTCTTGACGATGTTCTCCCAAAATCAATTCTATATTTGTTTTTTTTAGTTTATCAACTGATGATTGGAGTTCACTAGGAGGTTTTAAGTCAGTGACTCTAATAAGAGAGCCAATTTGGTGAAAGAATGTAGCTAAGCCTGCTCCCCCGCCTTGTAAACCAAGACCAAAAATTAAAACTTTTTTGGTTTTAAAATCTTGGATGAATTTTTTTAGTACTGGAGTCATATCTGAATTGATTTTACTGGGATTTGGCTGCCGAGTAAACGCTTGACTACATTTTTATTTAATCGATTAATGCTTGTAGTAAAAATGTGAGTCACGCCTTTTTTTTTGGTATCTGGCAGTTTGATTAACCGTTTGGTTTGTTTTGCAATTGCTGGTGCTGGATTATATATCTTTACTTTTGGAAAAATTGATTTAATTACAGGTATGAAGAAAAGATAATGAGTGCAGGCTAGGACGAGTGAGTGAGGATTTTTGATTTTTTTTAAATCTTGCTTTATTACTCTTTTTATCTGTTTTCCTTTAACCTTTCCTTTTTCAGCCAATTGTAACCACTGTGGTTTTGAATAAAGAACAATATGTTTGTTGTGCCCAAATTGTTTTATTAACTTTTTAAGGCGCTTACTGTGTAAAGTTTGGTCTGTTGCTAGTATTATAATTGTTCCAGATTGTGTTTCTAAGGCAGCCGGCTTAATGGCTGGCTCTACACCAACAAAATGAATTGGATAAGTAGATCTAAGTTGACTGATAGCACTTACGGTGGCTGTATTGCAAGCAACGATAATTAAATCAACTCCTTTTTTAATTAACCAATTTGAGATTGCCAAACTGCGTTTTTTTATATATGACGATGATTTATTAGCGTAAGGCACATGAGTTTGATCGGCCACGTAATAGTAATCAACTTGTGGCATTAGTTTTTTAACTTCTTTGAGTATGGCTAGACCGCCAACTCCAGAATCAAAAAGGCCAATTTTCATGAGAATATTTTATCAGAATAAAGTTAAATCACTGCCAGCGGGTTCTACTAAATCACCGTAAACCCTTCGATGGACTCAGGATTGCTGTCATATGACAGCTAACCAGACACCGAAAAGAGCCAGAATAATACCGGCCAACCAAGCACGAAAAACAATTTTGGGCTCTTCCCAACCAATATGTTGGAGCCATAAATGAAAAGGGGCGACGGAGAAAACCTTCTTTTTTCTAAAACGGCGCGAGAGGAGTTGGGTGAGACTGGAGGCAATTTCGACGATAAAAATTGCGCCAATAATAACTAGGGCCATAACTTTTCCGAGCAATAAGCCTACAACTGCAAGAGTGGCACCAAAAGAAAGAGCACCAACATCGCCTAAAAAAATTCGTGCCGGATAAACGTTAAAGTAAAGAAAAGCGATTAAACTACCGAGCCAAAGGGCTAAAAATATTGAAAGCGGAGTATCGAGAATTGAGGCAGAAAGAAACCAAAGGGCAAAAATGGCGATCATTAAAACACCGGTGGCTAAGCCGTCTAAGCCATCGGTAATATTTACTGCATTGGCAAAAGAAACAATAACAAAGGCAGCAAAGGGGATATATAACCACTTGAGGTATAAAATGCCGAAAAAAGGGATGTAAAAAATATCAATTTGTAAGTTTACAAAAAGCAAAACTGCAATAATTAAAGCTAACAGCCATTGAATAGCAAATTTATGCCAAAGTCGGAGGCCAAAAAATTTGTGTTTTTGAAAGCCAAAAAACTTCATGATGTCGTCGTAAAGACCCAATAGGCCAAAAGAAATAAAAGTGAAAAAAATGACGTTTAATTCTTCTTGGAGAGGGTAAACTTGAGTGATGTAGACACCCAAAAACTTTATTAGTGGAAAAATAATGGCAAAAAGAAGAGATACTATAGTGATTACTAATAATCCGCCACCGACTGGAGTACCTGCTTTTTGACGATGAAGTTTATCAAAAATGGGAGTGAGTCTACCAAAGGCGTCTTTTGTTTTTTGCTCTCTTCGTTGGAAACGAAGCTTGTATAGCAAATTAATAAAAGGAACAATAAGTAGACTAGTGAGAATGAAGCTAAAGATTAAAAGTCCTAAAAGTAAAGCCATGACTTATAATTTCTAATTTCTAATTGATCTAATTTCTAAAAATTGTTGAAGATATGGTAAGAAAATTGTGACGCCAACTGCAACTGAGGCAATGGCAGCGATGAGAACCATGGCGGCAGATACATCTTTGGTGATTTTTGCTTGTTTATGGTATGTTTCAGTGATTAAATCGGTCATTGATTCAAGAGAAGTGTTTACCATTTCAGTAATGAGCACTAAAATAATGGTAAAGAGGAGAATGAGCCATTCAGTTTGGGTAATATGAAAATAAAAACCGGCAACAAGAACAAGGATTGTGGCTAGAGAATGAACCCTCATATTTGGCTGAGACTCAAAGATATATACAAGCCCATCCCAGGCGTGTTTGAAAGAAATGTGATGAAATCGCCTCATTTATGAACCATTATACCCTGTCTGTGGAGAGGTTGAAAAGCTATTTGACAGTAACTGACTTGGCTAGATTTCTAGGCTTGTCCGGGTCAAGGTCGCGAGCAAGTGCAAGTTCATAGGCAAACAGTTGGCTGATAATGACGTTGGGAATAATAGAAGCGCTGCCGCAATTTTTAACTTTGAAAGTAATGTCGAACACCTCGTGGGACTTGCTGGTTATTCCAATAATAAAACCTCCGCGGGCTTTCATTTCCATGGCTCCTGAAATAGAGTCGTGATAAGTTTCGTCATCTGGAGCGATGACAATGCAAGGAGTGCCTTTTTCTACCAAAGCAATGACTCCATGCTTGAGTTCTCCGCCAGCGAGACCTTCTGCGTGGATATAGCTAATTTCTTTAATTTTTAAGGCTGCTTCTAGCGCAGCAGGATAAGAAAATCCTCGACCGACAACAAAAATAGTGTTACTTGATTTTATTTTTTCAGCTAGTTTTTTAATTTTTTGCCGGTAATTTGCGCTAAGAATTTCCTCGACGGCAATCTTTGCTTTTTTAAGTTGGTTTAATCCTTGAGTCAACTTCCCATTCATATGGTAAGCCGTCATCAAAAGTAAAACAATTTTTGCGATAAAAGCTTTGGTGGAAGCAACGGCTTTTTCTGGTCCACAATCAAGTAAAACCCTCTTGTTTGAAATGCGATAAAGAGTAGAGCCAAGAACATTGACTAAGCAAACTACGGTGGCGCCTTTTTTTTGAGCCAAATTAACTGATTGGATAGTATCGATTGTTTCGCCGCTTTGAGAAAGGGCAATAACTAAAGTTTTTTGATTTATAAAGTCTGTACAGTAGATGAATTCTGAACCAATCGCTGGATTGGTGTGCGTTTGGGCAATTTTTGAGAAAAAATACTGAGCGGCGATGGCCGCATAGGCAGCAGTACCACACGCTACAAAAAATGTTACTTTTGATTTTTTAATTAGATTGGCCAACTGTTTGGTTTGAGGTTGTTTTTCAATTAAGAGACGCTCAATGACCTGAGGTTGCTCTGTTATTTCCTTGATCATAAAATGGGGATGATTGTTTAGACTGGCGCTTTCTTGATGCCAGTTAATAGTTTGGATTTTGGGCTTAATTGATTTTCCGGTTTTGATGTTGAAAAAATTTACTTGTTTGCTGCTAATTTCTACCATTTCTCCATCCTCAAGAAATACAACCTTTTGGGTATGGTCCAAAATTGACCATAGGTCAGAGGCAATAAAGTTTCTATTTTTACCAATGCCGACAACCAGAGGTGAACCAGTTTTGGCAGCAACAACCTTACTTTGACTAATTGCTAAAATGGCATTAAGCCCTTTAGCTTGGCTAAAAGCGTGTCTGACAGCTTGATAAAACGAGGCTGTGGTTTCGCTTAATTCCTCTATGAGGTGAAGAAGTACTTCGCTATCTGTTTGGGATTTAAAAGTATGCTTCTTTTTTAAATTGATTTTAATTTCAAGATAATTGTCGATAATACCATTGTGTACTAATGCAATTTTTTGGTTGCAGTCAAGAAAAGGGTGGGCATTTGGAATGGTTACGCCACCATGAGTTGCCCAGCGAGTGTGACCTAGACCGATAGAGCTTTGGGATAAAGTTGTACTAGCGTTAGCAATTTTGCCAATATGTTTGTCGACAATAAGCTTATCTTTCTCCCTAACCACAATGCCCCAAGAGTCATAACCACGATATTCTAGTTTTTTTAATCCGTTTAGAACAACTTTAGCTGTATTGAATTTATTGTCTTTTGAGACTACTGCAAAAATACCACACATATTACCTCCACAGTCGGTAAACTAAAAACTAAGAGTTAAAAACTAACAAGAAAAACTTGGCTGGAGAAGCCTTGTCGATATGAAGTTATACTCTGGCCTAAAAATTGCTTTTTAGTTTTAATATTACTTCTGGTGGATGATCGACTCACCCAGGAGGTTTCCGCAGATCCTTCGGCAAGCTCAGGATAAGTACTCCCGACTAACCGAGTTCGATTGTCCTTCGATTAAACTTAAGGACCCTCCTTCCTCGTATCCACTTCACTGCGTTCAGTGCAAGCCCATATGGAACGTTTTGATATTTATGGGTTTACCCTGAGCTACTAGCAGCGAAGGGCCACACGCTCTGTTAAATTGTTACTCCAAACCTCCTTTTTATGTATTTATTCAAGTCACGAATCACTATATCAAAATTATTTTAACCTTTCAATTTGGGCACCCATTGAGCGGAGGCGACCATCAAGATCTTCATAGCCACGATCGATTTGCTCAATATTTGAGATAGTTGATTTACTACTTGAAACCAAGGCGGATAACACTAATGTGGCGCCTGCTCTTAAATCATGAACCGAAAAATTTCCACCTTTTAGTTTGGTTGGTCCTGTTATTTTGATTGCATGGTTATCTTTAGCACTATTTTCGGAAAGGATAAAATTATATGTTTTTTTTGGATTATCTACTTTGGGATGGAAATATTTAATGTTAGTACCCATTTGTTGTAAATGCTGCACATATTGAAAACGGGAGGGAAAAACTGCTTCGTGGATGATGCTAATACCTTTAGCTTGAGTTAGAAGCACTGCCCATAGAGGCTGCCAGTCGGTCATAAAACCTGGATGAGGTTGCGTAATAATGTCTGTGGAGCGGAGAGGTTTTTGATAAAAGAAACGAATTCCATATTTACCAACTTCATAGCCACCACCAATTTCGTTGAGTTTGTCTAAGAAAGCTTCTAGATGATCGCTGTTGGCATTTTCAACAACAATGTCTCCTTTGGTGGCGATGGCGGCACAGGCGTAAGAAACAGCTTCGTTGCGATCGGGCATGATTTTGTGGATGGTAGAGTGCAGGTTTTTTACGCCTTTAATTTCAATAACACGGTGGTGACGGCGACGAATTTGAGCTCCTAAGTTGTTTAAAAATTCAATTAAATCATCTACTTCTGGTTCTAGGGCGGCGTTTTCTAAAATAGTGATGCCCTTGGCTAAAACTGCAGCCATTATTAGAGTCTCAGTTCCGGTGTGGGTGTTTTTGGGAAAACGATAGGTAATTCCTGTTAACTTATCGGCATGAGCTTTGATGAATTTATCGTTTTGAGAAAAGGACGCACCCATAGCTTCTAAGCCTTGCCAGTGCCAGCCTAGAGGGCGTTTGCCGATTTTGTCTCCTCCGGGAAGGGGAACTTTGGCTTGTTTGAATTTATGAAGAAGGACAGGGATAAATAATGGTGCGGAGCGGGATTTGGGTCCAAATTTGTAAGGAATAGTGAACTTGTTTAGCGAGCTGGGATCGATAAACATGGTTCGTTCGCCGCATTTATTTGTTTTTCCCCCGAGCGATTGAATAATTTCTGCAGTAGTAGCAACATCGGAAATGTGAGAAAAGTTTAATAATCGTGATTCTTTAGAACCAAGCAGGGAAGCGATCATGATTTTATAGCTGGCATTTTTAGCACCGCCCAAACGAACGGATCCATAAAGAGGAGTGCCACCGTGAATAACAAATTTATCCATATTATTCTCCTATAAAAAATACTTCTGATTTTAAGTTAATGTGATATTTTTCTTTGATTCGTTTTTGGACTAACTGAGTAAGTTTTTTAATATCTTTGGCAGTAGCGTTGCCAGTATTGATGATAAAGTTAGCATGTTTTTCGCTCACTTTAGCACCACCAATCTGAGTGCCTTTGAGTCCGGCGTTGTCGATAAGAAAACCTGCTGAAGTAGCCTGATTGGGAGTATTGTGAAGCAAAGCTTGAGCTTTACCAATGTTTTTAAACATACAACCAGAACTGGGAAATTCTAGAGGCTGTGTGTCACGTCGACGCTTAAGGGCTGCCTCAGCCTTTTGCCAGAGTTGAGTTTTATTTCCGGATTTGAGTTGAAATTTGACTGAAAGAACAACTTCTTTGGTTTTTTGCAAAATGGAATAATTATAGGCAAAGTGCATTTGTTTTTGGGTATATGTTTTTACTTTTCCTTTTTGATCAATAACTTCTACTTCTTTGATATGATCGCCAATCAAATGATCTAAGTGGTGTGAGTTATTATAAACGGCACCGCCAACTGTGCCGGGGATGCCCAAGAATTCTTCTAAACCTTTGAGAGATTCTTCTATGGTAAAGCGAACTAATTGGTTAACAGTTGCGCCTGCCTGGACTTCAATAACAGCTTGATTGATCCCTGCTCTTTGATTTTTAAGCTTGCCTGATAAGCCAATTATTTTGATAGTATCAGCTCTATTTTTGATGACTAATCCCTTGATCCCTGAGTCAGAAACAAGAATATTGCTGCCTCCACCTAAAATAAAATGATTAACTTTGTTTTTAATTGCTGTTTGAACAGCATCAATAAGATCTTGTTTAGTAGTGGCTGTGAAAAATAAATCTGCTGGACCACCGACTTTCATGTAGGTGTGTGGAGCAAGAGATTCGCTAATTTTGACTCGTGACGAGCCTAGAGAGTTAATAACTGACTGATATGACTTATTCATGCATTTAACAATTGCTGGTGAATTTTATATATATCGCCAGCGCCTAAAGTGAGAAATACATCTCCCTGTTTTAAATGCTGACGGGCATATTTTACCAAACTCTTGAGATCTCCGACGTATTGAGACCGAGGCGTGTTAGCTTCTAGTTTTTGGGAAGAAACGTTTGGGTCCGGTTTTTCCCGAGCTGAGGCATAAATATCGGTAAACCAAATCTCGTCTGCTTGTGAAAATGACTGAGTAAATTTTGTAAACAATTTTTTTGTGCGTGAAAAGGTATGGGGTTGGAAGGCAACTTTGATTGTTTTATTAGGAAACCAAAGTTTTGCAGCTTTTATGGTAGCTCTTATTTCACTGGGATGATGGGCGTAGTCATCGTAATAAAGAATGTTATCTTTCTCCCCTACTCTTTCAAAGCGACGTTTGGTGCCAGTGAATTTTGACAAGGCAAATATTGATTTATCCAGGCTTAAACCCAAGTTATGCGCGGCTATGATAGCCGCAACTGCATTCATGATATTAAATTGGCCTGGAATTTTTAAAGTTAGTGTTTTGTTGCCTTGGGGAGTTTTTATTTGAGCAGTTGTTGTTTGATTTTTAATAATAACACTAACAACTTGCCATTGAACGCTGCTTGCTGAACCAAAAGTAACTAGCTTTGATTTTTTCCACGATTTAACGATTTTTGCTAGAGGAAGGCTGTCAACATTGGCTATGAGGACATCTGTGGGAGAGAGAGTGTTAAAAAAGTCGACATAAGCTTTGATAATATCGTTTTGAGTCGGATAAACATCAGGATGATCGTGGGCAATGTTAGTACAAACAATAATTTGGGGTTTTTGAAGCAGAAAGCGAGGAGTATTGTCTGATCCAGGAGAAACAATGTATTCATCTGCTTCGGCAATTAAGTGTTTACTTGTACGGTCATACTTGCCCGGAGAGTTTAAGTTGTTGATAGCAGCGACACCGATAGAGTAGCTGGGATTTTGGTTTAGTTCCTCTAATATGGTGGCAATCATGCTTGAGGTGGTGGTTTTGCCACCTACACCACAAACTGAGATGCCAATTTTACCTTTCATTAGTTGGCCAACGGCTTCGGCATGGCTGATGACAGAAATGTTTTGAGATTTAGCGTGTTTTACTTCAACATTATTTTCACCCTGATGAGCGCCTGTATAGATTAATAGATCTGTTTGAGTAGGAATGTTTTGGGTAGAAAAGTTGGATTTAAAAGGAATTTTTCTATTTTTAAGCACTGAATCGGTAACAAATTCTTCCTTGACATCTGAGCCGGAAATAGTAGCGCCTAAATCTTGAGCACAAAGAGCAATTGAAGTCATGCCTACACCCTTGATGCCGGTAAAGTGAATATGTTTGGCTGATTGAATATCCATACTTAGAGTAATTTTACTATGACAACAAATCTTCCGTCAGATTCGTTGGTTTTTTTGTGACGTTGATACGAAAACCACTGTTTTTTATCATGGCCAGTGCATTGGTTTGAATTTACAATGTTGGTTTTATTTACCCCTACATTAATCAATGAGTCTATGACTGAACCCGGATAGTCAATATGCCAAGTTTTATTTTTTTGACTAATGAATGATTGCCATTCTGGAAGAACCCTTTGTGTGGGTGGTTTATTGGTTGTATAACAACAAGATTGAAGAGCTGGTCCAAGCCAAGCTTTAAGTTTAGTTGGTTTGGAGTTGAAATGGTTGGTCATTTTAATAATGGCATGAAGATGGATTTTTTGGATAGCGCCACGCCAACCAGCATGAATCAGTCCAACTGCATGGTTTTGAGGATCATATAGCACTATGGGAATGCAGTCAGCAAGACGAATCATTAAAGCTGATTTCGTTAGATTGGTAACCATGCCGTCAGATTTGGGAATCTGCTTGCCAGGAAATTTGATAGCTGTTTTTTGATCGATAAAAGATACTTGAGATCCGTGAATTTGTTCTACCTCAACTACCTGTGTTGATAGATTTAAATATTTAAATATTTTGTGGCGATTTGATTTGACCTCGGCTTTTGGCGAAAAACGATAATCAATATTGCCATCAGACTTGTCTGAAAGTGAAATGAGAAGATTTTGATGAAGTTTAATTTTCCTCATGTTTTATTTTTTCACGCATGAGTTTGTCTGCGGTTTTAAATTGCTCGTTGGTGTTAACGCCATACCAAACAGATTTGTCTTTCCATAATAATGCCTCAACTTTCTTATTGTCTTTTGTAGCAATTTCGATAATGTCGGTTAGGTAATATTCTTGAGAAATTGGGTTTTTCTGAACTTTTTTAATGGCCTGATCAATGAAGGGCCTGCTAAAACAATAAAAGCCAGTGTTAATTTCTATTATTTTTTTCTCTTCAGTAGTAGTATTTTTTTCCTCTACAATGGCAGTAACATTTCCTTTTGAGTTGCGAATAACTCTACCTAAACCCGTTGGGTCTTTTTTTATTAAGGTGAGAAAAGTAACGTCTGAATGTTTTTTTTGGTGATGTTTGATAAGTTGACGAATAACTTCTGGGGTGAAAAAGGCAGAATCATCACCGTAAATAGAAATAACGTTTGGCGTAACTGATTGCACTTTTTTAAGTCCGGTCTTAAATGCATCCCCTGTGCCCAATTGCTTTTTTTGAATGGCATATGTAACTTGGTTGCCCAGAACTTTTTTAACGGAATTTTGAGCATAACCGATAACGACAATGATGTTTTTAATACCTGATCGCTTTAAGTTGTCAACGGTGTATGAAATCATGGGTTTATTAGCCAGTTTATAGGCAACTTTGTTGCGATGATTGGCTTTAATTCTGGTACCTTCGCCGGCGGCTAGGACTATAGCGGTAACGTCTGTCATTTTTGATAAAGAATTTTGAGAAGAATTTTGGTTAATTTATTTTCATTGTGACGCAAAAGACTTCTTTGAACAATGTCGCCTTTTTGTTGTTTGGTTTTGGCAATACTGGCAAGTGAATCTCGAATTACTTGATAGTGTTTACTGTTTAAGTCGTTTATTACTGGAAACTCGTTGTCCTTTTGGTAGCTAACTTGAACTGATTTAGGAATGGAGTTTGAATTAACAACAACATAATCAGGATAGCGACCAAGATAATTTTTAACTTCTTCTACATGATCTTTGGCAGTAAAGCCATGAGTTTGGGTGTAACGAGTCATGAGATTAACGATATAGACAATTTTAGCTTTGGCGGTTTTATAGGCTCGCTTAGCACCAGAAACAACTAGATTGGGCAGAATGCTGGCGTATAGATCTCCGGGGCCAAAGATAATTAAATCGGCTGACTCAATTGCATCTTTGGCTTTGGAATAGAGTTTGGCAGAAGGAAATAATTTGATTGCTTTGATTTTTTTACCACCAGTTTTCCCAGGATTGAGATGGTGCTCGCCGGTTATTGAAGTGCCATCTTCAAAATCAACTATAAGTTGTACGTTTTGAGTGGTAACCGGATAAATATGACCTTTTAGTCTAAAAATTTTACTGGCAATTTCTAATGCTTTTGGAGTAGAGTCCGCCATATCTTGAAGAGCTGTTAAAATAAGGTTGCCTAAATTGTGACCTTTTAGGCCTTTGCCTTGAGAAAAGCGGTATAAAAGAAGATCTTTGATCCACGATTGGTCGTTTTCATGAGCCAGAGCTGCTAGAGACTGTCTTAAGTCTCCTACAGGAATAAATCCAAATTCATCCCTTAATCGACCAGTTGATCCCCCAGAGTCAGCTACAGTAACTATAGCTGTGAGATCGTGGGGGTGTTGCTTAAGGCCTGAGAGAACAACAAAGGTACCAGTGCCACCACCGACAACGACAATTTTTTTTGGTTGTTTCATCTTGATTTAATAGTTGTTGATATGGGTTTTGATTTTAGATTGTGGGGATGGTAAATATAGGTCATAGGCTTAACATCTTCTCTTAAGACTAATCCTGGACCAATGATTGAGTTAGTTCCAATTTTAACTCCTGGCATTATACTACTATTGACGCCAATGCGAACGTTTTTGGCTATTAATGCCCCGAGTTTGGTTTTATTAGTATTAATCTTTTTGTCTTTAATGTTGACTGAGATTTCTCCCTCGTCTAATCGATAGTTGGCAGTGACTGCGCCTGAGCCAAGAGCAATATTGGACTCTAAAACTGAATCGCCAATATAATTCGTATGGAGCCAACAACTATCTCCAAGGTAGCTTCTGACCACTTCGCTTGAAAAACCGACAACGCAGTTGTTGTTGATAATTGAATCTCTAATTAAAGAGTTGTTGCCAACAATAGTGTTGTCGCCAATATAAGAAGGACCTTTAATCACTGCGCCTTCTAAAACTTTTACATTTTCTCCAAGGTAAACATTTTCTTCAACTAAAGCGGTTTTGGCTATTTTTACTCCAGATCTAATTTTTGGTTTTAAACGATGTTTTAAGAAAAGTTGAGTCATATCCAAAACGTGCCAAGAATACTTGAGGGCTTGCCAGTAAGATTCATAAGTAATTGCTTGAGTAGAATGAGTTTTTATGTAAGTAGATAAGGCTTGTTCGTAAATATCATCTTTTGAGCCAGTGGTGGTATTGATTAGGTTAATAAATAATTTTGATTTAGGGAAATAATGAAAGACAAGATTAATTAAATTACTGGGCTGGTTACCTGGTCCTGGTTTTTCGATAACCTCAATAACTTGATTTCCTTTCATTTTTAAATAACCGCCGTTAAAATAGGAACCTACTTTTTTACCGACTATTAATGCTTTAGACAAATTGGCTTGATTAACAATCGATTCTATTAGGTTGGAATCGACTTGGTCGGTGGCATTTAGGATTAAAATCGGTTGATTTTTAAGCAGGCGCTGGGCTGATAGTAAAGCGTCTGCCATACCTAACGGTCTTTCTTGAATGACAGTTTCAATTTTAAGCGTTTTGATATTGATGGCATTAATGGATGATTGGTCTGATTTGTTGGTTACAATTATGGCTTTGGTAATGCCATTTTCAGCAAGCGTTTCTAAAGTGTGGACAATTAGAGGCCTATTGAAAAATGGGAATAAGGGTTTTGAGGTAGTGAAGGGATCAAAGCGCTTGCCAACGCCACCAGCTAAAATTACAGCTATTAGATTTGAGTTCATGATTTTTCTTTTTTTAAAGCTTTTAAGACTGCTTGATGATCTGACCAAGGCGTTTCGGTTTTTCCATCTAAATTCATGGCTTGTTCATGACCTTTACCAATAATGCCAACTGTGTCGCCTTTTTTTGCTAAATGATTGATGGCAAAATTGATAGCTCTTTGTCTGTCTGAAATTTCATGGACATGAGCGTGATTGGTGGTAATACCATCCTTCATTTGCCAGATAATAGTATTTACGTCTTCACTGCGAGGGTCTTCGGCGGTAAGTATAGTTTCATCGGCTAAGCGAGCACCCACATCTCCCATAAGTGGACGTTTATTGTAGTCTCTTAGGCCTGCTGCACCGTAAACAGCAATTAATTTTCCCTTAGTAGTTTTTTTTAAGAACTGAAGAGCGTTTATTAAGGCATTGGGGGTGTGAGCAAAGTCGACAATGATTCTAACGCCAGAATTGTTTTTGATTTCATCCATACGACCCTTTACGCCTGGAAAAGTAGTCATTGCTTGTTTAATAATTTGTTTTCTGATTTTTAACTGGATTGCAACTTGCATGGCAGCTAAGGCGTTGGAGCGATTATAATTTTGTGGAAATGATTGATTAATAAAATCAGGCTTTGGTTTTTTGAGACTGTAAGACACAATTCTGGTTGATTTGGGAATTTGACTTTTGATTGGTTGAAAAGACCTATCATCGCGGTTGATGATAGCGACTTTTGCTTTGGAAAACAGTTTGGATTTGGCTTTTGTATACCTGGTGTAAGTTTTGTGATAATCAAGATGTTCGTGTGTGATATTGGTTAAAACCCCAATGGTAATATTGGATCCGAGGAGGCGATGTTGATCAAGGCCGTGAGAAGTAGCTTCTAAGACAACATATTGGTACTCCCGCTTGACAATTTTTTTGAGCAATTTTTGGAGTAGCCAAGGATTGGGAGAGGTAACATGAAAGCCTGTGTTAATTTTTTCTTTACCAATATAGGCGGCTACGGTACTTAAGAGGGCAACTTTTAGCCCGGCAGTTTTTAAGATGTGATAGATGAGAGTGGAAGTGGTAGTTTTGCCATCTGTGCCAGTAACACCAATAACTGTAAGACGTTTTGCTGGAAATCGGTAAAAGATAACTGCTGTAAGAGCAATAAAAAAGTGGCCCAAGTTTTTGATCAGGCGGATCATGAGGAATATTATAACTTAATCTTGAGTTTGTGGTGGGATATTTAGGTAGAAAAAAAGGTCTTTAGCAATAGAGTACCAAAGAGGAGCAGCGGTTTCTGAAGCCCATTGAGAAGTGGTTGGTTCTTTAAGTTTGACAATCATGGTAAATTTGGGATCATTTGCTGGTGCAAAACCAACAAAACTAGCAATAGTTTTTTCTTCATCATAATGACCTTTGATGGCAATTTGAGAAGTCCCAGTTTTACCGGCAATGTTATATCCTTTAAGAGCGGTCCATTGTGCATCTCCATGATTGGCAGCATTAACCATCATATCTGTAACGGTGTCGGCAGTTTCTTTGGAAATTACTTTCTTAATTTCGTGAGGCTTTATGTCAATGGTTTTGTCTCCCAAAATTTGACTGACAATGTGGGGCTCCATTAATCTGCCATCGTTGGCAATAGCAGCTACAGCGCGCAACATTTGCATACCAGTGACAGCTAATCCCTGGCCGAAAGTGCCAGTGGCAAGATCAATATCACCCCAACGGCGACGAAGGCTGGGAGTAGTTTCTTCCTGAAGGTCAATGCCAGTCAATTCGCCAATGCCGAATTTTTTTATGTATTCTACAAATTTATCTTTGCCTAATTTAAAGCCCACAAAAACCATGCCAACATTGTCTGAGCGCTCTAACACTTCTCCCATGGTTTGGTCTTGATGATATTCTTCGTTCCAAGTTTTGATGGTAAATTTGCCAATTTCAACTGGCTCACTACACTCAGTGCACTTGGTGTCTGGTTTAATTGCTTCTTCCTCGATAGCGGCAGCCATGGTAATAACTTTAAAAGTAGAGCCTGGTTCATAACTATCGGAAATGAGAGGGTTTTTGTATAAAGCTTGATCAAATTTACTAAAATTTTCGGGCGCGTATGCAGGCCAAGAGGCTAAAGCTAAAATTGCTCCAGTTTTGGGATCCATAATGGCAACTTCGCCGCTTTTGGCTCCAAACTGACCAACGCCTTTGACTAGTTTTTCTTCCACCATTTTTTGAATGGCACGATTAAGATGTAGTTTTAGAGATCGACCGTCGCGAGAGCTAATGTCTGTAAATTCACCGATAAGAATGGGTTTTCCAGAAGGATCTTTTTCTTGACTGATTATTCCAGGTTTGCCTTTGAGTTCTAAATCGTAATAACCCTCCAAGCCAAAATAGCCTTTGGAGCGACCGTTAGCATCGCTACCGACAAAGCCGAGAAGGTGTGCAGACATTGAAGCTTCGGGGTATGCGCGAATTTGATTTGATTCAAAGCCAATACCATCAAGATTTAAAGCTTCTATTTGGTTTTTGTCTGCCTCGCTAATTTGTTTTTTTAAAGGGAGCCAAATATAGTCTTGGGTTGAAAGTTTGTCGTAGAGTTCCTGTTGAGTATTGACTATGAGTTGTTTTGTGACTTTAGCACTTGGAGTGGCTTCAACATCTTCGGGTTTGGGAGCTAAGATGGGAGCAAGTAGATTGCTAACCTCTTGGGGATCAGCAGTAAAATCAGGAAGGTAAACATAAACCAGATAAGCTGGCTTGTTGCCTACCAGTGGAAAATTGTCTGTGGCCAATATTTTACCTCTGGTGGCGGGAATCTCGGTGGTAGTGTTGTGTTGAATTTGAGCAATAGCTTGAAGTCTATCGCGAGAAAGAATCTGCCAGTAAAATAACCTGCCGCTGATAATTAGCAAGCAAATAATGACAATTGCTTGAAAAAGCTTAAGCCGCCATTTTGGCATTTTGATTGATTCTAGAGATTAATCTATATTGATGAAATCAGTTTTGAGGATTAAGAGCAATTGTAATATCGGGAGTAATAAATTGGGCTTCCATTTTGATAGTGAAACCCAGTTTGTCTGCTTCTTGCTCTAAGTACGCTAATGAGCCTAAATCGAGAAGTTGGGCTTCTAGTTGTTGATTTTCTTTTTTGATGATGTCAGCGCATTGCTGATGAAATTTGATTTTTTCGCCAGCATTGCTTACTTGGGCAGAAAGAACAATATTTAGAAGAGCTAGCGCGGAAATGCATATACCCAAAATAATTGAGTAAACTATAAGTTTGGATTTAGAGGCCTGTTTTTTCATAATTTCTGGGCGGCTCGCAATTTAGCGCTTCGAGCTCGAGGATTTGATCTTATTTCTGCTTTAGTAGGTTGAATTGGCTTTTTAGTTAAAATTGATAAGTATTGTTTGTTTTGATTTAAAAATTGTTTAACGATACGGTCTTCACCTTCGTGAAAGCTGATGGTTACAAGCCTTCCTTTAGGCTTGAGTAGTTTTAAAGCTTGCGGCAATGCTGTTTTGATGGCATTTAGTTCGTCGTTTACAGCAATGCGCAAGGCTTGAAACACTTTTGTAGCAGGATGTAATCCTCCTTTTCGGCGGACAGGTTTTCCTTTCTGACCACCATAGACATTAGCAATTAAAGTGGCTAATTGAGTGGTAGTTGTTATTGGCTCTTTTGTACGGGCGCGGACAATAGCAGCAGCAATTGCCCGAGCACGCTTTTCTTGAGCAAACTTAGTAAGTAAATCATATAATTCCTTTTTGCTTAAGGCATTGACTAGGTCGGCAGCGGTAACAGCCAATTGGTGATCCATACGCATGTCTAGTGGGGCAGTTTTTTGAAAACTAAATCCCCTACTGGCTGTATCGAGCTGAAAACTACTGACGCCAAAATCAAACAGTATACCGCTGATTTCTTCAAAACCATTGGTTTTGGCTAGGATTGTTAAATTGTCAAAGTTGCCTTGTATTAGAGTGAGGTTGGAGTTTTTACCTAAAGAGGTTTTGGCAAAATTAATGGCATCTAAGTCACGATCTATGCCCAAAACTTTACCACTTTGCTCTAGGATAAGTTTGGTGTGCCCCCCACCCCCAATGGTGGCATCAATATAGTTTTTTCCTGGCTTGACAGCAAGAAACTTAAGAGCTTCTTTGGCTAAGATTGGCTGATGAAATTGGCTCATATTAGTGATCAAGAGTTGATCTTGATAAAGACTCTGCTACCTCTTCTGCTTTTTGACTTAAATGGTCCATATAGGTATGGTAGTGATCTTGATCCCAGATTTCGATGCGATTTAGTGAACCAACAACAACAGACTTTTTAGTAAGTTTGGCAAATTTAATCAGATGCTCGGGGATACGAATGCGACCTTGACTATCGAAAGTGACTGTTTCGGCGTTATTCGTCAAGAGTCTGACCCACTCTCGCGCAGATTTATTGGTTAATGGGAGACGGGCAGTCTCTTCCATCAATTTTCCCCAATGGTCTTTTGAAAACATAAATAAACAACCATCTAGACCATGAGTTAAGATAGCGGATTTGCCTAAGCTTTTTCTAAATATTGCTGGAATTGCCAGGCGACCTTTTTGTTCAAGTGCGTGGTAGTGGCGGCCGATAAACTGCATATTTATATGTTATCAGATGATTCACCACTTTTCACCACTGAGTTTAGTTAACAAAACTTTTCACATAAGGTCAATAGGAAAATAACCCGAAGAAGTTTTAAGAAGAAAATATGTGGAATTATTCTGCTACAGCGATGTAGACAGAAAGCAGGTCGACGGTGGCAGTGGCAGATTTACCTTCTAAAGTGGTGTTGAATTCTACCCATTTGGTACCATTCCAGCCCATAATAGTGGCTGATTCAGCTTCCTGACTAAGGCGCATGGTAAGTTCGGCTTTGCCTTTGGGAAGTGATTGAGAAGGGTAGAGTCCGTAAGGGCCAGATAATACTTGGCCTTCAGCAGCTTCGGGCAAACCAGAAGTTTGCATGATGATTACCACACTTGAGGAATTGAGAAGCTTGGCAGCGTTGAGTTGAAATTTGGCGTCTTTTGAAGAAAATTTACCCTTGGCATCAGAAGTAGGGATAAAATTCCATTCAACTTTGATGGCATAGTTTTCATCTCCACTAAATAACATAGTGAGATTACCACCCTTGACGTCTTCATGGTAAGTGCAGGCTCCCCCAGCGCTACAACTACCCAAGAGAAGATCTTTGGTAATAGGCAGTGATCCAGAAAGATCGATCGTTCCAAAGACTCCTTGGAGCAAAGATCCTGCTTGATATTCGAGTTCGTATTCAGCCTCATCTGCTGGTTGTTTGATATCATGAATGGTAAGGCTGACTTCTCTTAGGTCGTTTCTGGGGGTGAGAGATACATAAGGACGGGCAGAAATATCGATTACATTGACTTGCTCTTTGATTCTAGTTTCAGCTGGGGCTTTGGTAGTTTTGGATTTTTGGGACTTAAAGAAGAAAAAGCCGCCAACGCCTAGTCCGATGATAAGAAGAATAATTAAGGGAATGAGAAATTTTTTGGTTTTCATAAGTGTGAGTTTAAATAATTTTCTAATTTACTAATATTGATCCTTTCTTGTTTGGTGGTGTCACGATCGCGAATAGTAACAGTATCATTTTTTAAAGAATCAAAATCAATGGTGACGCAAAAGGGAGTGCCTATTTCGTCTTGGGCAAAATAGCGTTTGCCAATATTGCCTCGCTCATCCCAAGTAGTAGATAATGATTCCTTGAGCATAGTATGAATTGTTTTGGCTTTGTCAACAAGTTGAGATTTGTTGGCAAGTAGTGGGAAAACAGCAACCTTGAAAGGAGCAAGACTAGGTGATAATTTAAGAACAGTTCGTTTTTTGTCCGTCTCCTCGTGATAAGCGTCAGTTAAGATGACTAAAAGGCTACGACTTAAACCAAAAGTAGGCTCAATAACGTGAGGGATAAACTTTTTGCCAGTTTTGGGATCGGTGTAGCGCAAGTCCACGCCTGATTTTTCCATGTGATTTTTTAAATCAAAATCAGTACGGTAAGCCACCGCATACCACTCTTTGAAACCAAAAGGGAATTTGTACTCAAGATCTTCAGTGAGAGTAGAGTAATGAGAGAGTTCGTCTTTGGTGTGAGGCCTCCAGCGAATATTTTTCTGGTTTATTCCTAGTGAAAGAGCGAATTTTTCGACTTCTGATTTCCAAAACTCAAATTGCTTTTGCCAATCTTTTTTTTCAATAAAATATTCTAACTCCGCTAGGTCAAATTCCAAGGTGCGGAAAACTTGCTGGCCTAGAGTAATTTCGTTTCTAAAGGCTTTACCTGATTGGGCCAAACCAAAAGGGAGTTTAGGAGAAATGGAATCAAGCACAAGTTTGAAGTCTACAAACATTCCTTGGGCGGTTTCGCCCCTTAAGTAAGCCAGTGATTGAGTTTCGGGAACAATGCCTATTTGGGTTTCAAAAAGAAGATTAAATTCTCTGGGAGTAGTCCAGTCATGTTTCCCACAATGGGGACATTTGATGTCATTATCTACTATTACCTGATACAGCTCTTCGGTGTTTTTGCCTTCAACTTTGACTTCTTGTTTCTTTTTTTGAAAATAGTTTTCAATAAGATGGTCTGCACGAGTACGCTGATGACAATTTTTACATTCAGCTAGGGCATCGGTGAAACTATCGGTGTGACCTGATGCTTCCCAAACTTTGGGGTTCATTAAAATGCTAGTTTCCAAACCATAAATATTGTCGCGTTTAGTAACAAAATAATTCCACCAATAATTTCTGATGTTTTTTAATAATTCGACACCCAAAGGTCCGTAATCATAAGCGTTAGCCAAGCCACCGTAGATTTGAGATGAAGGGAAAATAAAACCACGACGTTTGGAAAGAGCAACAACTTTGTCAAATGTGGTCTGTTGGTTCATAAGGTTTATTCTAACATTGCAATCTGTGGTGTTAAATAGGATTTACTTTTGAGTTTTTTTTCGGCTAATTCTTCTATGTAATTTTTAAGACCAACTTCTGTGAATTGTTTATCGGAAGTAAAACCTAAATCTTTGATGATGAGGCGAATGTTTGAAAGGAGAAATTTTTTTTTAGAACCGTTATCTTCGAGAACTTTAAGAGTATTTTCAAGTAATTTGTAAACTTGAGGATTTTGCTGGCTGTCGGCAGTAAGCAAATCAACAATTTCTAACATTTGGTAGATTTGGGTCAAGCGAGCGAGACTTTTTCTGGCGGAAGAAAAGCTGTTGATCAGTTTGGTTTGAGTAAGAATGTCAAGTTTTTTACCGCGGGCGCAAAAGAAAATTGCTTGAGTGGCTGGTTCTATGCTGGCTTTTTTTTTCGACGTTGGCCGGCGGACACCCTTGGCAATGACAGTGATCTTGCCGTACACTAGCGTAAAAATAGTAACAATGCGATCGGCTTCTGAAAAATTAAATCGTTTGAGGACAATTCCTTCGGACTTGTAGGTTTTGGACATGTGAGGCTATTTTAGAGGAATTTTCAAGGTTTTATCGGTGTTGAGTTCAAATTCTTTGAAGTAATTGCCAAGACTAATAGAATATTGGGGCAATTTGGTTCCAGGCTGCTTTTGAATCATGAGGTTGTAATTACTTTGCGGATCGTAAGGCACGGTATAGGAAATTTTGATTTTGGTTTGAGACTGGGGTTGGAGGTTGAAAAAGCCCTCGAAAACAGTTTTTTCCAGTTCTTCTATAGTATTAACTGAGTCCTCTTCAAAGCCCAAAGCTTCTGTTAGCTCGCTTCCTTGGGGAACATAGAGACGGAAATAATTAGGCATGATGCCATTAAGGCAAAGTTCACCTGCTTCTAAGTTGCAATTTGAAGCTGGAGCAGTGTTTTTATAGGCAATAGTGACTGTTTTTTCCACTTTGTTGCCTGTGACTTGGATTTCTTGATCAACTTCTTGGACTATAAACATGTTGGATTTGGCACCTCCAAAGTTAGTATCGTTGATGTGAAAATAATCGCCATCAAAGTTTTGAATGCGACCAGCAATATTAACAGTTTCGGCAGCTTGTTGAGCTTGTTCGTCAAACATATAGAAAAGGACGTGTTTTTCGATTATGTTTTGAATTCCTGTTTGAAACAAACTAGGCCAAATTTGCTTGGGAGCACCATAAGCTTTGAGTAGAATGGTTTGCATCATGGGGCCTAAAACTTCTTTGCGACCCTGCATAATTTTGAATGTAGGACGATCAGCAATAAGTTCTAACTGATAGATAATTTGAGGACAGTCACAACGGGGGTCAATTTCAGTGCTAAAAGTGCCGTAACCGGGAACTTCAATGGGGCCTAAAACCTCGACAATGTCTTGTAAAAATTGAGTATCAACAGAAATAATGCCGTCAATATCCGGTTCTCCAGAAATATCTCGGTAATAACGATAAAAAGTGTTCATTGACGCTTTATAGTCTGGGGAAAGATTCATGTCACGAAGGTTCCAGTAAAAGACCAAGGGTAAATATTTTTTGATTAATTCCGGAGGCTTGAGGCGGCTGTTAAATTTGGCGTCAAGATCGTAAATATCGCTTGATTTTACTTGTTCGACTTTGCCTTTGTTGATTTTTAAAACTGCGTAAGCAGTCATAAAACCGCCGGTTGCTCTAAGCTCAGCATCGTTTTGAAACATGACTAAATATTGTTTTTCTTCCTCTACGCCTGCAACTTTAGGCAAAACTTCAATGATAGGACGAGCATTGGTGATAGCACCGTGAGAAGTATTGGCAAATTCTTTGGCTTTTAAAATAAGATCTTTGAGATTGCTCCCTTTGATTGTAAGAGGGTATCTTTTGGGATTAATAAAGCTTAATTCGCGATCTATAATTTCAAGCTTGGTAGTTACTTCATCGAGAGCGGGAGTGACTTTGTCGATGGTTTCGACAACTTTGGTAATGCGATCTTCAGCTGCACCACCCAAAAAACTACCCTGACCTTCAAAGCCTAAAACATCGGCGTAGGGTTCAATGGCAGAACCTAGGGTCTGGGCTGCTTCAACTCCTGCAATGGCAGCGTTTAAGGCGTGTTTGCCGTCAGTATAGTGCCAAAAGAAAGGGGTGGCCTTGAGCCAGAGAAGATAGCGGTAAAATTTTTGAGCAATAAGAATATTGTCATGGGTAAGTTTGAGCTGTTGGTTGGCAGCAGGTAAGTTTTGAGTTTTGGCGGCATCAAAAGCAGCCCTACCTGACGAGGCTGCGGCTTGGGTGGCTTGAATAAACCTAATGGTCGGATAAACTGATATTGCTGTTAAAAGAGTAAAAATGCCTACGATAATCAAAATTATTTTAAGCCATTTTTTGTCTTTATTGAGTTTGGTTTTTTTGACTTTTTGATTACTTGGGAATTTGGCTTCTACCACAGTGGTTTTTTTCATGGTGTCCAGGCTGGAGGTTGATTCTAGTTTGATTTTTTTCATAAGCTACCATTTACTGATCATTGCTTTGGGAGTTTTAAAAATAATAGCTAAATCTTTTTGGATCGATTTGCTTCTAGCATATTTTGAATCCATTTGAGCTCTTTTGTCAAAAGGAATTTCGTTTCTGCCAGAAGTTTGCCAGACGCCGGTAATACCTGGTTTGGTTTTTAACACGTCTTTTACCAAAGGTTTGGTTTTGGGGTATTTTTTAGTTTGCTCTTTGATTTCTTGATTGGTGTAAGCTCTGGGACCAACTAAACTCATGTCGCCTTTTAATACATTTAAAAGTTGAGGGAATTCGTCGATAGTAAGAGAGCGAAGGAGTTTGCCTAGTTTAGTGATGCGAGGATCGTTTGCTAATTTCCAATCGCCATCTTTAAATTTTTGAAGAAGTCTGGGGTTTTTTTGATAGAGAATTTCATCGGCATTTTGAACCATGGAGCGGAATTTAAGCATGTTGAAAGGTTTTTTGTTTTTACCGATTCGGCGATGGCGGTAGATGATGGGTCCGGGAGAATCAAAATAAATCAAAAGAGGAACTATAAACCAAACGGGCAGAAAAAAAATGAGAAGAAAAAGAGAAAAGAAAATATCTATTCCCCGCTTGACTATGTCATAAGTGCTATCTGTCATAAACTAAGTGAACTTTTCTAAGTCTGTCCCAGTAAATGATTTGAGCATCTTTTTGATCTCTGGTATAGATTCTTGCGGGGTAACGAGTACAGCATCTTTAGTGATGACGACCACTATTCCTTTAAGATCAATTGTGGCTACTAATTGGTCGGTATAGTTATATATTAGTGAATTTTTTGTTTTCCACGCAACCACTTGTCCCTTAGTCAAATTTTGCGAGGGAGAGGTTTGTAAAGCTTCTTTTAGCGCCTCCCATGTGCCTACGTCACTCCAGCCCAAATCTACGGGAATGACAACTGCTTGGCTTGGGGATATTTTTTCTAGAATGGCATCGTCAAAGGAAGTTTTTTTTAGGTTTGGATAGATTTTTTCTAACTCTTTTTTATGATTTAAGCTTCCATAGCTTGATTGTAGTTTGATTAGTGCTTGATACATGTCCGGCACATGTTTTTTAAACTGGTCTATTACAAACTGAGGAGAAACTATGAAATATCCAGGATTCCAAGCATATCGGCCGCTATCAAAATATTTTTTAGCCTTCTCCAGTTTGGGACGATAATGCCAGGACGAAAATTTTCTAATTTTGAAATCATTTAAGGTAGTCATTTTTGCCCCATATTCAATCCAACCTAAATTCTGATTGGCGAAACGCGGTTTTTCACCAAGGAATACGAAAAGTTCTGGATTTTGACGAATGTATTCAGCGCCTGTGTTGATAACTTTTTTAAAACGACTAACATTCTTCATGAGGTGGTCGCTCCATAAAATTGCCACAGGACCGTTGGGATCTTGCTTAGCTAAAATTGCCATCAAATATCCTACTGCAGGGGCAACGTCACGCATCTCAGGCTCACCAATAATGTTTTCTTTGGGAACGCGTGGAAGTTGTTTTTTAATGATGTCTACATAACTCCTTCCAGTTGAAACATATATATTTTTGTAGTCAATTTCTGGTCTTAGGCGATCAATGGTGAGTTGAAGAGTAGATTTGTTTTTAATGATTTTTTCAAATTGTTTAGGAGTAGCTTTCCTGGAAAGGGGCCACATTCGAGTGCCCACTCCCCCAGCAAAAATTACTACTCTTAAATTGTTTTTTGATGCTTGTGCCATTGGTCCTCCACAAAAGTTTTAAATTGCTTTTTAAATTTTACTATATTAAATGTCTGAGCATGATTATGAAGTTTTTGACTAGAAAATCTTATTCTCTCATATTTTATAACAGCTTTTCTAATTATGTCGGATTTGAGGGAGGAGAAAAAAATTCCAGTCTGGTTTTTGATAACAGTCTCTGTAGCGCCTCCCTTATTATAAGCAATGACTGGCTTGCCAGCCGCTTGAACTTCAAGAGCAACAATGCCAAAATCTTCTTCTTGAGGCATAATGAGGGCTTGGCAGGTTTGGTAGTAGTTAATTAATTTTTGGTCTGATATTTGGCCGGTAAAATGAATGTTTGATTTTGCAAGGCGCTGAAGTTTATTTTTTTGAGCACCAGCGCCGACAATAACTAAGTGTCGATCCCAATTGTTAAAGGCTTTAATTACGGCATCAATATTTTTATATGCAACCAGACGAGAAACAATGAGATAGTAAGGAGTAGGGAGCAAGGAGCGGGAAGTAGTTTTTTGTTTGAATTTTTTAACATCAACTGGAGGATAAATAATAGCGTCTGGTTGGCGGCGGTAGAATTTTTGGCAACGCTTGGCTACTGTTTGGGAAATGGCAATGATTTTATCTGGTCTTTGAGCAGCAAGTTGATCCCAAGAACGAAGGTTTGATAATAAAGGGTGAGCTAATTTATTTAAGATAGGGCCTAAACTAGAAGAGTAATTTTGAGGTTGAACCCATAAATATCTAGTGGGAGTAAGAAGATAGCAAATATGAAGAGTGCGAGGGGAAGTGATAATACCTTTGGCTTCGGCACTGGTAACAGAGATGACGATGTCAAAATTATTAAAATTAAACGATTCAAAAGCTAGGGGTGTAAGCCAGGCGAACCATTCGTGATGGCGCTTAGCAAAAGGGATGGATTGGATAAATGAAGTTTTGATGTCCCAACCCTTAGCCCATTTGGCGGTAGAAGGATTGTAAACAGCAGTGAATAGGGGGGCTTGGGGCCAAAGTTGATGAAGGACTTCTAGTACCTTTTCGGCGCCACCGATTTTATTAATACGATCGTAAACTAAAGCTATTTTCATTTGAAAAAGAATTTAAATTCTAGTGGTAAACTGATGTTGTTTGCTGACAACCTGAGAGTAAACTTTTAAAGTCTTTTTGGCTGTTGTTTCCCAAGAAAATTGTTTAGTGCGCTTCTTTCCTTTGGTGATTAGTTTTTGGCGTAATTGTTTATCTGTTAAAAGAGTGCGTATTTTGCCGATGAGATCATCGAGATCGGTAGGATCAAAATAGGTAGCTGCATCTGAGTAAATTTCTGGCAATGAACCTGCTTTGGAGGCAAGAACTGGTAATCCAACCGCCATGGCTTCAAGACCAGTTAAGCCAAACCCCTCAGAAATGGAGGGATGAACGAGGATTTTTGCTTGGCGATAAAGACTAATTAATTGTTTATCAGATAAAAAGCCGGCAAAGATAACTTTGCTTGCTATTTGTTCTTGGCTGATAAAAAGCTTCAAGTTTGATAAAAAGACTGATCTGGATCCAACTAAAACTAATTGAAGCCTTGTTTGTTGATTTATTTTTTTAATTGCTTTGATAAGGAGTCGGACATTTTTATGAGGATAAGCACTGCCAGTGTAAACAATAAAAGGAAGACTGAAATCCAAGTCTGAAATGGCTGATTTTAAATCGATGGTTTTGGTTTTTGAAGAAAAAATTTCTTCAATTCCTTCATAAGTAACTTTAATTTTGGAAGGGCTGACTTTGGAATGATGAAGGATTTGAATCTTGACCCAATTACTTGGCACTAGAATGTTGGCAGAATTATAAAGAGCACAATGAACAACAAAGCGATAAGCTAGATGTTTGATGGAATACATTAATGGAGATAATGTGGTAACGTTTGGACCTTTAACTTGATGCCAAAGGAGATCGTGAATCGTAACTACAAAGGGGCGTTCAT
>Ga0209976_10000267_pt1 | contig 38547 bp, 51 predicted proteins | sample SumtaG_FD_182806 | JGI IMG/M metagenome (GOLD analysis project Ga0209976, IMG submission 182806) | Deep subsurface microbial communities from Indian Ocean to uncover new lineages of life (NeLLi) - Sumatra_00157 metaG (SPAdes) (version 2) | ecosystem: Environmental > Aquatic > Marine > Oceanic >...
TTTTTCAGGTAAAGTAATTGATGGCTGGTTCACTTTTAGCGGTTATCTGATTTTTGTAAGTGTAGCAAAGGAGAGGAGAATTGTAAAGAAAGAAGAAGGGAATGTTTGATTATTTTAGTTTTAGTTTTCAATTACTCTCCAAGTTATGTTGCCAGTTTCTCTATTTTCTAGAGTAAAAATTCTGCCGCCATTTAGTGATTCTGCAGTAGCTGTCATTCTGTGAGTGTTTTCTTTTTTGATTCCCTCTATAGAGAATATTTGCCGCTCTCCTTCTTCATATTGTTTAATAGTTCCACCTTTAACTTGAGTATTTTTAACTGGTTGCACTATCCTGGCTGAAGATGGAAATATTCCTTTTTTAAGAAGATTGTTTAGGCGTTGTTTTTCCTTTTCTTCTTTTGATTTCTTATCAGCTGCAGCGTCATCTGCTCCTGCTTCTGATTTTTGTTTTTTTGTAGGTTCTTCTGGTTTTAGCATTGCTTATAATGTATTTGTGTCTGTATTTAAATATACAGCATTAATTATATTAGAATATGGGCCTGTTTATTTCTAGGAGTATATTAGTGGTATTTGATTGTCAGCTCAGGAAGATTGTTTGTTCCCTGAGCATTTTCGCCTGATTCAAAGTAAGCAAAGTCCCCTGTACCGCCAATGGTTTCAATAGCCATGTGGAGGCGGTATTGGGAGCGGGGACGAGAGCTGGCCTCCAGCTGCAGCTAGGATTAAGAGTAAAATAGCGCTGATAGTTAAGATAAAATTTTTTAAATTCATAGTTGGTAGGGGTTGGTGGACTATGTTAGAATTTGGTTTACTTATTAATTTGAATTTGCATATTTATAAGTTGATTAATATAATTTGAGTTAGATTATTAAAGCTGCTCTTGAGCAGTTTTTTTTAAGGAGAGGCATATGCCACCAGTACTAGCAGAATTAGAATCCGAAGATTTATTAAAGTTTTACAGATTTCAAGAGGTTAATCAAGGTTTAGCCGGCTGGGTGGGAGGAGTGAAAAAGTATAATGAGATGAAAAAAAAGAGGGAAATATCATTGATGCCTGGAGCTTATGATGCAGAAGTTAATTTTGGTAATCAGGCATTTAAGATTAGTTTTACAGATCCAACCCTAGTGAAGGATCTGAATACTCAAGAGTTGATTTATCAGTTTCCTTGGGATGAGAGACATTTGGATAAATTTAATAGTAATTTTGGTGGGTACTATGGGTTAGAGGGTGAGTATGATCAAGGGGAGTCGATTTTAACTGTTCATGAACAAGGGATGTTGAATAATAGAAGGAGAAATGTATGCCTTCATACAGGAAAAACGGAATTTTGTGCTGGTGAAAAAATAGAGCCTGGTAAGGGGGTGTTTTTTGACCATGTGGTGGGTAGATTGTTTGGGGCGATGTGTTTGGCTGAAGGAAGTACATATAGTTCGATTAGGGGCAGTGGAAATAGGATATTTATAGCTAGAGGAAAAAATGAGAGTGACGTGGTAGCTGCGATACCTAAACACATGTTTGGAAAATATGAAGGCGATACTATATATTATCCGGCTTATGGTGATGGTCTTGCAAGAGTAATAGATATAATTAATCAATGTTCTAAAAAAGGCTTAGTAACTGGAGTGATTGGAGTAAAATAGTATAATTTTTGGATAAGTAATAGGATTTATTTAAAGAAATACTATAGGTCAAATGCAGGGGCTGGTGGACTATGTTAGGACTTGGTTTTTTAAAGTTTTCTTTTCAGATTTTCGTTTGTACGGGTAGTAAAATAAGCAATAGCTCCGCCTGTAATTCCCCAGAAAATTCCTACAGGTGGAAGGATGATGCCAGGTATCATATGGCCTATGTCTAGACCTAATTTATTTCTACTTAGAAAATTTTGACTAGTAGGATTTGATGGCAAATGAGGATTTATTTCTATTATATGATGTTTAACTTTTATTTCATCTGCATTACCAATCGTTTTAGATAATTCTATTGCAGTTATGTTATCTGCTACTCTTCCCACAATATACAGAGTAGCAGCTGTGATGTACCAAGGTATCATTTTTTCGCCATACATTGTTGTTTTTTCTGCAAGATATAAAGAAGCAGCTAAATTCATCAAGACAATTTTATATGTCCATAATAATTTAAGCGGTTTTGACCATTCCTTGCCAGGTCTGAAAATTCTAAATTTCCAATCACTATCCTTATATTTGTCATATTCGTCCATTCTTTGATAGTTGGATTGTTGTCTTTCGGTCATATATTTTAATGAAAGCAGACAGCCATTTTCGTTTGTTGAATACTATAAACTATATCACAAAATGAGGAATATAATAATACTATGGGTTGTTTTGCAGGGGTTGGTGGACTATGTTAGGACTTGGTTTGTGGAGAGTTTTTTTAGTAATCATGTAGTTGCTAGTCCGGCTTTTGTGTTAACTGGGTAGGAAGATTATTTGTGATGATGTAAAATATACGGTATGAAATCAATTTTTCCACCAGTTGAAGCGTTACTTGAATTAGAGCCGGAGGAAGTTGGAGAGTATCTATTTATGTATCTAAAAAACATTGATAAAGAGAAGGATAAGTTTGGACGACTCAATGTAACTTTATATACTAATACTGCTTTGATTGAATATGCCAAGCCTCATGAAAAAGCGGTGAGTTTTATATTAAATGAGGCCTGGGAGTGGTTGTTAAATATGGGATTAATAGCTCCAGATCCTGGCGAGCAAGGTTATAATTGGTTTTTTATTACTAGAAGAGGGCAGAAGATAAAAGATATAGGTGATTTGAGGCAATTTGTACACTTAAAACTTCTTCCAAAGCAGGCATTAGATTCAAAACTAGCTCAGAAAGTTTGGCCACCTTTTATTAGGGGTGATTTTGAGATGGCTGTTTTTGCGGCTTATAAACAAGTTGAGGTGAGAGTGCGAGATGCGGCTGAGCTTACCACTAAAGACTATGGGACTGATTTAGCTAGGAAAGCGTTTAACGTAAAAAATGGTTCCTTAACAGATCGTAGTAATCCAAATAAAGGGGAAGAGCAGGCATATGCAGATGTTTTTGCAGGTGTTTTGGGTGCGTTTAAGAATCCATCAAGTCATAAGGATGTTGATTATGATGACCCTGCTACTGTTGCCGGTTTAATCTTGTTTGCTAATACTTTAATTCAAATAGTTGAGCAGCGTAGAAAAACACACAAAGTAGTTAAAGCACAAAATCTCGGGTCACAAGAAAGTGCCTTGTGAGATGGACTAGGTGACAGTTGTTTTCTCAAGAAGATTATGTCTTTAACCTACTGTTAGTAAGGGTTGGAACATAAATAATAAACATCAACTTTAAGAAGTGCTTTTAAAAGAAAAATGATATAATTGTTTTATGAGTGATATTAGTAAAAGAATTCTTCTTTATAAGTCTTTAGAAAAATTAAGAGAAAACCCCCTAATTGTTTATATAACTTCTTCAAGAATTGGTGTCCCAGGATTAATGGCAAGCGACATGTTAGAAGAACTGACTGATCAGATTGAAAAAATTCCTGAAGATCAGGAAGAAGTAGATTTTCTTATTGAATCTTCTGGCGGGGATCCTTTAGTTGCTTGGAGAGCAATTTCATTGCTTAGAACAAGATTTAAGAAAATTAATGTTTTAATTCCTAATATAGCATTTAGTGCTGCAACATTACTTGCTTTAGGTGCAGATGAAATAGTAATGGGTAAATATGCTTGCCTTGGTCCTATTGACCCACAAATTATGGTAAAAAACCAACAAGATGGGAGTGAAAAAAAATTCGCCTACGAGGATGTTTTATCATTATTTAGATTTACAAAAAAAGAAGTTGGTTTGACTGAGCAGAAATATGCACAAAAGATTTTTGAATTACTTTCTGAGAAAGTTGAACCAATAGCTTTAGGGTTTGCCATGAGAGCGTCGTCATTATCTTATGAAATTGGAGTAAAATTACTTCTTACTCACATGAGTTCAGCTACAGGGAAAACTAAAGCAAGAGAAATTGCTAAACGATTGAATAAAAACTTTTTTAGTCATGGGCATGCACTTTATAGAAAAGAAGCAAAAAAATATGGCTTAAAAATCGTTAATGCTTCGGAAGAAGAAGATGATATAATGTGGAAAATTCATAAAAGTCTTAATAAAGATCTTGAGACAAATAAACCATTTAATTTAATTACTGAATTTTTTTCAAATCCAGCAGGTAATCAGTATTTAAAAAGTTCTCCTGTTGTATCAATCCCTGCAGGAGCTAATCCACAATTAGTCAATCAAATATTTACTCAACACATTCAAGCTCAATTACAACAAAGCTCTCCTGATGTTGAAATAGAAGTTAAAGTGGCCTTACTTGAAAGTGTAAGACTTTCATTAGAATATAAGGAAAAAGCTAAAATTCTTGTAGTAAGAACAATAGATTTAAAACATATCGCTAGAGCAGTTGTTTTAAAATCTGGCTGGTGTAAAATAAAGATGCCTAAGATTAAGATAATTAAAAAAAGTAATTGAATGAATAACATTGCTTTAACATCTACAGATATTGGCAGTCAAAAAAGTCATTCTCCTCATACAATAGTAAGAACAGGTCAGGCTATAGATTTTCATCAAAAAGATTTTGAAGAAGATGAAGATGCACAGACTAATGAAATTGGGAAAATTTTTTTAGACCCCGAAGAATTAGAAGAATAATTTTTTGAATTATTTATTAGTTAAGTAGTTTAGAAATTTTAATATTTAATGCTTTTGCAATTTTTCCAAGTGTTTCTAATGAAGGTGTATTTCTGCCTTGTTCAATATAGCCGATATAAGCTCTGCTAACTTTGATTTTAAAAGCAAGTTCTTCTTGGGATAAATCTGCCATCTTTCTTGCTTTTTTGATATTCTTTCTTAATTTTCTTTTTAGAATTGCGTTTTTTCTCATGAAACTATTGTCTGAAAAATGGTTGGAAAACACCACTTAGTTAGACTTAGCACTATCCTCAAGAAGAATGGCTTGATTTTTCTCTAAGTCAGAGTTAGTATTTAGTATGTCTGGGAAAACAAAGAAGTTACACCTAAAATTTCAGCTTCTTGGAATATACCTAGTTATTTTTATAATTTTAGCCTTAGTGGGTTTATGGTTTTATTGGTTTCAGTTAAGACCAGTTTTTCAGCGAAAAAGAGTATTGAGTATAAAAAGAGAATGTAAAGAAAAAGTTTACAGTAGGCCTAATGAGCTTAATTTCGAATGGGCAGAGGGCAAAGAATGGATGCCTTTACCTGGTGAGCTTTTTTCAGCAGAATATGGATGGCTTTATCCAAATCAGAGTAGCCGACTTAAAAGTAGAGTCAAAACTGTCTCTTTTGCAAAATGCCTAGAAGAAAATAATTTATCACAATTTATACAAGAAGGTTTTTGAAACATGGAGCTATATATAGTTATAAGAACGATTCTTTTTTATGTCACAACTATATTTGTAGTAAAAAAAGGAAAAAGAAAGTTAAAAGTTCAGGCTTTAGCTTATTTGTATCACTTATTGTCTAGGTTATTAAATCTTATTCCAATTTTAATCGTTCAGTTTAATGATAGTTTTCCATTATTGTCTGCAATTTTCTACTTTTCCTTTTGGTTTCCCGCTGGTTTAGGTATAGTTTCTTTAGCAGTCTACTTGAAAACTAAAAAAGTTATTTATAAATACTTTTTCGTTTTTGCCTTGTTATTCTACTTATTCGGAAAGAACGGCATGTTAGATTTAGTCATTTTAAGTTATCTACTTCTGACCTTATATAATCAAAATAAACAAAAAAGTGAAAACTAAAAAAATCATATTTATATTATCTGCTGTCAGTTTACTATACGGTTTCATCAACCTTATTTTCTGGAACTTTCACGAAGAAAACTACATGATAAAAAGAGCACTGAACTGTCAAAAAATGTTTGAGTTTCCCTCAGAAGAATATAAAGCCTGTGCTTATCATGGGTTTTACAGAACAACTAGAGAAGAAAATTATGGAAGATTGTTTACAATAATTGGAGTATTGATGCCAATTATTTATTTAATCGGTACAAATTTTAGAATACAACGTATAAAGAAAAGCGATAAAAAGTAGGTTGCAATTTTGCTATACTAATTCTGCTGGAGCTCTGGATAGTTTTTTTATCAGAATTAAATAATTAAAAATGGCAAAAAGAAAACTTAATAATAACTTGTATTACACTGCTATTATCATAGCTTTAATATTGGGTATGGCGATAGCTTTCTATGGTTATTTTAATTATCGAGCAAAAATAGATTTATTTAAGTTGCAAGAAGAAAAAGAACAAGAAAAAATTATACAAGAAGAAACTGTTAAATCTGAACAGGAAAGAAAAAGAGAAGAATGTATTTTAGAAGCAATGAGTAAATCGCATGATTCTTGGAATAAACAATGTGAAAGTAGGAGTTTGGAAAGAGATTGTCAGCTCCCACAAACTCTTTGGGAAAGAAGTGATGAAAAGCAAAAGATTGCAAAAGAAAATTGTATAAAAATGTATCCAGCTAATTAAATGAAAAAACTTAAAGTCTCAATACCTTTGAAAAAGAAAGCTTGGATTGTTGTTTTTGCTTTATTTTTAGTAATTCCAAGTAGTGTTTTTGCAGTTAACAAGGGTTATAGTCATTTTCAGGTAAAACAAATTGTTAATGAGGCAAAAATTCTTTCAGCAGCAGGGAAATTTAAGGAAGCAATTGCAGTTTTGTCATTAACAGAAGATAAGTGGGCAACAAAATCTCTTAAGGGAGAAATAGTTTTTGAACTTGAAAAAAATAGAGATATTGAAGCACAGGCTCAGGATGCAACAGAAAGTGGAGTGATTATTGAATCTCCTGCACAGAGTCCTATAAGTACTCCTATGTCTATTCTAGAGCCTAAAAAGGCTCCAGTAGTAATTTACGAAGAACCTTCACAAGTACCTTCTTATGTAGAAACATATGTGCCTTTAGAGAATTCGCAAATAGATAGTGCTACGTATATTGAACTTTGTAAAACTAAGGCAGAGACTCATAGAACACAAGTTAGAACTGGATTGGTTTTAATTTATAGTCAACAAAACCCTGAAGTTATGGAGCTTGGAAAAGCTTCAACTCTCGGTGAAGTTAAAGATATTGCCATAAAATATGGCAAATATACTGAGGGTGATTTTGATTCAAGTCCTACATTAATCGAAAATTATTTTAATTATTTACATAATTGGGCACAGAAACAAGTAGCTGATTATATGGCTGTGGTAGATGGCAAAGGAGATCTTGCTTATAATGATTATTATTCTAGATGTTTAAATAATGAAGAGGGATATTAACATTGAAATTTCAAAGGAAAATATAGAAAGAATAAAAAGAAGAATGAATAAAATTAAACCAATAAAGGTAGTATTTAAAAGCGTTGGAGTTGATAAAAAGGCAGTTGAGAGGGTATATAACAGAATTTTTGAAAAAGCTGCAAAAAAGATATTGATAGAAAAACAGAAAATAAAAAAATATCATTAAAAAATAAAGTTATTATTAAGAAACGCCTAGTAATTGGTAAGGCTTGAGAATAGCCCTCAAGGGAACAGGAAAAAAAGCCCTCAAGACAGCGAAGAAAATTATTGATACGAAATCGGACGAAATCGGACGAAATCGAACGATTTTTCATTTATATATAAGCTAAAATATGGAAATATTAGGTCTACTTGAGGGATTAGTAAACAGAAATGAACAGAATTGAGAAGTTTTAACTGTTTTCCATTGATTTTTAATAACAGAGGAATGGTTGATAAAAGTTATCAGAAATTGTCGGAAATATTGTGAAGAATGTGAGACCTCCAGTTAGTAGAATTTAGTAGATATTTGGTGGAAAATGATGGATTAATTATATGCGAAATTGTGCGGAAGCTTTTAACTTTCCTTTTAAGTGTTATTCCTTTGTTAGTAGTATAATTAAGAGTATATAAAAAATAAATTAATAATGGATATTAATCTTAAATTACAATTCCTCAAGAGAAGGGTTATTAAAGAAAAACACGAATTAGATATAAAAAACCAGGATGAGGTTTTTAATAAAATATGTGAGCAAGATGAAAAAATAAACGATTTGGAAAATAAAGATTATCAAGAAAGTTATCGTTGTGGAAAATTATTGCTAGATTTGAAAAGAGGTTTTTTGAAGTATAAAAATAATAATTCTATTTTGATAACTCCACTTAATAGAGAAATTAAGTTACTAGAGATTTTGATGCAAAAAGAGGGAGAAGTTGTTGAATATATTGAACTTGCTGGAGTTATGGATTTAAGTTGTGCCCATGAAGGAGCTTCCAATACAGATAAAGTTTTGCGAAGAGAAGTTCAGCTTGTAAAAAAAATCCTTGTTAAGTTGTTAAAAAATGCAGGTATGACCGTAAAAGATGTTGGCAATATGATTAGGAGTATAACAAAAAGCGGATATAAACTTCTTTGTAAATAGGTTTTCCCCAAAATACCGCAAAAGTACTTCTCAAAAAACCGTGTGCCCTGCGGTTTTTTTAGTGGATGATAGTAGTATATGTATTTATTAGATGAAGATTTAAAGCAAGAGATTAGGAAAGTTTTTGAGCCTCGTTACAATAAGAAGATTTCTGATCAAGAAGTTGTTGAATTGGCAAGTAGTCTAATGAACATAACAGAAACATTATTAAAATTTAGATGGAGACAGGTATATGAGAAAAAAATTCAGAACTAGAGATATTGGTGAAGCTGCAGCTATTTTAGCTTCTGGAGTTGAATTTTTCGGCCTAGAACAAGGAAAAGGGTTTTATTGGTTTGTTTTTAATAGAGAGAAAGCAACAGAAGTTTCAAACAACTACTGGTCAGGGAAATTTATTATTGCCGCAAAGACTTACTTTGACTGTTTAAGAACATTAAAAGATAGGCTTTTTTCTCAAGGGTGATAATTATGATACCAAAAAATCTGAGATGCTTATCTAAAGGTGAATTAATCAAAATAATTAGGATATTAGAATTGGCAATTAAAGTTAATTGTTATAACTGCATGGGGAAACAGAAGAAGGTTGATTGTGGGTTGTTTCATTGTTCGTTGTACCTAATTCGTCCATGGGTAAAAATAATGAAAATTTAAAAGATTATTAAATTGAAACAGGCTGTGGAATTAATAATCCACGGGCAAAATGCAAGATGAACATTGATATTAATGATATTAAAATTAAAATAAAACTTTTACAATCAGGGAACATTTTGGCTCAGGCTACGGTTATTCTTTTTGATATTTGGGAGGAACATGCTTGGAAGGTATTAAAGTCGAATATCATTCACCCTGTTTTTCAGGAAAAAATTTGGATTCAGGCACCAAGTTATAAACAGTTTGGTAAATGGCGGGAAATTGTTTATATTAATAATCGTACTCTTTATGAAAAAGTCCAAGAAAAAATTTACGATGTTTATCACATGGCTAAAGCTAAAGAAAAAGGTGAAGAATCAACTGCTAAAAACTAAGATTTAAAAGATATTGATTTATGAATAGATATAGTTACTTATATAGTCTTTATATAGCTACCTATATAGTAACTATATTGTTTCTTTATAAGATAACTATATTGTTAAGATAACTATATAGTTTTTTTAAGGTAACTATATTGTTTCTTTAAGAGATAGCTATATGTTTATGAATAGATATAGTAGCAATATGTTAATAAAGGTTAACTTGAATAAGAGGGTTTTTAATGTCACAATTAAACTGTACTCAATAAACCGTAGAGGTTTTTTATGGCCGTCTTGGACAATCTTTACGGGTTGAGTACACCAGGGCGGCCATTTGATAATATGCAAAATAAATTAAAATTTGTTATCTACACCAGAAAATCTAAAGAAAGAAAAGAAGATCAAGTGTTGTCTTTAGAGTCGCAAGTGCGTGAGTTAAAAGAGTTTGCAGTTAAAGAGAATTTAAGAGTTGTTAAAGTTTTTCAGGAAAGCCAGACTGCTTATAAGATAGGCAGGCCGATTTTTGCTGAGATGATGGAGATGATTGATTTGGGTTTAGCTAATGCGGTGTTGGTTTGGAAGCCGGACAGAATTGCTAGGAATGCTTCAGATGGCGGTAGATTTATTCAAGCAATTGATGATAAAAAGATTCTAGAGTTACGGACACCATATGAGTGTTTCAGACAGGAAGATAACAGAATGATGCTTTGGATTCATTTTGGTATGAGTAATGATCTTTCAAGGCAAATTAGCGCTAATGTTAAACGAGGTAATCGGCAGAAGTATGAGAGAGGCGAGTATTGTGGAGCTGCTCCATTAGGATATTTGAACGCTAAGATAGGTAGGTCAAGAAATATAGTGATTGATGAAGAAAAAGCGCCATTAGTGAGAAAACTTTTTGAAGAATTTGCGACGGGTAAGTATAGTGTTCAAGATATGGTGAAAAAAGCTCACGAATGGGAGTTAGAGAGCATTAATGGCAATAAGATAGCTAAGAGCGGGATGTATCTATTGTTGAGGCGGACAGCCTATTATGGTGTGTTCAAGCATGCAGGAGAATATCACGAAGGAAAATATGAGCCTTTAATCAAAAAAACTTTATTTGATAGGGTTCAAGAGGCGTTAAAAGATCGTTCTAAGCCGAGAAATAGAAATTGGGATAGATTGTATAAAGGATTGGTTAAGTGTGGTGAATGTGGCTGTTCAATAACAGCAGAAACTAAGCATAAGTATTACAAAGGCACTGATCGTCATGCTTATTACACTTATTATCACTGCACTAAAAAGCGAGGTGTTTGCTCTCAATCAACAATTACTGGTGACGATTTAGAGGAAATGTTTCATGAAATGGTGGAGAAGATAAGTATTGATAAGGAAGTTTGGGAGCTAGGAGTGAAATTATTAAGAAAGAAGTATGAAGTGGAATTAAGCCAACAGGATAATGTTAGGCAAGGTTGGCAAAGACAATACAATCAGGTAGAGGGTAAGTTGGCTAAGTTGCTGGATATGCGATTAAAGGAAGAATTAACAGCAGATGAGTATGTTAATGTTAAAAAAGAGATGTTAGGGGAGAAACAGCGGTTAAAAGAGAAATTGGATGATGAGTATGGTAGTTCTATGGAATGGTTAGGACTTGCTGAAAAATTCTTTGAAACTTGTTATCAAGGCAAAGAAATCATGGAAAGTGATGATAATGAGGCAAAACGGCAATTAATACAAGGTATTGGCTCGAACCTCATTTTAGAGGATGGAGAAATCAATTCTACTCTTAAAAAGCCCTATGATGTGTTACTGAAACCTTTGATTCGTTCTGATGTGCAGGGGCGGAAGGATTCGAACCCTCACGAAAGCTTTTGGAGAGCTTCATGCTACCATTGACATCACGCCCCTAAGGATTGATGTATTTTAACATGTTGCAGGAAATTAGGCATAGATGTAATATAATAGCTTATGAAAAAAATATTACTGGGTTTGGTTTTGGGATTATGGCTGGTTTTTGCCAGTGTGGGTAAAATATTGGCAGTTGAAGATTTAACTATATATTTGTTTTATAGTGAATCCTGTCCTCATTGTAAAGAAGAGCTGGTTTTTTTGGAGGAGCTTGATAAAAGATATGAAAATGTAGATTTTGAGAAATTAGAGGTAAGTGAGAGAGAAAATCTTGTTTTATGGCAGAAAACAGGAGAAAGATTGGGTTTAAGAGTAGGAACAGTGCCCTTTACAGTTATAGGAGAAGAATATTTAGACGGATATTTAAATGATGAAACTTCAGGCAAGGCAATTGAGGAAGCAGTAAAACAGACTTTAGAAAAAGGGGTAGTAGATTTAGTAGGAGAGATTAGGGAAGAAGTTGAAAAATCAGAAGTTGAAACAGTAAAAGGGGCTCAAACAGGCAGTTTTACTGATAAATTAACATTGCCTGTATTTGGGGAAGTGAATGTTAAAAAACTGAGCTTGCCGATTATTACTTTTTTAATTGCTTTATTGGATGGATTTAATCCTTGTGCTATGTGGACTTTGCTGTTTTTGATTAGTTTATTGTTGGGAATGAAAGATAGAAAAAGAATGTGGCTGCTGGGAGGGGTGTTTATTGGCGTATCAGGGGCAGTCTATTTTATGATTATGGCGGCTTGGCTGAATGTATTTTTATTAGTAGGTTTTGTTAAATGGATAAAAATATTAATTGGCTTATTTGCTTTAGGAGCAGGTTGGTATAGTTTGCGTGATTGGTGGAAGAATAGAGATGGAGTTTGTAAGATTGTTGCCAATGAAAAGCGTCAGAAAACATTTGATAAGTTAAAGAAAATTACTCAGAATCAAAAGTTGCTTTTGGCCTTAGGAGGAATAGCTTTATTGGCAGTAGCAGTCAATATGGTGGAATTGGTTTGCTCAGCTGGCTTGCCGGCAGTGTTTACGCAAATTTTGACAATGAATAAATTAGCCAGCTGGCAATATTATGGCTATTTATTGTTCTATATTCTTGTCTTTATGCTGGATGATTTGATTGTGTTTATAATAGCAATGACAACTTTGAAGGCTATTGGTATTGATGGGAAATATAGCCGTTGGTCAAGATTAATCGGAGGAATATTAATGACAGTAATTGGAGTATTGATGTTGTTTAAACCAGAATGGCTGATGTTTGGGTAGAGATGTTTTGACGTAGAGTATAACTTGGGTTACAATTCCTAATAAATATTAAATAAGGGCCTGTAGCTCAGTTGGTAGAGTGCCTGCGTGGCACGCAGGAGGTCAGGGGTTCGACCCCCCTCGGGTCCACTAAATATTATGAATGAATTTGATCCTACATTAGCAAATCCTCCAGGAGAAGGAGAAAAAGGTTCAGAAGAAGCTCCTCGGGGTGGTATTGGGACTACTTCTAGTTTTTCATCACTAGAACAGGCAACTCAAGCATCGTCAATAGAAGAATTATTAAATGCTTGGAGTAATATGAGTCCAAAAAATAGAGCAGCATGTAATGAATTTACTAAATCACAAGGGATTGTTAGAAGTTCAAAAGATTAATTTTTCTGTAAAGTTATTTTAATTTAGTTGTTTCTTTATGTTTAGTGTGTTTTCTACAGCGCTTACAGTACTTTTTTAAAGTTAGTTTATCAGTAGTATTAGCGCGGTTTTTCTGGGAAATATAGTTTTGAGAATTGCAGTCATTGCATTTAAAAGCAATTAAGATTCTTGGTCCTTTTTTAGCCATATTGTCTCCTTTTTAATTATTTAGTTGTGAGCCGCCTGCGGGAGTCGAACCCGCGACCCCGAACTTACCATGTTCGTGCTCTACCAACTGAGCTAAAGCGGCAGGTAAGATATGGAGTATTTTACGATATATGAGCGATAGGAGCAAGAAGGTGATTTTGTTATACTTGGAAAGATGGAATATAAGCAGAAGATTGAGTGTTACTATAATTCTAGTCAGAAGTTATATGAGTTTTTTTGTTATAACAAGCAGTCTTTAGGTATGCATTTTGGATTTTGGAATAAAAAAACTAAGAATAGACAGGAGGCAATATTAAATGAAAATCAAGCAGTGATTGATGTTGGTGAAATTAAAAGTAGGCATAAAGTATTGGATGTTGGTTGTGGTGTAGGCGGGACAGCAATATATATTGCTAAAAATATAGGAGCAAGAGTAGTAGGAATTAGTTTGGTTAAAAAACAGATAGATTTGGCTAAGAAATATGCTGAGGATAATGGAGTAGGAAAATTAACTGATTTTCAGGTTGAGGATTATACAAAAACTAATTTTAAAAATAACTCTTTTGATATTGTTTATGGAATTGAAAGTATATGTTATGCATTTCCAAAATCAATATTTTTAAAAGAAGCTTACAGAATACTTAAGCCAGGAGGAAAATTAGTAATTGCTGATGGATATTTAAAAAGAAAGCCAAAAACAGAGGAAGAAAAAAGAATAGTAAATGATTTTAATAAAGGGTTTATCTTAAAAGAATTAATTGTGGTTGAAGATTTAGAAAAGCAGATAAAGCAGGTGGGGTTTAAAAAGATTAAAGGAGTGGATAAATTAGAAGAAGTGAAGCCATCGATTGAGCATTTTTATAAATTTATGAAAAGAATAAGGTTGATAATAAAAATGGTGGGATGGATTCCTTTACCTTTTTGTTTTGGTTTGAGAAGTAGTTGGTTGTCGCTTTTTAATGTTGGAGAAGGTGTAAGTCAAGGGTTAATGACTTATTATCTGCATGTGGGGGAGAAATAGTTGCAACCCCGGGGTGCAACATCCGAGAATCTATTTTATGGGTGAAAAAAGAATATGAGGGGTTTAATAAACTTGATTATGAGTGCCAATGTCGTAGAGGTACAAAGTATTTTTTTCTAACTTATAAACAACCCTGATATTTCCAGTGATTGAAAATGAACGATATTGTTGGAGTTTTCCAATAAGTTGATGGTCTTTTAATATTGCTGCAGTTGGGTTTTTGAGTCTTAGTTCAAGTCTTTGTTTGAATTTATTAACTAATTTTTTATTCGGAGCAACTCTTTTTTTAAAATGTTTTAAGAAGTTTTTATGATATTTAACTTGCATTTAATTGCTTCATTAGATCGTTAATGTCTTTAGCAGTATGAGTATTTTTATTTTGTTGAAAATCTTTATCAATATTGATATATGCTTTTTCATTTTTAGAGGAAAGAGGAATAATATTTTCTTCAAAACTTAATTTCAAACTTTTTGAAGCCAGTTTGTTTAAAATAACTCTAACAGCTTCTTGGAGAGAGGAAAACCCCATATTTTTAGCTGCATTAAGAGCATTATTTTTTAAATCAGTAGTCATGGGAATTTGTAGAACTGTTCTCATATGTATTATAATTGTATTGTTTTGATAATGTTTTGTCAAGAGATTGCACCCCGGGGTGCAATCTCTGGTTTAGTATTGGTCGTGAGTGATCAAATCAGTGAGAATGTAATTGTTTTTCTTTTTTAGAAAAGTAATTCTTAAGTTTTTTTCAATAGAAATAGAGTATTGTTCAATTCTTTTTCCTTTAAGTTTGTGAAGTCTTAATGAAGAATTTTTGGGTTGTTTTAATAAAAGGTTGAGTTTTTTTTTGATTGTGGATTCTAGTGAAGGTTTCTTTTTTACTTTTTGTTTTAGTTGACGCAAAAACTTAAGAGTAGGATAAATGTTCATTTAAACAAATCATTAACTGATTTGGCCTTCTTTAACTTACCAGCTTTAAAGTCTTTAAGGGCTTTAAGGGCTGTTTTTTCAGTTGATTCACTCATAGTAAATTCTGGAATTTTCATGTCTTTAACATCCTCTATGATTAGGTGTTTTAAGTATGCAGACATGCTTAAGCCAAATTTTTGTGTTTTGGCTTGAACATAGTCAAGGAGATTTAGTGGCAGAGTTACTTTTAGTTGTGTTGAGCTCATATATTGTTATATTAGTCCATAATATGACCTTTGTCAAGGACTAAACAAGGACTTTGTGCAACGTAATAAATTCTTTTAGAATTTACACGCAGCTACCACGTTTAAATCTTTGATTTATTACGTGGTGCAGGCTACTGGACGATGTTAGAACCTATTTCACGGATGAAAAGATGGCTTTTGTTGGTTCTGTTAAGCCTTGATTAGTATTGAAGCAGCGACGGCAAGGATACCAGCTAATATTTTCTTTGTCATATTTTCTCTTTCTTTTAAGAAAATGATGCCAAAAATAACAGATAGGATGACTTGAGTGGTGAGCAGAATAACTACAATTCCTTTATCAGGGGCGATTTGGTAGGCAAAGTAGGAGAACGTAAAGTATAGAAGGCTAGTCCCACTGGCAAATAATGTGGATAGCGAGGTTGTTTTAACTTGATTAACTAATAACTTAAAGTCTTTAGTAATTGTTTTGAAATAGATGATGATTAGGATTAAAGCTGAGCCTAAGTAAGCAAGGATTAGATAGGCTCCAGTGTTAACAATGTTAGAGATTTTGGCACTAGCTACTTGAAAGATGGCAAATAAGGCTGCTGAGCCGATGATTAATAAGATGCCCTTATCGAGTTTGAGACCTTTACGGTATTGGATTAACAGAATGGCTATTAGCATGAGAAATATGCCTAGTAGTTGTAAGCCTGAGTATTGGCTACCAAGATATAGTGCTGAGAGTATAGCTCCCCAAATTAATATAGAAGAGAAGGCTATTTGGGTTGTTCCAGCATCTAGTGAATTTAGTCCTTTAAAGAATAGGATATTACCAAAAGCTTGTGAAACTATCATTATTAAGGTTGCTTGCCAGACCGTTGAGATTCCAGAGAAGTTTATTCCTCCAACTAATAAGCTAATTGGAAGGGCGAGTAGTCCAGCATAGACTCCTAGTAGTACAGATTGAGTAATGGGAGAAACTTTAACATGTTTACTTAAAAGTTTAGTGGCAATACTGTAAGTAGAGCGAGCAACAACAGCGAGGATAGTTAACAATATCCAGTTCATTAAATGATTATAACAGATAATTTAGGTTCTAATCCTGTTGTTATTATTACCATTTTTCTTGAGGTAAAAATCGTTGTGCTGGGGACAGGACTCGAACCTGTGGAGATCTTGCGATCGCTACTTTTACAGAGTAGTGCAATTGCCACTATGCGACCCCAGCAAGAGACTATATATTATAGCTTAAGTATTCAATTTCTTTAAGGATTAGTTGGAGAAGGCGTTTATCAGAATAACGGATGTGAATTAGCCCATGCTTCATTTTATCTCTGATATTGCCTCCGTCTTGTCTAATATATGGTTTAATAAATTGAGACTCTGGAATATTAGTAATTTTTAACCAATACTTAGTTAATTGTTGAATATTATGTGATGGATAGCAATAGATTAAACAGCGAAGGCGAGATTCATTGACTTGGTATATTTGTCTAAGAAATTTAATAAATATTTTGATCATTAGAGGATCAGAGTTGGCAAAGTCAACGGAAAGATGGGATTTAGCACCTTCAGCCCAATAAAGCATTAGACAGGCGGTTTTAAGTTGTTGTTCTTTGATAGTTAATTTCTTTTTTGGGTTAAAAGAAAGCGGTGAGTTGTAGAACTGGATTTTTCTAGTTTGAGAAGTAGCGCGTCTTTTAATATTGTATCGGCGCATAGCTGAGTTAATTGACCAGGTAGAGGTATTTATTTTCTTTCCAACTTGTTTCATGCTAAGTCCTGAGTAGTAGAGTTTTTTTAGCTGTTTAAGTTTGATTGGTGTCCAGTGAATGAAATTAGCTTTGTGTTTAGCTTTTCGCCATAGAGTATTGCCTGGTTGGAATTGACAGTTTTGCCGTTTTTGTTCAAGTTGTTTTTTAATTTGTTTTGATAATTTGACGTTTTTTAGCCAGACGGAAGCAGTGGATTTGGCGATGTTTAGTTTTTGGGAGATTTCTAAAAGAGAGTTGCCTTTGAGTCTTAAATCTATAGCTTTTTGTTTAATATGGGCAGGGTAAACCATAATTTATAATACCTAAATTAACCCGAAGTGTAAAGAAGAAAAAAGATGAGCCGCCTCTCGGATTCGAACCGAGGACCTATCGCTTACAAAGCGATTGCTCTAACCAGCTGAGCTAAGGCGGCACAAAGATATTTTAACAGGAAAAGGAAGATTTAGGAAAGACAAAAAAGAGCCCCACTAGGTCGTTTGCTGAAAGATGTTCCCCGGATAATTCCAGGTGGGGTAAGCTGATTCCGGTTGTAACACCGGAATACTTTCTTGAGAGCATAGCAGTCAAGACATTATGCTTCCCTTTACAAAAGCATCGAGGAAAAGCTCTTTCAGATGTCAACGCGCCTTGTAGGGCAGTTGCTGTTTTCACAGCATTTTCATTATACCATGTTGTCAAGTGGTTGGGGCTGGTATAATGCAAGGATATGACTGAAAAAACTGGAGTTCCAGAGACTGCTGTGAAAGATGTTAATGTTAATGCAGTTCATGAAGATGCAATAGAATTTAATGAGATTGTTGATAGAGTTGTTAAGAGAAAGACAGGTATTGATGATTTAACTGGATTATTTCTGCGAAAGAAGTTTGAAACAGCTACTGAGATAGAAATGGGCAGAGCAGATAGAACTAGAGGGAAGGTTTCTTTAGCCATTTTAGATGTGGATAATTTTAAAGAATATAATGATAGCTATGGACATGGTGGAGGAGATATAGTTTTAAAAGCATTAGCTAGAATAATGAAGAAATATACTAGAGGAGCAGATGTTGTAGGAAGATGGGGAGGAGAAGAGTTTGTTGTTTTATTTCCAGTAACTTCTGATGAAGATGCTGAGAAGGCTTCAGAAAAATTACAATTAGCAATAGAAGAAGAGTTAAACCCTAAAAAAGACAAAAAAATTGAAAGACAAATTACTGTTAGTATTGGAGTGGCAGAATGGAATGGAAAAGAAGAAGGTTTAGAAGAATGGATTGATAGAGCAGATAAAGCTTTATATCAAGCTAAAGAGGGTGGGAGAAATAAGGTGGTGGTAGCTAAAACGGGAGCAGGAAATTAGTGACGAGGTTGATTACTGGCATGATGTTGTTGATGGCCATGGAAGTGCCGCTAATAGGAATGATTAAGAGAATTAAAAGAATGGTGCCGTAGTCTTTCATAAAAGAATTGTATTCTTCAGCCCAGTTCATTGGTAAGATTCCATAAAGAATTTTAGAGCCATCTAAGGGAGGAATAGGCAGAAGATTAAAAATAGCTAGATTGATGTTGATGATGATGATGGGAATAAGGATAAAGGAAATGGCAATTAAAGGAGTAAATCTGAGAAGTAAAGATAAGAGTGTGGCTAAAATAAGATTGCTGGTTGGTCCGGCTAAAGAGATGAGAGCAGAGTCTTTTTTAGGGTTTCTAAGATTAAAAGGATCAAAAGGTACTGGTTTTCCCCAACCAAAACGAAAGAAAACAAGCATGAGAGTACCAATGGGATCAAGATGGGCTAAAGGATTAAGACTAATTCTGCCTAATAATCTGGCAGTAGGGTCGCCTAGTTTGTCTGATACCCAAGCATGGGCAGATTCATGAACAGTAACAGCGACGAGTAGGGCTAATGCCCAGATAAGAAAACTTAACATATAGTAATAAAGTATGATATCATACATTGAAAATTCGAAATTAGTGACACCTCACAGGAGGTCGACTTTGCGACCACCTCCGAGGAGTTTGAGAGTAACAAAAAATATGGCGATGAAATGTGTTAATTGCGGTAAAGGAGTCCAATATGGGCATCATGTATCGCATGCTAAAAACAGAACCAAAAGAGTATTTAAACCTAATTTAAAAAGGGTGACTCTTGGTAAAGGTAAAGATAAAAAAAGAATAATGTTGTGTACGAAATGCGTAAAACAGGTAAAGAGAAAAAATTATAAATAAAGATTGTTGGTGGTAATATATTGACTTACTTTCTGAGGAACTAGGTGTTTGATGGTTAATTTTTGATTTAATCTTTTTCTAACCATAGTGGAAGAAATATTGGTAATAATCTGTAGAGGGTGTTTTAAAAGAGTCATATTAGGATAGAGGGGTTTTGGAGGAAAGCCAACACGAGGATAAATATAGAAAGGGATGAGTTTTAATAATTTTTGCCAACTACCCCATTGAGTAAAGTTTTTTAATTGATCTGAACCCATTAAAAAAGAAAAACTGTGTTGAGGATATTTTTGTTGAAGATATTTAACAGGTTCGATAGTGTTGCCGGACATTTTTTGATCAATTTCACAGGTTTGAGTTTTGATTTTATGATTTTCCAAGGTTTTAGCCATAGCTAAGCGATGTTTAATTGGAGCCAGCTGAGAATTTTTATTGAAAGCATGCTGGTACATTAGTAAAAGCCAAAGTTCATCGAGGGTGGGAATTAGTTCAAAAGCCTGAGAAGTAACCAGTTGATGGCCAAGATGAGGAGGATTAAAACTAGAGCCAAAAAGAGTGATATTCATAATTTTATTGTAACAGACGTTTATAGCCGGCTAGGAATTGCTGCCAAGAGATGGGATTTTTACCTTCAAGCTGAACTAGATTAGGTTGTTGATCAAAAGAAAGAATTTTAAGAGTTTTATTATTAGGCATAAGAGTATGAATACCGGGCCAGGGATAAAGAGCTTTGACTTTTGTTTGCAGAAGCTGAGGGTTAGTGGCTAAATATTGTTTGAATTTAGACCAAGAAATAAAACCATCTTGTTTAACAAATTTTTTAGCATAAGGAGTGGGTGATTTTAAAGGTTGGGGTTTTGGGGTGATTTTATGTTCAATATAGTCGGGAAGGATTTTAATAAGAAGATTTGCTCCAATAGTAAAGCACTTTTTAAGTAAAGTGACTGAATTGTCCTGAGGAGAAATTTTAATGGTTTTTTGAGCAATGATGGGTCCGGAATCAATTTTATCAGTCATTTGAAAAATAGTAATGCCGGTTTTTGCTTCATTGGCTAAAATAGCTCTGGGAACAGGGGTAGCACCGCGATATTTAGGCAGTAATGATGGGTGAAGATTTAAAGGTTTAATTTTTGCTGAATTTAATATTTTTTGAGGAATTATCTGGCCATAATCAGCGACAATGATCAGATCAGGGGTATTTTTAGTAATTTTAGTAAAAACATTTTTGTAATGTTTTTTAAGTTGCTTAAGAATAATGTCAGAGTTATTTGAAGAGCCGAGAAAAAGAATTTTCATTTAAAAGGATTATCTGTTACTAGGCTAAGTTTACCTTTTTTATCAGCAATATAGACGTGTTCTTTGTTTTTCTTAATATAGTCAATAAAAAGAATACCATTTAAATGATCAACTTCATGTTGAAAATAAATAGAATGAGGCAAGGTGAGAGTTTTTTGTTTGTTTAGGCCATTTATAGTTTGATAAGTGACTTTGATTTTTACTGGCCGGTCAACAAAGCCGTAATAGTTAGGAAAAGAAAGACAGCCTTCAAGAAATTGCTGTTTTTCAGGCAGAGAAGAAAACATTTTTTTAGAGGATTTTAAAATGCGAGGGTTGATGATTATTTCAAATTTGTCATCAGGTCCGTTGGTTGGCGAGGCAGGCCCGCCCCCTTGGGTCGAGGCAGGCATTTTTAAAACAAAAATGCGTAAAGGCTTATTAACTTGACTGGCAGCTAAACCAACTCCTAAAGACTCACCTGTCTCAGGGTTAAGAGTAGATAGTAAGTCCTGAGAAAATTGCTTGATTTGAGCAGTTATTTGTTTAACTGGCCGAGCTTTTTTTCTCAAGGCTTTATGAGGATATTTGATTATTTTTAACATGATGGTATTATATCACTCTAAGAATAACTTGATTTTTAAATAATGATGAGGGTAATATATCTGAATTATAAACTAGTAAATTAGAAGGTAAATATGACAGTAAAAGAAACAGCTAGTGGTTTTGACAGGAGTTATATGGTTTATTGCATAAGAGCAGGTGGGGCATTCATGGGGACTGGAGGAAAAGGTGAGGTAGTAGTGGTGAGTGTTGATCCAAAAAGCGAGCAGCTTATGGTAAATGGAGAACCAGCAGATGCAGGTTCTGAAGCGGGAGATTCAGCGGCAGTGGCTATTGGTTCAGCATTAGAGCCTGTATAGTAAAGTCAGCCTGGATTTGGTGTGGATGTGGTCAAACCTAAGAAATAGATGATTAGGGCGCTGATAGTTGCGTGAGAAAGAATGATTTTGCCCCAAAGATTGGATTGAAAGAGTTGTGGATTTTTGATGTTAATAAAGATAAAAAAATAGGCTAATAAAAGAATTAAAAGTGATTTTGTTTTTTTAGTTTTTTGAAAATAGGTAAAAAGAGACAGAATTGGAAAAAAGAGAAAAACAAGATGGTGCTGCCAGGCGACAGGGGCAATAAGGAAACTGAGAGTAATTAAGAGGCTGAATTTAAGTGGATCAGCTAAAGGTTTTTGAATTTTTTTCCAGGTTAAAAAGATGAGATAGAAGCTAAGGATGAGGAAAATATAGGTTTGAGATTGAGGATGAGAGATTAGGCGGGAGATTAAGCCAGTGAGAGCTTGGTTATAATAACTGGAGTTGGCAGTGTGGCCGAGGAAGCTGGGCAAAACAAAGAAAGAGAAATCTTTAATTATTTGAAGAGGAAGAAAAAGAGAACTGAGGATAAAAGCTAAGATTGTGAAGAGACTGATTTTTTTAATTAGTCCCCAATCTTTTTTTTGAAAAAAGAAAAACAGGGTCCAAATGGGAAAGAGCTTAATTAAAAAAGAAAGAGTGAAAAGGAAAGCGCTGAGGTTCTCTTTTTTTTGCTGGTAAAAATAAAAGCCGAGAGTAAAGAAAAGTAAAATAAAATGATTGACTTGACCCATAGCAAGAGTGAATTTAGCAGGGAAAGATAAAAATAGAAAAGGAGAGAGAAACAGGAACCATTTTATAGTTGGCTTTAGATTATTAATTTTAAGAATCAGCCAGAGGCTGAGAAACAAACTTAAGAGTGAGAGGAAAGTCCAAATATATTGGCCGGATATTAATGGTAAAAGGTGAAGCAGGCTGAGTATGAGGAGAAATGGCGGAGGATAAAGAACAGGATTTTGGCTTAGTTGATAAAGGTTAAGATTTTGCTTGAGATATTGACCAACAGGATAATAGTAAAGAACAAAATCTAATAAATAAATTCCCCTTTTGATGATGGGATAAAAAGAGCGAGCAAGAAGGAAGATGCTGATGAGGAAAAATAAAATTAAGAAGGAAGTTTTGAATTGCTTCATTAAGGAATTAATTGTTGGAGTTTTTGTTTTACTTTTTCATTGTTGAGACTGATGTGTTTCAGAATATATTGGTATTGTGCTTTGGCAAGCTGAGGGCGATTGGTTTGTTCATAAAGAGAACCTAAAGCATATCTAGCGGCTTCATAATTTGGTTTTAAATCAATGGTTTGAATGAGTATTTCTTCGGCCAGATCATTTTGTTTCATTTGACTGTAAAGCAGACTGAGATTGTAATAGAGTTTAGGGTCAGTAGGAGCCAGAGTAATCGCCTGCTGTAATGCTTGTAAGGCCTTTTCCTGGTATTTAGGATCAAGATTAGCTAAGTAAAAGAAGATTTTAATTTTAGATTTCCAATAGTTTAAATGAACTTTGTTTTGAGAAGTGACAAGATCACTATTATTTATTGCTTCCTGAGCCATTTGGTTTTGCAGTTGCTGTAGTTGTTGAATGGCTTGTTGTTTTTGTTCCGGGGATATATCTTGAGGTAGTTGTTCTGCTTGCTGTTGATAGAGAAGAGCCATTTTAGTTAAAGCTTCAGCGTATTCAGAGCGGAAAAGAGGCTCTGAGGGTGAGACTTGAACTGCTTTTTGCAACAGCTGATAACCTTGGGGAATTTGATTGGATTTAACATAATTGCGGCCCATGTTGAAAAAATAGTCAGCCCGCCATAAATTAATAGTTTGAATAATAAAATATCCGCTAAGAATAATTGTTAAAGCAATAAAAATATATTGATTGTTGGAAATAGTAGAAGAATAAGTTTTTTGCTGGTGATGTTTTTTAGCCGGAGTTTGAGTTAAATCTACAGCTAAAGCAGGCCAGAGAAAAAAGAAGAGGGCAACAGGAACAACTGAGAAGCCGAAAAAATTAGACACAGCTAGGCCAAGAAAGCCAGCCAGAAGACTAGTATTTAGTATTTGGTATTTAGTATTTAGCTTAATGTTTTTGATTGTCCAGATGGCAAAGCAAATAATGATGAGGCAATAAGAAGCTAGACCAAAAGCACCGCTAGTGGCCAGAAAATTGAGAAATTCATTGTGAGCTTTGTTATAAAGAAAGTCCCATTCAGATAAAAGATTATGGGCAACAGGTCTAAAATTGTAATAAGAATAAGCAAAAGTGGCTGTTCCTGAACCAAAAATAGGATAGTGTTTCCAAATATCTACAGCTCCCTGCCAAACTACTTTTCTAATATCAACAGAACTGGAGCCGCCTAAAGTAATTGACGGTGGAGCTATTTTTTCTGTTGCAGGAGCTTCAGTTGCTGAAGGTGAAGATTGACGATTGATAAATTGTTTAAAAGAAGGGGTGAAATCAGTGCTGATGAATGAAGTAATGAATAATAAGTAAATAGTAATCAGTAATGATTTTTTCCAGGGAAAAGCCTTAAGTTTGTTTTTAATTAAAATTAATGCCCAAAAAATGATATAGGCAGCGATAAAGCCCAGAAAGCCGGAGCGGGATTTGGTGAAAAGAAGAGTAGAATAAAAAATAGTAATTAGTAAACTGTAAGTAATAATAGATTTTTTAGATTTAGCTTTGAGAAGTAAGGCTATAGAGATAGGAATGAGGACGAGAAGATAAGCGGCGAGCCAGTTAGGTTGACCAAGAGTGGAAAATACCCTATTTTGAACATCCTGAATCCAGATATGTTTATCAATGCCAAAGTGTTCCAGAATGGCATAAAGAGAAACAATTAAAGCAGTAGTAAGAATAACATGAAGGGATTTTAAAGTGATTAAATACGGTTTGCTTTTATTAATTAAATTGTTGGCATAGGCGTAATATAGAAGAATGTAGCAGAGAGTGGAGATTAAACCACCATGAAAACGTGAATAATAGCCCCAGATAGAAGTGTGAATATCAATAGAAAGAAGAGTGGAGATAATTTGTGAAGCAAGGAAAAGAAGAATGGGAATGTCAAAAGGAGTGCGTTGAAAATCTATTTTTTTGCGGATAATAATTTTGATTAACCAAAAGCCGGTAATAATAACAGTCAGAGCATAGACAGTGAGCATTTTGTTAAATTCAAAAAGTTCGTAGTTATAAGGAGTTAAAATTAAGGGGACAATGATGAAAAGAGCATAAAAAGAATATTCAATGATGCGGGTGGATATTTTTTCGAGATTCATAAATTGAGTATATCATGTGGTAGAATAAGTTTTAAAATTATGTTAGATAAATTTTTTGATATATTCAGCTATAACTTAGGTGTTGATTTGGGAACAGCTAACACGGTTATTTTTGTTAAAGGCAAAGGAGTGGTAATTAGAGAACCAACAGTAGTAGCCAGGCAAAAGAAACAGAAGAAGTTATTGGCAGTAGGAAAAAAAGCCAAGAAAATGTTGGGTAAAAATCCGGAAAATATTGAAGTAATTAAACCTTTGGCTGATGGAGTGATTGCTGACTTTGATGCTACAGAAGCAATGTTAAAATACTATTTTAACTCTCTGCATCAGCGGGTGGGATTAATGCCTAAAATTTCCAGACCTAAAGTTTTAATAGGAATTCCTTCAGGAGTGACTGAAGTAGAAAAGCGGGCAGTGCAGGATGCGGCTTTGAGTGCAGGAGCCAGGCAGGCATTTTTAGTAGAAGAACCATTGGCAGCAGCAATTGGAGCAGGAATTAAAGTAGAAAGACCTAATGGTCATTTAGTGGTAGATATTGGCGGAGGAACAACAGAAATTGCAGTGATTTCTTTAGGAGGAATTGTTTTAAATAAGTCTTTGCGGATTGCCGGAGATGAAATGAATGAAGCAATTATTAAATTCTGTCGTTTAAAACACGGTTTGTTGCTGGGTGAAACTACGGCAGAGGAAGTAAAGATAAATATTGGCAGTGCCAGACCGTTTGATAAAGAAAAGAATCATGTGGTGAGAGGCAGAGATATGGAAAAGGGTTTGCCCAAGTCTTTAAAATTGACAAGTGTGGAGATCAGAGAAACATTGGCGCCGGTGGTTCAGGAAATTATTGGTGCAGTGGGAGATACGATTGAGGAAACACCACCGGAATTAGTAGCAGATATTCTTCAGCATGGAGTGGTGTTGGCAGGCGGTGTAGCCAGACTGCATGGAATTGATCAAGTAGTTAGCGAGATAACAAAAATGCCTGTATGGGTGACAGAGGAACCTGAGGATGCAGTAGTGCGAGGTTGCGGTAAACTGTTAAAGAATGAAAGATTAATGGAAAAAATCAGAGTCAAAAGAGGCTTGAGGTAAATGAACAATAGATGGAATTGGCGAGTTTTTTTAGGGCTGTTATTAGTCAGCGGATTTTTGTGGTGGAGTGATGGTAGAAGTTGGTGGAAGTGGCTGCGTTCACCTATTGACAGATTAGTTCAGCCAGTGCGTCATAGATTGTATTTAAGCAGCCAGAAATTATGGGGAGGAGCGGAATTATTGGATCAAGGTTGGCAGGGAGAAGGAAAAATAGCAATCGAAAAAGCAGAATTATTAAGATTGAAAAAAGAAAATGAAGAGTTAAGAAAATTATTAGGAGCGCCATTGCCGGCTGATTGGCAGTTTATTCCTGCTAAAATACTGCAGAAATTAGATGAAAAGTTAGTAATTGGAGCAGGAAGAGAATCAGGAATTGAAGCAGGTGATTCAATTATGGGTTTGGTGAAAATAGAAAATACAGAAACAGGCTGGTTGATCGGCAGGATAGAAAAGACAGAGGAAAGACAGAGTCAGGTGCAATTGCTGACAGATAAAAATATGGTTATTAAAGCAAGAACAGAATTTGGGGTGGAAGGAATAGTTGAAGCAGAAGAAGGGAAATTGTTAATGAAGAATGTATTGCAGGAAAAAAAATTAGATAAAGGAGATTTGGTTTTAACTAAAGGCGGCGATGGCTGGCTGGCAGATTTGGTGGTGGGTAAGATAAGCAAGATAGTTAAAGTAGAATCAGCAGTTTATCAGCAGATAGAAGTAAAAGGTTTAACAAAGATTGAAAATTTAGAACAGATTTTTGTAATACGCTGATTAACGAGCCAGCATTAAATTCATGCCCTGCTGATGCATATCTTTAAATAATTGAAGTTTTTGTTTAAGAGTGAGTGTTTGAGGAATTATTTGGTAGACAGTTGTTTCTGATTGTTCAGAAGGAGTGGTAAATTCAGAAGTTGAGATAGAAGATGGATAAGTAGAGTCAATGATAATGGCTTTAATTGCCGGAAGACTGGAGGGAACAATAAGAATGGGAAAAGCAATATATAGGAGAACAAGGGTGACAATAAAAACAGTTGAGCGCCAAATAAAACGGTGAATGTTGGTAGTCATAATAGTATAAATATATATTATTTAAAGAGATTTTGCTATGATGATTTTTGAATGCAGAAAAAAAATATTTTGTTAGGAATAATATTGATTGGTTTGATGTTTTGGCAAAGCAGTGTCAGCAGTATTAATTGGTTGATATTGGCAGTATTATGGCTGGCTTTAGAAAAGCGCTGGCTGGAAATATTTTTGTTAGGTTTAAGTTGGGATTTAATCAGCGGCAGGCAGTTGGGCTTGGGTTCAATTGCTTTTTTATTGTCAGGTTTATTAGCTTATGGATATAGTCAAAGATTGTCACAATGGCAGTGGCTGTTTTGGCTGATAATAATCGGCGTTAGCGATATTTTGACAGCTTTTATTTTGGGAGATTGGCAGTGGCAGAATAGTTTATGGCTGATAGCAGGGGCAAGTTTTGGCTGGCTGGCTTTGGGTTTTTTAAAAAGCAGACAAAGAGAACAGTTGAGATTGAATATATAATTTATGAAATTAAAGAAAGTTCAATGGTTTTATGTTTGTTTGCTGATAGTATTTTCAGTTTTGCTGGCCAGATTAGTAATGTTGACAATTGTGGAAGGAGGGAGATTTAAAGCATTGGCGGAGGGAAATAGAATTAAAGTAATTAATCTGGCGGCAGACAGAGGAGTGATTTATGACAGATTTGGAGAATTATTGACCAGAAATACACCTGAAGGCAGGGAGTATATATATAGTATAGCTTTGAGTCAGGTGTTGGGATATGTGGGAGAAGTCAGCGAAGAGGAATTGGAAATGTTTAGCCCCTACTCAATGGGAGATATTATTGGGAAAATGGGGATTGAAAAAGAATATGATGAGTTATTAAAAGGGAAAGATGGAGGGATTTTAGTGGAAACTGATGCTGATGGTGAAGTGATTAGGGAAATCGGCAGGAGTGAACCTATAGCAGGTAAAAATCTACATGTTAATTTAGATGCAGGTTTGCAGAGAAAAGCTTATGAATTATTGGATGGCAGGAAAGGATCAGTGATTGCCAGTGTTCCGGAAACAGGAGAAATATTGGCGTTGGTGAGTAGTCCGGGATTTGATGTGAACTTGTTTGGGTTAAATAAAAACACTTCTATGATCGACGATCGCGGAGTGCAGAGAGATATTGAGAGGGTGTTGAATGATAAGGATTTGCCGATGTTTAATCGGGCAATCAGCGGTGAATATCCGCCGGGGTCAGTGTTTAAAATAGTGACAGCAGTAGGAGCTTTGGAAGAAGGAAAAGTAGATGAGTCAACTAAGATTGAAGACACAGGAGAGATTAAGATCGGCATATGGAGATTCGGCAACTGGTATTATGACCAATATGGGCAAAAAGAAGGAGTAATTGATATTGTCAGAGCGATTAGCAGAAGCAATGATATTTTTTTCTATAAGCTGGGTGAGTGGTTGGGAATTGCCAGTTTATCTGATTGGGCTAAATATTTTGGTATAGGCAGTCAAACAGGGATTGATTTAGGAGGTGAAGCTTATGGATTAATGCCTAATCCTGAATGGAAAAAAGAATACAAGGAAGAAGATTGGTATTTGGGAGATACATATATTTCAGCTATTGGACAGGGAGATATTTTGATGACTCCCCTTCAAGTAAATCAAATGACAGGGGTAATAGCCAGTAAAGGAAAGTTGTGTAAGCCGATATTGCTGAAGCACGAAGCTCCCGATCAAATCGGGACAAGTAACTGTAAAAAATTAGATATATCAACAAAAACTTTAGAAACAGTTACAGAAGGAATGAAGCAAGTGTGTGAAGCAGGAGGAACAGCTTTTCCTTTTTTTGATTTTAAGGCAGGTGGAGAAAGAGTTTATGTGGCTGGGAAGACTGGGACGGCGGAGTTTGGCCAAGCTGAAGATGAAGAAACTCATGCTTGGATGACAGTATTTGCGCCAGTGGAAAAACCAGAAATATTAGTAACAGTAATGCTGGAAGAAGCTGGACAAGGTTCTTATCAAGCAGCGCCGGCAGCTAAAGAGCTTTTAAATTACTGGTTTGGAAGGCAATGAAACAAGTATTATTTTATCTAAATCTTCTTATGAAACTATTTATACGTTCGAAGAAGTAACTTCTTAAGCGTCTAAAGAGTGATGATTCAGAATAAGTTGGTTTAGATGTAGGAGTTGGAGTTGGACGAAATGAAGGTCTAGGAGTTGGATTAAATGAAGGTTTAGGAGTTGGATTAAATGAAGGTTTAGGAGTTGGATTAAATGAAGGTCTAGGAGTTGGATTAAATGAAGGTCTAGGAGTTGGACGAGATGTAGGTCTAGGATAACAGCTTTCAACATAACATTGAGTAGTTTCTCCACTTACTATTGGACATCCGCAATAATAATTTTCAGGACAACCAGAGGGATATTGATTACCACATGAGATTGAAGGTGAAGGAAGAGGTGTAGCTGAAGGAGGGGCGACAGGCGAAGGTGGAGGTGAAGGAGGATTGCAACTTACGTGTGTATTGCAGACAGATTTGGCTTTATCTAACCATTCTGAAATGGAATAACAGTCATTGGAGTTTCCATCTCTAATAGAATATCTATCTTTGCAAGTATATTTAGCATAATAAAAAGATGAATTACCACAATATTTGTCAACTGCAAATTTGATGATACCTGGAGAGCATGTAGTTGGTGAAGGAGTTGGGGTTGGTGAAGGATTAGATGGTGGAGTGGCAGGTTGAAGTTCAAAGATTTCTATTGGTTTTGCTTTAAGAGTGAAGTAGGTAGAAAGCGGACCGAGAATTAGAAGAGATGAAAGGGTAATAAAAACAGCTTTTTCGATTTTAGTTAATTTTTGCCAAAATTGGATAGCAGATTTTTTAAACATTATTATTAATGTAGAATAGACTACAGGATTATGTCAAGCGATAGAAATGTTTTAGAAAAAGTGTTTAAGTATTTTTTTATTTTAGGATTAGTAGTGATGCCGTTGATTTATTGGCCAAAAGCAGTGTTAGCTTATGAAATTCCTCGAGTGTTTTTTGTGCAACGATGGATTGAAATATTGATTGTGTTGGGGTTGGGAGAAATATGGACAAATAAGCAAAGCAGGCAACAAAATATAGATGCTTGGCTGGCCGGATTAATAGGAGGATTTTTATTAATAATAGTGATTACATCTTTTTTAGGAGTTGACTGGAGCAAGAGTTTTTTTGGTAATTATTATCGTGGAGATGGATTATTAACTTTTGGTCATTTAATAGGTTTTTGGTTAATTTTGGTTTTAATTTGGAGAAAAGAGTGGCAGAATTTATTAATTAAAGCAGTGGTTTTAGGGTGTGGATTGGTTAGCGGTTGGGCAGTGTTTGAGGGATATAGGTTGAATATATTGGCAATAGAGGTATCTAATTGGCAAGGGGCAATTGGAGTTAGTTTTGGCCAACCTAATTTTCTAGCAGGATATTTAGTTGTATGTTTGCCGTTTTTGGCGTATTTAATAAAGATGAATAAAAAAACTTGGTTGACATTTTTTTATTGGTTAATGTTGGTATTGCAGACAGTGGCAATTGGGTTGACTAAATCTTGGGCTGGCTTGATAGGAGTAGGACTTTTTATAGTAGGCTGGCTGATTATAGAAAAAAAGAAATTAAGATGGATTTATATTGTTTTATTGATGCTTATTTTAATATTAGGGGTGGTGAAGCGACAAACATTAGAATTTGTGGCAGAATCTAGAGAAAGGATTTTAATGAAGGGATGGTTAGGGTGGCAGAAGCGGCCAATTTTTGGTTGGGGTTGGGCTAATTATGATTATGCTTTTAAGTCAATAGATTGGCCATTTAAGTTAGATGCTGATGTTTATGTAGATAAAGCTCATTCGAGTTTACTGGAAGTTTTGGTAACTACCGGAGTAGTTGGAGTGATAGTGTATTTAGGAATGATAATAAGAACAATCAAATTGTTGATTAAGAAACGTTTGATGATTAATAAATACTTTTTGTTTGTTTTTCTATTATGGTTAGTGCATTCACAGACGAATGTGATTTCTATTTCTGAAGAATTGATTTTTTGGTTGATAATGGCTATGGCAGCAGTATGATAGAAGAAGAATTAAAATATTGGGTTGGTTTAGCAGGAATGAGTGGGTTGGGAAGAAAAAGATTTGAATTATTAAAACAATATTTTGGTTCTTTAAAAAGAATTTGGCAAGCAGATAAAAGAGCATTGGAAAAAACAGGATTAAATCGAAAATTGATTGAAGAATGGGATAATTGGAAAAAGAATTATGATTTAGAAAAGGAGATGGAGGAGGTAAATAAACGATTAATTAAAGTAATTACCATTGAAGATGAAAGATATCCTAAATTATTAAAAGAGGTTGATATTGCACCGTTTATCTTATTTGTAAAAGGCAGAGTGGATATATTAAGTGAAAATTGTTTAGCTGTAGTAGGAACAAGAAAGATAACTGATTATGGCAAAAGCGCAGTTAAAAAGCTGGTAAGAGATTTGGTTAAAGAAAATTTAGTGATTGTATCAGGTTTAGCCAGAGGGGTGGATAGCTGGGCGCATAGAGTTTGTTTGGGAAATAAAGGAAAAACAGTAGCAGTATTAGGGCATGGACTAGACAGGATTTATCCCAGAGAAAATATTAGATTAGCAGAGGAAATTGTGAAATCAGGCGGAGCGTTAGTCAGTGAATATCCGGTGAATTACTCTATTAGCAAAGGTAATTTTCCGGCCAGAAATAGGATTGTGGCGGGAATGAGTTTGGGGGTGTTAATAATAGAAGGAGCTCATAGGAGCGGGACTAAGATTACTGCTAATTGGGCAGTGGATTTTAACAGAGAAGTAATGGCAGTACCAGGGCCGATAAACAGTCAGCAATCGCAAGCGCCGGCAGATTTGATTAAGCAAGGAGCTAAACTGGTTAATTCAGCAGAGGATGTGATGGAAGAGTTGAATATTACATCCCGGGGTGTTGATGCTGTTTGATGTACTTCAGGGTCGGACCTTGAAGGTGGTTTGAAGGTGGGATTGGATTGACTCATGAATGAATGATATAATTTGGATGTATGAAGAAATCTAAAAAAGTGACTACAAAATTTGGTCTTAATGCTTTGGTGTGGAAAGAGGCAGATTTATTTGTAGCAAAAGCAGTAGAAGTGGAAGTTGCCAGTCAGGGAAAAACAAAAAAAGAAGCATTGGTTAATCTTCAGGAGGCTTTGGAGTTATATTTTCAAGATGAAAAACTTCCTCAAAGTAAAATACCGCCTTTGCCATATTTAAAACTTGAGAAGTTGTTTCCTAGAATTCAGTATGCCTAAAAGGTATTCAGGAAAAGAGATAATAAAAAGACTTAAACGATTGGGATTTATAAAAATTTCTCAAAAAGGAAGTCATGTAAAAATGAGAGGTTTAATAGAGGGGAGAATACAAACAGTGATTATTCCTGATCATAAACAAGTTGCAGTTGGCACATTTTCTTCAATACTAAGACAAGCTAATATGTCTAAACAAGAATTTGAGAATGTTTAGAATATTACACCTCGGGGTGTTGATGTTGTTTGATGTACTTCAGGTATGATACTTGAAGGTGTGTGTGGTATTATAGGGTTGCTAGAAAGCAGGAAAGGAAAATTTATGTTTCACAGAGAAGGTTCATCTGTAGTTCCATTTGAAGCGATTTCAAACTATATTGAACAAGGTTTTGGTGATTGCGTTGTTTCAGAAGAAATTCTAACAAATAAGGCAAGTTTATTAAGAGTAAATCCACTTGATGTAATAGGAGAAGATGGGGTGATAACCGAGCGTGCTAAAGCAATTTTAGATGAAGTGAAGTCTTTAGAACAACTTCGTTATTATAAAAATCGCAGGAATTCTGTTAAAATTTTAAGAGGTAACACTACTGATTTTGAAAGAAGATCATTATTGTCAGGAGCTAATAGAGATATAAGTAAAGGGAATAAACTTAATATTGAGGCAGTATTTAATTGGATAGAATTTGCTAATTTTGCTATAGAAGCGCAAGAGATTAATAATTTATTTGTAGAGAATTTGGAAAGATGTAAGGCTTTGCTTGGGAATATTACACCCCGGGGTGTTGATGTTGTTTGATGTACTTCAGGGTCGGACCTTGAAGGTGGGTGTTTGCTTGAATGTTGACATGTGTGATATGGTTTGAGAATGAAGTTAGTGATAGTAGAGAGTCCGACTAAGGCAAAAACATTGGCTAAATTCTTGGGGAAAGAATATAAGATTGAGGCGTCAATGGGGCATATCAGGGATTTGCCGAGTAATAAGATGAATGTAGATGTAGATAATGGTTTTAAACCAGAATATGCAGTGGATGAGAGAAAGAAAAAAGTTGTTTCTTTGTTAAAGAAGTTAGCTAAAACCAGTGAAAAAGTAATTTTAGCCACTGATTCAGATCGTGAAGGTGAAGCAATTGCCTATCACATAGAATATTTATTGGGTGGCAAAGAAGGCGAGTTTGAGAGAATTGTGTTTCATGAGATTACTAAAAAAGCGATTGAAGAAGCATTAAAAAATCCGGGAAAAGTAAATATTCAGCTATTTGAAGCCCAGCAGGCACGAAGAATTTTAGATAGGCTGGTTGGGTATAAACTGTCGCCTATTTTATGGAAAAAGGTTCGTAGAGGGCTATCTGCAGGCAGAGTGCAAAGTGTAGCCATGAGATTAATTGTGGAGAGAGAAAGGGAAATTGAAGCTTTTAGAGCAGATGAATATTGGGATATTGGCGCAGAAGTAAAAAAGAAAGCTGAAGAAAAGTTTGTAGTTAAGCTGACAAAAATTGAAGGCAAAAAAGCTAAAGTGGAAAATGGAAAAGATGCTAAGAAGATTGAAGATGAGTTGAAGAAGGCGGAATATAAAGTGGGAGAAGTAAAAGCACGACTAGTAAAACAATATCCTGTGCCTCCATTTATTACTTCTACTTTGCAAAGAATAGCCGGACAAAGATTTGGCTGGAGTGCTAAGAAAGTAATGAGTACAGCTCAGAAACTATATGAATCAGGCTTAATTACCTATCATCGAACTGATAGCTTTAGTATGGCTAAGGAGGCTGTGGAAAAAGTACGGGGATATATTAAAGAACAATATGGAGATAAATATTTGCCTGAGAAAGCTAATTATTACAAAAGCAGATCTAGAATGGTGCAAGGTGCTCATGAAGCAATTAGGCCGACTAAGATGGGAAAGATTGACAGTGGATTAGGTCAGAATTGGAATAAATTGTATAGATTGATTTGGCAAAGATTTACTGCTTGCCAGATGATGGCGGCAGAATTTGAGAAAACAAGAGTAAATGTAGAAGCTGAGCAGTATGAATTAACAGCAGAAGGGCAGAGATTAATTTTTGATGGTTGGTATGCTGTTTATGGCGGCAGTGATAAGGTGGAGGCAAAATTACAGCAACTGCCAAAATTAAATAAGGGAGATTTATTAGAATTGATTAAAGTATTAACTGAACAGAAATTTACCCAGCCGCCGGCAAGATATACTGAGGCAAGTTTGATTAAAATATTGGAAGAAAAAGGAATTGGCAGGCCGTCAACTTATGCGCCGATTTTATCAACAATTCAGGGGCGGCAATATGTAGAAAAAGAAGAAAGAAAGTTAAAGCCGACTACTGTGGGAATAACAGTAACAGATTTTTTAGCAAAACATTTTTCTACAGTAATGGATTATCAATTTACAGCCAAGATAGAAGATGATTTGGATGAGATTGCTAAAGGAGAAAAACAATGGGTAAAAATTCTGGAAGATTTTTATGGCCCGTTTGATAAAAAAGTGGAAGATGTGACAGAAAATGTAAAAAGGGTAAAAATTGAAGTGGAGAAAACCGGAGAAAAATGTCCGGAATGCAAAAAAGGCGATGTTGTGATCAGAATAGGCAGATTTGGTAAGTTTTTATCTTGTTCCAGATTTCCGGATTGTAAGCATACTGGGAATTATAAGGAAGTGGTGGAGGGAGCTAAGTGTGGGGATTGCAATGGTGAAGTAGTGGTTAAGAAAACCAGAAAAGGGAGGCAGTTTTATGGCTGTGGGAATTATCCGAAATGTAAATGGGCTTCATGGAATAAGCCAAAATAAAATAGTATGATGAATGTTTCATGGCAGGCCAGCCAAAAGCAAAAGCATTTAAACTGGCAGGTAAAAAAGCGTTCAGGTGAGTTGCAGGTTTATGCCGGAGAAAAGATAGCTAAGTCAATTTACTCAGCTCAGGAAAATATTGGAAAAGAAAATGAGCGGCAGGCTAAGCGAATAGCTAAATTAGTGATAATAGATTTGGAAGATAGATTTAAACAGGAAAAGATTTTAGGTTCAGATGAAATCGGAGATGTGGTGGAAAGAGTTTTAATTGATAAAAAATTATATGATATTGCCAAAGCATATATTATTGCCAGAGAAAAGCAACGACAGGAAGCCAGAGCAGAAAAAGGCTTAGGAGTGATAGATGATATTGGGTTGCCATACAATTCGATTATAGTGATGAAAAACAAGTATTTATTAAAAGATGATGAGGGAAAGATAATAGAAACACCAAAGCAGATGTTCAGGCGGGTGGCTCAAGCTGTGAGTAAAGCAGAAAAAGGGAAAAAGAATCAATTAAAGTGGCAAGAAAAGTTTTTTGAAGTGATGAAGAATTTGCAGTTTTTGCCCGGAGGGAGAACTTTGGCTAATGCCGGGACAGTCAATGGTCAGCTGGCAAATTGTTTTGTGATGCCAATGCCTGATTCAGTGGAAGGAATTTTTGATTCAGTTAAAGAATCCTCTATTTTAAAAAAGAATGGCGGAGGAGTGGGTTTTTCCTTTTCTAAAATCAGACCCAAAGGAGATGTGGTAGCAACAACATCAGGAAGAGCAGGTGGGCCAGTGGCTTTTATGAAAGTAGTTAATGAAGTGTCAGAGATTTTACAGCAGGCAGGAGGACGGAGATCAGGTAATATGGTGGTATTACATGTAACTCACCCGGATATTTTTGAGTTTATTGCCTGCAAAGAAGATGAGGCAAAATTAAATCAGATTAATTTTTCCTTAGGAGTGACTGATAAGTTTATGAGAGCAGTGAAAAGAGATAAACAATGGGATCTGATAAATCCAAGAACAGGTGAAGTGATAAATACAGTGTCAGCCAGATCTATTTTTGAATTAGCTACATCTTATGCTTGGAAAAGCGGAGATCCAGGGATAGTATTTTTAGATAGAATTAATAAGGATAATCCGACTCCGCATGTGGGAGTATTGGAGGCAGTGAATCTTTGCGGAGAGCAGCCTCTTTTAGCTTATGAAGCTTGTAATTTAGGGAGTGTAAATTTAGCAGTTCATTTAATTGAAGTGAAAGATAAGAAGGGAAATTTAAGCTTGGAGATTGATTGGAAGAAGTTAAAAGAAACAGTTGAGGTTGGTATAAGAATGTTGGATGATGTGGTGGATGTATGCAAGTATCCTTTGAGGAAAATATCTAAGGTGGTGAGAAGTAATCGCAAGATAGGTTTAGGAGTAATGGGTTGGGCAGATATGCTGGTTAAGTTAGGAATTAGCTATAGTAGCCCCCAAGCATGGAAATTGGCAGAAAAGATAATGAAAACTATCAGAGGTACAGCTTGGAAAACATCAGCAGAGTTAGGCAAGGAAAAAGGTTCTTTTGCTAATTTTAAGGGAAGTTTGTGGGAGAGGAGAAAGTATAAATATTTTCGCAATGCAACTTTAACTACAATTGCTCCAACAGGATCAATTTCCATGCTGGTTAATTGTTCTTATGGGATTGAACCTTATTTTGCTTTGGCGTTTTATAAAGAAGCATTGGGTGGAGTAAGATTGCCGGAAATTAATGATAATTTATTGGAAATTTTAAGAGATAAAAAAATTGATTTAACTAATGGATTATTGGATGAGATTGCTAATAAAGGCAGTTTGCAGGGGATTAAAGGAATTCCAGAAAAGATAAAGAGGATATTTATAACAGCACATGAGTTGGATTTTAAGGATCATGTAAAGATGCAAGCGGCTTGGCAGAAATATACAGATAATGCAGTGTCAAAAACTATTAATTTACAAGCTGATGCAAGGGTGGAAGATGTGGCTAAGGCATTTATAATGGCTTGGGAAACAGGCTGTAAAGGGATTACGGTATATAGGGATAGCAGTAGAGCAGTGCAGGTATTGAATGTGGGATATAGTACGAAATTCCCCGATCAAATCGGGGCAAGCGCCGCACGAAGCACGACCCGCCTATCGGCGAGGCAGGAACACGAAAAGAAGAGTAAAAAAGTTAGATCAAAAGATAAGTGTCCGCAATGCAATACAAAAATGTTAAAAGCTGAAGGTTGCGCCACCTGTCCAAGCTGCGCCTTTAGTATGTGTAGTTTGTGATAGAAAGATGGAGTTGACTTAGTAGAGTTTTTTTAGGTAAGGTGGTAAGAGTTTAAAAAGCTAAAGTAACCTGCCCAGGATAATTGGCGGGATTTTTATGAGTAAAGAAGGAGATGGTTATGGAAAGATTGAATCAAGGCTGGGAATTTCTGCAGAGGGTGTGTTGTTAGGAGAACCAGAAGATACAATTTTTGGTTCAACAGGAATGACTGTTGGAGTTTTTCCAGATGAATTAGGAGTTCAAAACTATATTTTAGAAAGGCATGGGTTTATTGTTGAAGATAGAGTGGTAATTAAATGGCCTGGTGGAGGAGATAGTGAATATTTTGAAACTGTTGGAAAAAAAGCAAATGAGTCTATTGCATGGGAAACAGAAGTAGATTTAAGACAAGAAGATGTTGGTATGCCGGCTAGCTTGGGATTAGTGGAAGTAAGAAAAACAGAAGAAGGAATAATGATTTTTCCAGCTAATCAAGAGTCAGAGGTTGTAGGAATGTTGATGCCTTATTATTCTTTGAAATTTAGAGAAATACAAAGGAATGGGTGGAGTGAAGAAATGCAAAAAAATATTATGAGAAAAGCAATTGAGAAAATTTTGGCTATGCAACTAGATGTGCAATTGCCAGAAGATGAAAGTGTAGTTGGAATTACTAAAGGATTAGTTGAAATTACTTCAGATAGGGCGTTAAATTGGTATATGCCAGAGGAAGATGAAAGTTACGGAAATAAAGTGAAGAAGCTTTTAATAGAAAAATTAGATGAATTATTAAAGGATGGTGATTTTGTTGAGGTTTTAGAAAATTCAGGTTTAAAAGATTGCCATGGTGATTCCCGGCTTAGGGATAATGGGTATTTAGTGGTTAATAAAGAGAGTCAAATAGAGCCGATTATTGCTGATCCAGTTAGATTATGGCTAAAGGAAGAAGAGAAATGGTCTGATTATCATATTACTCCAGAAGCGTTTGATATAGGTTTGGCTTTAGCTAGGTTTTACACTGATTCTAAGCAAATACATTTGTTTGAAGCTGGACTTGAGGAATATAAAACTTTAGGAAAAATTAGATCTGAAGCTGAAGAAAAATTGTTAGATTTAGGTCTTTGTTATGGAGTAATGGTGGAAATATTAGTATTAAAAAATCAGTTGAAGGCTAATGGGCTAGGGACAGAAGAAAGAATTGATGATGGGCCAACAGTGAATGAATATTGGGGGAAAATAAATGAGTTAGTAGAAAATAATTTTATGGAGAGA
>Ga0209976_10000269_pt1 | contig 38414 bp, 22 predicted proteins | sample SumtaG_FD_182806 | JGI IMG/M metagenome (GOLD analysis project Ga0209976, IMG submission 182806) | Deep subsurface microbial communities from Indian Ocean to uncover new lineages of life (NeLLi) - Sumatra_00157 metaG (SPAdes) (version 2) | ecosystem: Environmental > Aquatic > Marine > Oceanic >...
TGTGACATTTCCATTAGCATCGTATGAATAATCCACTTGAGCGCCATCAGGACGGTCTTCGGCTATCAGCCTTCCCATGATGTCATAGGTATAGTCGAAAGTTCTGCCGTCCGGGGTGGTCATATAGTCCAGATAACCGTAGCCGGCATAGGCAAAGGATGTGCTTCGTGTACCTACCGTCACCGTTTCCAGTCTTCCCCGGGTATCGTAGGTGAAATCAGTGTCCAGCAGCCCCGGTGTGGAGGTGCGGGAGGTCAGCAGGGTCGCCGGACTGTAATACGAAGTCACCTGGCGGCCTGTGGGAGATGTGGCGGTAACCGTACCTGCAAGGACATCGTTGACTACTGTGGATGATTTTCCGTTTACCGTTACGGTATCTGTAATCCGGTCGAGAATGTCGTCGGTGTTGGTATCCGCGTATGTCTTCGCTCTTGAGGAGGTCACCGACAACCCGGAAGGCAAGGTCACAGTTGAGCTTTTCGGCGTCTTGAAACCATAAATGGAGTCAAGACCACTGCTTGCGGTAATGTCCATACCGCAGGAGGTCTGCTTCTCCGAAGTCAGCCCGTCCGATGAGAGAGAGAAGGTGGACTGGGAACCGTCCGCGCCGGTGATAAGGGATGTGTATTTGCCCACTGAATCAATACGGTCCTCGTAAGTTACCTGGTCCCCTTCCGCGGAAAGTTCTGAACTAGTTACGTTACCTGCTGCATCCACGGTACGGTTGTATGTCCAGTTCCCACCCGATTGGTCACTCACACTTTGGAGCCTGCCGTCGCCGTCAAACAGATGAGTGTAATGGTTCCCGTTGGGATCGTACTCGTCGGTCATGAGTCCGTCGTTGGTGTAGACCATGGAATAGAATGACCCGTCCGGATAGGTCACTCGGGTCAGGTCGCCATTGCCGTCAATTGTGAGCGTGGCGGTGATACCGTCAGGGGATGTAATGGAAACGGGCTTTCCGGAACCGTCCCTGTTGATGTCGGTGGCGTTACCGAACCGGTCGGTAATGGATACAATCCTGTTTTCTGAATCATAACCGAAGGTCAGCAGTTCAGATCCAGAAGCGGTGTCAATTGTTTTTAAGTGACGGCCGCTATAGTTTACCACATGGGCGATCCCTGAATCTTCAACGTAACCCACCGCTCCGTTTTCAGGTTCATAGAGCAGATCCGAAGAGAGACTGACCTTGCTCAGGACGTAGGCCAGGCCGAAGGAAACATATATGTTCCCATCAAGATCGAGGGTCAGCCCGGTTGGATGGCACATGGTAGCATCAGAAGCGGGACTCCCGTTTCCTCCGCATGGTGTTGTAGGCCGGTTCCCGCCAACGGTGGAGATTATTCCGGTGGCGTCGATGACCCTGAGCCGGGAGGAGTTGATTCCGCCGATCAAGTAGAGGTTTCCGGAAGGGTCTATTTCCATCCTCGCTACTTGAAGGGCAGCTTCTAAAGCCGCACCGCCGTCACCAGTATGGTCCCTCTCACCGTTGCCGGCGAAGTGGTTTATCGTGCCGGACGTGTCGATACGGTGGATGGAATCATCTTGACCAGTAGCGATATAGAGGTTGCCATCAAGATCGGTAGCGATATCGGCGATCCCGTATAACAGGGCATTTAACGCCGGGCCGCCGTCGCCCCTGACCGTGGCGTAGTCCTGGCCGGAACTGTATGGCCTGTCGGACCCCGCATAGGTGGTGATGATACCGTTCGCGTCTACCTTACGGATCACGCCTGCAAATCCTCCAGCGATGGAATGGGCGATATACAGGTTCCCGTTATTGTCAACGTCGATTGCCAAAATATTGTTGACCTGAGCGCTTGTGGCCGGGCCGCCGTCTCCACTGTATCCGGCCGTTCCGGTTCCGGCGATTGTGTTGATAATTCCGTTGAGGCCGACTTTTCGCACCTGGTGATAGTTTGCTATGTACAGGTTCCCAACACCGTCGGCGACTATGTCAGTGACACCCCCGAGGCCGGCCGCTATGGCGGGACCTCCGTCTCCACTGATGCTATTGGAACCGTTACCCGCGTAAATGGCTATGATCCCGTCACGATCAATCTTCAAAACGTGTTTTTTGAACGTCGTACCGTAAAAGGGCGTGTTGATAAATACATTGCCCTTACCATCCGTTGCCAGCTCATGAGGTTCGTCGATGCGGGCGTCCTCCGCAGGCCCTCCCATCCCGCTAAGGCCATATTGTCCGATCTGACCGGCAATGACGTCCATTATCCGGGTCCCGTACTTGAGCGTGCCTCCATCGCCGAGAATTAGAGTATCGGGTGAAGTGGGGTTCGCAAAGTGATGAGGAGAGAGAGTCCATCCTCGGGCGATGGTTCCCTCACCGAACTTGTCGACGCTTACGGTCCTGTCCATCTCGAAGGGATATTCATAATGTGAAGCGTAGCCGGTCGGCTCCGTACCCGGCTGACCAAATGCCAAGTGCCCTTCATAAGGACGCCAGAAGTACACATCATAAAGGTAACCGATCCTGGCTTTGCCTTTAACAGACCTGGTAATAAGGTCCCCGCGCCAGTCACGTCCATCCCACAGGAATTCGGCCTGCTGGTACGGTTCCGGAGGCAGTTCCTGTACGAAGTGTCTCCCCGCGATCCACAGCTCCACAATAATCCTTTTCATGGTGGAGACAACCTCTGATCCGCTGGCGGGAACTATGATCCTGGATTTATAGCCTTCGACCCTGTTGCTGGCGTAATGCAGGGTAATGCCGGTTCCGGGAACGGGGATATCCTCATGGAAGGTCCTCGACCGCGGCTCAATATAGGAATTTTTAAGGTTTTCACATGGTTTTATGCCGCAGCTTGCGGGTGGTACAGTAGCGATGGGTTGGGAACTCGGGGCCGGACTAGGGTCCTGACCAGCCGGAATGTCCATCCAGGAGGGCCAGTTGAGGTCGAAAGGTGTGAAGTGGTTGACCTGCACCCGCCAGAAGGTCGTGTTGGGCGGATAGGCCGCTGGATCTTCAAGGCCCGCAACCTCGTTACTGAAATCTCCATCGGCATCAAGGTCGTCCGGCTGATTATCGCCGTCGGCGTCAAGAGCATCCACAATACCATCGCTGTCGGTGTCAAGAAGCATGACAATCACGCCGTTTTCCTGAGCCACCCACTCTCCAAGTGAGCGGTCATAGTAGCCAACAGGCACAACCATACCCACCTCGAAACCGATGAAGTTATCCACATATAGGGTAACCGGTTTCTCAAAATGGACATCTTCGGCCTCATCGAGGCCCATCTCTACACAGTAGGTGTAAGCTGAGTTGGGCGGAAGTTTGGCAGGCATGGACTCGGGAGTGTCGTATTCCGTCGCCCGTACGTTGACTATGGAATGGTAAACCTGGTTGCCCTCCTCGTCGTATGAATAGACCCTGTTGTCGCCGGATATAACGGCGGTAAGAGAACGCCAACCTCGGGCATCGGAGGTCGGAGTGCCTTTATGGGTGTATATGTCCGCCGGATCGCCGGTGAACATCACCTGGGTTGAGGCGGAATCGACCTGGATCATGGTGATCGTCTCAGCGACGGACACGTCGTTCCACGGCACCTCCACCTTACGGTGGGAGGTCAGGAGCCCGAACTTTTCGTAGACGACAGTCATGGTCCCTTCACCTTCAACCGGCATTGAGAAGCGTCCCTCGTTGTCGGTCGGGACCGAACCGTACTCCCAGTGCCCGTGAACAGAGACGGACACTCCGGTGACAGGCGAACCGTACCGGTCCTCCACCAAGCCTGTGATGATCGAGAACCGCTCCTCATCGTACTTCTCGACATAAGAATCCGGGGGAACGAGATCCTCGTAGAACGCTCCGAAGGTGTTCTCCGGCTGGGGCAGGTAATTTACAGCACCTTGAACGACGCTTACAGCGGCTATTGCGGAGAATCCACCATTATCAACTGTGATCGTCGCTATTCCCATATTTACGGCTGTGACCAAGCCATTGTAGCTGACTGTGGCCACGTTCGTGTCGCTGGAAGTGTAGACTGTGCCCGTTGCCGAAGATGTGAAGTCTACGTTGTGCCCATCGGCATAGTACCCGGTCACCAGAAGCTGGCGTTGGGTAAAGGTAACAAGGTTGAGGTTGAAAGATGTTGAGTCCACTGTGATCCCTGTCAGACAATCCTCATCAACAGTGCTGTCGCAGTCATCATCAATGGAGTTACAGATGTCTGTGGCATCGGGATGGACTGTGGGATCACTGTCAACACAATCTCCGTCACATGTCGCGTAACCATCACCGTCGAGATCAAACCCTTCATTGTTGACACCGTCACAATTGTTATCCCATGGGTCACAAGTCTCGGTCCTGCCTGGGTAAATATTCCAAGCGTTGTCGTTGCAATCGCCACCACAAGTCGTAAATCCATCGTTATCCTGATCAAAACCATCATCAATATCGTTGTCGCAGTCATTATCAATCCCGTCGCACAATTCGACGGCATAAGGATAAATAGCGGGATCTGCATAATTGCAATCCTGGCGTATGTTATCGGAATAACCTTCGGGTAAAGAGCAGGCCTGGATCATTCCTTGTGTGACACCGTAACCGTCACCGTCGCTGTCCAAGAGGAAATAGGTCTGTACACCCTCATCAATTTCGCCGTCGCAGTTGTTGTCTGCCTCGTCGCATACTTCCGCTGCGCCGGGATAATTGTCAGAGTTGAGTGGGTCGCAATCGGTGGAATCTACAACATAACCCGGCGGAACAGAGCACGATTCGATGGTAACACCCGGATTTCCATATCCGTCGCTGTCTTCGTCCAGATAGAAAGTGGACTGCGGTAAACCTTCATCTATTTGACCGTCGCAGTTGTTATCCAGGTCATCGCAGAGTTCGGGAGCATCGGGGTAAACACTTGCCTCTGTATCGTCGCAGTCATTATTACAAGTAGTAATCCCATCACCATCATTGTCGAATCCATCATCAATGCCTCCAACGCAATCGTTGTCAATACCGTCACAGACTTCCACTGCGGCAGGATTTATAGAGGGATCGTTATCATTGCAATCACGCTCCATGCTGATGAGTTCCGATTCCAGTTTGTTATCCGGGTTCGGAGGCCGCTCACATGAAACATTGGCGGAATAGTCCGTATATCCGTCGTCATCTCGGTCGTACCACCACCTGGTGTCCGGGTTTATCAAGGCGTTAGTGTCGTCGCAGTCCTGGTCGTCAACAACATAACCGACAGGTGGTGTTGTCTCTGCGGTCAGAGTGGACTGATTCGGATCGCCGTAGCCGTCACCGTCGGCGTCAAGGTGGTATTGGAACAAACACCCGTTATCCATCAGCCCATCGCAGTTGTCGTCGACCCCGTTACAAATTTCCGTCGCATCGGGGTTAAGGTCTGCCGAGTTATCGTCACAATCTCCGGCGAGTTCTGCGTAGCTGTTTGGAAGGTAACAACTCTGTGTCGTAATATCCGGATTGCCATATCCATCGCTGTCATTGTCACGGTAATAGGTCGTTAATACCCCCTCATCGGTGGATCCGTTGCAGTTGTTGTCATAACCATCGCATATCTCGATTTCACCGGGATTGATCCAATCGGCTGTGGGTGCACAATCTCCATCTATCTCCGCATAACCCTCAGGAAGGGTGCAGGCCCACACTGAGTACAGAAACCCATATCCATCGTTATCGTCGTCGCGCCAATATTGGGTTGTGACACCTTCGTCCACACTGCCATCACAGTTGTCGTCAACGGTATTGCAGATTTCTTCGGCATCCGGATTTAGTGCCGGATCAGAGTCATCACAATCGCTTGCAGTTGAGAAATAACCGGCAGGAAGAGTGCACGCCTCAACAGTGAAGCTACTTGATCCGTATCCATCTCCATCGGCATCACCATAAAAAGTTTCCGTAACTCCTTCATCCACAGACCCGTCGCAGTTGTCATCCACGGTATTGCATGTTTCCGCCGCCGAAGGGTTCACAGATGCGTCTGTGTCATTGCAGTCGCCAGCTTCTACAACATATCCTTGAGGCGGAGTGCAACCTTCGACAGTATTCGTTGCAATACCATACCCATCCGAGTCCGCATCAAGATAGTAAACCGTCGTGCCGCTCTCATCTACTTGCCCGTCACAGTTATCATCCAGGTCATTGCATGCTTCTGTTACACCAGGATTGATGGCTGCCGTTGTATCATTACAGTCACCACCGCAGGTTGTATAGCCGTCACCATCGGCGTCGAATCCTTCGTCAACAGCAGAATCACAGTTGTCATCAACCTGGTTGCATGTTTCTGTTGCATCGGGATTAGTAGCGACTGCCGTGTCGTCGCAGTCACCGCCGCAGGTCGTGTAACCGTCGCCGTCGACATCAAATCCTTCGTCTATGGCGCTGTTACAGTTATTGTCGACGAGATCGCACACTTCCTCCGCATCAGGATAAACGGAAGCCAAGCTGTCATTACAGTCTGTTGAATCAGCCACATAACCGGTCGGAGGTGCCGTGAGGGACGATTCTATGGATGTTCCCGGATCACCGTATCCGTCACTGTCGGCATCCATGTAGTATGTGTACATGGTGCAGCCCGGGTCGATCTCGGTGTCGCAATTGTTATCCAGGCCGTCGCATATCTCCTCGGCAATCGGGTTGATTGAAGCTTGGGTATCATCGCAGTCAGTATTCTCAAAAACATACAATGGGGAGAGCACTGTCGAAGGTGAAGCAAGTACCGTTACGTTCGGATTGCCATAACTGTCAGCATCATTGTCTCTGTACAGGTAGCGGATGCAGTCCGGACCATCGGTAATTCCATCACAGTCATTGTCTCCATAACTACAAATCTCAGGAGCCCCGGGATTGGTATAAGCGGCACTGTCACTGCAGTCAGAACAGTCCTGAACATGGTTTGGTGAAGGGGGTAAATCCTGAGAAGTAGTTGTGGAATTGTAAGGATTGCCATAACCGTCGTGATCTGAATCATAACACCATTTATAGAGGCAACCAGCTTCGTCAGTTTGTTCATTGCAGTTGTTATCAACACTATCCCCACATACCTCATTTGCACCTGGATGGACCGAACCGTCATAGTCGTTACAGTCAAGGTCGTTAGTCACATACAGTCCAGGCGACCATGGCGGTGGATTTGGGGTTGATACAGCCGGATTTCCATATCCGTCACCGTCATTATCGCGATAATAAAGCTGAATAAGTCCATCGTCGATTATTCCATTACAGTCGTTATCGAGTCCATCCTGGATCTCGGGCGCGCCCGGGAACACGGTCGGATTAAAATCCATGCAGTCGATACATTGTCCAGGCCCTGGAAGCCATCCAGGAGGTTCAGTTCCAGGTGTGAAGGGCTGCATCTGCTCCATGCTGCCGAATCCATCCCCATCAAAATCGGGGCAATACATTTCTTCGGCTGGCTGACACTCCTCGTCCACTTGGGAATCGCAGTTATTGTCAAGCCCGTCTCCACACGTTTCTTCTGCCCCAGGGTAGGTCACCGGGTCACTATCGTCACAGTCGCCGCCGCAGGTTGTGTAGCCATCGCCATCGGCGTCAAAACCCTCATCAACAACCGTGTCACAATTGTCGTCGATATCGTTGCAGACCTCGGCAGCGGCAGGGTTGATACCGATGGATAGGTCGTCGCAGTCGCCTGCTACATCAGCATAACCAGCCGGTTGCACACAATCTTGTGTGGTGTCTGTGTCGATCCCATAACCATCACTGTCAGCGTCGTAATAGAAGGTCGTCGTGACTCCTTCGTCTATCTGAGCGTCGCAGTTGTTGTCAACGTAGTCGCAGACTTCAAGCGCCGAGGGATTGATTGCTGGATCGGTGTCATCGCAGTCGCCGGTGGCAGCATTCAAGACATAACCGGCAAGCTGTTCACACTGGGTCTGGGTATTGCCGGATGAGAAGCCATCGGCGTCGGCATCCTCGTACCACACGGTGTCGGGATTGATCGCTGAATTCGTATCATCGCAATCATCTGAATTAGGAGAATATCCCTGAGGGAGTGAGCACTCTTAAACCGACGAAGAAGCAAGGCCGTAGCCGTCACTGTCCGCGTCCAGGTAATAGGGTGTGGTGACGCCCTCGTCAATGGCGCCGTTACAGTTGTTATCAATATAATCGCAGACCTCGGTCCCGCCGGGATTAATGGCGGCATCCGTGTCGTTACAGTCGCCTTCGTTCTCGGTGTAGCCATCGCCATCGTCATCCACATCCTCGGGAAGGTAAACACCAACGATAGTGATCGTAATGTGAGCGGCAGGAATACTGCCGAGCTTGACCTCCAGAGTATTGGTTCCCTGAACCGCAATCGGTTTCTCCAGAGAGAAGACTCCCTGCTTGAAGTCGTTCTGCTTAAGCACATCAGTACCGTTGAAGGTTACAACAGCGCTGGATACAGTGCTTCCGCCCTCCATGGAACCGTTCTGCACCTGGAGCACATACGATTGGGCAACAGGCCTCTGGACGGAGAACTCCCTTAATACTGTGACGGGAGAACCCGTGTCCCTTGTAAACTGCTCAGGACCGAAGAGAGTAACCTCAACGGTCGATGCCTGAGCAGGCACGACCAGAGCGACGAGAAGAATTACGGCAACCGGAATCAGTGCGGACTTTGCGAATTTAAACATTTCCCCCCCCAATAATGAGAAAAACATTGAGATTGCGAAGAACAACGGGATCACCACCAACAGGCAATGAAACCCAAGCGGGACAAACCTGAACCAGAACAAATATAATATTTGCAAAATGGAAGCTCCCCCATTAAGGAACCCCGAAAGCGCTTAATACCCTACATTAAATGGGGTTATTTGGTCAAAAGACTACCCTTAAACTCTTAATAAACCAGGTTTAAGGAAGCTGGTGCCCAAATAAAATCCCTTGAGCCCTTGAGGACTGCCAACCAAAAAGGTATGGCAGCAAAAACATTTTTTACTTAAATTTGAACCGGAGTACTTTCTCTTCAAGCAACCCTTTTCTCCCGTAACGCTATATAGCAAAAACCCCATCAATAAGGTGTATTTTCATAACATACTGTTTTTGTTGTGTTTTCTGAATTGTTGGCCGTTAGGGGCTTTTGTAAAGTGCATACAATCGTGTGCAACCAACTGCTTGCAAATCTGCGTTTTCGGCTGGAAAGCCGCACTGTTATGGGCTTTTTCGATGATGCACACATTCATGTGCAGATGTTTATGTTTGTGGGCAGGTTGAGTGATATTATTCGATTACGGTTCGCGATGACAGACAAAGCAGGTGCGATTGGATTCCGGGTCCTCGCGTTTATTTCACCCTCCCCTCAATCCCCTCCCCTCAGCCGTCTTCGCATAAAGCTACGCCGCTCCTGGAGGGAGGGGAAGAGTAAGGAACGTGGCTAATTGTTAGGCTCGGCCCGGAATGACGTTGGTGGAGGTTTTCTCAGCCTGCCCTGAGCAAGTGAAACGCGTCGAAGGGTGTCCTCATTTTCCTCAGTGGTTAATCAGATCTATTTCATTTAACTTTGTGAACCTTTGTGTACTTCGTGTTCAAAAAAGCCGCTTTTATGGAAGCTGTTGTTCACCCAGGATTTCAGTCTACCTCTGCGGCCTCTGCGACCTCTGCGTTAAAAAACATCGCCGTTATGGCAATCACGCATTTCCCCCAGACCCCGTTTTTCTCCGCTTTTCTCCGCCTGCCGTGAGCCTGTCGAACGGTGTCTCCGTGGTGAAAAACACCGCTCCTACAGGAACCGTTCTTTCCCCAGATTGAAGATTTTACCCTGCGGAACAGCCTGGTAATGGCTGTGCTGCGGTAAATTTGTTTTTTCCGCATTTCAAGGCTGGATTCCGGATCACGACTTCGTCGCGTCCGGAATGACGGCGTAGTGGGTATGGTTCGCCTTAGCCAGATTTCAGAATTCCTCTGCCTTTCTCAGTGTCCTCATTTTCCTCAGTGGTGAAAAACATTGCCTTTATAGAAACTGCGCCTTACCCAGGTTTAACGTCCTTCTCCGCCTGTCTCCGTGGTAAATCAGCTTTCACTTTTAAACATGGTTATACTAAAAGTTGTAAGCCGATGGAGGGGAACCTCGAAGAGATGGAAGGAGGTTCCATGAGATTTCTATTTCCATTACCTACCACCCTGATCCCAGGCCTGATCTCAGGCCTGATCCTGGGACTGGTCCTGTTCATAACCCTCCCCGCTCAAGCCGACTGGGACTTTTCTAAGCACAGCATCCCTGTTGAGGATATCCGGGGCGGAGGTCCGCCCAGGGACGGGATACCTGCCCTTTTCAATCCCGAATACCTGACCGTCAGGGAAGCCGACAATCTCCTCAAACCGGATGAGCGGGTCCTGGGCCTGACTTTGAACGGCGTTTCCAGGGCCTACCCGATCCGGATCATGTCGTGGCACGAACTTGTCAACGACGAGATAGGTGGGGTCCCATACCTGGTAAGCTGGTGACCCCTCGCTGTTTCGGGCGTCGTGTACGCCCGTAAAGTGGATGGCAAGACCTATACTTTCGGCGTGTCGGGCCTCCTGTACCGCTCCAACGTCCTCATGTACGATCACCAGACGGAATCTCTCTGGCTCCAGGTCAAACGCCGGGCCGTGACAGGCCCCATGACCGGGACCAAACTTTTGATCTTCCCTTCCACCATCACCACCTGGAGCAAGTGGAAGAAAAAGCACCCCGACACGACGGTCCTCTCCTTTGACACGGGGCACAACAGGAACTACAGCCGGGACCCCTACGAGAGCTACTATCAGGAGCGGCGAGGCATGTTCAGATCCTTCTTCAAGGCGGGACCCGGTGAGGAGGAAAAGGAGATGGTAGCGGGCGTTGAGGTGGGTGATTCCATAAAAGCATACCCCGTTAAAACCATCCGTGAGCGGAAGACCGTGACTGACGAGATCGGGGGCAAAAGCATCACCCTCACATACGACGACAGCACTGACCGGATCTCGGTAGAGACCGCTTCAGGCGAGGCGATCGAGCCAATTATTGTATATTGGTTCGTATGGAAGGGGATTCATCCGGAAACGACACGGTTTAAGCCTTAACAGCGGAGCCACCTGAAGGCTGCACCACCAGTCTTCGCTGAAGCTTCGCCTCGGCAAGCAGGGTTTCACAGGGTATGACACATGCCCTTCATCTGGCTTCTCCCCGTGGGAGAAGGATTTCTTCGAAATCAGCAGGTTGAGCCTTGCTGAGCGGGATAGAAATACATTTCAATCCCGAATCGTCAGGCTCAAACAGCTTCGGTGAAGGGAATAATCTCACGCCTATGGGTATCCTCAGTGTACTCAGTGTACTCAGTGTTCTCTAGTGAGTCACATTCCCTTGTCCGCCATAGCTTTAGCGAAGGAGGATGAAGCGAGTGACGAACGGGTGGTGAAAAGAGTTTAAAACTAGAATTTGCAGTGGCAGGGATCGATTGTGAGAAAGCTGCCTACATTTGCAGATATTCATTTCCCGGATGAGCCACTTTATTAAATTTCTCGCTGGACCCGGTTTTTTTTGCGGTCTTAGCTAAACTTCGTGTACCCTGCGGTTAAACACCGCCCTTAAAGGAGCTGAAGATGGATCTGAAAGGAAAGGTCGCACTCATCACCGGTGCCGGGAGGGGGCTTGGAAGAGCCACTGCAGTCGCTATGGCCAAGGAAGGCGCCACCGTGGCGATCCTGAGCCGCACGAAATCGGAGCTTACGGAAACAGCAATACTTGTGGAGAAAGAGGGCGGCAAGGCCCTCATCCTGCCAGTGGACATCTCCGACGAAAAAGCGGTTCGCAAAGCTGTAGAAAAAACCGTTTCCGACCTGGGGGTTATCCACATCCTGTTTAACTGCGCTGCTACCATCGGGCCCGCGGCTCCACTCCACGAGGTGGATCCGGACGACTGGGACCACACCATGGCGATCAACCTGAATGGGGTAAGACAGATTTGCCAGGAGGCCATCCCTCACATGATCAAGGCGGGTGGCGGACGCATCATCAACGTAACATCGGGCCTCGCCCGGATCGTCATGCCTCTTTTCGGAGCCTACTCCGTCAGCAAAGCGGGAGTAAACCACATGACGCGCATCATGGCAGAGGAACTGCGGGGTTTCGATATCCAGGTCAACGGACTCGACCCGGGTGTCATGGACACCAGGATGCAGGAAGAGATAAGGGGGCTGGGGCCTGACATCCTGGGAAAACCCCTCCACGACCAGTTCGTATCGTTCAAAGAGGGCGGCCACCTGACGCCGCCTGAGGAGGTGGCCCAACTGGCTGTATTCCTGGCCTCGGATCATTCGGTGGGTATTACCGGGGAGATAGGGGGAGCAGCGGACTTTCGAGACTTTGGCTATGGTCTCGCGGAGGATTGATCGTCCCGGTCAATTGACGATCAATCCGAAGAGGGGATGAGGGGAAAAGGGGAAGAGGTGAAACTTCTTAAATCTTCACGGGAATGATCCATTTATCGGCTGTAAGAATCATTTTGACTATCTGCCCGATAATCGTATCGTATTTATCCAAAAGTGTATCTTTTTCATCCATATCGATATAACCACACTGGAAAGCGTAATCCAGCCATACCTGTGTTTCACAGGCCTCGCTCTCAACATCGTTAAGCTTGGCTATAAAAGCCGCCTTGTACCTTCTCTTGCGCCACGCCTCAGCAAGGTTTGCACACACCGACCTTGAAGAACGACGTATCTGGTCAGTCAAGGAATACTTCTCTTCCTTTGGAAAATTCTTTGATAAGTGAAAAATAAGCATTGAAACTTCCATGGCGGAATTGAATACGTTTAAATCTCTATAGGATTGTATTTTCCCCGGCATATGCAGGTCTCCTTGTTAGGGCTATTCTTTCAAGAACAACCTGCAAATTACATACCCCTCTTCTCCTTTTCCCCTTTTCCCCTCTTCTGTCTTCACTCCTCAGCCCCTCTCCCCCTCCGGCTCTTCCTCCGTGTCACCGTGTCTCCGTGTCTCCGCGTCCCGGCCCTCCGGCCTTTCCTCCGGTTCCACATGCACCAGCACATCGAACACCCTCCTGTCCAGTTCCATGAGGGTGTTCTTGACCTCTTTCCCCACCTCGTGGCTCTCGCGCACCGGCATTTCGGGGTCCAGGCCCAGATGTACCTCCACCGCTATACGATGCCCCACGTACCTCATTTTAAGGTCTCTGACGCTCCTGGTTTTCGGGACCGAGAGGATCATGCGTTCCATGCGTTTCATGTAATCTATCGCCGGGGCCGTGTCCACGATCCTCACCGCCGCCTCCCAGCCGATCTTCACACCTACCTTGATAACGATAGCCGCTACCAGTGCCCCCGCAAGGGCATCGGCCACCGCGAAGGAGGGACGGATCATGGCCATCCCGGCACCCAGCAGCACCCCCATGGAGGTCAACGAGTCGCTGCGATGGTGCCAGGCGTTGGCGATCAGTGAAGAGCGCCCTGTTTTCCTCGCAGCCTGCATGGTGACCCTGAACAGGTATTCCTTAAGCAGAACGCTTACCGCGGCAACCGGGAGGACCACCAGCGACGGGGACCTCGCTTCGCCTGACATAACGGCCCGGACCGAATCCAGCATAATCCCCAGGCCCGCGACAAGGAGGATCATCCCGAGGATCATCTCGGCCAGGAGTTCTACTTTGGCATGACCGTAGTGGTGGCTGTCATCACTCGGACGGCTGCCCACGATAAGGCCCCAGGCGACGACGATGTCAGAGACGAGATCGGACAGGGAATGAGCCGCGTCGGCCACCAAGGCGCGGCTGCCGCCGGAAATGCCTACTGCAAACTTGAGCACCACGAGGAGGATGTTCACGGCCGCGCCAAGGGCTGTGACACGGAGTCCTTCCCGGGGATCGGGATCAGGAGAGTCGATATGGTGGTGGGTAGTTGTCAGGTTCATGGTTTGAAGTTTGATGTTTGAGGTTTGGGTCTAATAATTCAATATTCAAAATTCAAAATAGATCCAAGATCCAAGATCCAAAATCCAAGAGGATAATGCTGTCCGCTGAAAGCTAACGGCTGATAGCTGAACGTTTTTGATCTCCTCCTACGTATTGCGTTCCCTGTCCTGCCTGCCTTGAGCCTGCCGAAAGGAGCCTGTCGCCTGTCCCGAGCGTGTCGAGGGGAAGGGTGCGTTCTGCGTTCTGGAGTTGTCCAATCACAAATCACAAATCACGAACTACGGAATTTACTCAGCTCCTCCGGCAGCCGCCTCGGCCTCATATTCGCCCCGATACATGCCACCCTCACCCGTCCTTCAACGAGAACATTGTCTTCCCCTTCCCGTTTTACTGTCTGCCCAAAGATAACGCTGCTGCGCTTGCCATCCTCGATCCAGGTCTCGATGACAAGGTCGTCGTCGAGGCCGGCGGGCGAGCGGTACTTCACGTTCACTTCAACGACAATGAACAGGATACCGGCATCCTGGTATTCGCGGATGGATCGGCCAAGTTCTCTCAGGTACTGGTTGCGCCCCCGTTCCATGTAGCGGAGATAGTTGGCGTAGTAGACTACGCCTCCCGCATCAGTATCCTCGTAGCAAGTGCGGTATTTGACGATGGAAACACGTCCTCGGTCATTTTTCAATTATATACCCTTTTCAGAAACTGGAAATTACCGGCGATAACGAGGTTAATATTGCACAGAGGGGCGGGCAGATTCAAGACCAGAATCCCGAGGGAACCGGCTTGTCCGCCATAGCTGATCGGTAGGCGTTAGCGACGGCGGAAGGCGTATATGGAACATACTTCGAGGATCACGCGCGACTGAGAACGCAGCCCATTCGACAGGCTCAGGGTCCCGAGCTAAGCCGAGGGACAGATGACGTGCTATTGAGGGTCGCCCCCCAGACTTTAGAAGTTGTCGAGGCTTTCCGAAAAACACATCGGACGGAAAGTTATTATCGGCCGCCAAGGGTGCGCCAGATACAAGGCTCCGGTTCGACCGGCTCACCGTACCGAGCTTGTCGAGGGAGACTGACGAGGTAACCGCAGTCCCGCCTGAGGCGGGATGAGGATTGCCGATGCCGCACATGAATAGGCCACTCTCATCGACCCTCAAGAGTGCGTTGGATGCAAGGCCCGAAGGAGCGTGGGACCGGAGGTCCCGCAAGCGGCGAGATTATCGTGTAGCGCATCGGACGGAAAGTTATTATCGGCCGTCAAGAGTTCGCCAGATACGAGGCGCGACTGAGGAGGCAACCGCAGCGTACATGGGAACGTACGTGAGGATTGCCGAGGAGGGAGTACGAAGCCGGGGGTCCCGAGCGAAGTCGAGGGATAGATGGCGTACTATTGACGGCCGCATTAACCTTAATTTAATAGATTCCTAAGATCTTCCTGGTCAAACTTAATGCGGAACTTAAGATACGGCCCCTGGGCCGTAAATTCCCCCTGGGAGAAATCGGAATCCTCAAAACCGTGAATATTGTAACCAAAGCTCAGCCACATGTTCTCCAGCAGACCGTAACCCAGCGAGGCTCCCAGGCCGTAGTCGGTGGTACCTACGTCAAGAGCCATTAGGAGGCTGGTCCACGCTCCGATATCCCAGCGTGGGTTAAGATCGTACCTCCCATCTGCACCAACCAACTGGGTCAAGCCGCTGTAGACCTGCCCGGCAATCGTGTCCTTGACGTACTTGGCCCCGTACTGGAAGGAGACCTGGAGATCATCGGAGGCCTTGAGGTTGGCGTTGAAATTATTAACCAGTTTCCACGCCGTGAGGTCGATCGTACCGCCTCTTTCCTCGTCAATCGAGTAGACAAGCCTATCCAGGAAGGTCCACTTCCTCTCAAAGGGCCTGTACACAAACCCCAACCTGAGGTCGGCTTCTTTGGTGTCCAGGCCGCTGTCCGCCGCCGTCTGGAATATCTTCAGGTCGGTGGAGATGCCGATACCGTCGGCAGGCTCCCCGAACAGGCCAGATATAACCCCCCACTTGTCGCTGGTGTCCGAATTACGCACCTCCAACCTGACATCTAAATCCCATTTTTCCAGGGTGTAACCGGCTCCAAGGGATACAGCGGAGTAATCCTCCCCGGGTGAGGCGGGAGGCACATCCCCGTTGAGCGGCTCGCTCGTATTCTCCTCCAGGACCTTGGCCCCTTCAAAACCGGCGCTGAGGCTCCAGCGTTCGCTTATCCTCCAGGCCTGGTTCAGCCCGGTCGTGGCATACACCCTTTCACCATTCTCGTTATATTTCCTGTCAACGGTTGAGGAGACGGACCCTCCCTCCCACGGGGTGGCCTTCATTCCAACCCTTGTCGATTCAACGGAGGTTTCATCTCCATAGGTAAACTCCTGTTCCGCGTAAAGGGAAACATTGCCGCTCAGACGGTAATCGGCCCCCAGAAGGGTGCGGGTCGGATAATCTGTGTTGGCATTGTCGCCAAATGACTGATCATGATCGGCCCTCAGCTCCCATCGCCGGTCTTCGGTATGCCAGTTAACACCCGCGGTAAGCTGCCGGGAACGTTCCTGAGTGCCGTCACTGTCGTTATCGGTGGCCTGTCTGATCGAAGCCCTGTACCGGCTGTTACCGACTTCAAGGGAAGCGCCCAACTCCTCAACATGCCGATCGGCTCCACTTACGCGGTTTTCCTGGGTCGACACATCCGCCAGGAGCGAAAGGTTTTGAGTAAGCCTGTACGTAGCGTCGGCTCCCGCCTTCCGCATTCCACCCTCCGAAGCCATCTGCTGGCCGAGGCCGAAATCCGGGTCCTGTTCCCTCAGGTAAAGTTTCCCCTCCAGCTTTTCTGATTCGTATGCAAGCTCCACGATATATGCTGAACCGTCGAAATCGACCCCCAGTATGTCGTTTTTAGTCGCAGCAGTCTCGGCCCTCAGCTCAAGGTCAGCGCTGAGCTGCGCGGACACATCCACGCCCACAAGGTCCCCTTTGCCGTCGCCCCTGTCTTCGTGAATATGGGATACCCCTACCGTAACATCAGAACCGGGCACCACGACTTCGGCGCGTACGCCGTAGGTGATCCCTGTCGCATCCGGGTCGCTTGTCTCGTAATCAACCACTATAAAGACCGGGTTGAACCCGGCATCCCGTTCAGGTACGGGCGCCTTGAAGAAAAGTGTTCCATCGTCGTAATCGATATTGTAATCGATATGCCTTGCCAGCTCCTGGGTAGACAGAATCACCTGGTTCTGGAAACGGTCTCTGACCTCTATTCTCACTGATTCAGAGTTAATTACCACATCACTTGCGGAAAGATGGTAGAGGCCGGATGTCCCGTCGCCCGGTATCTCGTCCTTCACGAAATTCTGCTCAGTCTCACTGGCAAACAGGTTGTAGGAGAAAGCCTGACTACGATATTCCGACCTCAAACCGGTGAATCTACGGTCGTACCGTGACAGTTCAGTTATTGTGAGCCCTGAACTTGTATCCCCGAATAAGGCATAGAACTGCTTTTTCTCTATCTTGAGATACAGTTTTTTCGAAGTAGGGGCCTCATAATCCTGTTCTGAAGAATCCCCGTAGAGGGTGTAATAAGTGTCAGGATCAATCGAACCGTGAAGTCCTTCGCCGGCTGCCCCGTGAGGACCAGCCGTGTCGTACTGCATGGTCAGGAGGTACTCACCTTTAATTTGCCCCTTGGCGAAGAACGCGACCCGGCCATCGGTGTAAAGGTCCTCGTCGTCGCCTGAGTCTTCCAGAGACTGCATGTTGCCGCTGACGGTGTTGTATCCTACGGTTCCCTCAGCGAGGCCGACGAGGATCCAATCACGCATCTCAGGTTGGAGCCTCACGATCACCTCTTCCCATCCACCGGAGAGCTTGAATCTGACTATGGCTTCGCCTGTCCGGGTGGTTGGTTTGAGCCTGATCCGGGCCACTCCATCCTCATCCACACGGTAGGTGGAGTAGGTCCTGTCCAGTCTACCGAATGGATTATCGGCAAACTGCTCGGCGTGTTCCAGGGACATGTGGGGTTCCATGACATCAAACTGGCCTATGATCCCATGCCTGGCAGGATATCCGTCCTTATCGGTAAGACGCACGGCAATGACCAGTGGTTGGCGCCCATCCGCCACGAGTGTGGACATCTCATCTATGTACCGAACTTCGACCGGTGAACCGGAATAGTGTACATCCCTGATGATCTCACTCACAAAGCTGCCTGTTTTATCATGGGCGATAGCTTTAAATAAATTATCCCCCTCACTAAGGAGAACACCGCGCCAGTAGCTTATGGCCGCAGTTCCTGTACTGTTACTGGTGGTGGAATCGAAATTCAGCGGATTGACTTCTTCCCCGTTGAGGAACAGCTTCACTCTATGGAGTGGATTGTGAATAATAGCTACCTTTATGGCCGGCAGCGATGGAAGGTATCCATCGGCCGGAAGTTTCCAATCCAGCTCACCCGGGGCTGATTCGAGCCATCCAAGGTTCTTGGTAGAATCCGCTACCTGCTCTTTGACCTCCCCGCCTTCTTCCTCGGTCCTCTTCTCCCAGGTCTCTCCCGGCCGAAGTCCCTTGATGACGATCTTCGTGGTGTTCTGGTCATTGATAGGAACGAGTTCGGTACGCTTCTGTACCGTTGTCGTGATGACATTGACCTCCACCCGCCTGTTGAGAGTCCTTCCCCTAACCGTATCGTTGGTCGCCAACGGCTTATCGGGCCCTTGCCCTTCAACGGTGAACACACCGGACGGCAATTCCCATTTACTCCTCAAATATCTCGCCATGCTTCGTGCGCGGGCCTTGGACAGTTCGTAATTATCGGCATAAAGACGCCTTCCCCTCGCACTGATGGGGATACTGTCAGTGTGACCTGTGACCGTTACACGCCCGATCTCGGCAGGGTCAAACAAGGCAGAGATAATGTCCAGGGCTTCCCTGTCCTCCGCTGTGAGACTAGCCTCGAAAGTACCGAAATGAGGCCGGAATACGAACTTCTTGGTTCTCGTTTCCTCACGCTCGGCGACCTTAAGGAGAACGTTTTGAACTGCAGGAGTGCTCATGTCTTTTTGAACAGGGGTGTCGAAGGTAACGCTTGCACTGGTTGTTACCTCGATCATCTTGCCCTGGACATATTTAACCGGTTTGTTGCTTTCCTCCGGATCCAGAGTATTAATGCCGCTGTCTCGAGTCCACTCAAACCTTTCCCGGATCTTCGTTTCGAAGGTAATCCCCTTCTTCCAGCCTCCGGGGACATCTCCCACGTTCCAGATGAGGGTGGTGTCCTGGATCTCGGGATCGTCTATGGATTCGCCCTCTAATCTGGCCGTTCCAGGTTCAAACTCGACACCTTCGGGGAGGGTAACCCTGAAGCGAACGTTCTTCAGGGGAACCTTCTCCCCCTTCATGTTGGCGCTGAACGTGACCCGGTCCTGCTCGGCCACCGTCTTCAGTATCAGGACAGCGCTACCTTCCACAGGGTCTTTCGGGGTCAGGTAATAGTCTACTCTCCAGAGTGATCCGCCGGCGAGATCCACGAACCTGGACCATGGCCTGCCTGCCTGGCGCGTGTCTTCGTCGCACGCCACGACATCAAACATCTCCGGGACTGTTACCAAGTCAAGCTGAACAACATGAGTGCCTGATCGTACTCCCTCGAAGTGGTACCTGCCCCTGGAATCTGTTACGACATAGGTCCCATCTTCCAGGAAGATCCTAATCCCGGCCACGCCCCTCGTTTCCTCATCGCCGCACACACCTGAAAGGACCCGCCCCATGATCACGTTCCGGCTTCGGAACAGCTCATCTACAACGCGCACCGTGACCAGGGCCGTGTTGGAAACAAGCATCCCGGAGGAGGCCACGTTAGGCGCCACCGCTTTCCCAGGCCTGGCGCCGGCGCCCACCCTTGCGACAAAGGTAAAGGTAACCGATGAACCAGGTGGGAGATCTCCCACGGAAAAAGCCAGGGATCGACCATCGGGTGCTGTCAGGGGATCGGGAGAACCCAAGCCGCCGGTTGTCGTGGAACCTGATTCGTAGCGGAACCCTACAGGAAGATCAGTGGTGACTATCGTACCTGGGACCGTTGTCCCCGAAGTATTTTCAACGGTAACTGTATAAGTCAGGTAATCACCGGCGGAAACAGTACTCTTGCCCGCCGCCGCTGACACCCACAAGACTCCGGCCGCATCGAACAGGAAGGGCGCCGAGGAGGTGTCTGTGGGAGCCACCTGATCACTATACTCACCCGAGAACTGGGCACCTGGGTAACCGTTCAGGATACCGTCATCCGGATTTTCAACCGCTGCACCCGAGCGAAGGTACCCGGAAAAAGCTCCCGTATCCACCCCGGTCTCGGTGAGAAGAAGTGTTTCAATAGTATTTGTCGCCACATCCTCAACGGTCACAACGATAGTGTCGGCAACGGCCGGATCGGCGTTCCCGTCCGGGTCGGTAAGAAGGATAAATACTGGATCGTCCTGGCTGAAGTTCGCTGCCGGCTCTAAAGGCACCGGAGCGCCCAGGTTGATGCTCGTCCCTGTGGCTGGATCGGATGGCGCCGGGGCCGGTGTAAACCCAGCGCCGTCAAAGTATGGAGTGATACCCACCGTCAGGAACACCGATGGAGACGATGGGGAGTAACGGAAAAGCTCCAAAGTGGACGGAATGCCCAGGATGACCGTTGTAATATTTACCGAGTTGGAGTTGGCCGTTTGGGGAGACCCGCCTATGGTGTAATCGACGCTGGCTGTATTAGTGATGATGGTCCCTGGAGGGACCGCCATGGCCCCAGAGGGAAGCAGCACTAACATTATCAGGATCGCTATAGCCTGTCTGCGCCTGTTGCCCGCAAAGGATTCCGGGACACCAGGCACACACAGGGCCGGACAGAGGGCCTCTCGACCCCCCATCCGGCTTTTAACAGATTTAGCGATGGCCTTTATGGCCGCACACGAACGCACTGCCACCGATACTGCCGGAGGCAGTAGACGCAGGCACATTGCGGAAACGCCCGCTAGGCGGGCACTAAAAACCATTTTTTACCCGACCACTTAGGGAATTACCACGTCGTAGGTCAGGTTCACCGAAGAACCACTCCCCAGAGTGTTGATGGTCCAGAGGATGGTATCCGATGCCGGAGCCAGGTTATCCGTCGTTGAAGTAGCTGTCGCGCCGGAAGACACAATATTGATGACATCAGTTCCGATCTCTATATTGGGTGACAATGTATCCAACACGCTCACGTTGTCCGCATCTCCGTTGCCCTGGTTGTCCACTACGACCCGGTAACTTACGGTCGAACCCGGGATCGCCTTGTCTGGGCCTACCCAAGGGGCTGTGTTGCTGACGCCAGAGATGGACTTGCTCATTATGAGGTTGACGTTCACCACATAGAACACACCATGGGCACTGAAGAGCCCGTCGTACTGGGCGTCGGAATACCCGGCCCCATCGCCAAAATTACTCTGGACAGTTGTCGCCTCCCAGGCATCGGGATTGGCGTTGATGAGAGCTGCACCCAAGGTACCGGCAACGCCGCCCAAGGCCGCTTGTGCATCGATTGTGTAGCCGTAAGTGTCAGCCTGGACAGAGGCACCTGCAGCGTCGAGAACCAGACAGATAGTCCTGATCTCGTCCTCGCCCACCTCATCAAGGTAAGCGCCAACCAATGTGCCCGCAGCAACGTCAGTGGCCGTACACGCATTGTCGAGGTCAGAGTCAATAACGAGGCTGAGCAGACTCGGTGGTACCCCAGGCGCGCTGGTAAGCGTCAACGTTATGAGCATATCCACGGTTCCGTTGGTGTCGTTCACCACATCGAACTCAATGACGTTACCCACGTCACCAGGAAACACATCCACCGTGGAAGCGGTGGCGTTGGTGTTGGTGAACAGAACTCTCCTGTCCACCTTGAAGGATGCCGTGCTTGATGCCGTGTTGCCTAACGCCTGACCGGCGTCAAAGGACAGCAGCACGCTGTTGTCCACTTGGGTGCCGGCGTTGGTGTCGGCGCCCGCCGCCCAGACGGGCGAGGAGCCCGCTAGAGCCACAATCACCGTCACCGCTACTAGTACTACCAACATTCTTGATGCTTTCATTATATTTCTCCTTTCCACTGTAAAAAATGTGTCATATTCACTCCATTTGATTAATTTGCATCAGCCACGGGTCCGAGAGCTCTTCACCAGCAGCCATAAATTCCCTGAACTTAAAATTCTCACCTCCTCTTCATCAGTTTTATTTTTTTAACTTTATATGCGTCCCCGGTTCCTCCGGGAACGCCTGTTAATTTTTACGAATTTGACCAGATCATCTATTCGCCCTGTTATTTCAGCATCGCCTTGAAGCGAACCACTCCTTCGCCTTCGGGTTCAAGGGATTCCGTGAGTCGCCAACGGATGTGCGTGTAATCCTCGGGTTTTGCCTGGACGCGCTCACCGTTCTCGTCGACGACGAACAGCTTTTCCGGCATGTCGTAAGTATCACCGCCATCCACAGAGAAGATGATCACGGTTGTTTCACCACCGGCGCTCCCACCTACGTAGATCATTTCCCTTGGGACCGGGTTGGTGAGCACGATGTTCTCAGCCGGCAGCTTCCCTTTATTCAGGTAGGTGACGATGAAAACAATTTCTTCACCGGGAACAGCGCTCTCCACATTCTCAAGGCGGATCTCCTTCTTTCCCTGCTCATTTTCCACCTCAACTTCGCGCATGATCGATGTGGTTACTGAAACATCGCTATTGCTTTCGGCGATGGCGGGTGAAACGGAAAAAATTAAAATTAAAACCGCCATCATCAGGTAATAAAGGCTTCGCATAGTCATACCTCCTAATCGATGGTCACGCTGAAGCGGACAGTCTGGGCTCCGGCAGCAGCGTTGAGGGTTCCCAGGGTAATTTCGATCCAGTCGTTGCCGCCGTCGTACCCGCTGTTATCGACCCCGGGCGGATTGAAATCATCGTCCTCAGCTGAACCGTTTACGAAGAGCGAGGCTGGGTCATAGGTTGTGTTAAGCGGAATGGGATCACGGACGACCACATTGTCCGCGTCACCGCTTCCCAGTACTTGAACCGTGAGGAGATAGCTTACGACAGCTCCCGGGAGTGGCTGGTCACCCGGTACGGACACAGTGTCCGCGATGGACGCTATGGACTTGGAAACCTGAACAGACGTTTTGGTTATAATATAGGTAGCCGTATCACTGAACGTACCTCCGCCAGGCCCCAGGACCAGCTCCCCGGGACCGTCTCCAAGGTCATCGCCCTGCCCGGGCACCACTGTTCCAGGCGCGGTGCCTGCCGCGGCATATGTGTGGGTAGCCACCAATTGGGACTGTCCCGTGTCGAGATCGGCAAGGGGAGTGTCAAGGATATCGTTAATTACCCACACCCAGATCACACCGTCCTCCGGTATGGTATACGGCCCGGAGTACGCCGTGTCGCCGCCGACTCCCGTTCCGTCGTAGGACCCGATGTTTACGGTATCGATGACGATGCGGGGATTGTCCGGTGCGAAATCCACCAGGATGTTGGATACCGTCAAGGCATAGGCCTCCGAACCGTTACCGGTGTTCTGTACCGAAAAATATAGTCTCTGGTCGGAAGCCGGCAGCGGATCTATGACAGCTACGGTGCTCAGAAGTACTGACGGCGCCACGTTGACGATAAGGACCTCGGCAACAATAAAACCTGTGGAAGCCGTGGCGCTCAGATTGGTGGCAGCGCCCACATCGTAAGTTACGGTAGCCGTATTCTGAATCAGCGTGCCGGCATCAGTACCCGCGGCCCATCCGGTAGCCGCCAGCAACACTACAGCGACCACAACGATCATCAAGATCAGTATCCGTTTCATGCTATTTACCTCCTCTTACCGTATCGGTGGGTTCAATTTTCTGTCGAAAAAACGAGCATCTGCAGCAATGCCAACGATTCATTAGCGTCACCTGATCCTGACCGTGTAGGAAAAATTGAAAGATGTTCCCGCAGCGAATGTCCCTTTGGGATTTATCCTGAAACCCGTGACAAGGGAGTCGTATCTGTCGACGTCAGGTACTGGTGTGTATGTGTAGGCCGGGGAAGCAACGTTTTCACTGGTAAAATCTATATCATCAGTTGTGCTGCCAAGATTCCCTGCGCTGTAGCTGTAGAGCAGCGTACTGGTGTCTTCGCTCACCGAAACAGGTGACACGGCACCTGCACCGATATAGAAATCCGTGTTGGGGGAAAACCTGTCGGTCACCACAACAGAATCTTGCTCAGCGTAACCGTCACCGCTGTTATTAACAGTCACCGTGTAGGTGATATCCGCTCCTGGAAGAGCCTTGTCGAACCCGACCGGCGTCTCCGCAACCGCATCCAACACCGAAGACACGTACTTGAGGGTCGTGATATCCGGCAAAGTGACCCATACCGTGTCAGAAACACTGTCAGCCACAGCCGGATCGTATTCAGATGTGGCATCGATCACAATGGTGGCCAAGCCGATCGCCATACCGCCTATTCCGTAAACAGCGATGATGTCTACGGAGGCTCCGCTGGCGACAGCAACCGTGCCGGCTATAGGGATGACAGAATCACCCGTATCGTAAATGGCGTCTCCATCGTCCAGGTAGAGTGTTACAGAGGGTAAATGGGTGCCTGTCCTGGTATAGGCAAAAGCGAAAGAATCATCACCGTTACCCGTATTTACAAGGTGGTGGAATTCGTAGACGCTACTTGCCCGCGCCCCCTGCAGGGAAGTGGCTCCCGAAAAGAGCAAATCGGCGAACTGGGTTGATGCAACGCCCCCACCGCACCCGCCGATGTTGTCGTCTATCTGGGCCGGAAGGGATGGCTGCTGGAGGTTGGCGTTGGCGGAAGAGACGTGGATGGAATGACCCGTGCCCGGTGCAACACCAAGGTGAGCCCACCAATCGATAGCAAATTCCATGGACAATCCGTCTGTGGAACCCCACGCCCCTGACCCAACGGCATAAATAGAGTTTTTGTCAACTGTGCCGGGCATGGAGTAGCCGTCCCCAAAGCCCAGGCTGTCCACCGTGGCATCCCCGGATGCGGCATATGCTACATATGTACCCATACTAACGTCGACGTTCCGGTTAGTACCCTTCCATACTGCGCCAATGACCGGCTCACCTGTCTCCATCAGGCCGTCGTTGTCGATATCGGCATAGTAGACGAACTTATTTACATTGTTATTGCTCGAACTGTCTGACCGTGCTGTGTACAATAAAAGGGAAGTCTGGTCGTAGGTCCAGGTAAACTGGACGAGATCCCGGCCCTCGGAAACAGGCTGCGAATCACGATCAACCCAGGGATCGGGCGACGAGCCTGGATTAGCGGCAGGGCCGTCGCAGGCGTTATTGTCGTCATCAGCGATAAAAAATCCCCAGTCGGACATATCACCATCAATGGTAATTGGGTTCAGTGTTGACGCTATCGATGGTTGTCCATCCACAAAACCGCAGGAACAGTCACTGGAGTAAACAATCCCTGGGAACGTCAGGGAAAGCGCAAGCAGAAAGAGTGTCACTTTCCCATTGCGAGGCTGATCGGTTAAATTCCTTATTGCCCTTTCTTCCCAGCGCTTGGCCACCGTTTCCTCCCGGCTTCATATCTTAATCAGGAATTCCATGAACACACCAACCCCGCCTTCAAGTCCTTTTCATCAAAAAAGGCAGAAGTTGTTGAGTTGTCACGCCACCGGATAACACGCAAATACTGTTCCAACGGTCGCCGGGCTAAAAGGAGCCTCAAGTGACTGTTATTTAAAAGTTTTTAAGCTCGACCTATGAACTGCCAGTCGTTCCGATTTAAGCTATTGGAAATCTTTTCAGACCTTGTGTCTATTTTTATATTAACGCTATTTATGCTAATTCTGCCATTTCTTGGATGAGTCTCAATATCCTCTCTGTCAGAGCTTAATTTTCCATCAGAGAAAATGTCCTAAAAAGGAGCTTTCCGAAAAACTCACAGTCACGCCGATGGCGTGATCGAGGTTCTCCGACACGCTGCTAGTGGTGGATTTCGCCTTCGAGATCCTCAGCCTCTATGATCTTCAGGAGGCTGCCTACTACCGCCGAGTCGAACTGAGATCCTGCTGATCTTTTAAGTTCCGCCACCGCCTCCTCGACGCTCAGAGCCGAACGGTAGGGGCGGGAGTGGATCATGGCATCGAAAGCATCCGCGACAGAGAGGATGCGGGTTTCGAGGGAGATCTCGTGGGCGCGAAGCCCGAAGGGATAGCCTGTGCCGTCACAGCGTTCGTGGTGAGTCTGGATACAGATCTTGACCGGCTCCAGGTAATCGATGGGGTCCAGTATCCTCTGGCCGATGAGCGGGTGTTCCTTGATGCGCTCCCACTCTTCCTCAGTCAACTTGCCCGGCTTGTCGGTGATGGTGCTCGATATGACGATCTTGCCGATGTCGTGCAGAACCCCTGCGTAACGGATGATGTCCTTCTGGCTCTCGGAAAGACCCAGATAATCGGCCATTTTGAGGCTGTAGTTCGTCACGTTCTCGGAGTGGTCCTTGGTCCAGCTGTCCTTGGCCTCCACAGCGTTTACGAGGGCCTTTATGGTCTTGAAATAACTCTCCCTGATCGCGGTATACAGGCGCGCGTTCTCGATGGCGATGGCGGCGTGATTACCCAGGATGGTCAATAGGAACAGATCCCTTTCATCGAATGAACCTCCCCCTTTGCGGTTGGTAACGTTCAGCACACCGGTGACTTCGCCTTTGATTTTAAGCGGTACGCACAAAAGAGAATCGCTGTGGTAAAGGGTTTTGTCGGGGACATCCTTCCTGATGCTGCTGACATCTCTGACCAGGATCGGTTTTCCTTCTTCAACAACCCATCCCGAGATGCCCTCCCCCGGACTGACTCTGGTTGAGTTTATGATCTCGCTACTCAGGCCCTCGGCATGTTTGATGAGAAGACAGCCATCGTCGTCCGTGAGCATGATGGACACCGTTTCCGCTTGCAGAAGAGATGCCGTCTCAACGATGATCCTTCTGATGAGTTTTTCGTCCTGAAGCTCGGAACCGATGACCTGGCTGACTTCGTGGATGACGCTGAACTGCTTCACCATGTCCTCAAGGGTGCTGTTCTTGTCCGCGATCTCCTCGGCCATCTCCTGGATCTTCCGGTTCGACTCTTGCTTTTCCTGAAGCCGCATTGTGAGCTCCAGGTTCCTCTCATTCAAATTGTCCGTGGCCACCTGGACCTGGGCCGACAGTTTTTCCTGGAAACTCTCCTCCTGCTCCAAAGACCTTATCCCGGCCAGGGCGAAGGCTGTCTGCCGGCCCACCGAGACGATGACATCCTTGTCCCTGTCGCTGAAGCTGCCTCCGCCCAGGCGGTTTGCCGCCACAAGGGCTCCCAGTTTGCGACTCCCCACCTGGAGTGGGGCCACGATGAGGCAATTGAGCTGTCCTCCATCGAGTCCCTCCTCGTGCCCGGGAAGGAGCTTCGACACTTCCTCACAGGTATCCAGTTTGACGGTTTCCCCCCTATTCAGGCACTCTTGCGCCGCAGTCCTGAGAATCTCATCCCTGTCGCGGTGGGCGGGCTGCCACAGCTTCATCTGGGGTCGCCCATCGGTAAATCCGAGATCCCTGGCGTCTACCAGACAACCACCTTCCTCACTGATGATGTAAAGGCTGCATACCTCACAGTCGAGAGCCCTGCGCACGACTTTCAGCGTAAGGTTCAGTATCCTACGGGTGTCGAAAACGGTGGACATGGCCTCGCCAAGCCGCTCCAGTATCCCGACAGTCTGGTTTCGCTGATCCAAAGCTATGCGTAGGTGGTCGTTCTCTTTTGTCAGGCGGTACATGTCAGCCGCCTTCCTTATGTTGTGAGTGATCACGTCGGGATCGTCTTCAAGAAAGAACATGGAGTGCGCACCGTGCTTTATAAAGTTGGACAGGAGAGAGAGACTCTCCTTCGGACCGAACACGAGCACTGGAGGTGGCATGGACAGCCGCCTGACGGCATCGAAAGATTTACGGTTGTCCAGGGATGGTACGGAAAGATCGAGAAGAACGACGTCGGGTTCCGTACCCCTAAGCATGATTTCCAGCTCATCGACACAGTCGGCCACATCCAGTTCGAAGATGCGCCCGGGAAGTATCTTGCGAAGGCGCTCATCCTGTACACCTTGACTCCGGCGAACCAGCAGCCTGAGTGTCTTATTGATTTGACTCACACTCGCTCCATGGTCTGGTGAAAGAGCCGGATCAATCCTCGAATTTAAACTCGAGGAACTGTCCCCGTTCTTTCTCCTCATCAAGGATGCGTTCCCTGATCTCAGCAATGGTGAGCCTGTCGGACTTAAGCTCCGTGATCCTGGCAAACCTGGACCTGATCATGTCGGAGTCATAAAGTCCGTATCCCCCCTGGGTCCGCCCCTGCAAGGGAAACAGCCCCTGGGTAGTGTAAAAGTTCACCTTGGACGGGGAAATCCCCAGCATGCGACAGATATCCTTACGTTTAACCAACTTGGACATGGTTGCACCTCACCCACAAGTGTAAAGTGTTACTCTCCAGTTACACTTAGAGTAAGGAAATTTTCCTTTTGAGTCAAGGGTTTTTAGAAGGTTATTTAAAGTGCCTTGGGAACTGACAGGTGTCTACTACCCGGTTTTTCAAGGGGATTGCCTTCACGGCACATGGGACATTCAGATGGATCGAAGGCCGGAGCGTGGACAGGAAGGAGAGATAGATGGGGAAGAGCGGTGGGGTCGATCGGTTCTTGGGCGTAACGGTGGACGATGGAGGCGGTGCCCACAACGACCCCACCACACTGGGACGCAAGGTCCACGGCCTCCCTGATGGAACCGCCTGTGGTGACCACGTCCTCCACGGCCAGGATACGTTCACCTTCCTCTATGGTGAACCCTCTGCGGAGTTCCATCCGGCCATCGACTCTCTCACAGAATATGGCCCTTGAACCCAGGTTGGCCGCGACCTCCTGCCCGATGACGATGCCGCCGACGGCTGGTGAGATCACAGTGTCGATCTCCCCCTGCCCCGCTCCGGTAAAGGCATTGCGGGCCAGATCGGAGAGCTGAATACCGATGCGGCGTGCTATGTCAGGATACTGAAGTACCAGGGCACACTGAAGGTAGATGGAACTGTGGCGACCGGAAGTTAGGCTGAAATGCCCCTTTAAAAGTCCCCCACAGTCGCTGAAGATCTTGATGAACTCACTGCTTGCCATCGCGGTTTTCAATGAGTTCCTTGATCTTGCTCTGCAGAACTTCGTTCTCATAGGGTTTGGTAAAATAGGCGTCGGCTCCCATGGCCATCCCTTTTTTGGCGTCCTCGTCGGAGTAGTAGACAGCTGAGATCATGACAACGATGATATCCTGGAGCGTCGGCTCTTCCTTTATCTGACGGCAGAGCTCGAAACCGTTCATGCCGGGAATATTGACATCGAGAAGGACGACATCCGGGTTCTCATCATGGATCTTCTTCAGGGCGTCCATCCCCTCCTGGGCGGTAACGATCTCATAGCCCTCCATCTCGAATATCTGCTTCTGCATGGTGAGGATCACTATGTTATCTTCCACTATGAGTATTTTTTTAGGCATCGACCCTACCTCCTATGGATAAATTATCTATCATTTTATCAGATCATCGCTACCGATCAATTCCGCTCTCTGAGCGCATCCCCTCGTTTCATCTCCTCGAGAATCAGCCTTACAGCTTCCTTCCGGTCCGGAGCCTTTACGATAGGCCGCCCTACGACCAGATAGTCAGCCCCGTCAGCGATCGCGCCTGCAGGCGTAGCCACTCGAGCCTGGTCATCGGTGGAGGTCCCCTCCGGCCTTATGCCGGGCGTGACCAGGACACAATCCTCGTCAAGGACACGACGCAGGGACCTGACCTCCAAGGCAGAGCACACGATCCCGTCGGCACCCGACTCTCTCGCCATGGTGGCCAGCCTGACCACTTGGTCTTCTACCACACCGCCCCAGCCGATCTGCCCCATGGCCTCCCTGTCGAGGCTCGTCAAGACTGTGACGGCAAGAATCCTCACATTACCCGCCGCTTCCTTTGCGGCCTGGATCATCTCACTCCCGCCTGAAGCGTGCACCGTGAGCCAGGACACACCCGTTTCCACAGCCCCCCGGACGGCTTTGGCGACTGTGTTGGGAATATCGTGGTACTTCAGATCCAGGAACACGCACCCGCCCGAACCTGTGATCTGGTGGACCAGTTCCGGACCGTACCTGGTGAACAGCTGGGATCCTACCTTTAGAGCAGCGACATCCTGTCCGATCTCACCGGCAAGCCTGACGGCCTCCTCACGCTCATCCATGTCAAGTGCAACCATGAGACCGCTGCTCAACTGCTCTCTCCCCTTTGTTATCCCTTTTGCTTAACAGCATTGCCGCTTAAAATCAACTCCCTCTAGGAGTCCTGTCGGAAAACCTCGTCAGACTCCTAGGCGCAATTTGTCCGAAGATGCCACATTGATAACCGCACAAAAAGGTCTCTTCAAGCTTTATTGTGAAACTTAAAGCAAACTACATCTATGAGCCTGCCGGAGGTTCTCCGAAACGCTCCTGGCTTCAACTACCGCCGACATCCACTGACCCAACCAGATCCCTGACCTTGATCTGCTCCCGCTGAATATATTCATCAAGGGATTCGAGGATCAACAGCGGAGCAAGCGGATCGATAAAGGTAGCGGTGCCCACCTGTACAGCCGATGCACCCGCTAGAAAAAACTGAAGTGCGTGTTCGCCCTCCATGATGCCGCCGATACCCACTACAGGGATCTTCTTGACGGCCCTGAAGACCTCGTGAACCATCCTCAGCGCGACAGGCCGGATAGCGGGTCCAGACAATCCTCCCACCACCCCGCCCAGAACAGGGCGCCTGGTTTTGACATCTATTACCATGCCCGTGATCGTATTGATAAGAGACACTGAATCGGCCCCGGCTTCTTCCACCGCCAGAGCCATCCCCGCAATGTCACCGCAGTTGGGCGAAAGCTTCACCATTAGGTGCAGGCCGGTCACTTCCCTGAGAACCTTCACCAGGCCTGCGGCAAGGCTTTCCTTCATCCCGAACTGCACGCCTCCCTCCTTGACATTGGGACATGAGATGTTGATCTCCAGGGCCGACACGCCTTCCACACCGTCGAGGCGCTCACAAACCCGGGCGTACTCTTCCACACTGCTGCCCAGAACGTTCACGATCACCCTGGCTCCCAAATCCTTTAAAAGTGGCATCTTGTCGGAGATGAAGGCCTCCATCCCCACGTTCTGGAGCCCGATGGAGTTGAGCATCCCGGAAGGAGTTTCCACCACCCTGGGCGGCGGATTGCCAGGCCTTGGCTCGGCGGATATCCCCTTGACCACGACAGCCCCCAGCAGGGAGATGTCGAAGTACTCAGAGGCCTCCTCGCCGTATCCGAAGGTGCCCGAGGCGGTCATGATGGGGTTGGGAAGGGTCAGACCGCGGCCGAGATCGACGCTTATATCGATTGAACTCATAGCATATTCTCCTTAATCATCGATCTCGAGGTTCCAAGTTCCAAGTTCCAGGTTCCAGGTCCAATCCAAATTCAAAAGAATAATCCCAGATTTTGATTTTCTCAGCCTGCCCTGAGCAAGTGAAACGCGTCGAAGGGTGTTCTCAGTGAGCTCAGTGGTAAAAACATCGCTTTTATAGGAACCGCGCCTACCCCAGATTAAAGCCCTCCTCCGCGTTCCCCCGCATACTCTGCGTTTCAAGATGTTAGATAGTTCCAAAGGATTCCTCCGACAACCCGTTCCCATCGAAAACCGGGCCCTCGCGACATACTCTCACGTAATTACCGGAGACCAATTTGACCGCACACCCGGTGCACACCCCGAATCCACAGGCCATGCGGGCCTCCAGGGAATACTGAGCAGACAGGCAGCGGCCCGCCGTGAGATCCATCACCCTCTTCATCATCGGGTTGGGGCCGCACACGAAGAGATGGCGCCCCTCGCCATTTCCTTTAGCCTTGAGGAGGCCAGTCACGAGCCCCCGGTTCCCACAGCTCCCGTCCTCGGTGCATGTTGCCGTTTCTATACTTGGGAATATGTCCGATCCCAGGTCGACCAGACAGCCACGGCTTGCCTCCCCATAGACAAGAGACAACTCCCCGGCCCTGCCCAGCGCCTCCATTTCTCTGGCCAGAGACAGGAGTGGCGGCAGCCCCACCCCTCCCGCAATCAGCAGGCTGGAGCTTCCTTCAGGAGGAAGGGTGAATCCCCTTCCCAGAGGGCCAAGGAAAGCCGTTCGCTGCCCAGACCTCCAGCGCTCCATAATGCGTGTCCCTCTTCCCACGACCCTGTACATGATCTCCACCTCGGCCCCCTCTTCTTGTCTGCCGAACCCGGAGATACCAAAGGGTCTGGCCAGGAGAGGGTCGGAATCGTCGGATACCCTCAGCATCATGAACTGACCCGGACGAGGATCATCTCCTGGCCATACCGGGATGGAAAGAACCATTCGCCACATACCCGTTGCCACCGACTCGTGCCGGGAGACAACCGCTTCCGTCAGGGCTTGTTTGACGCCTTCCTGTTGGCACATGGTGTTAACGACCTCCAGCGTAGAACGATTCAAGGTTTAAAATTCAAGATTCAAAAAAGACCCAAATTCAAATTCAAATTTCCAATTTCAAAAAATACCATTTGTCAGCTTTTGATCTTATTCTGCGTTCTGTGTTCTGCCCTTACTCACGGATTTTCTGCCATCCTTATCCTCCATCCGCCTTTGCCCATGATGTAAGGGAACAATCGAAACTGGTCCTGGTACCCACCCACCGCGAGGGTCAAGTGATCCACCCCGGCTGGAAAGTTGCCCAACGTCGGATCCATGGGAATCCAGTCACCCACATACACCTGAACCCACGTGTGGAACCCGAACGCATCTCTGTCCGGCAGATAGACGACACCGTATGCAAATCGCGCCGGCAGGCCTGCCGCACGAAAAAGGGAAACCGTGAGAAGACTGTGAGACTGGCACTCTCCTTCACCGGTTTGAAGAACCTGCAGAGCGGAGAAACTTTCTATCATAGATTTTCCAATTTCGCTGTTGACCCACCGTCCGATGGCCAGGGCCTTTTCCCAAGGGTCCTCCAGGGATCCTGTTATTTTCCTTGCCAGCTCCTTGATCCTCGGGGAATCCAGGTCGAGGCCGAATACGTCATTCGGCATCAGGTCCATATCCGGCTGTCTGTAGTCTGGGGAGGGTATTGCGGGCTTTATCAATGTTACCGTAGCCCGATCGCCAGCAACACTCACACGCTGCCACCTTCCCTCCGGAGGCGGGCGGAACGATCCCTGAAGCACAATAACAGCCTCATCCCGTTCTCCCAGGTCCGCAGGGATCTTTACAGCCGGCACTGCGGTCTGGGACAGGATCGTCTCCAGCGGCAGATGGCCGATCTGCTCCTTCCCCTCAGGTATTCTGGCGTTGACCCCCAGAAGCAGGTCCTCCCGGATCACCATGCCGGCAGCGTCGATCCATATCCTTTCCTCCATCCCCCAGTAGGTAACAGCGTAGAGCCTGCCGTTTTCCGAAGCACCGCGATACTCGATGGTAAGGGGAAATTCCTGCCCAAGTGTCATGTTGAAAACTTCGAGTTTTAACTTTGCATGTTTTTCAACCTCTAAATTTTCAAAGTATAGAGGCAGGACATCCGAAACGAGGACGCCTTCCGGGACACTGACGCGATCCCGGTTTCTGGACCCGGCGGTCACTTGTTCCCGCTCGTAAACACCGTCATCAACCTTCAGGACCCTTGTTTCCCAGCTGCCTGCGCCGAAATCCATGGAGCCCACACCGGCGATAAGATCCATGTCCTCACTCACATATGAAGTCTGGCTGGATGAAATTGAAAATTGATCTCCACGGAAGGAGAGGCGGAGGTGAATCCTCTCGGAGAGTTTAACAACCGGACCTGCCCCCTGCCAGTCTCCATTCATTCGGCTCAGCCGGAGGTCTCCGACCCTGTCCTTACCGGTGTAGATCCCCAGTTCCCGGACCTTTTCTTCATCCGACGGTGTGAACCTGTCCGCAAAATCCCCGATAGCCGAACGATCCCTGCAGCCCGCAACGGCGAGCAGCACGACCACCACGACCAGAACTCTGCTGAAACAGCGGGAAAAGCTCCTGGTTATTTCCGGAAAAATATTCATTTTAAGGTTCATCCTGGGAATGAGTACCTACAAGTGAAACCTGATTTCTCACAGCCGGTCGCTTCCATTCCAAATTCCAGATTCCAAATAGTCAAAAGCATTAACGCAGAGGGCTGCCCTTCGACAAGCTCAGGACAGGCAGGAAGCGCCACCTTCGGGCGCTGTCGCAGAGGACCTCGGTTATAACCTGAATCAGGGTAACTGTCATGATTCGTGACTCGCTTGCCAGCCGAAGCTTTACGCGAAGGTTGGTTATTTGTGATTGGTAAAGACTTTTCGTTGGACTTCACTTCGCTACATCGTTACTTCAATACCTCGTTACAGCTCTCCCCTGGATTCCGGGTCTTCGCTGCGCTTCGCCCGGAATGACGAGAGTAGATAGAGCGCTTCGCCCGGAATGACGGAAGAGGTTGGCTTGATCGCCTGTTTCGCTCCCTCCCCGCGTCGCCGTGTCCCCGTGTCTTCGTGTCATGGGGATTTCATTTTCTCGCACCTCGTGTCCGGAATGACGGAAACATGCAGGTGTGTTTCGCCTTTCTCCCATGCGCCCAAGCCCCCATGCTCCCATGCCTTCCTCCCCGTTACCTAGATACGTAGGTACTTCGATACTTCGATACCGTTCTTCCCCCCATACTCCCTTACACCCACACTCCCATACCGTTCTTCACCCTGCACAACCCTGTGTACCCTGCGGTAAATTAGCTTTAGGTTTTGCCCTTTCGCCCAGTCGCTCCGTCGGCCCTGAGCATGTCGAAGGGTCGCCCAGTCAAAAGCTTCCCCGTGTCTCCGCACCTCCGTGGTGAAAAACGCCCCCTTTACAGGAACTAATGTTTACCCCAGATTCAAGGTTTTCTCAGTGTCCTCATTTTCCTCAGTGGTGAAAAAAGTCGCTTTTATGGGAACCGCTTTTAATCCCGGATTCCAGCTTTCCTCTGCGCCCCTTCGCGTACTCAGCGTTTCAAATCATCGCTTTTACACGAACCGTTCTTTTCCCCGGAATATCGCATCCCTCTGTGATCTCTGTGTCTCTGTGGTGAGTTCGCCTTCGGGTGAAAGTCCTGTAGAGCTCTTACGTCCCAATTTTCTCTCTTGAGAGCTTCGATCCCCAGAACGGCGGCCTTGGCACCGGAAACTGTGGTGAAATACGCCAGGTTCTGCTCTATGGATGACCGCCTTATGGAATAGGAATCGGCGATGGCTTCAGCTCCTTCTACCGTGTTTATGACAAGCTGAACCTCGCCGTTAATGATGGCATCCACGACGTGTGGCCGCCCCTCCCTGACCTTTTTCACAAACTGAACCGGGATACCGGCCTCTGTAAGAAAATCCTTCGTACCGCCGGTGGCTTTTATACCGAAGCCCATCTCGTGGAGTTTCTTCGCTACCTGGACCGCTCTTGGTTTGTCACTGTCCTTGATGGAAAGAAGGGCTGTGCCTTCAGTGGGGATGCGCATTCCCGCAGCCAGCTGGGCCTTGGCATAAGAGATTGGAAAATCACTGTCGATCCCCATCACCTCACCGGTGGACCTCATTTCCGGTCCCAGCAGGGCATCGACACCCGGGAACTTGATGAAAGGGAATACCGCCTCTTTAACGGAAATATGCTCCGGAACGATCTCTTCCGTAAATCCCAGCTCCTCCAGGGTCCGGCCCACCATGACCCGGGCCGCTATGCCCGCAAGCGGCACACCGATAGCCTTGCTGACAAAGGGTACAGTCCTCGAAGCCCTGGGGTTCACCTCCAGGATAAGGACCTCATCACCTCTGACGGCGAACTGTATGTTCATGAGCCCCTTGACTTCGAGAGCCTCTCCCAGAAGTTTCGTCTGGCGAACGATCTCCTGGATCAGTACGGCATTCAGCGTGACAGGGGGTAAGCTGCAAGCGGAATCCCCTGAGTGAACCCCCGCCTCCTCAATGTGCTCCATAACACCCCCAATCACGACCCTGGTACCATCCGAGATGGCGTCTACATCAACTTCGATGGCGTCTGCAACGAACCTGTCTATGAGAACGGGATGCTGGGGTGAAGCGGTCACAGCCTGCGTCACGTATCGCTCGAGACGGCCGTCATCGTAGACGATCTCCATAGCTCTCCCGCCCAGAACATAGGATGGGCGGACGACAACGGGGTAGCCGATATCGGAAGCCACATCTTTCGCCTCCTGTACAGAGGTGGCAATGCCGTTGGCAGGCTGCTTAAGACCCAATTCGTGCAGGAGTTTCTGAAAGCGTTCCCGGTCTTCAGCCAGGTCGATCTTATCCGGAGAGGTGCCAATGATGGGCACACCCGCCGCCTCCAGATCAAGGGCCAGGCTGAGTGGGGTCTGACCACCGAACTGAACGATGACACCGTCGGGATCTTCCGCTTGGACGATGTTCAGGACATGTTCCAGAGTAAGGGGTTCGAAATAGAGACGATCCGAAGTATCGTAGTCTGTACTCACCGTCTCCGGGTTGCAGTTGACCATGATCGTCTCGTAACCCTCATCCTTCAGGGCAAAAACACCGTGGACACAGCAGTAATCGAACTCGATGCCCTGACCAATCCGGTTGGGTCCTCCTCCGAGGATAATAATCTTCTTCCTGTCACCGGGAACGGACTCATCCTCCATATCATAGCTGGAGTACAGGTAGGGAGTGTAGGCGACGAACTCGGCTCCGCATGTGTCTACTGTTTTAAACGCTGCTCTGACCCCATCCTTCAGCCTTCTGGCGCGTACCTTCTCATGGTTTGTCCCCGTCAGTTGACCTAGCCGGATATCCGAAAATCCGGCCTGCTTGGCAATGAGTAGATCCTCCGTGGACAGGTCATCCAGAGATCTGCCATTAAGCCACCCCTCCGCCCGGACCAGCTGATACACCTGCTCCAGGAACCAGGGATCGAAGGCCGCCAGTTCGTGGATCCTTGCTGTGGAAATTCCCCGGCGGAGTGCCTCAGCCAGGTACCAGAGGCGTTCCCAGTTGGGTATCCTTAGCTTGTCGAGTATTTCCTCCTCGGTGGCCTCGGGGCGTCCTTCCAGACCCGCTGAGGAAATCTCGAGAGAAGAGATCGCTTTTAAAAGAGCCTCCTTGAAGGTTCGCCCGATGGCCATTGCCTCCCCCACAGATTTCATCTGTGTTGTCAGGACTTGATCGGCCTTTGGGAACTTTTCGAAGGCGAACCTGGGGAACTTCACAACAACATAATCTATGGTGGGCTCGAAGCATGCCGGAGTTTCCATGGTGATGTCGTTGGTTATCTCATCCAGGGTGTATCCCACCGCCAGCTTGGCCGCTATTTTGGCAATGGGAAAACCGGTGGCTTTGGATGCAAGAGCACTGGACCTGGACACCCGGGGATTCATCTCGATGATCACCATACGGCCTGTCTCAGGATGAACACCGAACTGAATGTTGCAACCCCCCGTATCCACGCCTATTTCTCTAATAATGGCCAGTGAGGCATCCCGCATCATCTGGTACTCGCGATCAGTGAGAGTCATGGCTGGCGCTACGGTTATGGAATCGCCTGTATGTATGCCCATGGGATCGAAATTCTCGATGGGGCACACGATGACCACATTGTCCATGCAGTCCCTCATGACCTCCAGTTCGAACTCTTTCCAACCCAGTATACTCTCCTCGACCAGGATCTCCCCCGTGGGGGACAGGTCGATCCCCCAGGCGATGTAACGTTCGAACTCTTCCATGTTGAAGGCAACGTTGCCTCCCGTCCCACCCATCGTAAAAGAGGGCCGGATGATGGCCGGCAACCCCACCTCATCCAGGATCTCCAGGGCATCGTCCATGTTCCTGGCATAACCGCTCCTGGGAAGGTCCAGGCCGATCTTTTCCATGGCCGCCTTGAACTGGGCCCGATCTTCAGCTTTCTCGATGGCCTGACGATCCGCCCCGATCATCTCGACGTTGAATCGCTTGAAGACCCCTTTTTCGTCCAGAGCGATGGCCAGGTTCAGGGCGGTCTGTCCCCCCAGAGTTGGGAGGACAGCGTCCGGGCGTTCTTTCTCGACGATCTTCTCGAGGAATTCTGGAAGCAACGGTTCGATATAGGTCCTGTCGCTGAACTCGGGATCAGTCATGATCGTAGCCGGGTTGCTGTTGACCAGGACCACCTCGTACCCTTCCTCCCTGAGGACCTTGCAGGCCTGTGTCCCGGAATAGTCGAATTCACAGGCCTGTCCGATCACGATAGGACCTGAACCAATAATTAAGATTTTGCTGATGTCGGTGCGTTTAGGCAAGAATAGTCTCCAGTAAGGCGATGTAGGTTCTAGGTTCTAGGTTCTAGGTTCTAGGTTCTAGGTGTTGAGTGCCATTACATCGTG